>Ga0255096_1000031_pt1 | contig 116119 bp, 105 predicted proteins | sample Colum_Atlam_RepA_2_FD_188563 | JGI IMG/M metagenome (GOLD analysis project Ga0255096, IMG submission 188563) | Freshwater microbial communities from Columbia River, Oregon, United States - Colum_Atlam_RepA_8d | ecosystem: Environmental > Aquatic > Freshwater > River | place: USA: Oregon... | reverse complement strand
GGTGCTGGTGATAGAAATTGACCAGAAATAGCATGCCTGTCTGCACGGGGCGCTGGTATTGCAGCAGCACAAAGCTGCGCTCCAGCCAGCGGTCTGCGCCATTGTCGAGCAGGGCGCTATAGCCTTGCCTGTCGCGCAAGCGCGTATGATTGAGCTGGCTGCGGACAAGCCCTCCTGCCATTGGCAACTGCCAATCCACATTCAACTGCCAGCCGTTGCGGTCTCCGCCCGGCCTTCCGCTACTGAGTGCCGAGTTTTTGAGAAGACTGGCTTCCAGCCCCAGAACGGTCTGCAAGGCACCCAGCGGCACCTGACAATCCAGCCCGCCCGACAGCTTGCTTTCAAGGGAGTTCAGGTTGTTCTGGCCATGGAAATGCTGGTGTTGCAAGGCCAGGTCGTAACGGCGACTGCAGGTCTCACCGGCTGGCACCTGAAAGCTGGCCGACGCATCGGTGGCTGTATAAAGGGCGCTGCCACCGAAAAACAGATGGCCCATGGCAGCCGTCAGTTGCCAGCTGCTGTCGCGGCGCGGCTGCAGAAAATCGTAGCGGGTCTGCAGTTGCACAAGGTCGGAGCCACTGTCCTCGCTGACACGGCCTCGCAGCTCCATCTGCGCATTGTGTTGATGGTCGGCCGCAATCTGCCGGTAGCTGCCGCCCGCGCGCAGATTCAGATACGGCCCGCTGATGGCCTGGTATTCAGGATTGAGCGTGAGGATGACGGGCTCACCCGACAGGGTCAGCGTGATCTGCGAAGGGTCAGGCGCTCCGTTCAGGTTGTCGTCATAGCCGGCAAGGGCGTCCAGCTGGAAGCCAGTCTGTCGAGTTTGCGCGCGCCATTGCACGTCCCGTTGCCGCAGCAGGGCTTCGATGTCGGGCGGCAGGTCCTGACGTTCGAGCAACTGTCGGTTCAGATCAAGGGCGGAGAAAAGCTGGCCGCGCAGATAAAGCGCCTGCGCGTAATCGATCTGGGCCGCGCCATTGGTGGCATCCAGCAGCAGTGCCCGTTCCAGGGATTCAAGCGCATCCGCCAGATTGCCGGCCCCCATCTGGGCGGCGCCATAGAGGGCAAAGAACTCAGAGCTCAACAAGCACTCTCCCACAAGGGGGGCCAGTTGCGCCTCAAGTCCGGCTTGTGAATCGGCGTCGGGGCCGGTCAGGTAGAAAGACTGCAGGTCAGGACACGCCTGTGCGGAAACAGGCAACAGGAGTGCAAGCGAGAGGAGAGTGCCACGCATAGCCCCTGAGGATCCGACGGAATCGCAGGTAACTCTGAGCCTATGTCGTCTGGTTAACATGCGGGCGATTATCTTGAATCGGACATGGACAAGCAACCGGCGAGGCGGGGACACGACAATCAGCGTCGACCACCGGACACAACGGTCAGCGGCACCTGGTCCTGACGAGTACGACGCACAGGGACGTCGGCAACAGCGGGGGCAAAAAGAACATGCGGCGTTCGCAGCCCGGTCAGCAGGTAGCTGCCCTGGGATTCCAGCTTCTGATCACTCAACTGACGCGCAGCGCACTCGCCCACCAGAATCGGCTGAGCCAGCTCTGCCGTCATTTCCTGAATTCGCAGCGTAATGGTGACCGTGTCGCCAAGCAGCGTGTGGGTACGACGGTGCGACGGCCCGATGGAGCCAATCAGCACCGGGCCCTGCTCGATGCCGATGCCCAGCGCAAGAGGCTCGAGACCAGCGGGAGGATGCTGGGGCAACATGTCGCGGTCGATGGCAATCTGCATGTCCTGCGCTGCCTTGAGCGCCTGGGCTGCGGGCTCACTGCCCTGGCCATCCCAGACGGCCAGCAGGCTGTCGCCCTTGAACTCGTGAATGCGACCACCGTGCTCTTCGACAATCTCGGCGGCACGTACAAAGAAGAAGTGCAGCAGCGCAGCAGATTCCTCCGGAGGACGGGCTTCGCCGAAAGCGGAGAAATTGCGCAAGTCAGCGCTCAGAAGGGTGACGTCACTGCGGCGCGCATTGACGCTGGAACTGGGCAGGCTGTAGGCAATTTCATGGGCTACATCTGTTGGCAGATAGCTGTTCAGGTTGCCGAACACGCGGCTGCGTTCGCTGCGCACACGGGCCTGTTCCAGCAGCATCAGGAAACTTGCACCCACCAGCCCGTAGAGCGCAGGCGCTACCCAGCCGAGCCAGACATTGCCACTGCTAAGCAGCTGCATATGCACCAGCAGGGCCAGCAGCGGCAGCGCGATACCCGCAGCAGGCAGGCCTGCGCTGGCGAAACGCTCGCGGTAGGTGGCCAGCACAAACAGGATGCCCGCGAATGCCAGGCACAGAAGGCCGAGAAGGACTGCGGACGAGCGGGGCGTGTAGGGCACATCGGCATCCAGCAGACTTGCCAGCATGCGGACCTGCAGCTCAACGCCGGGCGTAGCGCCGTTGTAGGGAGTCGGGACGATGTCGCCTATGCCGAAGGCTGTAGCGCCCACCAGCACCCAGGCATTGTCCAGAAGCGTAGTGTCGGCGGTGCCGTTGAGCACATCGGCAGCAGACACTGCTCGGTAGGATTCCGGCGCATTGCGATACGAGATGCGCAGACTGCCCTCTTCGTCCAGGGGGATGCGCAGCCCGGGGTAAGCATCCAGCTCCATGAGCTGGGCCGGTCCGAAGAAGGAATCTCCTTCCTCTATAGTGGCGCCCCAGACCTGGGTATTGATGGCCTGCAGGAAGGCACTGATGGTCAGGCTCGGGTAGGCATTGCCGTCCAGACAGACAACGGCTGGCACCTTGCGGATCGCGCCGTCACCGGACACGATCGGGGTAATGTGGCCCTTTGGTATGGCACTGTAAGCCGCCGTGTTGGCAACAAAACTGGAGGCAGAGGCAAGGTCTGCGTTGCAGGCAATGCCAGACAGGGAATGTGTCATTTGCCCTGTGCGGACATCCTGCTCGGATTGCAGCACAGGCACTTGCGCCAGTACGGCGCCGTTGGACGCTTGCAGCGCCGCCAGCAGCAGGTCGTCACCTTCACGGGCTTCCGGGTAAACAATATCGTGCAACTGCAACTGCACGCCGGCCTGATTCAAGGCAGTAACCAGACGCGCCATGGTGTCGCGAGACCAGGGCCACGGGCCTTCCTGCGCGACGCTCTTCTCGTCAATGGCAACAATGGTGATGCGCTCTTCTACATCGCGCCCTGCATTGAGAGTCCAGCCCAGCGAGCCGACACTTTCTTCGAACGTCTCGAGACTTCCGCTGAACACTGTCACCAGTCCTGCTGTCGCAACGCCCGCAGCCGCCAGAAGCAGCAGACGCGCGTTGACCGGCACCAGACGCACGAGGTACGCCAGCGCACGGTTGAACAGCCCAGGACGTGTGACAGTAGCGGTCATTATTGAGCGTCCCACAGCGTCAGCCCCTGCACGCTGTTGCCAGCGCCCAGTTGCTTGTCAAAGAAATAACCGGCCTCCTTGCCGTCCAGACTTACCGCGCCCGCCATGCTCTGCGTATCGGTGTTGTTGTGGAAGTAACCGTCTTCGAAAATACGGCCTGCAGCGCTGAAATTGAGGGTGCCGGTTGCGATATGGCTCATGCCCAGCTGCGTGGCGAAACTGCGCTCGTTGAAGTCGATGTTCAAGGCGCCACTGTTGACCTGCATGGCAACGACACCGGAGCTGGAGTGGTAGAAGGCCTGCGCGCTGTCGAGCGCGAAGCTGACGACGGCCTTCTCGGGCTTGATCTGCGTGCTGCCACTGCCGTCACGGAACAGACCGTAGGTCGTGTTGCCTACGGTGATGTCGCGCCCGGTGCTTGCTTCGGCATAGGCCAGGGTAATGAGTTCCCGGTCACCCATGCCATCGCGGCCATTCCAGCGGCCCCAGACCAGGTTGTTGCTTTTCAGGCTGGAAGCCGCAACCGCCAGGTCAGGCGTGAAATCAGGCAGCACCACGGGTGGCTGCGGAGGACGAATCGTGGGCGGCGTGACAGTGACAACCGCATTGCTCGCCACTTCGGTCACACGGCGCGATGTCACAGTTTCCAGATAGACTTCCGTACCGGCAGACTTGTCGTCGGCACTGGAATTGTTGTCAGCAACGGCCACTTCCTCTCGGCTCAGCGTGCCACGCTCATCGGTCGCGGGCATCAGACGCGGCAGTGGCTCTGCATCATCCAGGGCGACCATCTGGGCAGTACTTTGACTGAGCTCTACGGCGTTGACTGCGCAGGGCCCGAAATTGTCGACGAGGCAATCGCTGGAAAATGGCGCCATGACGATCGCGCCTTCGTTGACCAGTGCACGGACCGAGCCCTGAGAGGCGCTGACCACGAAATCAGTCCCGCGAACGCCAATCGCCGCGATAGGCGTATTCAAGCGGAAGCGGTCGCGGGCAGCATGGGCGCCTTCGCCGGAAATGGCGCGCGTGATGCCTTCTACAAGATTCAGTTTGATCGAGGAGTCTGCCGGGCTTTGCGGATTGAAATCGTAACGCTGGATTTCCAGAAGGCTGTCGGGACGCACACTGACGAGTGCCTGATCGACGAAACGAATGTGAACATGGCCATTCGATTCCGTCATGATCTGATCGTTTACCTGGATGGCAGTGCCGGCACGAATGAGTTCACGAGAGTTGTCAGGAGATACCAGATAGGCCTTGCCGAGAACGAGACTGACCGTTCCGACCTCTGCCGTGTTCTGTGCCTGCACGCTCGCCGCGGCAATGCTCAAGGCAAGTGTCAGCAGCGCTTTGTTGATCGATGAATTCATAATGGGTTCCTCCGCGTCGGAAGAGTGGCTGGTACCGAGACGGTACTGGCACAAATAAGACAGTAGCCAAGGTACTCCAGACCAATTGATTTACGGGTGATTGCAGTCACACGCCCCGCAAATACTCACGTTTGCTATTCGGGTTCAAGCTCCTATAATGCCCGGGCAATGCCGAAACCAGCCACCAGGGACTGAACATTAATCGTGGTAACCCCAGAGCTGCTAAGCACTTTTCCCATTCTCAAGCCTCTGCCACACGACATTCTCAGCCAGCTTGCCGCGCTTTCCAGTCTGCGCAAGTTCGCCAGACGCGGCATAGTCCTGAACGCGGGGGTGCGAGAAGAAGCTATCTGCTTCCTGTTCGAAGGGCGTCTGCAGGGTGTGGACTTTACCATCGACGGACGGGAGGTCGGGCTCTATTTCGTGGAGCCGGGTGATTTCTGCGGCGAGGTTGGCTTGTTTGACCATGGTCCGCAACCCGAATTCGTCATTGCATTGACCGCCGTCGTGAGTGTTTTTGTGCCGATGGAGAGCCTGCGGGCCGTCATGTTGAGCCACCCCCAGGTGTTCCGGGTGATGGGCGAACGCCTGGCGGCCCGACTGCGGCAGATGACAAAACAGCGCTCGCTGCTCGGGCTTCCCAGCATCAGCCAGCGGGTGTGCTGTCAGCTCTGGATGCTGGTAAAGGAAGATGGCCGGTTGCCCGTGATGATCAGCAACCCGCCTACCCATATGGAGATCGCGATCATGCTGAACCTCAGCCGTGAGACCGTGACGCGTGTATTCCAGACACTGCAGACCCGGCAGATCGTCAGACGGGATGGCTCAAGCAGCCTGCTGATCACAGACCCGGACACCCTGCGGGAACTGGCCGAAGGCAAACTGGAGCTCTGACGCCTGGCTGGCAGCTGGTGTACAATCCCGGCCCAATCGGCGGGCTGGTTGCTGGCTCCGGCTTGAAATGCACAGGGCATCGCCCAACTTAGCTCTCTCTCAACGAACCACAAGCAGCCTGAGAACAATGAAAGACACCAAGAACAACATTCGCTACAAGGAATTGTTTGAAGGCTTCAAGGCCGTCAGGCAGTACTTCATCCTCGCCGGGGTCTACAGTGCCGCCATCAATATCCTGATGCTGGTTCCCATCATGTACATGATGCTGGTTTACGACCGCGTCGTTGCCAGTGGCAGCATTTCCACGCTGGCGATGCTGACCCTGATCATGGTGTTCCTGATGGCCGCAATGGGCGGCTTTGAGTGGGTGCGCTCGATGATTCTGGTCAGTGCCGGCAACAAGATCGAGCAGAATCTGCGCGACCGCGTTTTCGATGCCTCTTTCAAGCAGGCGCTTTACACAGGCGGCTCAGCCAATAGTTCACAAGCCAGCAATGACCTCTCGCAGCTGCGCCAGTTCCTCACCGGCAACGGTCTGTTTGCGTTCTTTGATGCGCCATGGTTCCCCATTTACGTCATCGTGATGTTCATGTTCCACCCGCTGTTCGGCATCACCGCCATCGTGGCCGGCATCGTGATGGTGGCCCTGGCCTGGATCACCGAGAAGGTGACCACCAACAAGCTCAAGGAAGCCAACCAGGAAGCCAACTGGGTCAACAACCAGATCAATGGCAGCATGCGCAATGTGGAAGTCATTTCTGCCATGGGCATGTTGAGCAATGTGCGCCGGCGTCAGCAAGTGCGAGCCGACAAGGTGCTGCACCTGCAGACCAATGCCAGTCGCCTGGCAGGCATCCTGAGCACACTCTCCAAGTCGTTCCGCGTCATCACCCAGTCACTGATTCTTGGACTGGGCGCGCTGCTGGCCCTGCGCCAGGAAATCTCGCCGGGCATGATGATCGCCGGCTCGTTGTTGCTCGGCCGGGCGCTTGCGCCCATCGACATGCTGGTAGGCACCTGGAAGGGTTTCTCCGTGGCACGCGCGCAGTATGAGCGACTCGGGCAATTGCTGGAGCGCATCCCTGCCGATGACGAGACCATGACCTTGCCGGCGCCGCAGGGCAATGTGCAGGTGGAGCAGGTCTATGTCACGCCTCCGGGGGCGAAGGCACCGGTGGTCAAGGGCGTCTCTTTTGATCTCAGTGCAGGCGAAGCGCTGGGCATCGTCGGCCCGAGTGCCAGCGGCAAATCCACCCTTGCTCGCGCATTGCTGGGCCTGTGGCCAACGGGCGGCGGCAAAGTCCGACTGGATGGCGCCGACATTTTCTCGTGGGAGCGTGAGGAGCTTGGCCCCCACATCGGCTATCTGCCCCAGGATATTGAACTGTTCGACGGCACCATCTCCGACAACATCTGCCGGTTCGGCGAGCGCGATGCGGAAAAAATCGTGGCTGCGGCCCAGCTGGCTGGCGTCCATGAGCTGATCCTGCGCCTGCCCCAGGGCTACGACACCATCATCGGGGGTGCCGGCGGCATTCTGTCCGGCGGTCAGCGGCAGCGCATCGGGCTGGCGCGCGCCGTTTATGGCGATCCGAAACTGCTGATTCTGGACGAACCCAATTCCAACCTGGATGACCAGGGTGAAAAGGAACTGGTTGCCGCTCTCCAGCGTGTGAAAGCACAAGGCTGCACGGTCATTGTGATTACCCATCGCACCATGGTGCTGATGTGCGTGGACAAAGTGCTCGTGATGAAAGATGGCCAAGCAGTGAATTTCGGTACTCGCGATCACGTGCTCTCGGCCCTGCTGCCTCAGCCGGACGCGCGCAAGACAGCTCAGAACTGAGCACTCCACCCTCAAGAGAATCGGGACAGATACCGTGACAGTGAATCGCAACAACCCAGACAATCTTCCAGCCCTGCAGGCTGAGGCCACCCCGCACGGGGACACTTATCTGGCAGAGGTGGAGACCAGCCTGGAAAAGCCCCGCCGCATCGGTACCCTGATGCTGCTGGCTGTATTCGGCGGCTTCGGCCTCTGGTCCGTGCTTGCGCCCATTGAAGGGGCCGCCCATGCGCCGGGCTCGGTCACCGTCCGCTCCTACAAGAAAGTCATTCAGCACCTGGAAGGCGGCATGATCCGCGAGATCCGCGTGCAGAATGGCGATCAGGTCAATGTGGATGACGTGCTGCTGGTGCTCGATGACACCCAGGCACAGGCCCAGATGGAGATCAACAATGCCCAGCTGATCGCGCTGACAGCCCTGGAAGCGCGCCTGATTGCCGAGCGCGACGACGCGGCGGCCATTCAGTATCCCGCCAGCCTGATCACCGCAGGCGTCAGCGCGCGGGCCGAAATGGACGCCCAGACCCACATCTTCGCAGCACGCAAAGCCTCCATGGAAGGCAGCACGGCGGTGCTGGAGCAGCGCATCGAACAGCTGCGCTCGCGCTTGAACGGCCTGGAAGCCATGCGACAGAGCAAGGAAGAGCTGGCAGCCTCCTTTGGCGCGGAACTGGCCGATGTCCGCATCCTTCTGGAAGAAGGTTTCGCCGACAAGCTGAGACTGCGCGAGCTGGAGCGCAATCACGCCGTGTACAAAGGCGAAGCTGCCGAGATGGTGGCGACCATTTCCTCGACCGAAATGCAGATAGGCGAAACCCAGTTGCAGATCCTGCAGACTGAAAATGAATTCCGTTCGGAAGTGGCCAGCATGCTCAGCGAAGCCCAGACCCGCCTGAAGGACGCTCGAGAGCGCATGATTGCTCTCAACGACATCGTGGAGCGTACCGTCATCCGCGCACCAGTGGCCGGCATCGTTGCCGGCATGCAGTACCACACGGAAGGCGGCGTGATCGGGCCAGGCGCACCCATCGCCGAAGTAGTGCCACAGAGTGACGAGCTGGTCATTGAGGCCCGCGTCCAGCCCGGCGATATCGACCGTGTCGTCGCCGGCCAGGAAGCCACCATCCGCTTCTCCAGTTTCAACAGTTCCGTTCCCACCATTTTCGGCACAGTGCTGAGTGTGTCTGCTGATGCCATGGCGGATCAGACCACCGGCATGACGTATTACCTCGCCCGCGTGGCTGTGACGGAAGAAGGCATGCAGGATCTGGGCAATCTGACGCTGGTACCGGGGATGCCCGCCGAAGTGTTCATTACTTCCGGCTCACGCACGTTCATGCAGTACGTCATGAAACCCTTTTCCAATGCGCTCGCGCGCAGCCTGCGTGAAGACTGATGCGAACCTCACTGACTATGTTTGGCACCCTCGCCCTTGGCCTGGCCTGCACAGCGTGGAGCGCACCGTCCTTCAGTGCGGAAGACCGGGACGGGGTCAGCACAGTGATCGTGCAGGGCAGCACGCTGGAAGACTTCTTCACCTCGGCACTCGATTACAGCCCCCGTCTGCGCATCGCCGAAGAACGCTGGAGCGCCGGCATTCAAAGGCGCAAGGCCGCCAGCGGGCAGTTGCTGCCGCAGCTCAATGGCAATGCCAGCACCTCTGACAACACCCAGGAAGCGCTGGGCCGCGTGTCGGAATACCGCGGCGAGCGCTATTCGCTGCAGCTGACCCAGGTGCTTTTCAACTGGCAGGCCTTCAATGCCCGCAAACAGGCGGCCATCCTCGAGGACCTGGCCGAGGCGGAATACTTTTCTGCACTCGCTGCCCTGCTGACCGATGTCGCCGAAAAATACTTCAACGTGCTGCAGGCCGAGGATGCGGTGATTTCTGCGGCGTCTGAAGTGGAGGCCGTCACCAATCAGACGAACATGGTGCAGCGCCTGTTCGATCTGCAGCAGGTGCAGATCACCGATTTGTATGATGCCCAGGCACGCCTGGCATTTGCGCAGGCCCAGCAGCTGGACCTGGAAAGCCAGCTGGCGCTGTCGCGGGAAGAACTGCGCGCCATCACGGGCGTCAGCGTCGGCGAATTGTTCCGACTGGACCCGGCGCTGGCAATTCCGGCCGTGCAAGGCAGCGTGGAGTCCTGGCTTGAACAGGCCCGCACAGGCAATCAGCAGATTCGCGCGCGAGAATTCGCCGTGGATGCCGCCGACAAGATGGTTGCGCAGCGTCAGGGTGCCTACATGCCTCGCGTCACGCTGATTGCCCAGAAACAACTCTCGGACATTGGCTTCGACAACGTGCCCATCAATCGCACCGACACTGACTACATCGGCGTGGATGTACAGATTCCAATTTTCGCGGGGGGCAGCAACCGCGCCCAGGTGGCAGAAGCCCGCAGCCAGCACACGATCGCCGAGAACGAATTGCGCCAGGTTGAACTGGAAATTGTCGAGAGCACCCGGATGGCCTTCCTGCAGGTAAAATCGGCCGAGCTGCGAGTGCAGGCTGCGGAGCGCCTTGCCGAGTCCACAGCCTTGTCCTATACCGCCAGACAGCGCGGCTTCGAGCTGGGTACGGTAAACAGTGTCGATGTCCTCAACGCCCTGCGCGACCGCTTCAGCGCCGAGCGCGACCTGCAGCGCGCGCGCTATGATCACATCCGTTACTCGCTGCTGCTCAAGCGCGAAGCGGGCACACTCAGCGCCGACGATCTGCTGGATGTCGGCAACTGGCTGGTGGAGCCGCAGAACTGAAGCAGAGGGCTGAACTGTGGGCGCGGGCCCTGCTGTGGGAGCGGGCCTTGCTGTGGGAGCGGGCTTGCCCGCGAACTTTCCTGGTTTGAACTTGTTCGCGGGCAAGCCCGCTCCCACAGCAAGGCCCGCTCCCACAAGCTGACAGTCTCCTCAATTACAAGGAATTGATTACCAGGAATGTTTTTCTCTCTTCTCTCACAGTGGCTGCGCGCCCCGTTCACCCACTACCGTCTGTTTCACAACTTCGTCAGACAGGACTTCACGGGCCAGTTCGCCGGCTCCCTGGGCGGCAAACTCTGGCTGTTCGTCACGCCCATCGTCAACATCCTGATCTACTCGTTCATGTTCAGCGTGGTGTTCCGCGCCCCAATGCCGGCGGAGTACGACGGCATCCCGTTCGTGGTGTTCATGATGATGGGCTATCTGCCGTGGTTCGCGTTTGCCGACGCCGTGGGCCGCGCCAGCACCATGCTGCTGGAGAAGGCACCGCTGATCACCAAGGTGATGTTCCCCGTACAGATCATTCCGGCGGTTGGCACGCTGGTGCCCTACATGGTGCACGGCATTGCGCTGGGGCTGTTCCTGTTCTATCTGGCGTTGCAGGGCTATTTTTCGTTGTTGTGGCTGTGGCTGCCCCTCATCTTCCTGTTCCAGTTCCTGTTCACCATGGGTCTGGTGGCGATTCTTTCGGCGCTGTGCGTGTTCCTGCGTGACGTGCAGCAGATCGTCGCGCTGGCGCTGACCACCTGGTTCTTCCTCACGCCCATCGTGTACCCGGTGTCGATGATTCCGGCGGAATATCAGCCGCTGCTGATTCTCAACCCCATGCACAGCTTCGTGCAGATGTACCGGGAGCTGATCCTGCTGGACAGCTTCTCGATGAGCAGCTTCCTGGTCATCGTGCCAGTGTCCCTTGTCACCTATCTGTTCGGAGGCTGGGTGTTCATGCGCATCCGTCACGCCTTCGGCGACGTGCTGTAAGGAGGACGCGCCATGTACAGCATCGCCGTCGAGAATATTCACAAGGACTACCGCATCTACGAGCGTCCGCAGGACCGACTGATCGAGCTGCTGACGCGCAAGCCACGCCACAATCTGTTCCATGTGCTGCAGGACATCTCGTTCACTGTGCTGGAAGGGCGCAGCCTGGGCATCATTGGCGACAATGGCGCCGGCAAGTCCACGCTCATGAAGCTGCTGGTGGGCACGCTGCAGCCCACCAGCGGCAACATCTCCATCAAGGGCCAGGTGGCCGCGCTGCTGGAGCTGGGCGCCGGCTTCCATCCCGAGTTCACCGGCCGTCGCAACATCTATCTGAACGCGGCGCTGCTGGGCGTGCCCGACGCGAATATCGCCGACATGGAACGCGAGATCATCGAGTTTTCCGAGCTGGGGGACTTCATCGACCGCCCGGTGAAGACCTACTCGTCCGGCATGTATGTGCGCCTGGCGTTCTCCATCGCCACCATGGTGCGGCCCGACGTGCTGGTGATCGACGAAGCGCTGTCAGTAGGCGACATCGCGTTCCAGAAGAAGTGCGTGGAGCGCATGAACGAGTTCCGCAAGCAGAACAAGACCATGATCTTCTGCAGTCACTCCATGTACCACGTGCAGGAGCTGTGCGACACCGCCATCTGGCTCGAGAAGGGCCGCATCCGCGAGATCGGCGAGAGCCATCTCGTTGTGGGCAATTACGAGGCGTACTGCAACAGCCGCTCGGTGGATCATCACGAGCCACTGGACATCAACGAAGTGGAAGATCGCAAGATCAAGGACTGCCGCGTCATCTACACCATGATCCGCAATCTGGACGGCGAGGAAATCGACTCCATCGAACCGCTCACCGACGTCATCATGGAAACGAAAGTCGAGATCCTCGCCGACAACCTGACCTGCAACTTCGGCTTCGCCATCATGCGCAACCTGAGCGAGATCATGTCGGCCTATCTGACCACCGACCTGGACGATGTTCCGAAAGGGCCGTTCAAGAAAGGCGAGATTCTGACCGTGCGCTCGCGCCTGAATGCGGTGTCCATGCGCGTGGGGGAATTCCATGTGCTGGGCGGCGTGGCCGATGCCAGCGGGCTGCTGTGGTACGAGACCAAGCTGAGCAACCTCATCAAGATCAAGTCGAACAAGGGCGTGGGTTCGGTGGTGATGCGCGTGGACTGGAGTGTGGAGCGGGACTGACTTGTTTGAACTGACTTGTTTGAGCTGACTTGTGGGAGCTGACTTGTGGGAGCTGCCTGGCCTGTGGGAGCGGGCCTTGCCCGCGAAGAACCGTTCGCGGGCAAGGCCCGCTCCCACAGTCAGTGCCTCCTCCCACAGTCAGTGCCTCCTCTCACAGTCAGTGCCTCCTCTCACAGTCAGAACTGACTCCCACAATGGCTACTCTTGCACCCGCGGCGGCGCCGTGTCCGGCAGGCGCGCATACGGGTCCACCATGTACACCCTGCCGCGTGCCGCGCGGTTGCGGAACTCCATGATCTCCATGTAGGCCTGCGTCACCGGGTCGGCCTCGGGCGTCACGTCTTCTTCGTCACCAGTGTCCTCAGCAGCCGCCTCTGCATCACGTTGTGACTGCGCCTTCGGATACGCATACACCGAAAAATACGACGAGGTGTTGTTGCCGATCCAGTTCGACAGTTCCACGAAGTTTTCCAGCGGCACCAGCTCGCCCACATCGTTGCGATTGGCGAAGTCGCGGGTCTGGCGCCAGGCGATGATCTCCTCGATCAGCTCGTCGTTCAGCCCCGGCAGCAGGCGCATGGCCTCGCGCGTGGCCAGGTTCAGATTCACCGTCTCGTTGGAACCATAAATGGTGAAGGCTGCCTCCAGATTCACATCCTTGAACAGTTCATCAAAGCCGCGGATCAGCCGCAGTTCTTCCACAGTGTCCAGCTCGGGGTAGTTGCGCGGGGTATAAGGCGGGTCAAGGGATTCATAGTAGTCCGTGTCAGCGCCATTGATGGCGGCCAGATCGTTGAGGTCGACCCAGTCGCCCCAGGCATCCAGATGTTCCTGCACCTGTCGCGGATCGGCATCGGGCCCGAGCCAGAACTCCAGCAGCAGCTGCATGCCGCGCCGATCGAGGCGATTGAGATTGATCTTGCCCGCGTGGTCATAAATGCGCACCACCATCTCGTCCCCTGCGGGATACTGCAGGGTGAGGGGCTGGCCGTTGAAGCGGTGAGCGGGCAAGCGGGGATTGCCCAGGTCGTCGGTCGCGGGCAGATAGTCGATGGGTTCTTCCATCGGCTCCAGAATCAGCTCCATCTCGGCCATGGCCATCGCCGAGGCCACGTCGGCCAGATCGGTGACAGCCTGCTGATTATGGAACGCCGTGCGCGCAGACAGCTGTACCTTGCCGGCCATGACGGTGACCAGCACGGTAAGCAGGATCGACGTCCACAACACAATGATGATCACGGACCCGCGTTGGCTGCGCATGTCAGGGCCCTCCCAGCTGCGGGCTGGCCGGCTGTGGCGCGCGGATGTTCTGCTGGGGCGCGAACGCCGGACGCAGTTCGCGGTGCTCATTGGCGCGAATGCGCGCGACGATGTTGACGACCTTGTCGCGGTCGGCACGTTCAATGGGCGTCAGCAGCACATGCACGGCCAGCGGCAGCACAAACATCTCCTGCCCGGGCCAGTCCTCGCGCCACTGTTTGCTGAAGTCCAGCTCTTCATAGAGATAACTGAAACGGGCGGTGTAATTGGGCAGCAGCAACACCGGCTCGATGTTCTCCAGACGGGGCGCCGGGTCATCGCTCTTGGCCGGTGCCAGCTGCAGATAGACGCCTTCGTCCTCCACTGATTCCAGCCGCCACGTCGTCAGTCCACCGCTGCGCTGAGGCGACACCGTGGATACCCAGCTCAGCGTCTCGTCCTCGCCCTGGAAATACACCAGTCGGCCGAGGGAATTCACATCGCGGTAGCTGTGGGGAAAGGCGCCCTGCAGAGCGCGTTCGAGCTGCAGGATGGCGACCGTCTCGTCCAGGCTCGCGTCGAGCACGGCTGTGTCGTTCTCCCAGTCGTTCATGACGGCATACATGCCCGTGCTGAGAAGGCTCAGCAACATGGCGGTCAGCGCCAGCGACAGCACGACCTCGATCAGCGTGAACCCCCCCTCACTCGGGCAGTTCAAGCTTGACCCAGCGGGTTCCGGAAATGCGCTCATCGGTCTCTTCGTCAACAATCTCGTAGTGCTGCAGCTTGAAGGTCATGGGTTCTGTCTTGCGGGTGACGGGCTCGAGGTAGTCATTGGCGCGGATGTCGAAGCGCTCCTCGCCCTCGAGAATTTCTTCCACATCGCCGTACTCGTCCTGCAGAAGGGCGAACTGCACGCGGGCGCGGGCCTCGATGGCCACGTCCAGACTCTCGCCGGATCGAAACGCCAGCTGCTTGCTGCCCGCCGCCAGCGCGAACAGGCTGCCCAGGACCATGCCGGTGATGGTCAGCGCCACCAGCACTTCCAGCAGCGTGAAGCCTTGCTGTGCTTCGCCTCGCCTCATTCCTGCTCCTCCGTTTTCACCTTGCCGGAAAAGGGGTCGATGCTGATCACCACTTCGCGACTGTCCTGCGCCAGAATCAACGCCCCGCCCGTGCTGCCGCCTTCCGGGAAGAAGGTGATGTCGATGAATTCCTCCACCGGGGTCACTTGCTGGGTGCTGTCGCGGTAGGAAAGAGTCAGGTCGCGCGCGCTCCAGGTGTCGTCGGCGCCCAGCCGGGAACGCACGGCAGCGTCGCCGGCCTCGCGCAGCGCCTCGGCATCCCGCAAATCCGGCAGGAACCTCGCCGTGGCAGGCTGGCCCGTGACGACCGCGTTGCGCCGCGCGTAGTTGAGCAGGGAATGGGCTTCCCGCGCCTGGGCATTGAAGGTGCGTGCGCTCATGCCCGAGATGTTCGGGATCACCAGCACGCTGCCCATGGCGAGAATGGCCAGCACGATCACCAGCTCCAGCAGAGTGAAGCCTCTGGTCAGCTGCTTAGCGGCTGATATCCGCGTCATTGTCCTCACCACCCGCGCGCCCGTCGGCACCGTAGGACATCAGTGTGTAGGAAGTGCCATCGACGCTGTACTGGAACTCGAAGCCCCAGGGGTCGCGTGGCACATCATTGTTCAGATACGGGCCGTTCCAGGAAGAGCGTCCGGTAGTGTTCTCCATCAGGCCCTGCAGCTCGTCGGGATACTCACCGACATCCAGCCGATGGGTATCCAGTGCCGAGCCGATGGACGAGATCTGCGACATGGCAGCATCGCGACGCGCCCCGTCGGCCTGATTGAACAGGTTCGGAGCGACCATCACGGCCAGCATTCCCAGAATGGCCATCACGATCAGCAGTTCGATGATGGTGAAACCGCGCGCCTTGGGCGCGACGCTGCGTTGCATTGTCTTCATGACTACTCCTTTCATGGGTTCTTCAAAGACCCGCGTCTTCAAACATGTCGGCGGCCAGTTCAAACCGCCGCAGGATCTCGGCGTACGCGGCCGAGCTGCTTTCATTCAGGTTTACCACTTCCGGGCGCAGCACGATGAACAGCTCCTTGCGCTCGGCGGTGTCCTGCTGGTAACCGAACAGGGCGCCCAGCACCGGGATGCGGCTGACGCCAGGCAGGCCACTGTTCAGATCGGAGTTCGAGGACTGGATCAGGCCGCCCAGCACCACGTTCTCGCCATCGCGTACCACAACCGTTGTACTGATCTCCTGATTCTGGAACACGGGGTTTCCTGCCACACCAGTGTCTTCCTGAATGGAGGAGAGCACCTGACGAATGGTCATGTTCACCACGCCGTCATCATTGATGCGCGGCGTGATATAGAGCTCGATGCCCGTAGGCCGGTACTGGATGCTGCTGATGATGTTGTCCCCCGTGCCGGTTGTCTGCGTGCCGGACTGCACAGGCACCTCGGCGCCGATCTGGATTTCACCCTCCATGTTGTTCACCACCGTCAGCGAGGGGCGCGCCAGCAGGCGCACATCGTTGTTGGACGCAATCGCTTCCAGAGTGGCTTCGACCCGCGCAGCGCCGTCGAGAAACGACTTGGTGAACAGCAGGCCGTCCAGTCCGCCATTGGGCAGGAAACCGGTGCCGGTCGCGGTAGAGATGGGATTGGTCAGGGCATTGTCGGCCACGCGGGACCAGTCCACCCCGAAGCGGGTTTCGTCGGTCAGCGTGATCTGGGCGATGACGGCGTTGATCATCACCTGCAGCGGCACGGCGTCGAGCTGATTGATGGTCGACATCAGCTGCCGGTAGTCGCGCGGATTGGCGCGGATCAGCAGACTGTTGGTGGCTTCATCCGCAACGATGGTCACGCGCAGGTCGGCGGACACTGCGATTTCACCGCTCGCAGCAGCCCCTGCGAAAACCGGCGGAACACGCGAGGTCACTGTGTCGCCGTCGGGCGTCACGATGCTGATGGTTTCCGCCAGATCATCGCGCGGGGGCGTGGCGTCTTCTTCCTCTTCCTCGTTCAGTGCGAACACGTCTGTCAGCGTGGTAGCCAGATCCACGGCGGTCAGATTCTTCACGCGGTAGTGGAACAGCTGTTCGGCCTGTTCCTCGCGGTCCGCATCGAGAATGCCGACCCAGCGGGTGATCTCGTCGAACCCGCGATTGGCTGGGGCAGTGACCAGAATGGAATTGATGCGCTCCAGACCCTTCACCTGGTAGGCAGGGGATGCCCCTTCGATGAGTTCCAGTATCTCGGCCAGCTCTGTCGCCACTTCGGCGGCATTGGCATAGCGGAGCTGATACAGATGCAGGCCCTGATTCTGGAACGGGTCTGCGTCTATCACTTCAAGGAGTTCGTTGATACGGGTCAGCTGGGTGGCGCTGGCGGAGATCGCCAGTGTGTTGTTGTTGGAAATGCGCACCACGCGGCCATCCGGCTCCACCAGCGGCGTGAGAATCTCCAGTGCCGATTCGATGCTGACGTAGGTCAGCGGCGTAATCTGCATGATCATGCTGCCCGTCGCAGAAGCGGCATCGGCTGGCGTGGTGATCTGTTCCGGCAAATTGCTGATCTGCTTGCGGGCGTAGTACACGGCACCGTTGCGCTCGATGACCACGCCCACCTGGCGCGTCAGCAGACGCAGCAGGGGCCAGATGTCTTCCTGCGTGAGCGGGCGGTTGGCAGAGGTGCGTACGCTGACTTTGTCGGCGATGGTCGGGTCGATGATCATGGTGACGTCCAGTGCGTCGGCCAGCTCTTCGAGAATCAGGCGCAGATCGGCCTGCTCGTAGTTCAGCTCGACCAGGTTGTCCGCCGGCGTATTGACCGAGGCGGGGGCCTCGTCACGATAGCCGGGCACGGACGACGCGGCGCCGACGCGGTTGATCTCGTCGATCAGACGCTGCTGCTCCAGCTCACGTTGCGTCTCGGCACTGGAGGTCTGCGCCAGTATCGCCGCGCCGCTCGCTGCATTGCCGGACTGCACGCCACTGCCGGCGCTGCCGGAGGCGGGGGCGTTGTTGCCGCCGCCCGATGGCAGGATCGCGCAGGACGAGAGTCCCAGGGCAAGACCCAGAAGTGCCAGTTGTTTTTTTCCGTTCACCATTCAACTCCCGAGCTTCAGTGTCAGAATTCCACGCTGTTCATGCTGAACACCGCAGAAAGCATCGTTATCGTGATGCCGCCCACGGCAATGCCGAGGAACAGAATCAGGGCCGGCTGCAGCGCAGCCACCAGACTGGACATCTGGTTTTTCACATACATGTCGAAGGTCGCGGCCGTCTTGAGCAGAATGCTGCCCGTGCGGCCCGACTCTTCTCCTACCGTAATCAGCTGGTGCAGCAGCGTGGGGAAGCGGTTGGTCTTCTCCATGGACAGGCCCAGGCCAGCTCCGCCGCGCACATCGTCTTCCACCTGCTTCAGGTGCCGCGTCAGCTCGGTGTTGGCCACCACTTCCCGTGCCACGCGCAGGGCGCGGATCAGCGGAATGCCAGCCTCCAGCAGGGCGCCCAGCGTGCGGGCAAATACCGCGCAATCCTTGTACAGCAGCAAGGCACCCAGCATGGGCACGCGCAGCAGGAAGGCATGCTTCTGCAGCTTGCGCTGCGGGTCGGCATCCAGCCACTTCCACCAGAACCAGACGCCAACGAAAAACAGAATCACCAGGTACCCATAACGCTGAATGCCCTCACTGAGCGCCAGCAAAAACGCGGCCGACGCCGGAATCTCGGTGCCGGCATCCTCGAACATGATGGCAAACTGCGGCACCACGAAGACCAGCAGCAGAAACACGGAGATGATGCCGGTCACCAGCAGCACCACGGGGTAGATCATGGCCGACAGGATCGCCGAGCGGTTGCGACCGCTGGTCTCCAGAAAATCCACCAGATCGGGCAGCAGCTGATGAAGAATGCCGCCCTCTTCCCCGGCGCGGACGATGTTGATGTACATCCGCGAAAACACATCGGGACGCATCTCCATGGCCTCGGCCAGACTCTTGCCTTCCTTCACGTCGCGCCGCAGCGTGATCACCAGCTGGCGCATGGCAGGCGCTTCGGTGATGCCTTCCAGCAGGCGCAAGGCCTTGTCCAGCGGCACCCGCGCCTCGATCAGCGTGCACAGGCCGGTGGTGAAGTCCAGCAGGTGCACCCCTTTGACCTTGCGGCCCCGGCTGCGTTCGCCCTCGTCCTGTTCCGAGCGCGCGATCTTTACGGGAATCAGTTTCTTGCCCTGCAGAATCTTCAGCGCCTCACGCTCGGACTCGGCATTGATCTGCCCCGTCTGCACATTGCCCTGGGCGTCGTAAGCCTGATAACGATAGTAGCCGGCACTCATATGGCGCGCGTGACCCTCACGACTTCTTCGGGCGTGGTGAGACCGGCGGCCAGTTTCTCCAGCGCATCCTGACGCAGGGTTTTCATGCCTTCGCTGATGGCCTGATCGCGGATGATGTTGGCATCGGCGCCGCTGGCAATGTGGTGACGGATAGCGTCGGACATGACCAGCAATTCATACAGGCCGATGCGCCCCCGGTAGCCGGTGCCGCCACAGCGGTCGCAGCCAGTGCCGCGATGCAGGATCGGGTAGTCGCTGGCCTCGATCTGCAGCACATTGGCCTCGTCGATGGTGATGGGCTGCTGCACTTTGCAGTCGATGCAGATGCGGCGCACCAGGCGCTGGGCCTGAATGGCCAGCAGGCTCGAGCTGATCAGATAGCCTTCGACGCCCATGTCCTGCAGGCGCGTCACGGCGCCGGCGGCATCATTGGTATGCAGTGTTGAGAACACCAGGTGGCCCGTGAGGGCAGACTCGATGGCGATCTCGGCGGTCTCGTGGTCACGGATCTCGCCCACCATCAGCACGTCGGGGTCCTGCCGCACAATGGAACGCAGGCCGGCCGCGAAGGTCAGGCCGATGCTGGCGTTGGCCTGGATCTGGGTGATGCCTTCCAGCTGATATTCCACCGGATCTTCCACCGTGATGATCTTCTGCTTCTCGCTGTTGATCTTTTCCAGCGTGGCATAGAGCGTAGTGGTCTTGCCGCTGCCTGTGGGGCCGGTGATCAGGATCATGCCGTGGGGCTGGGTAATCAGGCGCTGATAGGTGCCCAGGATGGCCTCGGGCATGCCCAGTTGCTGCAGGCTTACGGCTGTGTCACTGCGATCCAGAATACGCAGCACTACCGATTCGCCGTGCACGCCAGGCAGGGTGGAGACGCGCATGTCCAGCTGCTTGCTGCCGATGCGGGAATCGATGCGCCCATCCTGGGGCAGGCGCTTCTCGCCGATGTCCAGGCGCGCCATCAGCTTCAGGCGTGACGCGACCGCGGTGTGAATCTTGATGGGCAGGCGCTCGATGCGAGTCATGATGCCATCCACACGGCAGCGCACGTCGAGGTGTTCCTCGTTGGGCTCGAAGTGGATGTCGCTGGCGTTCAGGTCCAGCGCGCGGGCGAACAGATGATTCACCAGCCGGATGATGGGGGCCTCGGAGGCCATGTCCTTCAGGTCTTCGTCGTCTTCAAAGCCGGAGACGAAGATGTCGGCACCCTGGTCAATCTGCGGCGACAGTTCTGCGCGCCAATGCTTCATCAGGCGCGACACCTCGTCGCCATGGCCGCGGCGGAAGTGCACGCTGGCGCCCACGATGAAGCGGATGCGTGCCCGCAGTTCAATGGCCGGCAGGGCGTTGCACACAAGCTCGCCGGACGCGTTGTAGTCCTGGGCCGGAGCGATGCCTTCCTGTTCCAGCAACTGACTGAAAATGGGCAGGCTGAGTGGGATGCGGCTCATGGGCTCACCCCGCCGGCCCGGCGCGCGAGGCGTCGGTCCTGCTGAAGCCGACCACCGTCAGGGTGCCGGCATATTCATTGCGGTTGCGGCGTACGCTGAAACTGCTGACTGCCAACCAGGGCGTGGCACTCTCCAGAGAACGCACCAGGCGCAGCATGTTCTCCTGATTGTCGGTCAGCAGGGAAAGCTCCTGCTCCATCAGCAGCCAGCCGCCCGTTTCCATCGACTCCGCCAGCTTGGTGGAGGTAATGGAGATGCCCGTGGCGCCGGCCAGATCTCGCACCAGACGCTGCACGCTGGCGCTGATCAGCGGAATCGAGGTTTCCTGGAACAGCATGGCTTCGAGCGCCGCTTCCCGGGCCTCCACACCGGCTCTGCGCTCGGCCCAGTCGGCGGCCATTTCCTGCAGCCGCTGCTCGCGGGCGATCTCGGTCTGCAGCTGCTCGACCCGCGCGGCGCCCTGGGAATACCACGCACGCGCCGCCGGCAGCCCCTGGGTTGCTGCGAAGACGACGCCTACCACGAGGGCAAGGGCGAGGATGTTCTGTTCACGTTTGGTCATTGTTCTCGTTGTTCCTTTGGTACGCCAGCGCTGGTCTCAGCGCTGGACCTCCGCGAAATGGCGCTCCCTGTAGCCATCGAAGTTGACTGTGCTGAGCCGCATTTCGATGTAATAACGGTCGTTGCTGGTGGCACGGGCAAAATCGACACCGGTGAACATCGGGTCCTGCTCCAGTTGCTGAAGCAGGCTCTGGGGGTCGGGGCTCTCGCCTTCGATCTGCAGCGCGCCCTCCACCAGCTCCAGCGAACTCAAGACGCTGGGGCTGAGCACGTTCTGCAGCTGCAGCAGCGTCTGCGCAACATCCTGGCGCGGAAACTCGTTCAACACACCCCAGCGCTGTTCAAAGTCACGGACGACAGCCTGGTTGGCGCGGGCGTCGGCTGAAAGTGTCTGCTGGGAGGCCAGTGTGGATTCCAAGGTGCGGATATGCACGGTCTGCCACAGGAAAGGAGAGGCGAGGAGCACTCCCGCTGCGGCGGCCGCGATGCCAGCGAGCTTGAATCTGCGCCCCTTTTCAAGTTGCCGGCGAACCGCCTGGGCACCATCGGGCAGAAAGCAGTAGAAGGCGTCCCAGTGTGCCGGGGAGCGTTGCTCTACCCAATCCTGAGCACTCGCCAGTTTCTGCACCCTCAAGCCGCCAGCCTGCGCGAGGCCGGTTGCTTCCTTCCACTGCGCCAGCAACTCCGGATCCTGCAGGTCGGCACGCTCCACCTGCAGCCACGAACAGAGCACTCCCTTGCGATAGACAAGGTGGGTAATGCTGCTTGCATCGGTGTCTTCCACTACCAGGGTTTCCTGACCGAGCGGGGCAGTCAGTGCCGCCAGTGCTCGCGGAAGTACGGCAGTCAACAACAGATCCTGCGCTGCGAAAGCGTCGAAGAGCGCGTTCAACCGGCCTTCATCCGTCCACAACGCGATGTCCTGATACTCGGAGTCCCGTGCTGCCGCGTTGATTGCCAGCGTCAGTGTGCCCTCGTAACTGGGCAGCAGGATAGGCGCTTGCAACTGCAGTGCTGAATGCAGATTTTCCCTTGCCACTCCCGGCATGGTTACGGCGGTGGCAATGAAGTGGGAAGAGGGCAGTATCAAGAGTATTGCCCGGGGATCAGCGCCAGAGGCAAGCAGCTCTCTTGCCGCAGCGGCAAGACTGGTGGCACTGGTGCCTTCATCGCCCGAAAGACTGCGCCACGCGCCGTTACTGAGATCGTACAGACGGTCATCGTGCACCATCAACACACTGTTCACCTGCTTGAGCAGATGCACACGCGTGCCAGCCTGAGCCCAGGTCTTGAGATTGGCAGGCAGTCTCTCGTAGAGACGTTGCCGCCAATGTTCAGCGCGTGAAGACATGGACATCATGGTACTTTGGAAAATTCCCGTATGTGTGAGTGTGAAACGTCCTTAGGACTCCAGATCTGTCGAAATAGTTTTAACGCGCGGGGCAAAGAGTCAGGCGGGACTGTCTGGGGCGGGGGGCACATCGCGTGACTCCGCCAGGCAAACGCGGTTGCGGCCGCCCTGCTTGGCCCGGTACAGAGCTTTGTCGGCTCGCTCGAATGCCGCCTCTGGCATGTCATTGCGCCCGAATTCGGCAATGCCGAACGACATGGTGATCTGCACCTGCTTTTCCTTGAAGTGAAAGGGACACTTCTCGATCTTCTGCCGTACGTTGTTTATCAGTTTCTCGGCATCGACGAGTGTGATGTTGTTCAGCAGCACGACAAATTCCTCTCCACCATAACGTGCGACGAAGTCTGTCTGGCGGACGCGGGCGCTGATTTCCTTGGCCAGAATCCGCAGCACCTTGTCGCCCGCAAGATGGCCGTAATTGTCATTGATGTGCTTGAAGTGGTCGACATCCGCAACTACCAGGCACAGGCCGGTGCCACTGCCCTGGTCCACAGCGTCGCGCCAGACATCGACTTCCTGACGCACGCGACGGTCATAGGCGGCACGATTGGGCAACTCGGTCAGCGCATCGCGACTGGCAAGCTGTTCCTGCTGCGCAAGATGCAGGCGCAACTCTCTCGATTCCGCGTCCATGGCATGTATTCGCTCTTCCAGCTGCCGGGAGTGCTCCGAGGACTGATGCTGCTGCTGGCGCTTCATTTCCTTGAATTAATCCATTGAAGACAGGATGGTGCTCAGCTGCCCCTGCACGGCTGACTTCAGCTCGCCGATATTCTCAGCGACCTGGACTGACTCTGCGATACCAGTGATCTGCGACCGGACGGCCGCGTCCAGAGCCTTCTCAGATTCTCGCGCGACGCCTTCCTGCTCCCGGGAGAACTGCACATACTCCTGTACCTGGCCCAGGCTGGCATTCAATTCATTCAGGAAACGCTGGAACTCCGAGCGCTCCTGTTCAAGGGTTGTAGTAATCACCGTGGCAATATCTTCGAGAACGGCGATGAACTCATACCAGTTCAGCCCACGAGCGACTCGACTGCGAATGCGCGATGCCAGTCCTACGGATTGCTCAGAGATGTAGATATTTTCAAGGATGCGCAGGATCAATGGTTCAGCGTGATTGGCGATGACTGAAAACGCTGGTTCTGGCTCACTTTGCGGCGAGCTGGCCGGGCTGCCAGGGACTGCGCTTTCTGTAAAGGTATCCGCTGCATCGCCGGCCACTTGACCTTCTTCGATAACGGGTTGAGCCAGCGCCTCTTCGTGGACCGGTGGAATTTCCGCTGATTCGACCTGCACAGAGATCCGGGTGGGGTCGTCCCCTTCTGCTTCTTCGCGCGCTGGTTCGTCTGAACGAGGAACAGGGTTGCCGGACGACTGGGAAGGCATGGACGCCGACACAATGGTTTGGGGCCTGCTGGCAGTCGAATGTGCGGCGGCAGAAGCAACGGCGATTTCTGAAGTCCGGGCCGCTGTCGGTGCACCGGAGATTGCTGGCGCTGAGGTGCCCGCAATAGTCGGCAGAGAGGGAGATGCGGCCTCTGCTTTGTCAGCGCCGAACAGTCTGCTCCAGAAACCCGCAGTCGGCTGCGTTGCTTCAGTTTCAGGCTGATGGGTCAGTTCCCGAACCACCATGCGCAGCAATTCGAGCAGGTCGATAATCAACTCGGCGTGACTTTGCGAGTCCTTGAGTTTGCCGGGGAGCTCCTTGGAATACTGCTTTATGGCTCGCTTGAGCTCACGGGATACATCGAGCTCCTGCAATTGCGCTGCGCTGAGGGTCAGTGCGTTCTGTATGCCCCTGGTACTTTGTTCCTTGCGCGTGTCGAGACGCAGAACGGATTTCTCAATGCGCTCCAGCAGGGCTTCGAGGCCAGACTCATTGTCTTCTGTCCGCAGGGTGGTACGCAGGGCATTCAGTTCACGATCAAGGGTGGTGTCGAGGCCGTCACCCGCCAGACTGACGCCCACGAGACCGCGGCGCAGCAGACGAATTCTGTTGATCAGGGACTTTTCGCGTTGGTCATGAACTTCGAGGACGTCGAGAAACTTCTTCTTCCAACGCGTAGCCTCAATGTTGTCGGTGTCCCTTTGGCTCATTTATGCGACTCGTGTGCAGGATACTTTCAATTTCTGACGGCCCTGTCAGCCCATGCGGAGGACATGGTTCCCCGACATGGGCATTGACGAAAGTCTGCGGTGCGGCGACGCAAATCAGCTGGAGCTTCTTTCCTTGTCCACAAGGAAATTGACGACTTCCAGCATTTCCTGCTGAGTCGGCACGGCTTCACCAGTAGAGATCAGGTACTTGCCATTCACTATCATGTTCGGCGTGCTGCGCACCTGATACTCACGCATTTTCGCTTCAGCCTGGTTGACCTTGGTGCGAACTGCAAAGGAGTTGAACGCGGCGCTGAACTCTTCTGCTGTTACGCCATGCTGGGTAAACAGAGCAGACAACTGCTGCTCGTTCTGCAATCGATTGCCCTGCACGTTGATGGCTTCGAACATTGGGGTGTGGAGCTCGTGCACTTTGCCGAGCGCCTCCGCTGCAAAGTAGGCCTGGGCATGAATCTTCATCAGATCATTCCACATGCCCGGGAAACGAACAAAACTCACATCAGCAGCAATACCGGCTTCCCAGTTTTCAATGAGCGGCTCGAAACGGAAGCAGTGGCTGCAGCCGTACCAGAACACTTCAACTACTTCGATCTTCGCCGGGTCAGCGGTCCGGACCGCCGTCGGCAGCACAATGTAATGCGTGCCTTCAACGTAACGCGCTGGCTGAGCCAGCGCCGTGAACGCCAGAGGCGCCAGAACCAGAACTGCGAGTAACTGCTTGATGAGTTTGTGCATTGCGTGTGCTCCCTCTACAGAAGTAGGTTCAATTCAATTCAACAGCCTCTCAGAGACCGCGATCTCTTTTAACTCAGTTCAGCCCTGACAAGTAGCTGGCGATCGCATCGATTTCGCGATCTGTCAGACGCTCAGCGACGATACGCATTGGCATCGCATTGCCGTCGTTGGCACGAGAACCGGAGCGGAATGCCTTCAGCTGATTGGCAGTGTACTGTGCATGCTGACCACCCAGTGCAGGGAAGCCGGCCTGTTCGTTGCCTTGCCCTGTGGGAGAGTGGCAGGCAGAGCAGGCAGCAACATTCAGACTTTCGACGCCGGAACGGTAAATGCTCTCGCCAAGCTCGACCAGATCAGGATTGGCCCCTTCAAGAGTCTTTTCCTGTTCTGCATAGAAGGCAGCCATGTCCTGAAGGTCTTGCTCACTGGAGTTGTCGAGCAGCCCTGTCATCAGCGGGACGACACGTGCGCCGCTCTTGATATCGTGCAGTTGCTTCAAAAGGTATCTGGCATTCTGGCCAGCCAGTTTTGGATTCTCGGCAACAGCACTGTTGCCCGTCGCGCCGTGGCATGCCCCACAAACAACAACCTTGCTTTCGCCTGCGGCCGCATTCCCTTGCGCGTAGCCCATGCTCGCTGTTGCGGCAAGGATCAGGGTGGATGCGAGAATCACTACATTCTTGGTGAATAGATTTTTCATGAATAGTCCAAATTCCCAGTGTTTTCAGAGTGCTTAAAATTCGATCGGTCGGCTGTTGCCAACGCGGTGCAGATGCCCTGTGAAGGGCGCCCGTACTGGCTCAATGAGCAATTTTCCACAAGCGAACGGGCGCGGATTATAACGCAAGACTTTGCATTACTCTATGAATTGGAGCTCTGCCAACGGCAAATTGTCCGCCTTTCCCGCCTCAGCGCCAGTCAAGCTTGCGATCTTCCAAGGCTTACTGTATCTAGTGCGCCCATGAATTACAAAACTGCCAGCTTTACAACCAGCTCCGTTGGCCTGGAGGATTGTCCCGCTGACAGTCTTCGCGAAGTCGCTTTTGCCGGCCGCTCCAATGCCGGCAAATCCAGCGCCATCAATGCCCTCACCAATCAGAACCGCCTTGCCCGCACCAGCAAGACCCCGGGCCGAACGCAGCTTATCAATTTTTTCGGAATCGGGGAGGCGCGCTATCTGGTTGATCTGCCGGGCTATGGCTACGCCAAGGTGCCCTTGAGTGTGAAGGATCAGTGGCAGGAACATCTCGAGCTTTACTTGAACGAGCGCGATGCATTGGCCGGCCTGGTGTTGCTGACAGACGTCCGCCACGCCTTCAAGGATTTCGACTTGATGATGATCAACTGGTCTCATCAGTCCAATCTGCCGATTCACATCCTGCTTACCAAAGCTGACAAATTGACGCGCGGCGCGTCACAAAATGCTCTTCTGGGCGCGCGACGCCAGCTGACAGATTACCCCAACGCCAGTATTCAACTGTTTTCTTCCATGACCAAATCAGGCATCCCCGAGCTGGAAGCAGTCCTGGATCGCTGGATGGCAATTCCGGCACCGGCAACTGAAGAGCAGGAAGCCGGATAATCAGGCGGCCTGCACTTGGCGCAAGGCCGCTTCAGTGCGCTTCATCCCAGTTGTTGCCAACACCCACGTCAACCACCAGTGGCACATCCATGGCAGCCGCACTCACCATGCGGAAGCGGACACCTTCGGTCAGCAGCGCCACGTCTTTCTCGGCAACCTCGAAAACCAGTTCGTCGTGCACCTGCAGCACCATGCGCGCATCAATCGCTCCTGCCGCCAGCCAGTGGTCGATATCAATCATGGCCTGCTTGATGATGTCCGCCGCCGTCCCCTGCATGGGTGCATTGATTGCGGTGCGCTGCGCTGCCTTGCGCAGCATGCCGTTGCCGGCGTGAATATCGGGCAGGTAAAGCCTTCTGCCGAAAAGCGTTTCCACGTAGCCCAGTTCGTCAGCCAGCGCCTGCGTCTGCTCCATGTAATGCAGGACTCCCGGATACTTCTGAAAGTACAGATCGACGTAGTGCTGCGCACTGTGACGGTCAATTCCGAGCTGATTCGCCAACCCGAAGGCGGACATGCCATAGATCAGACCGAAGTTGATGGCTTTGGCACGGCGACGCTGTTCGCTGCTGACTTCTTCCAGAGGCGTGCCGAAAACCTCCGAAGCCGTGGCGCGATGCACATCCTGCGCGCTCGAAAATGCTTTCAACAGCCCGGGATCGCGGGACAGGTGCGCCATGATGCGCAGCTCCACCTGCGAGTAGTCGGCCGCCAGCAGCTTGCGGCCAGGGCTGGCCACAAACGCCTGACGCACCTTGCGCCCTTCCGCGGTGCGAATGGGAATGTTCTGCAGGTTCGGTTCCGTGGAAGACAAACGCCCCGTGGCCGCGACCGCCTGCTGAAAGCTGGAGTGGATTCGACCTGAGCGTTTGTTGATGTCCAGAGGCAGCTTGTCCGTATAGGTAGACTTGAGCTTGCTGAGTCCCCGGTGATCCATGATCAGGCGCGGCAGTTCGTAGTCCAGCGCCAGCTCCTGCAGGACAGGCTCTGCAGTGGAAGGCTGTCCGGTTGGCGTCTTCTTGAGGACCGGCAACTTCAACTTGTCATAGAAGATGGCCTGCAGCTGCTTTGGAGACCCCAGGTTGAACTCCTCGCCCGCCAACGCATAGGCTTCCCGTTCAACCTCGATCAGGCGACTGCCTAGCGCCTTGCTTTGTTTGCCCAGCAAGTCTGGGTCAACCTGAATTCCGCAGCGCTCCATGCGTTGCAACACCGGGATCAGTGCCATTTCGTAATACTTGTGCAAGCCCGCAAGTTCGCCCGTTTTTGACAAGCGGGCGCCGAGCAGTTCACTCAGCCGCAGCACCAGATCAGCCTTGCGCGCGGCAAAGGCCGTGGCTGAAGGAAGGTCGAGCTGACTGAAGGCAAGGCGCGCCTTGCCCTTGCCAAGCAGCGCTCCGGGAACGTCAAGATCCAGCTTCCCGTAATGTTGCGCAATGTTCGCCAGTGAGTGATCCGTAGCGACAGAATTGAGGACGTACGAACCCGTGAGAGTGTCAAAACGAAGGCCGGCAAGGCGGATGCCGCAATTCTCCAGGACGTGCATTTGAAATTTGGCGTCATGCGCAAGCTTGTGGATACGTGCATCCTCCAGCAGTGGCTTCAGTCGGTTGAGCACCTGTGTCCGATCCAGTTGCGGCGGGAACTCCAGAGAGTCATGCGCGACTGGAATATACCAGGCGTGTCCCGCAGTGTTTGCCAGGGCGATGCCCACCACTTCGGTTTCCATGAAATGGCGATCATCGGTCTCCAGTGCCAGCGCGAAACGACCGGCCATACGCAGGGCAGACACACAGGCGTCGAGGCCTTCTGCGTCCAGAACTGCAGTGGCTTGCGTCATGCCTGCAAGTGCGGGCTGATCTTCTACCGCAGTGCTGACCGGGCTTGCCGACGCCGGGACGTCGATGCTGGCCGGACCCTGCGAGCGGGCCTTGGCTTCCACCTCTTTGACCCAGGACTTGAATTCGAGCTCGCTGTAGAGCGCAAACAAGGCTGTGGCATCTTCTTGTGCATGCACCAGGTCTTCGATATCCACCTGCAGCGGGACATCTCGCTTGATGGTGGCCAGTTCGTGTGAGAGCCACAGCATGTCCAGGCTTTCCCGCAGGCGCTCTCCGATTTTTCCCGAGACCTCGTCCTTGCGCGCAAGCAGCCCTTCAAGCGAGCCATATTCCTGCAGCCATTTGACTGCTGTCTTCGGGCCTACTCCCGCCACCCCCGGAATGTTGTCGGCCTTGTCGCCGGTAAGTGCGAGGTATTCGACGATGCGCTCTGGCGGCAGTCCAAACTTGGCGGTGACGCCTTCGGCATCCAGAAGTTCGTTGTTCATGGTATTGAGCAGCGTGACCTGAGGCGAGACCAGCTGCGCCAGATCCTTGTCTCCAGTGGAGATCAGCGTGCGTATGCCGCGCTGGGTGGCATGAGTAGCGAGTGTGCCAATGACATCGTCGGCCTCGACGCCCTCGATCACCAGCATTGGCAGTCCCATGGCGCGGATAATGGCGTGAATGGGCTCTATCTGGCTCCGCAACTCGTCAGGCATGGGGGGGCGATGGGCTTTGTAGTCCGAATAGATGTCATTGCGGAATGTCTTGCCCTTGGCATCGAACACCACCGCGATGTGACTGTCGGGATAGGCCTTGACCAGACTGCGGATCATGTTGATCACGCCTTTGATGGCGCCGGTGTGTTGCCCCCGACTGGTCAGGAGGGGCGGCAGCGCGTGAAACGCTCGAAACAGGTAAGACGACCCGTCTACCAGAACCAGCTGGATGGGCGCTGGAGCGATGTCATTCATGTCCACTTCCTTGAATTGTTGAGCTGACGGCGATGCTTGTCCGAAATTATGGCGCCTGCATGCAGGTATCGAAAGCATCGGCGAGGCTGGTCAGAAGCAGAGCATAGCCTTGTTTGTCGGCCACGATGGCATCTCCCAGCGTGTCGATGGGAACTCGCTTCACCGGCAGGTCCCTCAGCACTGTATTGACTGTAGCCATACTGGTATTTACATCTTCCAGAAGACAGGCGGGCGAGTTCTGCTCAATCAGAGCCTGAATCTCCATCAAGTGGCGAATACCGGGCTGGCTCTCATGATCCGGTGCCACTACAAATTGATTCTGCAAGCCGAACTGGCGCTCGAAATACCGAATACCGTCGTGGAAGACCGCGAATTCCATCGCCTTCTTGGACGCAAGTTGGGCCGTTATTTGCGCCTGTGTGGCTGCCAGAAGCGACTGGAAAGCCGCCAGATTGGTCTGGTATGCGGCAGTATTGGCAGGGTCCCTCCGAACAAGTTCAACCGCCAGGTGCTCTGCAATCAGAACTGCATTCGCGCTGTTGAGCCAAAGGTGGGTGTCATAACGCGACTCCTCTTCCTGCAACTGTTCGCCACCGGGAGCCTGAAGCCAGATTCCCGGCAGGTTGGCAGCTTCAAGTACGGTAGTGGCGTCTTCGACATCGGAGAACAGGGAAGCCAGGTAGGTTTCCATTGGCTCGCCAACCCACAAAAAGACATCCGCACTGCTGACAAGGGCGACATCCGAAGGTCGCAGCACATAGTGGTGCGGGGATTGATTCGAGGGAATCAATACGGCAGGCTGAGCGACCCCGTCCATGACCGCTGCAGCGATCATCTGCAGTGGCTTGATGGATGCAACAACGCTGGGCTGCGCCATGCTCGACAGCGGGCACATGATCATCGCGCCAGCCAGCAGGCAGGACGTGGATATCCGTGTAAACATGAATGAGATCTAACCGGTGGCTATGAGTAAAAATGATATAATATACCATTATTCAGGGGCGGTGGCGAGCACCCTCCGTCGTACACCGGAAAGGATAACGCGCTTGAACAAGCCTTGTCTCATTGAAGCCGCCGATGTCAGCGTCACCTTTGGATCTCGCGCTGTGCTGGAACATGTCAGCCTGAAGGTGCATGAGGGCGAGGTGGTAACCCTCATCGGCCCCAATGGCGCAGGTAAAACCACTCTCGTGCGCGTCATGCTGGGCCTGTTGAAGCCGCAGACAGGCACTGTGCGCAAGCAGGACGGCCTGCGCATTGGCTACATGCCGCAGAAATTGCACATCGAACCCACGATGCCCATTACCGTGCGCCGATTCCTCGAGTTGGCGAGACATGCCGGCAGGACTCCCATAGAAGAGGTTCTCAAAGAGGTCCGGATCTCACACTTGCTGGATCAGCAACTGAAAGCCATTTCCGGTGGTGAATTGCAGCGCGTCCTTCTTGCGCGCGCCTTGTCACAATCGCCGCAATTACTGGTCCTTGACGAGCCGGCACAAGGTGTCGACGTCGGCGGCCAGGCTGAACTTTACGAACTCATCAACGAGATTCGCGGACGCCACCAGTGCGGCGTCCTCATGATTTCTCACGATCTGCACCTGGTTATGGCCCGCACGGACGAAGTTATCTGCTTGAATCATCACATCTGTTGTCATGGTCGGCCTGAGCAGGTCAGTATTGATCCTTCGTACCTTGCGCTGTTTGGCAGGAAGGAAGCGGAAAGCCTCGCAATCTACACACATCGCCACAATCACCATCATGACCTTACCGGGCACGTCGTGGAGTCTACCCATGAATGACTTCATTCTGCGCGCACTGGTGGCGGGCTTGTTGATAGCGACCATTGCCGGACTGATGGGCTCGTTTGTCGTGTGGCGCCGAATGTCTTATTTTGGTGACACGCTGGCGCACTCGTCACTTCTCGGCATCGCCATCGGCATTCTGCTCGACATCAATTTGCAGCTTGCCGTCGTGGCAAGCGCCTTGCTTTTTGCTGGAGTTCTGTTGCTGCTGCAGCGCAGCAAAACCATCGCGACTGATACGCTGCTGGGAATACTGGCGCACAGTACGCTGGCATTCGGGCTGCTGATTCTCGCGTTGTCGAGTACGGTGCAGGTCAATCTGATCGGGTATCTGTTTGGCGATCTGCTGACCGTCACCATGACTGATCTGTTCTGGATTCTCTCTTGTGCCATTGTTATTGGGACACTGCTCTACTTTTTCTGGAACAGCTTTCTTGCAATTACCGTACATGAAGAGCTTGCGGAGGTGGAGGGCGTGCCCGTCGGGAGACTGCATTGCCTGATGGTCATGATGATCGCACTGCTGATAGCGGTATCCATGAAGATTGTCGGGGTCTTGCTGATAACCTCTCTACTGATCATTCCCCCTGCAGCTGCACGAAGAATAGCGCAGACTCCTGAGCAGATGGCATTGGGCGCGAGTCTGATTGGCTGTCTTTCTGTCAGCGGGGGTTTGCTGATGTCCTGGGAGTGGGATACGCCGGCTGGTCCGTCGATCGTGGTGTCTGCATGCGCGATTTTTGTACTGCTGACACTGGTGCCAGCATTGCGGCGGCGCGGCGCTCAGTAGTCGGAGCGGATGGACTGATAGGCGAGCGTGAGTTCGCGGTCCTGAATGGCGGCATCGAAAAAGCCGTGGTAACGACCATCTGGATTGATGATGAGGATGTTGCCGCTGTGATCGATTTCATAATCTGTCGGGGCAGACATGACGTGACCGGCATGAGGGTCGTTGGGGACTTGCACTACAGGTGGTGGCGGTTCGTGGGCTATGAACAGCTGCCGGGCAAGCGAAGCCACGTCCTCGTATGGACCATTCAAGCCGACAAAATCCTCGTGAAACGAACTCATGTATTCCGCCATCTTCTCAGTCGTGTCCCTCTGAGGATCAACACTGACCATGATGATCTGGGTCTCATCGCCCGGCGTTGCGACCTTCAAGTGCTGGTAGAACTGGCTGAGCTCTGTGAGTGTCAATGGGCAAATGTCCGGACATGAAGTGAAGCCGAAAAATATCAGGCTCCATTTCCCGACAAGTTTGTCCTGCGTAAACGCATTTCCGCGGTGATCAAGCAATGAAAATGGGGCCAGTACAACGGGCTCTTCGTAAACGAGCGCGCCAGCTTCGCGCAAAGCCTCAGGGCTGAGAGTTGCCGCATTGTTGCTGGTGATTCGGAAGTACGTCATGACAAACACGAACGCCACGAACAGCAGGCACAGGATGAGTGTCAGCTTGATATTCTTGTTCATGATCTTTGGAGCTCCAGTAAAGACAGCGTGAATCGCTTACAGGTAGTGGTCCGTCAGCAGGACAATGAACAGCACCATCAGATAGACAATTGAATATTGGAATGTATCCATCGCAGTGGACGGTTTCGGCTTGAACATCAACACCAGTGACCACCAGAGGAATCCCAAGCCCAGCACAATGGCCGCAAGGAGATAGATCGGCCCGCTCATTCCCGTCAAATAGGGAAGCAACGTGATCAGGATCATGATGATGGTGTAGAGGATGATGTGAAGCTTGGTCACATGCTCGCCATGGGTGACGGGCAGCATCGGAATACCTGTCTTCGCGTACTCTTCTTTTCGGTGTATAGCCAGTGCCCAGAAATGCGGGGGTGTCCACGCGAATATGATCAGGACAAGGATAAGAGCGCCGGGCTCTATGGTGCCAGTAACCGCCGACCACCCTAGCAGCGGAGGCATAGCCCCTGAAAGACCGCCGATGACGATGTTCTGTGGGGTAGCTCGCTTGAGATATCCTGTGTAAATGAAGGCATAGCCGACGAAGGAGGCAAGTGTAAGCCAGGCACTCAACGCATTGACCCAGATAAGTAGTATCAGCATCCCGGCGACACCGATAGCCGCGGCGAACACGGCGGCCTGCTTCTGATCTACGCGACCCTGCGGAATGGGTCTGTTGTGAGTGCGCTTCATCAGGGAGTCCACGCGGTAGTCAATCAGGTGATTCACTACAGCGCCGGAACCAGCCACCAGTGCAATGCCTATATTCCCCAGAACAAGGATATCGAGCGGCACCATGCCAGGGACAGCCAGAAACATGCCTACCATGGCAGTAAGAATCATCAGCATGACGACGCGCGGTTTGCACATCTCATAATAGTCACGCCAACTGACTGATTGCTTGCCTGCCAGCTCTGTCACTGCATTCCTCTCTTTCCAAATTCAGCACAGGCGCCTCGGTGCGGCACCTTCATGGTCTGTCACTGGCGATTGTACTAAAAATCGACCTTAAAAAGCTTCAGCTAAATGAGACAAGTCGCCCGAGATGCTCTTGCCCTTTTGCCGGCCAGGCTGCCCGGCCCATTTACGGCCTCCATTCATTGAGTGCGCGAACTGGCTGCCATACTCAACTCTCGCTTCCTGGTGAATGCTCTATTGGCGAAAAGCTTGTCCCGGATAGTTGACGACAAGCCATAGTGGAAGTTGTAGAGTGAAGACGAATCCATGGAAGGAGTATGAGTAGTTGATTGTTTTCAATTCACATCAGAATGAAACAGGAGGTACTCCATGAAGTGCATTTACTATCTTTCGCCCACCCTGAAAAGCACGCAGGAAATATCCAACGATTTGCATGCCACAGGCGTCAACGACTGGTTCCTCCATATTGTCAGCAAAGATGAAGGAGGACTTGCAAGAAGCAGGCTGCACTCCAGCAATTATCTTGAAACCCTCGATGTGATCCGAGACGGCCTTATAGGCGCTGGCTGTGGCTTGTCGGCGGGCCTGCTTGTCGCCGCGCTTTCCATGCTTGCTGAACCCTTCGGTCCAGATGTTCCCCTGTACGCACATGTTGCCATTGTGTTCGTGCTTGGCTGCTTTGGGGCATGGGTAGGCGGACTTGTCGGTATCGCCAGCGAGAACAAGAAACTGGCTGCCTTTCACGACGACATTGAGGCCGGCAAGTACCTGATTCTGATTTATGCCAGGAAGGAACAGGAATATCGTATCAAGGAAATGATGGCGGCCCGTCATTCGGAGGCGCAGCTTTCGGCTGTGGATTCGCGTTTCCTGAATCCATTTGCAGCGCTGAAAGTCAGCTGATTGAGCAGCAGTAATGTTCGCCCCGGAATTCGTGAAGGGAAACGGGGCGCCTTTACGGTATGTGTTGGAAAACTTCCTTGAGGTGAGCCTGAGTTTGACAGAGGAAAGTACTGTTTATCCCAGGCTGGAGTAGCGCAAGAGAGTTTCAAGATCTGTCATTATTTCTTCCGCTGTATGCTCTTGCGTGTAGTACATCATCACATTGCCCACTGGATCGACCAGCAGAACGTATGACTTTGAGTCAAGTTCAACCGACACTCCGGAAGCAAGCAGATTCGTTTGCAAAGACGCTCTTTCAGTGTATGCGAGACCCATACTTGGATACTCTGCCCGGAAGCGCTCCGCGAGCTCTTCTGAGAAGGGCTGCATATCGGTATTCAGGTAGTAGCGTCTAACGCGCTGAATGTTCTTGCCAAGCGCTATATGCAGCTGCTGAAGATAGTGGAGGCGCTGTTCGCAGTCTGTGTCGCAGTCCGCTCCATTCACATAAATCATCAGCCAGGGTCTGATTTCGTAGTCCTGACCTGGAGCAAGCTCTGCAATTTGTTCTTCAAAGGTCTTGAAAGCGGGCTGACCGTCAAGATTGCGCATTGCCAGTATGCTGATATCTGCTGGAGGGCTGATCAGGTTTCCTTTGTTTACTGTAGAAGACAAGGCCCCCTCCTCATTGGCTCCACGGAATGACATGGTCGCCATGGAAACGGGCAGGGCTGTGATCAACAGCAGAAAGGTCAGTTTCAATTTATTCTTGAGATTGGTGTCCATATTCACTCGTCTTTGATTCGATGTTGTGGGTTTCGAGTTCCAAAATAGAGATACATCAGCAGCAAGGCTGCTGCCATTGTGAACCACTGCACTGCATAGGCCTTGTGCTTCTCGGGAAGCATGTTGACAGTTTGCCATTTGGCCAACAATGCGCCCGCGCTGTCCTGAGCCAGTCTGACGGTGTAGGGCCGTAGTGCAAGGCCCAGAGCATTGCTCCATTCTGGTATATCGATCTTTTGTACTACCCGCGGCCAGGTGCCTGTATTCACTTCTTGCAAATCACTGAGCATGTAAGGCTCGGACAAGGGCACATACAATGTCCCCTCAACACTTACCTGAGCACTAATCGGCTCGAGCTCCGGCAATTGTGCGCGTGAGTCGCCCTGTGCTATCCATCCGCGATTGATGACAACTACATCACCGTCTGAGGCCTCGAAGGGCATCAGGACTTCGTATCCAACTCGTCCATCCTGAACACGATTGTCCAGCAGAAAGTAACGCTCGCTGTCGAAATGACCTGATATTTGTACTTTCTGATACGACAGATCTGCCATATTCCAATCTATTTGCGCCAGCGACACTGGCAGGTCCATTTGGCGACGGTCGTACAAAGACTGTAGCTGGAGTTTTTCTTGTTCTCGATCCAGTTGCCAGTTGCCCAGCATTACAAGTACCGGAAGAAATACCCCGGTAAAGATTGTCATTGGCCATCCCGGTGAAAAGTGCATTGCCATCGAGTTGCCTTGTCCCATTCAAAATTGCCAAATATCCGGTGCATCTTGCGTCTGCTATGATGCGCTCAGTTTTTCAGACAGAGGAGTCCCCATGCTCAAAACAATCATTGTATTGCTACTGATCGGAATTCTGGCCAGTCTCGCCGCCGGCTTCGTATTCTTTTACAAGGACAAGGGCCGCTCCAAGCGAGTGCTCTACGCACTGGGAGTAAGAGTCACGCTTGCCGTTGTCATGATTGTCTGTATTTTTTTCGGCCTTGTTACCGGCGAACTTACGCTGCAGGCACCGTGGCTGCAACGCTGACAATCAGAAGTGTTTTTTTTGGAAAGGAAGTTTCAATCTGGCAGGCTGGCCGCGTTATCGCGGCCAGCGTGCTTGAACGGAGTACCCTGCTTTACAGCACATATACGAAGATGAACAAACCTACCCAGACCACGTCCACGAAGTGCCAGTACCATGAGGCTGCTTCGAATCCAAAATGGTCGTCCGGCTTGAAGTGACCTTTGATGGCACGGGCCAGCATGACGGCCAGCATGAAAGTACCCAGGGTGACGTGGAAGCCGTGGAAGCCAGTCAGCAGGAAGAAGGTGGATCCGTATATGCCGGAATTCAGAGTCAAGCCGTAGTGACCATAGGCTTCCGTGTATTCAATGACCTGCAGGGCGAGGAAGAGCACACCCAGAGCAACTGTCACGGACAACCAGGTAATAAGGCCTTTGCGATTGCCTGCCTTGAGTGCGGTGTGGGCAAAATGTACTGTCACGCTGGATGTAAGCAGGATCACAGTATTCCAGAAGGGCAGGAAACTTGCGAAAAAGCTGACACTCCATTCATGCACATTGAGCGCTTCACTGGGATTGGTGAAAATCTGGCTGTCAGGGTTATTGATCAATGGCCAGACTGCTTCGAATTCTGGCCACAGAAATTCGCCAGTCGCCGCTTTGTCACCCAATCCACCGATCCAGGGCACCGAGAAAGTTCTGACATAGTAGAGCGCGCCGAAGAATGCCGCGAAAAACATGACTTCAGAGAAGATGAACCAGCCCATTCCCCAAACGTAGGAGCGCTTGAGCTGATCACTGTTCATGCCGGCATGGTTTTCGCGAATGACTGTGCTGAACCACTGGAACAGAATGAAGGACAGCAGAATAAAGCCAGTCAATGCCATCAGTGTGGATGTTGTAGTACTTTCCGATGCCTGAATGTCGTTGAGGACATTGCCAAGACCAAATACTGTCAGGAACAGACCAATTGTTGCGAAGATCGGCAGCTTGCTTTGTTCTGGTACGTAATATGTTTCGTGGGAGCCGGTGCTGGCCATTTTCTATCTCCAAAATTAATCAGATTGGTTGCGCTATCGTGCCGTAATTACTTCGCCTTCAATTTCATAATCAGTGATGTCGAAGAGCGAGTACGACAACGTCAGTTTTGTTATTTTTTCAGGAATGTTTTCGTCCACGAAAAATCGAATTGCCATGTCAACTTCTTCGCCTGCGGCCAAAGGCTGCTCTTGGAAGCAGAAACATTCCAGTTTCATCAAGTACTGCGCGGCTTCGTTTGGAGCGACACTGGGAATGGCTTGTCCAACCATTGCAAAGTCACTCGTATTCCTGGCGCGATAACTGACGACCTTGATTTCCCCCGGACTTACAGTGACCTGCGCGTCGTTGGGTTCGAATATCCAGGTCATCCCTTCGGTGTTCTGCGCCATGAACTGAACAGTGATCTTGCGATCTTCAACCGGCACGGGCGCTACTTCCGCGTAACGCCCTGAGGTCTTGCCGTTCAGGCCGGTAATGTCGCAAATCACATCATAGAGAGGGACCATTGCGAAGCCAAAACCGAACATGCCCACCACAACCAACAGCAGTCGCTTGACGACTCGTGTCGTGGAAGAAACAGGCGTTTCTTGCTTCATCATCGTCTCCTCTCTCAGATATAACTACTGCGCATGAATGAGCTTGGGATCAGGTGGCGTTGTAAACGTGTGGTACGGGGCTGGCGAGTCCAGAGTCCATTCGAGACCTTGTGCGCCTTCCCAGACCTGCGCTGTGGCTTTCTTGCCACCTTTGATGCATTTGATCACCACAACCAGCAGGATCAGCTGCGACGCACCAAACAGGAATCCGCCGATACTGGAAATCCAGTTGAAATCTGCGAACTGCAGAGCGTAGTCAGGAATACGGCGTGGCATGCCCGCAAGCCCGAGGAAGTGTTGCGGGAAGAACAGCACATTGACACCGATGAATGACAGCCAGAAGTGCAGTTTGCCGAGGCGCTCGTCATACATGTGGCCCGTCCACTTCGGAAGCCAGTAATAAGTTGCCGCCATGATCGAGAATATGGACCCAGGAACCAGTACATAGTGGAAATGCGCCACCACGAAGTACGTATCGTGATACTGGAAGTCGGCCGGTGTGATTGCCAGCATCAGACCAGTGAATCCACCCATGGTGAACAGGACAACGAATGCGATTGCGAACAGCATCGGCGTTTCGAAGGTCATCGAACCACGGAACATTGTCGCTACCCAGTTGAACACCTTCACGCCTGTTGGTACCGCAATCAGCATGGTGGCGTACATGAAGAACAGTTCGCCTGCGAGCGGCATGCCCACCGTGAACATGTGGTGCGCCCACACGATGAACGACAGGAACGCAATGGAGGCTGTTGCATACACCATCGAGTCATAGCCGAAGAGGCGCTTTCTCGCGAAGGTCGGGATAATTGCAGAGACCACGCCGAATGCCGGCAGAATCATGATGTACACCTCGGGGTGACCGAAGAACCAGAACACGTGCTGGAACAGAACGGGGTCACCGCCACCTGCGGCGTTGAAGAAACTCGTGCCGAAGTGAATGTCGAACAGCATCATCGTTACAACACCGGCGAGCACCGGCATTACAGCAATCAACAGGTACGCCGTGATAAGCCAGGTCCATACGAACAGCGGCATTTTCATCAATGTCATGCCGGGGGCACGCATGTTCAGAATTGTGGCAATGATGTTGATTGAACCCATGATGGACGAGGCGCCCATTATGTGTACCGCGAAGATGAAGAACGTCACCGTCGAAGGCGCGTACGTCGTCGACAACGGGGCATAGAACGTCCAGCCGAAATTCGGTGCGCCGGCATCCATGAACAAGGTCGCGGTCAACATGGCGAATGCGAAGGGAAGAATCCAGAAGCTCCAGTTGTTCATGCGCGGCAACGCCATGTCAGGCGCTCCGATCATCATCGGAACCAGCCAGTTGGCCAGACCGACGAATGCGGGCATTACCGCCCCGAATACCATGATCAGGCCATGCATCGTGGTCATCTGGTTGAAGAAATTGGGTTCTACCAACTGCAATCCAGGCTGGAACAGTTCAGCACGGATCACCATGGCGAACGTACCGCCCAGCAGAAACATTGCAAAACTGAACCATAGATAGAGGGTGCCGATATCCTTGTGGTTGGTTGTATACAACCAGCGCGACAAGCCTTTCGCGGGACCGTGGTGATGATCGTCGTGTGATGCGCTCATTTGTCTGCTGTCCTCTACTGTGCTGCTTGTATGAGTGTATTCACTGCGGCAGGCTGCACGAGATCACCCGTGGTGTTGCCGAAGGAATTTCGAATATAGGTGACGACTGCTGCCAGCTGGACAGGACTCAATTGACGCCCATAAGCAGCCATTGCCGTTCCAGGCACTCCGTTGATCAGCAGATTGATATTGGCCTCCAGGTCTCCAGTCACGACGCTGCTGCCTGCGAGAGCAGGGAACGCGGGAGGAAGACCTGTGCCATTCGGCTGGTGGCAAGCGATACACGTAGTGGTGTAGATCTGCTCGCCGGCTTCCAGAGACTCACTGAGAGTTACGACATTGTTTGCCATTTCTCTCGCTACGCGTGCTTCGTCCTGCTTGGCGGCATACCATGCGTCGTATTCTTCTCGCTCTACAGCATGGACGACCACTGGCATGAACCCGTGCTCAATGCCGCACAGCTCGGCGCACTGGCCGCGGTAGATGCCCGGCTCCTCAACGATGGCCCAGGTTTCATTGATGAAGCCGGGAACCGCATCCCTTTTCACAGCAAAATCGGGAACCCACCAGGCGTGGATAACGTCATTGGAAGTCAGCAGAAACCGAACCTTGGTGTTGATTGGAATAACCATGGGGTTGTCAACGTCCAGAAGATAGGTTTCATCCTTCTCCATCTGGTTGTTAATCTGCTCTCTGGGAGTGCTCAGTATGCTGTAAAAGCTGACTTCTTCTTCGTCGGTGTTCTCGCGAATATACGTGTACTCCCAGCGCCACTGATAACCAGTGACCTGAATGTCGATTTCTGACTCTGTTGCATCGTAGGCTTCTGTCAGCACGCGCGTGGCAGGAACCGCCATCAGGATGAGAATCACGAACGGAATGATCGTCCAGGCAATTTCAACCTTGGTGCTTTCGTGGAAAGTTGCAGCTACAGCCCCTTTCGACTTGCGGTGATTGATGATTGACCAGAGCATTACACCGAATACAACTACCCCGATGGCAACACACCACCAAAGTATCTGCATGTGCAGGTCGTACGTGTCTCTACTGATTTGGGTTACGCCTTGGGTCATGTTCAAGTCCCAGGCCGCCTGAAGATTGGCACTCAGCAAGCTTGTTGCGATACCAGTCAGGACTAACCACAGCTTTGCTTTAGGCAACATTCGCCGTGTCTCCATTGATTAAAAGGCAGATTAAGGTTTGTACTTTTATTAAATGACTCTCGACCGGAGCCAATTACCAACATCACAGCGACGATTGGATCCGAGCCCGCTGAATCATGGTTGTCTTGATTCAGCTTCCATCTGTATGGATTTTAGACAGGATTATTCGATCGGTACCGTATTCCGCGAGCGAGATTCTACTTGGAAAATGCCAAGTGCAGTTTTGATCCAGCTCAATATCACGCGGGAGTAATGAAAGCGCCGGCATTATAAAAAACTTATTTTTAAATTGCCATCACGAATTGGGTCGAAATCGACAACACTTTTACATATAGATCAAGTGCTTTAGTCCCTTAAGCCATTCCTTTATCTCAGCAGCCCATCCTGCCTGAGCAACGCTTCTATTTGAGGCTCCCGCCCCATGAATTCGGTAAACAGCTCAAGTGGATCGGCGCCCCCACCCCGCGAAAGGAGGGCCTCCAGGAAGTGCTTGCCGGTCGCTGCATTGAATACTCCAGTGTCACTGAATCTGGAAAAAACGTCAGCTGACAAGACTTCCGCCCATTTGTAGCTGTAATACCCCGCAGCATATCCGCCCGCAAAAATGTGGGAAAAACTGTTCTGGAAGCGATTGAATTCCGGCACTTTGTAAGCAGAAGTCAATGCTCGCACACTGTACATGACACGATTTACCGCATCACTGTCTATCGGCATGCCCGCTTGGTGCAGTTCGAAATCGAACATTGCGAACTCCAACTGACGTACGGTTTTCATGCCCGCTTGAAAGTTTCTTGCAGCAAGCAGCTTTCCGAGGAGACTTGCCGGCAAGCTTTCTCCTGATTGGTGGTGACCGGATATCAACCCAATCGCTTCCGGCTCCCAGCACCAGTTTTCCATCAGCTGACTGGGCAGCTCGACTGCGTCCCAAGCCACTCCATTGATTCCGGAACTTCTCAAATGACACTCTGTAGTCAGCATGTGATGCAGACCGTGCCCGAATTCATGAAACAATGTTGTCACTTCATTGTGAGCAAGCAAGGCAGGCTTGCCCCCGGTGCCAGGCGCGTAGTTGCAAATCAAGTACGCAACAGGTATCTGCATGCTTCCATCAGGCAATTGTCGTCGAGACCGACACTCAGCCATCCAGGCCCCGGATTTCTTCCCTTCTCGCGTGAACACATCAAAGTAGAAGCGAGCAACGGCCTTTCCATTTCGCCTTATATCGAAGGCTTCGACACTTTCATCCCAGACACTCATGGAATTGCTGGGCTCGATTTCCACGTTATAGAGTCTGCGGGCGATTTCGAAGAGACCTTCCTGCACTTTTGGCAATGGAAAGTACGGACGCAACTCCTCTTGGGAGACATCAAAACTGTGCTTGCGCAGCTTCTCACTGTAATACGCTACATCCCAAGCGTTCAGTTCTGTGATGCCATAGTGTTTGCGCGCGTATTCCTGAAGCTCTTCATACTCTCTTCTTGCTGCCGGAACTGCCAGTTCGGCAAGATCCTTTAGAAACTCATTCACACGCGACACCGATTTCGCCATCTTCCGCGCCACCGAGATCTCGGCATAGTTTTGATACCCGAGCAAGTCAGCCAGTTCTGCGCGGCACGACAGGATGGCATTGATAGTGGCCTTGTTGTCGAATGAAAGATCATGCCCGCCCTGATCCGAGGCCCGGGTTACATAGGCAGAATAGATCTTCTCCCGGAGTGAACGATTGTCTGCATTCGTCATCGCTGCTATGTAGCAAGGCGCGTCGAGGGTGAGCAAGTAGCCAGACAGGTTTCGCTTTGTTGCAAGGTCGGCAGCAAGCTGAATGGCCGTCTCGGGAATCCCCGCAAGCTCGGACTGATCAGTGACCAGCAATGTCCATGCGGCAGTAGCGTCGAGAACATTGTTGCTGAACGTGGTTGAGAGACTGCTCAGCCTGGCCTCGATTTCTGCAAAGCGATGTTTCTTTTCATCACTCAAATCGACACCTGCCAAACGAAACTCCAGCAGGTAATCGCGCAGGATCTTGCGTTGCGAGTCATCCAGAGCCAACTGTTGTGCGTTTTGAGAAAGCCTTTTCACTGCATTGCACAAGTCCCTGTTCTGGCCCATCTCTGTATAGTAGGCCGTAATCATTGGTTGGCACTTGTTGTAGGCGGCACGAATCTCAGGCGTATTCTTTACTGCATTGAGGTGGCTTGCCGTGGACCAGACTTTGTTGAGACGATCATCCATGTCATCGAGGGGTAACATGAGGCTTCGCCAGTCCGGATGCGATGTACTGACTTCCTTTTTCAAAATGCCCTGCAACTGTGCCCTGTTCTCGGCCAGGACCTTTTCCACAGCCGGCTCGATGTGCGAGGCTTGAATCGAATCAAAGTCAGGCAACGTCGAGAATTGCAGTAGCGGGTTGTTTGTCATGTCGTCCTCAATGCAAATGGGTGTTTTCGTGAGTCCTTCGGACAGCACTTTTGTTTTCAGGGGAAGTTCGGCCCTATAGTACTTCAAGGCCCACAAATGTCAGTTCAGAATTATCACCTAAAGAGGCATACCGATGACCCTGCGCAATTTCGAATCATTCACACCTGCCGTGGCTGCCTCGGCATACGTGGACTCCACCGCCCTGGTCATTGGCCAGGTAAGTATTGGCGAAGACAGTTCAATCTGGCCATTGTCACTTATTCGAGGCGACATTCATTTCATTGCAATTGGAGCGCGGACCAATGTCCAGGACGGAACTGTCATCCACGTCACTCACGATGGCCCCTTCAACCCTGGTGGATTTGCTACCACCATAGGAAACGATGTCACCGTGGGGCACAAAGTCATGCTGCATGGCTGCACAATTGGCGATCGCGTACTGATCGGTATGGGGGCGATCATCATGGACGGGGCCATTGTGGAGCCGGACGTGGTTGTGGGCGGTGGAAGTCTTGTGCCTCCGGGGAAAAGACTTGAAAGCGGCTACCTCTATGTGGGTTCACCAGTGAAGCAAATCAGAAAGCTGAAAGACACAGAGCTTCAATATTTCATCTATTCCGCAGGCAAATATGTCGAATTGAAAAATCGCCATAAGGCAACTCCTTGAAGATCAAGGAGCGGAGAGCTCCTTGCGCAACAGTGCGATCACCGCTTCTGTCTGCGGTTTGGAGCCACGCCAGATAGCGAAAGCCCTGGCGGCTTGTTCCACCAGCATGCCTGCACCATCCAGCGACTTTCGCGCGCCTGCGAGGCGGGCCCACTTCTGAAACGCTGTCTCGCCTCGACCGTACATCATGTCGTAGCACCAGGTGTCCTTGGTCAAAGCTCCCACTGGAACACGAGGTACTTCGCCACCCAGCCCGGCTGAAGTGCCGTTGATGATGAAGTCGAACCCGCCGCTTTGCCGAGACTCGGGATTGATTGCCATTACTTCCGTCTCTCCATTGAACTGTTCCGCCAGAAGTCGCGCCTTGTCTGGGCTGCGATTGAGAATGCATATCTGTTGCGGAGATTGGGAGAGCAGCGCAGGCAGCACGCCTCGAACGGCACCTCCTGCACCAAGCAGAAGAATCCGCGCATTGACCAGTACTGCACCATGGTTTTCTTGAAGATCCGCCAATAGCCCATGCCCGTCTGTATTCTCGGCGCAAAGTGCGCCCATTGAGTTCACGTACAAGGTATTGGCAGCTCCGGATATCGCTACCTCTGAGCTGCAAGTCTCAGCCATGGCGCACGCCCGCTCTTTGAATGGGACTGTGATGTTCAGGCCGCGTCCGCCATCCGCGAAAAATTCAAGCACTGCAGACTCAAAGCTCTCCGGATTGACATCTACAGCCGTGTATAGCAGCGGTTGACCGGTTTGTTGGGCAAAGTGCGAGTGTATCCATGGCGATCGACTATGACTGATGGGGTGCCCGAATACTGCATAACGATCCACGAGACGCTCCTTATGCCCATTCGCGAAAGCGGAGATAGTCACTGTAAAGTTTTGCCTCGTCAGTGCCAGGCTCAGGCTTCCAGTTGTAATCCCAGCGAACCACTGGCGGCAGTGACATCAGAATGGACTCAATTCGACCTACTCCTGATTGCAGTCCGAACAGAGTGCCTCTGTCATAGACAAGATTGAATTCCACATAGCGGCCACGGCGATAAGCCTGGAAGTGCTTGTGATGTTCGGAATAGGGCGTCGCACGACGGCGCTCGACGATAGGACAATAAGCCTCAAGATAGCTGTCGCCCAAGGACTGGACCATGGCGAAGCTGCTCGCGAATCCCGGCTCATTGAAGTCGTCGAAAAAGAGACCTCCGATTCCGCGTGGCTCCGCACGATGTTTCAAGTAGAAATACTCATCACACTCTTTCTTGAAGCGCGGATAGATATCGGGTCCGAAAGGCGAGCAAGCATCCCTGGCTGTCCTGTGCCAATGCCTGCAGTCGTCGTCAAAGCCATAATAGGGAGTCAGATCGTAGCCGCCGCCAAACCACCATACGGGTTCTTCGCCTTCCTTCTCGGCGACGAAAAACCGAAAATTTGCGTGCGATGTAGGCACAAAAGGGTTGTCCGGATGAATGACCAGTGAGACCCCCATGGCCTGAAATGACCTGCCTGCCAGCTCCGGACGTGTCGCAGATGCTGAAGGTGGAAGTCTCGATCCGAAAACGTGAGAGAAATTGACGCCTCCTTTTTCAAAGACTGCTCCATGGCTGATTACGCGACTGCGCCCGCTGCCACCCTCATCGCGCTCCCACGCGTCAGTGATGAACTTTGCTCTTCCGTCAATCGACTCCAACTTGCTGCAGATGCGATCCTGCAATCCGAGCAGATATTCTTTCACCGCACTGTTTGTCACTGATTCCATCGGATTGCTCGGCATTGGCAACTCCTTTTTGTCGTAGATTGGTGCGCGGGCGCTTATCGCAATACCTTGCCCGTCAGCGCATCGATAATTGTGGAGGGACTTTTATGGCCCCCCAGGCTCCCGTGCAGTATCCCATCTATGTCCTTGCCAAGATGCTTGACGATTTGCAGGGCATTTCTGAAAGGTGGCTGATCATTGCGATTGGCGGAGCTAGAGACCAAAGGCCCTCCAAAGGATTCACACAGGGCAGCGACTATTGAGTGAGCTGTTACTCTCACGGCAACGCCCTCATATCGGCCTTTTATCCAAGAAGGTACTTGGTTATCGATGTCTGGAAGCAGCCAGGTTGTCGGGCCAGGCCAGCTTGCAATCAGTTGCTTGCGCTGTTTCCTGGATAGCCCCTCAAGGAGGTGTTCGATCTGTGAAACGCTGGCCGCCACGAGAACAAGTCCTTTATCAACCGGCTGCCTATTTATTGCCAGCAATCGATGTGTCGCCGCTTCATTTTCCGGATCACAACCCAGCATCCAGGTTGCCTCGGCAGGGTAGGCCAGTACTTTGCCATCCAGCAACTGCAATGCAGCTTGACGAATTTTCCACTGACCGGATTGCACAGTATCGTTCCAGGGCGCTACTTGCGTGAGTCCTGCAGCGCACGATCCTGCGCTTGGACATTTGCCGCTTTCTGCTCTCGCTCTGAACGAACTCGTTTGGCGAGATCAGAATCCTGCAACGCAAGAATCTGAGCAGCGAGATAGCCAGCATTCCTGGCGCCTGTCTTGCCAATTGCGACAGTGGCTACGGGAATTCCAGCGGGCATCTGCACTGTAGACAACAGGGAGTCCATGCCCTGCATGGGGCCGGAATCAATTGGTACGCCGATTACCGGCTTCAAGGTGTGGGCCGCGACAGCACCGGCCAGGTGAGCTGCAAGTCCGGCGCCGGCGATGAACACTCCGCAGCCTCTTGCTTCGGCATCACTTATGTAAAGCTGTGTAGCCGCTGGTGTGCGGTGAGCAGACGTAATTTTCATTTCGCATTGAACACCAAGGATTCCCAGAACATCACTGGCTCCCTGCATCACAGGAAGGTCTGACTCAGAACCCATGAGAATCGCAACAAAAGGTCGGGACATTCTGCATCTCTCCACACGAAAAATAGAGCGGGTGAAATTACAGGACTCTCAATAGCCTTGCAAGGGCGCCTGCCGGAGCAAGGTATAGCGCCCGGACACCACTGTTATCGCTCCTGCGAGTTCCAGGGACAGGAGTTCCGTTTGCAGATCAAAGACGCTCAGGTTTGTCCGAGCAGCAATACTGTCAAATGAAATCGGATCGAATCCCATGGCCTCAATAATTTTTTGCTGATTCACAGTAGGCGCTATCCCCGGGACTTTCGCGTTGACTGTACTTCTTGAGTTCTTGAGGTCGGGGGCTCCAGGCTCCAGTGCAAGTGTCAGTAGCCCGTCCAGTTGATTCCATAGATCCTGAGGCGTTTCCGCCAAAGTCGCCCCCTCTCTGATCAACTTGTGACAGCCTCTGCTGAGCGCGTTGCGTATGGAGCCTGGGACGGCAAAGACCTCGCGGTTCTGCTCCATCGCCATTCTGGCCGTGATGAGAGATCCGCTTTGCAATGCAGCCTCGACGACGAGGACGCCGATGCTCAATCCGCTGATGATACGATTACGGCGCGGGAAATTGGCAGGTAGCGGACGGTAACCCAGTGGAAATTCTGAAACCAGAGCGCCATTCTCGAGAATTCTTGAGGCAAGGTGCGCGTTGCTCCGTGGATATATGTGGTCAACTCCGGTCCCGACTACGCTGACGGTAATTCCGCCACTATCTACAGCCGCCTTGTGCGCTGCCGTATCGATACCCGTAGCGAGACCACTGCAAACTCCAAGTCCTTGCCCGACGATCCCTGTTGCAAACAAGTCTGTAATCTCCCGCCCATCAACACTGCAGCGTCGGCTACCTACGATCGCGATCTGAGGAATCGAAAGGGCTCTGGCGTTTCCACGCACAAAAAGAAGAGGAGGGGGGTCTGCAATCTCGCGCAGCAGGGGAGGATAGGTCGAATCTCTTAGCGTGATGATTGTATTGTCAGACAACCGGGACCATGCAATTGAAGCCTCTGCGAGCCATCGTGCTTCTGCGGAGCGCATGGCAACTGAGATGCGCGATGCAGCGTCTTCCAGATTCGCTGAAGAACATTCCGAAAAAGTATCACCCTTTACCGGAAAATCTCGATTCAGCATCAGCTTGCGTAGCAATGCAACAGTGATGTTTTCTGCGTGAAACAGCGTCAGCCAGTCAAGCAGCTCGGAGTCATTCATTCTCTTTGATCTTCCATGATCCAAAGGACTTTGCGGGTAACACTCAGGGAGTGCGGACGGTATCTCCAACAGCAGAAGGTTGGGTCAGGGACAGGATGACACCATAGCTCATCCGGTCGAACACTCTGTAGACCAGAAGCATGCCGATCTCCGTCGAAGGCAGACGTACATCCTTGCGCGTGACGGGATCAGAAACTTCGTCTCCTTCGCGGAAAATTGACAGTACATCGCCTTCGGTGAGTCCATCATTTCCGCCCAGATTGAGCACTGTCGATTCGAATTGCGCGGCCTGACTCTCGTTGTTGAGCAAGCCGATGATGCTCCCTTGCAGCGCTGCGTCCGGAGTCGTCGGAAAGTAGTCAATGTTGATCCGGGCCGTTTCCTGTGGCAGCAAGTGGTCACCCGCCTTGAGTTCTTCACTGCTCTGAACGATCAGTGCCCGCTTGAGTCCTTCTCCCTCGTCAGACACTACGTTCAGCGCGCCGAGCTTGATGGCTTCCTGGCCAAGGACTTCGCCCTCTGCGCCCACGTAGGTGGCGCCAAGCCGAAAAATTTCATAACCAGTCGCATCGCTTGCCCATTCACCTCGGACAATCACTTCGTGACCGGCACCCATAATCAAATTTCCAGATGCGCTGGAAATTATGTAAGGCGACGCTTCAAAGCTTTCCGCCTCGACAATGCGATTCTCGATCAGGAAGCCCTCCAGTGCCTGGCGCGGAATCACGGGAATAGGGTTCAAAAGCGGGGTTTCACGTACTGTCGGGCTCAGTCTTACAGTCTGACGGTCTCCTCTCTCCATGACGATGCGAGGTCCGTTTGCTGAGGCCACAAGGCGCAGAATATCTCCCGGGTAGATGAGATCCGGATCCTGCACCTCTGGATTGCCTTCCCAGATTTCGGGCCAGCGCCAGGGCTCTTCAAGAAATATGGATGCAATATCCCAGAGCGTGTCACCTTCTTTTACGACATAGGAATCGGGAGACCCAGGCGCCAAAGACAGGATTTGTGAATATGTAGAAACGAAGGGAAACACGGTAAGAACGCCAAACACGCAGAATACGATCAGCCTCTTCAGTCTTGGCACGTTCATATTTACAATCCGGCTTTGTTGGGCGAGGTTCGGTATCTTAGCAATAAGGTATACTGATCACTAGAAGCAGTTCACAGTACTGAAATTAATTTTCTACCCTAAGTTACGGGCTTTCTTGGTAATTGTTGCATATGGCCATATTGAATATCCTGGAGTTTCCCGACCTGAGGCTGCGTCGGAAAGCTACGCCCGTTACAGACTTCACACCAGAGTTGTCGAGAATCATCGACGACATGTTCGAGACGATGTACGCCGCGCCAGGAATCGGGCTGGCTGCTACACAGGTCAATATCCACAAGCAGCTGATAGTGATTGATATATCCGACAATAAAGATGCCCCTCTCGTGTTCATCAATCCCCGCATCGAGATTATAGACCAGACGCTTGAAGACTATGATGAAGGCTGCCTTTCAGTTCCCGGTTTTTATGAAACGGTGTCGAGGCCTCGGGTGGTGCGGATCAGTGCGCTTGACCGAACTGGAGAGCCTTTGGTCATGGAAACCGACGGTCTGCTGGCAACCTGCATTCAGCACGAATTGGACCATCTCAACGGCAAATTGTTTGTCGATTACCTGAGCACGCTCAAGCGCGAGCGAATTCGCAAGAAGCTCGAGCTGGCGCACAAGGAATCGGCCTGATTACCCGCGTGCTACTTACTTTCACGACTCGCACAGACCCCCCCGACTTGGGAACTTGAATGACTGCATTGAGAATCGTATTCGCGGGAACCCCCTCTTTTGCTGCGCACATTCTGGAGGCGCTTCTGAACGCCCAACATGAAATTGTCGGCGTCTACACACAACCAGATCGGCCGGCCGGTCGGGGCAAGCAACTGCAGGCTAGTGCGGTCAAGCAGGTTGCACTTGCGAATGGTATTCCCGTGTTCCAGCCAGTCAGCCTGCGAGCTGAGAGCGAGCAAGAAGCATTGGCAAGGCTGGGTGCCGATCTCATGGTCGTTGTGGCGTATGGGCTGATCCTGCCGCAGGGAATTCTCGACACCCCTCGCCTTGGCTGCATCAATGTTCACGCTTCGCTGCTGCCGCGCTGGAGAGGCGCTGCCCCGATTGAACGCGCGTTGATGGCTGGCGACACTCGCACTGGCGTGACCATCATGCAGATGGAGAGGGGTCTGGACACTGGCGCAATGCTTTGCAAAGAGGAAGTTGAAATATTTGAAGAAGACGATCGACTAAGCCTGGAACGCAAACTTGAAGTTGCCGGCACGAAAGCGCTTTTTGAAGCCCTTCACAATATTGACCAATTCATGGCACAAGCAGAGCCGCAGGATCACAGCACCAGCACCTATGCCAACAAGCTTGAGAAATCGGAGGCCCTGGTAGACTGGAAGCTGGATGCCTCTGCAATCGATCGACTGATTCGCGCTGGCGTTGGCCGCAATCCCGCATACAGTGAGTACAATGGCGAGCGGATCCGATTCCTCAAAGCATCAGTTCTGGTGGCCCGGGTTCCAGAAATCGCAGGCGTCATCATTCAAGCAGACAAAGAGGGACTTCAAGTGGCCTGTGGAGAGTCTGTCCTGAACATAACCGTCATCCAGTTACCAGGTAAAAATCCCGTGTCGATGCGAGAATTCGTCAATTCCCGCAAGGACTTCTTCGCACAAGGCTCACGTTTTGACACCAGCGCTGTATTGGTGCCATGAAGCCAGGACAGCTGCGGGCCCTGGCCGCCACCATCCTGAGCAAACTTCTTCAACAACAAGGCTCGCTTGCTACATTGCTGGAAAGGCCATCTGTCGATGCGCAGGAGTTTCCCCTTTTGCAGGAAATTTGCTTCGGAACCTGCCGGTGGTACTTTCAGCTGGATGCCATGCTGGCTCAGCTTCTGGAAAAGCCGCTCAAGCCGAAAGATCTGGACGTGCGCTGCCTGCTTATGACCGGGCTCTATCAGCTTCACTATCTCAGGGTGCCGGAATATGCCGTCGTGAACGAGACAGTCGCGGCGACGCTGGTACTGAAGAAGCAATGGGCGAAAGGATTTGTGAATGCCATCCTGCGATCCTATCTGCGAGACAAGGATGAGATCGCCTCGCGAGCACTGCTCAAGGAACCAGGTCGTTTCGCACACCCACAATGGTTCGTCAGCCGCATGAAAGCAGCATGGCCTGAGCATTGGCAGGGGCTGCTGGAAGCCAACAACGAGCATCCGCCAATGACCCTGCGCGTCAATCTTGGTCGAATGTCTCGTCCAGCGTATCTGACCGCCTTGCTGGAGGCAGGCATCACTGCCCGCGCTGGCAACCTCTGCGCGTCGAGTATCTACCTTGAGGCTGCTTGTCCAGTGACTGCCCTTCCCGGCTTCGAGGAGGGGCTCATCAGCGTACAGGACGAAGCCTCGCAGCTGATTCCCGGACTTCTGGAGTTGCAGTCAGGCCTCGCGATCCTGGATGCCTGTGCAGCACCTGGAGGCAAGACCTGCCATTTGCTGGAAAGCGGTTTTGCTTTCAGCCGCCTGGTTGCTCTCGACAACGATGCCCGCCGACTTGAGCGTGTGCAGCAGAATCTGCAGCGCCTGCAACTTCAGGCGGACGTGATCTGCGGCGACGCCGGACAAACAGCACAGTGGTGGGACGGCAATCAGTTCGATCGCATACTTCTGGACGCGCCTTGCTCTGCGACTGGCATCATTCGCCGGCATCCGGATATCAAACTATTGCGCCTTCCGGATCATGTTCTCGCACTTCAGAAGGTACAGCTCACCTTGCTGAAGTCACTCTGGACCTGTTTGACTCCTGGCGGCCTTCTCTTGTACTCCACCTGCTCAGTCCTGCCAGAAGAGAACTCCGACACCATCGGCGCATTCATTGCCTGTACGGAAGAAGCGAAACTCGAAGAAATCCCAGCGGAATGGGGAGTAGAATGCCCGCAGGGCAGGCAGTTGCTGCCAAGCGCCCAGGGACAGGATGGTTTCTATTTTGCGAGATTGCGCAAAGCACCACTTTGACTGCGACTCCTTCGCGGGACCAGCGCAAAAGATATGAATCCGGAGATTGCCTGCTAGATGAAAATCATTATTTTGGGAGCTAACCACGTTGCCATTTCGCTCGCCGAAAACCTTGCCAGCGAAGCCAATGACATTACGATTGTCGACCCTGATGCCGAGAAGCTGCGCGAGCTCAAGGACCGAATCGATATCGGCACGGCGGTAGGGCAGCCGTCCTATCCGGACGTGCTGCGCATGGCGGGAGGTGATGACGCCGACATGCTGATTGCGGTGACCGAGAACGATGAGGTCAACCTCATCGCCTGTCAGATAGCGCACGTCCTGTTCAAGACTCCCAAAAAGATCTGCCGTCTGCGTTCGGCCTCCTACATGTCCGCGGAAGGCCTGTTCGGCCCCGGCGCCATTGCAGCCGATGTGGTGATCAGTCCGGAACAGCTCGTTTCGCACTACATTGAGCGGCTGATCGATCTGCCAGGTTCATTGCAGGTTCTGGACTTCGCCGACGGCAAGGCCCAGCTCGTTGCTGTAAAGGCCTACTACGGCGGGCCTCTGGTAGGACAGGAGATTCGCTTCCTGCGCGAGCACATGCCGAATGTGGATACCCGAGTGGCCGCAATATTCAGGCGTGATACCGCGATAATGCCGGAAGGATCCACAGTGATTGAAGCCGATGACGAGGTCTTCTTCATCGCGGCGCAACGCAATATTCGCGCGGTCATGGGAGAGCTGCGCCGGCTGGACAAGCCTTACAAGCGCCTCATCATTGCGGGAGGCGGCAATATCGGTTCGCGACTCGCAGAGGCTGTCGAGAAGCGCTACCAGACCAAAATCATCGAGCACAATCCGCAGCGCTGCGCCTATCTTTCCGAGCGCCTGAACAAGACCATCATCCTGAATGGACTGTCTTCCGACAAGGAACTCCTGCTGGAAGAGAGCATTGAGGACACAGATGTATTTCTTGCGCTGACCAATGACGATGAAGCAAACATCATGTCTTCGATGCTCGCCAAGCGACTTGGCGCACGCAAGGTGATGACCTTGATCAACAACCCTGCCTATGTTGATCTGGTTCAAGGAGGCGAAATTGATATCGCCATCTCACCCCAGCTTGCCACCATCGGCAGCCTTCTGACTCATGTGCGGCGTGGCGACATTGTGAACGTCCACTCGCTGCGACGCGGTGCCGCAGAAGCACTGGAAGCCATTGCCCATGGTGACAGTCACTCGTCGAAAGTCGTTGGCAAGGCGATCGAAGACATTGAACTTCCGCCCGGGACAACAATCGGAGCCATCGTGCGGGACGAAGAAGTGTTGATTGCCCATGACAACATAGTCATACAATCGGGAGACCACGTAATCCTGTTCCTTGTCGACAAGAAGCGAATTCCTGAAGTGGAACGACTCTTCCAGGTGGGACTGACTTTCTTTTGAAGCCACTATGCATCTAAGCGTCGTTTCAAAAATTCTGGGCTTGCTGCTGATGTTGTTCAGCATACTGGCGAATCTGCCGTCCATCCTGGTGTCGCTCTTTTATAGTGATGGGGAGTTGTCTTCTTTCACAACCGCGCTTTTCATCACGTTCAGTACCGGCTTCCTTCTGTGGTTGATGACCTGGAGGTCCGCCAAGGAGTTGAGGACGCGAGATGGCTTTCTTATCGTCACTCTTTTCTGGACCGTCCTTGGAACGTTCGGGGCTCTTCCCTTCTATTTTTCTTTCGAATTGCCTCTTTCAATTACGGATGCAGTGTTCGAATCCATTTCCGGACTGAGCACTACCGGTGCAACTGTCATCGTCGGCCTTGAAGAAGTACCAAAATCCCTGCTGTTCTATCGTGCTCAACTGCAGTGGCTGGGCGGAATGGGAATCGTGGCGCTTGCTGTGGCTGTGTTGCCGATGCTCGGAATCGGCGGCATGCAATTGTACAGAGCAGAAAGTCCAGGACCGGTCAAGAACGACAATCTTGTGCCGCGACTGGCAGAAACTGCGAAGGCACTCTGGTATATCTACCTGGCGTTGACAGCCAGTTGCACATTTGCCTTCTGGGCAGCCGGAATGACTTTCTTCGACGCGATTTGTCACAGCTTTGCAACGGTGGCGATTGGGGGATTCTCAACCCACGATGCCAGTCTTGGATATTTTGACAGCTCGCTCATCAATATGATTGCGACGGTATTCATGCTGCTCGCCGGGGTCAATTTTGCACTGCATTTCACCGCATGGCGCATGCAAAGTCTGCGACAGTATCTGCGTGACCCTGAATTCAAATTCTACCTGATATTTCTGCTCGTACTTTCGGTGGCAACGAGCGTAGTGTTGTACAGCACCGCCACCTACAGCGGCTTCGACTCGATCATTCACGGCGTCTTCCAGAGCGTCTCGATCGCCACTACAACAGGTTTTGTTACTGCTGACTTCAGTCAGTGGCCCTCCTTTCTTCCTTACATGTTGATCTATGCATCGATCATTGGCGCCTGCGCAGGGTCGACGGGAGGCGGCATGAAGGTCATCCGCATTCTTCTGATCTTGAAACAGGGTTTGCGGGAAGTGCAACGACTCATTCACCCCAATGCGATCATTCCGATAAAGCTGGGGAATACACTCGTTCCAGATCGTGTCATAGAAGCGGTGTGGGGTTTCTTTGCAGTATACGTAATGGTGTTTCTGGCGCTGCTGCTGGCATTGCTTGCAACAGGTCTTGACGTCATAACGGCGTTCAGTGCGGTTGGTGCGGCCATAAACAATCTTGGCGCTGGGCTGGAAGGCGTCTCACAAAATTACAGTCTGCTGTCCGACCAGGCAAAATGGATTCTTTGTTTCGCAATGTTGCTCGGACGACTCGAAATATTTACCCTGCTGGTGCTGTTCCTTCCAATGTTCTGGCGACGCTAGCGATAAAGTGCATTCTTGCTGTTGTCCGGTTGATGTTTGAAACGCCGGTACTCCCATTGATACTGAACAGGCACTTCACGCACACAGCGTTCTACTTGCCGGTTCAATTCCGCTCCTGCAGTTTCCAGATCTTCTGCGGCGACACCGACGTCTGCCTCTGTGATCCTGATTGCAAACCCCTTTCCTTGCGGGAGTCGTTCCGCATACATCACGATCACTGCCGCTTGCGTCCTTGCCGCCAGCTTTGCTACCAGCGTCATGGTCAGTGCAGGAACGCCGAAGAAGGGGGCGAAAACGCCACTGTCCAGCGCAGGCTCCTGGTCGGGAAGGATACCAACGATCTCCCCGCGCTCCAGGGCCTTTACGAGCATGGCAATTCCTTTTCGAGATGTGGGCGCAAGCCGGGCACCAGCGCGCCCTCGGTATGACACGATAGCGTCTTCAAACCCGACCAGCTTGGGTGGCTTGTACAGATAAGTCGTCTGTGCGCGACGATCCAGGTACAGTCCACAAAGCTCCCAGTTGCCTATGTGGGGCGCGAGCACGATGACGCCTTTCCCCCGGGCCAAAGCAATCTCCAGCACTTCTTGCCCGCTAACGGACACTATGCTGGCAAGCACTTCGTCCACCGAACGCAACCAGACTCGGCCCAACTCACAGGCAAATTTCGTGGTTTCAAGAGCACTGGCGCGCGCCAGCTTTTCTCGCTCCCGCTCCGTCAATTGTGGAAAGCAGAGCGCGAGGTTGCAGCGGGTGATTCGTCTGGAATCCGATGAAAGCGCCCAGACAATAGACGCTATGGGCGTCGCAATCGCATGGGCCCACCGCAGCGGCAGCAGCGCGCTGAAGTGCAGTGCGGCTTTGATCAGCAAGACCTTGGCGGTTTGGATTTGGTAACTCCTGAGCTTGTGGTCCAAGTGGCAAATTTGAAATCGATTCTCGCCACAGATGGCGCAAACGGGCGGAAATTCTACCCCAGGCACTGCTCGGCAGCAAAACAGCATTGACTGTGCTGGCTGGCGTAAGTATGGATATTGATTGAAGAATCAAGGATAATCGCGACCTTCTCAAAATACGCTCCGGAGCTTTTTCTTGTCTGCCAACGACACACAACCTGATGTGAGAACCTTTCAAGGCTTGATTCTTGCGCTACAGCAGTTCTGGGCTAATCAGGGCTGTGTGCTCATGCAACCTCTTGACATGGAGGTAGGGGCTGGCACCTTCCACCCGGCAACATTTCTGCGCGCCATCGGGCCGGAGAGTTGGAACACGGCTTATGTTCAGCCAAGTCGCCGACCTACAGATGGTCGTTATGGGGAAAACCCCAACCGTCTGCAGCATTACTACCAGTTTCAAGTCATTCTGAAACCATCTCCTTCCAATATTCAGGAGCTCTACCTCGAATCACTTGCCAGCCTGGGAATCGATACGCTTGTCCATGATATTCGTTTTGTCGAAGACAATTGGGAATCTCCAACACTCGGCGCCTGGGGCCTCGGCTGGGAGGTTTGGCTGAATGGCATGGAAGTAACCCAGTTCACTTACTTTCAGCAGGTTGGCGGGCTTGAGTGCCATCCGGTCAGCGGCGAAATCACATACGGTATCGAGCGCATAGCAATGTACCTGCAGGGTGTGGACAGCATCTATGACATCGTGTGGACCAATGGCCCCAATGGGATAGTGACGTACGGCGACGTGTTCAAGCAGAACGAAGTGGAAATGTCAGCTTACAATTTCGAACACGCTGATGTGGATATCCTGTTCCGCAACTTCACGGATTGCGAACAGCAGTGTCAGCGTCTCATTGAGAAAGGTCTGGCGCTGCCAGCCTACGAGCAGGTGCTCAAGGCTTCGCACTATTTCAATTTGCTCGACGCGCGACATGCCATTTCAGTGACCGAGCGCCAGCGCTATATCCTGCGCGTTCGGACTTTGTCACGGCTGGTGGCAGAAGCATACTTCGAAAGCAGAAAGGCATTGGGATTCCCGTTGGCACCGGCTGAATTGCGCAAACAGTATCTGGATTGAGAGCCCACAGCACACCATGACAAAAAATGATTTTCTGGTAGAGATAGGCACGGGGGAGCTCCCACCAAAGGCGCTGAGACTGTTGTCCGAAGCGTTCCTTGCCAATACGCGCGCAGCATTCGAAAACGCCGGGCTGGCGTTCGATTCTATCGAAGGCTTTGCGACACCGCGGAGGCTGGCAATACGTGCCATGGGACTCATGGAGTCGCAGCCTGACAAAACGGTAGAAAAAACCGGGCCAGCCGTTGCCTCCGCCTTTGACAAGGACGGAAACCTCACACCCGCGGCTGCTGGATTTGCCCGCTCATGCGGCACTACCGTTGATCAGCTCGAACGCGCCGAGAGGGACGGGGTGCTGAAGTTAGTATTCCGCAGTCTCGTGAAGGGCAACGACACTCGAGCACTGATTCCGGAGATCATCGCAAAAGCCTTGGCCAACCTGCCAATACCCAAGAAAATGCGCTGGGGAGCAAGTCGAGAGGAGTTTGTGCGTCCGGTTCACTGGGTTGTCATGATTTTCGGTGGACATGTAATTCCTGCGCAAATTCTGGGTATCAGCACTGGGAATGTCTCACGTGGTCATCGCTTCATGCACCCTTCGCCAGTGCCAGTCCTTGTAGCTGCTGACTATGAAGCAACTCTGCGGGCAGCCAAAGTTCTGGTGAATTACGAGGAGCGCAAAGCGCTCATCCGAACCTTGGTCGAAGCGGAAGGTGCTCGACTGCATGCCTCTGTTGTCATTGAAGATGATCTTCTGGAAGAGGTTACGAGCCTGGTCGAATGGCCAGTAGCACTGACGGGCCGTTTCGAAAAACACTTCCTGGAGGTGCCCAGCGAGGCGCTTATCTCCTCGATGAAGTCTCACCAGAAATGTTTCTATCTTCTGGACAGTACTGGCGCATTGCTGCCAAATTTCATCACGGTCAGCAATATCGAAAGTACTGATCCCGCGCAGGTGATTGCCGGAAATGAACGCGTCATTCGTCCGCGACTCTCGGATGCCAAGTTCTTCTTTGATACTGATCGAAAGACCACGCTCGATGCGCGGACAGCACAACTGAAAACCATCGTGTTTCAACAAGAGCTTGGCACGGTTTACGAAAAATCACAGAGAGTATCGCATCTGTGCATCGCCATAGCGTCTGAACTGAATGCGGATGCTGGCATGTGCGAACGCGCAGCGTTGCTGGGTAAAGCGGATCTGGTTACCAATCTGGTATCGGAGTTTGCCGAGTTGCAGGGCATTGCCGGATACTACTACGCCTTGCACGATGGCGAGTCAGATGAAGTGGCGCTTGCCTTGAACGAGCAATATATGCCGCGATTTTCCGGTGACAAGTTGCCAGCTACCCTGACAGGAAGTGTGCTGGCGATCGCCGACAAACTGGACACAATCGTCGGACTGTTCGCGATTGGTCAGCCGCCTACTGGCTCCAAGGATCCGTTTGCATTGCGTCGCGCCGCACTTGGCATCCTGCGGATCATCGTCGAGAAAGAGCTGAATCTGGATCTGCTGAAAACTATTCACGTAGCAAGCTCGCAGTACAGCAAGCTCACGCTGAAAGACGGCCTGGACATGCAGGTGTTCGAATTCCTGTTGGAGCGCTTCAAGGCGTGGTATCAGTCCGAAGGAATCAGCGCAGAGGTGTTTCAAGCTGTTCTGGCGGTCAAGCCGACCAAGCCGTTGGATTTCAATCTGCGCGTACATGCTGTTCATCGCTTCAGTCAGCTTCCAGAGGCGCAGTCTCTGGCTTCGGCGAACAAGCGGGTCTCCAATATTCTTCAAAAGCAGGGTAGTGGAGTCGGCTCGAGAGCCATCAACCCCGCTTTGTTCAATCACCCGGCGGAAGCGGAACTTGTGCGCACTCTGGAGCGTTGCCGCAACGCAACCAAACCGCTGTTTGCTGTGCGCAAGTATGCAGAGGGTCTGGAAATTCTGGCGAGCTCCAAGGTTCCCATCGATTCATTCTTCGATAGTGTGCTGGTCATGGACGAAGACCTGAGCGTACGTCAAAACAGAATCAACATCCTCGGCGAGCTTCGAAGCCTGTTCCTAGAGGTCGCTGATATATCTTGTCTGCAAACCAGTTGAGTGTGACGTGAAGCTGATCATTCTCGACCGGGATGGTGTCATCAACGAAGACTCCGACGATTACATCAAGTCGGCTGAGGAGTGGGTGCCCATCGCCGGCAGCATAGAGGCCATTGCAGCGCTCAGCAAGGCGGGTTACACAATCGCCGTTGCAACCAATCAATCCGGAATCTCCCGCCATCTGTTCGATGAATTTGACTTGGCTGCCATGCATCAGAAGATGTGTGATCTGGTGGAAGAGCAGGGCGGGGAAATTGCTGGTGTATTTTTTTGCCCTCATGGCCCAGACGACGGTTGCGAATGTCGCAAACCTGGCATCGGCCTGCTAAAACAGATTGAAAGCGAGTTTGGAACATCTGTCACCGATGCCCCTTTTGTAGGTGACAGCGACAAGGATTTATTGGCTGCGAGGCTGGCGGGTTGCCGGCCTGTCCTGGTACTGACCGGCAAGGGAGCTGCGACCCAACTGGTGTGTAGCGACAGCGAACTTGCCGGCGTTGATGTACATCCCGATTTGAATGCCTTCAAGGATGCTCTGCTGGGCCAATCATGCTGAATTATCTTCGCTCATTGGTGTTCTACGCCGGTTACTTCATTGCGACTGTGCTTACTTCCATCACCTGCATGATAATTTTCTGGTTTATTCCGTTGAAGAAGCGGTTCATCGTTTACTCATTATGGTGCCGATTCGTCCTGTTCTGGTTGAGACTGACCTGTGGAGTTCGTTACAAGCTCGAAGGACTTGAGAACATTCCAACGCATCCTGTCGTTGTGCTGTCTACACACCAAAGCGCGTGGGAAACCATCTACTTGTATTATGCCGTCTCCCCTGTTTGTCCTATCCTGAAAAAGGAGCTATTGAGTATACCGTTCTGGGGCTGGGCCATGCGCCTGCAAAAGCCAATCGCAATAGATCGAAGCAAGCCCCGGGAGGCGGGGAGATCCTTGCTCACGCAGGGACGACAGCGTCTTCAGGATGGATTGTCGGTCGTAATTTTTCCGGAGGGCACGCGAAGTGCGGCAGGGGAGTTGAAACCATTTTCACGTGGTGGGGCCAAGCTGGCCGTTACCGCAAATACGCCCGTCCTGCCAGTGATCCACAATGCTGGCTATTGCTGGCCAGCACATACGATCTTGAAAAAGCCGGGCATCATTCACGTACGCTTCGGCAAGCTGATTGAGGTGCAGGACAAAGATTCAACTGCCGTCACCAACGCTTTTTCAGATTGGGTGAGAGACAATATGGACGTCATCAACGACGACGCCCACAAGCTCATTTGAAAATATAACTATTTGTTATATATCAAGATTTTGTGCAGCAAGGGCGTTAGCTTCTATAAATTCACGACGCGGATCGACTTGATCCCCCATCAATGTAGTAAAGAGCTGGTCAGCGGCGATAGCATCTTCAATGGTGACCTGGAGCATCCGCCTGCTCTCTGGATCCATTGTTGTCTCCCAAAGCTGCTCGGGGTTCATCTCGCCCAATCCTTTGTAGCGCTGCAGGTAATGGCCTTTCATGGCGTCAGCCGTAAGCCATGTCAGCGCTTCCGCAAAACTGCTTATTTCCTGCTTTTTCTCGCCGCGCTGTACATAGGCCCCTTCTTCGATCAGGCCGGCCAGCGTGCTGCCGAGTTTGACGATTGCCTTGTATTCTCCAGAGTTGAAGAAATCCATGTTGAATTGATAGTCCTTGGTCAAGCCATGGAATGACTGTCGAACATGAGGAAGATAGATATTGCGCTCTCTGTCTCTATTGGCCGAGAGTTGGTATCCGGTGCTCGTTTTGGGGTGGACACGCAACATTGTCGCGGTCAGCTCTGAAACCCATCGAGTGACGGATTCCTCATTGAGATCAGTAATGTTCAACTCTCGTGTGAAGATCATTGCCTCCAGCACTTCGCTGGGATACAAGCGATTCAGGCGGCGCACGATGGCGTAGGTGCTGTTGTATTGCTTGACGATCATATCCAGGGCGTCGCCGCTGATTGGCGGCGCCTCAGCGTTGACGTACAGACTTGCACCTTCGAGAGCGATATGCGTCTGGTATCGGCCAAGCTCGTCATCGTCCTTGAGATATTGCTCGTGCTTGCCTTTGCGAATCTTGTAAAGAGGCGGCTGCGCAATGAAGATATGGCCTCGATCTACCAGTTCACGCATCTGCCGAAAGAAGAACGTCAGCAACAATGTTCGAATATGAGATCCATCCACATCCGCATCGGTCATGATGATGATGCTGTGATAACGCAGGTTCGCTGGCGAAAACTCCTCATTCCCGATTCCGCAACCCAGGGCTTTGATCAATGTCCCGATCTCAGCTGAGCTCAGCATCTTGTCAAAGCGTGCTTTCTCTACGTTAAGAATTTTACCTTTGAGCGGAAGAATGGCCTGATTTTTTCTGTTTCGCCCTTGTTTCGCAGAACCTCCTGCAGAGTCACCCTCGACGATGTAAATTTCCGAAAGTGCAGGATCTTTCTCCTGGCAGTCAGCCAACTTGCCTGGTAGCCCCGCGATGTCGAGTGCACCTTTTCGTCGGGTCATTTCCCGGGCTTTCCGCGCGGCCTCTCTCGCTCGTGCTGCATCGAGCATTTTGTTGACGATAGCTTTGGCTTCCAGTGGGTTTTCCATCAGGTAGTCTGTGAAGTGACTAGCCATTTCCTGCTCAACAACGACTTTCACCTCTGAGGACACCAACTTGTCTTTTGTCTGCGAAGAAAACTTGGGATCGGGCACTTTGACCGAAATGATTGCGGTCAGACCTTCGCGGGCATCATCTCCAGTTGTAGCAACTTCTTTGTTTTTCTTTGCGGCCATTTCCTTGTCGATGTAGGTGTTCAGCACTCTGGTCAATGCAGCGCGAAAGCCCGCGAGATGGGTTCCTCCATCTTTCTGCGGGATATTATTCGTATAGGGATAGATATTTTCCTGATAAGTATCATTCCACTGCAATGCAATCTCCACGGAAATGCCATCTTCTATCCGCTCAGCGTTGAAGTGGAATATCTTGTTCACTGGCGCTTTGTTTGTATTCAAGTAGTTTACAAACGCCTTCAGTCCACCCTCATACCTGAACAACTCGCTTTTTCCAGATCGTTCGTCCTTTAGCTGGATGGAAACGCCGGCGTTCAAGAAAGCCAGTTCGCGAAGTTTCTTGGCCAGAATTTCGTAGTGGAATTCGATATTGGAGAAAGTCTCTTTTGATGGTTTGAAGTGACACTCAGTGCCGGTTACATCTGTTTCGCCGACAACGGCAAGTGGCGCTTGCGGGACACCATGCACATAGTTTTGCTCGTGCACCTTCCCACTACGACGGATTGTAAGCTTGAGCTCTTCTGAAAGTGCATTTACAACAGACACACCTACGCCGTGCAGGCCACCAGAAACTTTGTAGCTGTTATCGTCAAACTTACCACCGGCATGCAATACCGTCATGATCACTTCTGCGGCAGAGACGCCTTCTGAATGCATGTCAGTCGGTATGCCTCGACCATTGTCTGACACACTTACTGTTTCCCCTACGTGGATCGTGACTCTTATGTCGTCACAGTACCCTGCCAGCGCTTCGTCAATGGAATTGTCTACCAATTCGAACACCATGTGGTGCAGACCAGTCCCATCATCCGTATCACCGATGTACATGCCCGGGCGTTTCCGTACAGCATCTAGCCCTTTCAGGACTTTAATACTGGATGAATTATACGTAGAGTCCTGAGCCATGCGTGTTCTCCTGTGCTTTTGGTAATTGCAAAACTTTCGCTTTGCGACTCCAGTTATTTCTCGGTTTTTGGGCTAGAAGCCTTTCAAGTCATGCTTGTGAGGCTCGCTTCAAACAGGTGTTATTTTACCATGTTCCACGTGGAACTTTCTTGGGCATATGCTTGAAGGCCAGGCGTCATCGAGGTCCGAGGCGTCGACGCAGGTCAAGAATACCTGGCTTTCAAGTTTGCAGAGGAGCTCACAAACAAGCTTTCTGTTGTTTTTGTCCAACTCAGATGGGAGATCATCCACAAGAAACAAAACCTTTGTCCCGGTCAATTCAGACAGCAAAACTCCTTGCGCTATCTTCATTGCGATTACCACGAGCTTTTGCTGACCTCGTGAAAGTATTTCGTCCGCGCGGCTTTTGCCAACTCTGATTTGCAGGTCGGCCCTGTGGGGGCCTGTCTGTGTGGCACCATAACGCACATCTCTTTCCAGAGAGGCGTTGAGAATATCTTTAAGCTCAACCCCATCTTCCCAGCCTCGAAAATACTTGACCGCCAAGCCTTGAATGCCTATCAGGCTGGAAAGAGTTTTTTCGAGAGCCGGAAGAAACAGCGCAATGTATCTTTTGCGAGCACAATCTATCCTGGTCGCATATGTGCAAAGTTCCGCTCCCCAAGCCTCCAATTGTTGCTTATCTAGAGTTCGCTCTTTTAAAAGCAAGTTCCGTTGCGCGATGCACTTTGCAGCACCTCTCCAGTCTCCGGAGAAGTCATGTTCCACGTGGAACACGCCCCAATCGAGAAACTTGCGCCGAATCTTTGAGCTACCCTCAAGAAGATCAAAACTATCGGAATTGAGAAGTTGGAGGGGAAGTTGTCGGGCAGTAGGCAGCCAATTGCTTTGTCGCTCACCCATTAACTTTAGAATGTGATTACCCGATCGACTTTTTGTAATGCCAATCGTAGCTCCAGAGAATAACTCGGAAAAAACAGTAATTTCATCTAGACCGGACTGTATAACTGACTCGACACGCTGACTGCGAAAGGAGCGCCCAAGCCCCATGTAGTAAATTGCCTCCAAAAGGCTGGTTTTGCCACTACCATTAGGGCCAAAGAAGACATTGACACCCTGTCCGGGTAGCACCTGAACATTCGAAAGATTGCGTAAACCGAGTACATCAATCCGTCGAATAGCAGTCATAGTCACCGCAGATGCGCGCCTCGATCAAAGGCGCATGGGCATTACGACATACAAGGCATCAGCCTTCCCATCAGAGGCCTCGAGCAAGGCGCTGCTATTGGAATCATGAAGAGTGATCTTTACCTTCTCAGCCGCCAGTACAGTAAGCACATCGACGAGATAGCTGACATTGAAGCCTATCTCCAAGGACTCTCCACGATAGTCTACAGATACCGACTCTTCTGCCTCTTCCTGATCCGGATTGTTTGCAAGTATTCGAATCTCGCCGTTTGAAAGCAGCAATCGAACGCCCCTGTACTTTTCGTTCGAGAGAATAGATGCCCGCGAAAACGCCTGCTTAAGCTCTTGTCGATCGCCAATTACGTGTTTGTCCCCGCCCTTGGGAAGCACTCGGTTATAGTCAGGAAACTTGCCGTCCACAAGTTTCGAAGTGAAGGTAAAATCTTGTGTTTTTGCCTTGACGTGATTACGCCCGAATACCACCGAAACATTCTCTTGGTCACCAGTAAGCAGCCTACCAAGTTCAATGACACCCTTGCGGGGGAGAATCACCTGGATCGGAGTATCAATTTGCGCCTCAGACTGCATAGTTTGCATTGCGAGTCGATGTCCATCTGTCGCAACGACACGAAGATAACCGGCCGACAACTCGAAGAGCATTCCATTCAGGTAATAACGAACATCCTGCTGGGCGATAGCAAATGAAGTGCCATCGAGAAGAGCTTTGAGAGCACTTTGAGAAAGAGTCAATTCGCAAGTGCCGGGCTCTTCTTCGGTGACAGGAAACTCGGTCGCTGGGAGTGTAGCCAAACTAAACCGACTGCGCCCTGACTTGATAACCATCTTGTTGTCTTCGACAGAGAACTCCAGCACAGAATCCTCTGAAAGTGACTTGCAAATATCCACAAGCTTTCTTGCTGGAACAGTGATATCTCCCGGTCGAGACGGGCCGGAGACTACTATCTTTCCAAGAAGCTCCACCTCAAGGTCGGTACCAGTAATGGATAGTTGGGAATTCGCGTCCAGTGACAACAAAACATTGGACAGAACCGGCAAGGTTTGTCGACGCTCCACAACACCTGTAACCAGTTGAAGAGGTTTGAGAATTGCTTCCCTTGAGGTTGAAAAATACATGCTTTTGCACTCTATCCTAATGTAGTTGTCGGTGGCCTGTAACCCTGCGAAATCTATTGCATTTGGCTTCAGGTTGCCAGCGCTCTGAGCAGATTGTTGTAGTCTTCCGAGAAGTCGAGAGAGATGCTTCTGAGATTCTTCACTTGCTTGCAGGCATGCAACACAGTCGTATGATCTCGACCACCAAACGCATCACCAATCTCTGGAAGACTATGGTTCGTCAGCTCCTTGGAAAGACACATAGCCATCTGGCGTGGACGCGCAACTGAGCGATTGCGTCGCTTGGAAAGCATGTCAGACATCTTGATCTTGTAGTACTCAGCAACAGAACGCTGAATATTGTCTATGGTAACGAGTTTGTCGTGCAGTGCAAAAAGATCCTTCAACGCTTCTTTTACAAGCTCAAGATCTATGGGGCGTCCTACAAACTTGGCATGCACGATGACTTTCTTCAAAGCGCCCTCAAGTTCTCGAACATGAGAACGCAAGCGCTGTGCGATGAACATTGCCGCATCTGCCGGCAAATCAACATTGCTTTGCTCTGCTTTGTTGATAAGGATGGCTGCTCTCGTTTCAAGCTCTGGCGGCTCGACCGCCACAGAAAGCCCCCAGCCAAAACGCGACTTGAGCCTCTCTTCCAACCCATTGATTTCCTTGTGGTATTTGTCGCTCGTAAGAATAATCTGCTGACCACCTTCCAAAAGCGCATTGAAAGTATGGAAAAACTCTTCCTGCGATCGCTCTTTGCCCGCGAAGAACTGGATATCGTCAATCAATAACGCATCAACCGAACGGTAGTATCGTTTGAACTCATTAATGGCATTCAACTGAAGAGCGGTGACCATCGTCGCCACGAAAGTTTCCGAATGCAAATAGACTACTTTTGCATCGGGCTTTCGCTCCACAAGATAATTGCCTATGGCATGCATCAAGTGTGTCTTGCCCAGTCCGACTCCACCGTAAATAAACAGAGGGTTGTATGCGCCTCCCGGATTCTCGGCAACCTGCATCGCTGCAGCTCGCGCAAGTTGATTTGATTTCCCCTCAATGAAATTGTCGAAGGTATTCTCTGGATTCAAACTTCCCTTGTGTCGGAGCTTTCCATCAATAATGACTTCCATATTGCGAGAAGTCCGGCGAATCAAAGAGGTCTTGGAAACAGGAGAGCTTGGCGGGGGGACAATAACGGCTCCATCCCGGCTCTCGATCCGAGACACGAGAATCGACTCGTTGCGCTCAATCGCCAAACCTTGCGCATTGAGGGACTTAACCTCCATGGGCGAAGACTCAGAGCGCTCGATTTGACACTTGTCCCCAACTTCAAAGATCAACTCTACCGACCGATCAGGAGAATGCTCCTTGAGAAGCTCCTTGATCCTGACCAGAAACTTGTCTCTTACCCAATCCAGAATGAATCTGTTGGGGGCATAGAGTCGAAGCTCATTTGAACTGGCCTCTGCTTGCAGAGGCCGGATCCAGGTGTTGAACTGCTGGGAGGGAAGCTCACTTTTGAGACAATTGACACAGGTTTGCCAGTTTACCGAATTCACTCTTTACTTACCCTTCGTGGATCTTCTTGTACTAGATTGGAAACGGATTCTAGCGCGTGAGAAGGTACTTATCCACAAACAAGTCTAAGTTAAACCACTATTCCTTTCAATTTTTTTATTATAAATATCATGTTGTTACAGTTTGATAGGCGGGCTTGACACTGAAAATTCTGCAAATTTCGCCCTGATCCAAAATTCTTAATTACCTGTGGATAACTTGTTATCAACCACGTATAGCTCAACGGACTCAAGGAATCACGGGAAACTGCAGGCCAAACTGGATTACTGTGCTTTCTCCAGGCTTTGCATTTGCAATGCCCCCTCTAAACGACTAGAATTCGCGCTCGGTTTGAAACCGACTTATCTTTAAAGATCACATTGGAATTCATCATGAAAAGAACCTTTCAGCCAAGTCTATTGAAGCGCGCACGTACTCATGGTTTTCGTGCTCGTATGGCGACCAAAGGCGGCCGACTTGTAATCAAGAGACGCCGTGCTTGTGGCCGTGCGAAACTCACAGCGTAAACGATTCAATCCTTAAGTCGACAGCACTCACACAAGTAGATCCTGTGTCTGAATTCAGATTCGGCAAAAAGCGACGTCTACTTGGCGCTTCGGACTTTCAACCTGTTTTCAAGAATGCTCGCTTCAAGGTCTCCTGCCAGCACCTACTCGTGCTGGCGGTATCTGGCAATCTTCTCTGCCCTCGACTGGGACTGGTGATCGCCAAGAAGAACATCTCAAGAGCAGTTGACCGAAACCGAGTCAAACGCATACTTCGAGAGTCCTTCAGGCACAATCAAGGTTTGCTCCCTGCTGTAGACATCGTTATCCTAGCGCGCAGCGGAATCGGCTCCCTGGGCAAAGATGTCATTCGATCAAAGATCGAGAAACTCTGGCAGGACTTGATACAGAAATCCGGACGCCCCTTGTCACACGAGGCGAACTAGATGTTGAGTAAACTGGTCATCAAGCTGATTACTGTCTACCAGCTCACTTTGAGTTTGTTGATCGGTCGTCAATGCCGCTTCTACCCTTCGTGTTCTCACTACACTCAGGAGGCCATTGAGAAACATGGCCTCGCTCGCGGTATACAACTGGGAACGAAACGAATTCTAAAGTGTCATCCTTGGCATGAAGGCGGTATAGATCTCGTTCCAGACATTTGTCATTCACGAAAATCCTCCAGCTCACCGAGATAGCATTCAAAGAAAATGGAATCCTTAAAATACCTCATCATCGGTGGCCTCGCGGTCGTGTCCTATATGCTTCTGCTTGCCTGGCAGGAAGATTATCCAAGGGTTGCACTCTCTGAACCTGTTTCCGAGCAAGTCGCGTCTGCAGCCATTGACACGCCGACTGCGCCAGCATCAACTGTCGCCGTTTCCAGTTCAGACGTACCGAATGTTTCTTCACCCAGCACTTCGCCGCCTCCGCAGGTCGGAGACACTCGCGTCGTCGTTTCAACTGACGTGTTGCACGTAACTTTGGACAGAAACGGTGGAGATATTCTCGAAATATCTTTACCACAGTACAGGCGCCAGATTGACGTTGAGAATGACCCGTTCATTCTCCTCGAAAGCAACGCTCAAAGAACATATGTCGCCAAGAGTGGCCTGGTCGGACGCAACGGCATCGACAATACTTCACGCGCTCTTTACTCCGCACCGTCAGACAGTTTTACATTGAGTGACTCAGCTGAGTCCATCGACATCGACTTGCTTCATGTTGCTTCCAACGGGGTGCAAATAACCAAGCGATTTACATTTGAGCGAGGCAGTTATCTTGTCAAACTCAGTTACATCGTAAACAACACGACAAACAGTGTCTGGCAGGCCAATTTGTTCGGTCAGATCAATAGAACAACATTTCCAGACCCCAGCAGCGCTGGTGGGATAGGGATGTCATCATTCATGGGTTTCGCCGCAACCGCACTCAATGACCCCTACTACAAAGTAGATTTTGGCGATGTCGACAACGGCATATCACCACATGAGCTGACTGGCGGGTGGATCGCCATGAGCCAGCATTATTTTCTGTCGGCCTGGATTCCGTCCATTGATGCACTTAATACTTTTTCCATGCGCAGAAGCCCACAAAACCCCAGCGAATACATAGCAGGGTTTACCGGTCCTGAATTTACCGTAGCGCCCGGTACTGAATTGACCCAGCAAGTGTCCTTTTATGCAGGCCCAAAGGATCAATACGTCCTCAAGGAAATTTCACCAAATCTCGATCTGACGATAGACTACGGGTGGCTTTGGTTTGTCGCGTCGCCTATTTACTGGTTGCTGACAAAAATCAATGCGCTGGTCGGAAACTACGGGTGGGCCATTCTCCTTTTGACAGTCACAGTCAAAGGGCTGTTCTACAAATTATCTGCAACTAGCTATCGCTCAATGGCGAACATGCGTCGCGTCATGCCCAAGATGGTCCAACTCAAGGAGCGTTACGGCGATGATAAAATGAAATTGCAGAAAGCGACGATGGAGCTCTACCAAAAGGAAAAGATCAATCCTTTCGGTGGTTGCCTGCCCATGCTGGTACAAATGCCTGTATTCATCGCTTTGTATTGGGTATTGATGGAAAGTGTTGAGTTACGACAGGCGCCTTTTATTCTCTGGATCAATGACCTTTCAGTAATGGATCCCTTCTTTGTACTGCCCTTGCTGATGGGGATATCCATGTATGCACAATCTCTTCTCAGCCCGGTTCCTGCAGATCCCATGCAGGCAAAGATCATGCGATTCATGCCTGTCGTAATGACGGTTTTCTTCTTGTGGTTCCCAGCCGGACTTGTACTTTACTGGCTTGCAAACAGCGTCCTCGGAATCATGCAACAGTGGTACATCACGCGGAAAATCGACAAGGAGTACGAGGCCAAGAAAGCCTGATACTGCCATGTCGTTATCAATAGACAGCGACACCATCTGCGCAATCACTACACCGCCGGGAAAAAGTGGCGTCGGTGTAGTCCGAGTTTCTGGTCCCCTTTGCTTGCACATAGCAGAGGGAATTCTCGGTTTTTCTCCAGTCCCTCGTTATGCACATTACTCCGCGTTTCTTGACCAGCATGGGGAGCCGGTAGATAAAGGTATTGCTCTCTTTTTTGCGTCACCGAATTCCTTTACGGGCGAAGACATATTGGAACTCCAGGGTCATGGTGGTTACTTCATCCTTGACTTGTTAGTGAAGGAAGTCCTCAAGTATGGAGCAAGAATTGCCAGACCTGGTGAGTTTTCAGAACGTGCTTTCCTTAACGGAAAAATAGATCTGGCACAAGCTGAAGCGATTGCTGATCTTATCGAATCCAGCAGCTCCGCTGCAGCAAGAAGCGCCGTTCGCACTTTACAGGGTGATTTTTCAAAACTGATTTACTCGCTGTCAGAGTCAATTGTTGAATTGCGAGTATTCATTGAAGCTGCAATTGACTTTGCCGATGAAGAAATCGACTTCCTTACACAAGGTCGAACGGTAACAAGACTAAGTGAGATCATTGCATCTCTAGACGATATTTTCAGCCGCGCCAAGCAAGGCAGCATTCTCCGTGAAGGTATGTCTGTCGTTATTGCTGGAAAGCCAAACGCTGGAAAATCCAGCTTGTTGAATGCTCTTGCTGGTAAAAATACGGCGATAGTCACCGAAATTGCGGGGACAACTCGTGACACCCTTCTTGAGCACTTGAACATTGATGGCATGCCGCTGCATGTTACAGATACGGCAGGATTGCGAGAAAGCAACGATCCTGTAGAACGAGAAGGCATAAGACGGGCCTTGAGCGCGATTGACCAAGCCGATCGGATTCTGCTTGTTGTAGATTCTGTGAATGACTCTCTGGAGGCTTCGTGCATTCAGGAGTACCTCGAAAACATGGAACCCTTCTTCAAGACTACCCGTCTGGATCCAGCACGGATAACCATCATTCGAAACAAAATTGATCTGCAGATGAAAGCACCTGCTTTGGAATCCCATCCAATTGCCGAGAATCAGTCAATAACCTCCGTTTACTTGTCGGCAAAGCACAAGAAAGGTATCGATATCCTGCAACAGCATCTGAAATCCTGCATGGGCTTTCAGGCGTCCGAAGAAGGTAGTTTTACAGCCAGGCGAAGGCACCTTCAGGCGTTGGAGTCCTCGCGTAACCATCTTCACAGGGCACATGATCAGCTTTCATACCAAAGATCCTCCGAGCTGGTTGCAGAAGATCTGCGCTTGGCGCACCGGTATCTTGGAGAGATAACCGGAGAATTTACCGCTGATGATCTGCTTGGCAGAATATTTTCCAGTTTCTGTATTGGAAAATAGTTCTGTGGATCAAGCTGTGATTAACAGTGGGAAAACATATCTATAACCGGTGGATCAAAATTCAAGAAAAATCTCGAATGTATAAAGGTTCTCTTTGAACACAGGTAATAAACGGCTTGCAAAGAGCTTAAACCGCATTAGTCAACCGACTTATAAATCCACAACAAATTGATTTTTATAAAAAAAAATCACTTTTCAACAGATAGCCTGCTTGCCATAATCAGTAACATCATTAAGTATTTGTCTTCAATCTCAATATTTAGAGATATATTTTTGTTTGTTTGTATAACTGCAACAGCCTGTTTTTTATAGCTTCAAATTTCAATTTGAGGGCTTATACTGTCCGACCCTCGATCCTTGGCTCATTCACCGGGTAACTCATGATCTTTTCGAAAGAATACGACGTCATCGTGGTCGGTGGCGGACATGCCGGCACTGAGGCAGCACTTGCTGCTGCCCGCATGGGTGTTCGTACCTTGCTGATTACTCACAATATCGAAACACTGGGTCAGATGTCCTGTAATCCTGCAATTGGCGGTATCGGCAAGACTCACCTTGTCAAAGAGATTGACGCTCTAGGTGGCGCGATGGCACGAGCCACGGACCGTGCGGGAATACAATTCAGAATTCTCAACAGCAGCAAAGGTCCTGCCGTTCGCGCTACACGAGCACAGGCTGATCGTGCCTTGTACAAGTCGGCTGTCAGAAGCATTCTGGAAAATCAGCAGAATCTTGACATTTTCCAGCAAGCGGTCGATGACCTTATTGTGAATCAAGGCAAAGTGGCTGGTGTAGTGACACAGATGGGATTACGTTTCATGGCTGGGCGGGTTGTTCTCACAACAGGCACATTCCTGGGCGGCAAGATCCATATCGGACTGGAAAACAGTGCGGGCGGCCGTGCAGGTGACCCCCCTTCCATTGCGCTTGCAAGAAGACTTCGAGAGCTGCCTTTCAATGTCGGACGACTCAAAACAGGGACACCACCTCGAATCGATGCGAGATCTGTGGATTTTTCTGTCATGGAGAAACAGCCCGGCGACACACCGACTCCAGTAATGTCCTATCTAGGGAGTGTTGAAGAGCACCCACGCCAGATCAATTGCTACATCACCAGTACCAATGAGCGCTGCCACGACATAATTCGCGGTGGGTTGGACAGATCACCAATGTATACAGGTGTCATAGAAGGGCTGGGGCCACGCTACTGCCCATCAATAGAAGACAAGGTAATGCGCTTTGCCGACAAGACATCCCACCAGATATTTGTCGAACCTGAGGGGCTCGGTACGCACGAGCTCTATCCCAATGGTATTTCGACCAGCCTTCCGTTTGATGTTCAGCTGGCATTGGTAAGAGAAATCAAAGGCTTCGAGAATGCCCACATAACCAGGCCAGGTTATGCGATTGAGTACGACTTCTTTGACCCTCGCGATCTGCATTATTCACTGGAAACCAGATTCATTGAGGGCCTTTACTTTGCAGGTCAGATAAATGGCACCACTGGCTACGAAGAGGCAGCAGCACAGGGTTTGCTTGCAGGACTGAATGCTGGGCTGGCAGCGCAAGGCAAGGAACCCTGGTGTCCTCGCAGGGATGAGGCCTATATCGGAGTTCTGGTTGACGACCTGATCAGTCTTGGCACCAACGAACCTTACAGAATGTTTACCAGCCGTGCGGAATATCGTTTGCTGTTGCGAGAAGACAACGCTGATCTGCGACTTACCAGTATTGGTCGAGATCTTGGACTTGTGGATGACAAGCGCTGGATACTTTTCAATCGCAAGCGTGATGCGATTGACGCTGAATTGGCAAGATTGCGTACAGTCTGGATCCAGCCAGACACTGAAAAAGCTTTTAAAATCAATGAAATGATAGAGAAGCCAATTTCAAGAGAATACAGCCTTGCTGATTTGCTCGCCAGGCCGGAAGTGCGCTACGAAAATCTGCTGAATGCGATTTCTGAAAAAGATAGAAACGGCACAGAAGAGCCCGAAGTCGCCAGACAGATCAATGAGCAGGTAGAGATCCACATAAAATACCAAGGCTATATTGACCGGCAGGAAGAAGACATCAAGAAGCTGAAGCGACAGGACAACACCATTCTGCCCGAAGATTTTGATTATGCTCAGATGCAGGGTTTGTCGAATGAACTCAAGCAGAAGTTGCTCAAGGCAAGGCCAGAAACCATAGCCAGGGCGACTAGAATTCCTGGAATGACTCCCGCTGCCATTTCCTTGTTGCTGATCTACCTCAAAAAGTACGACGCAATTCGCAAGAAGTCGGCTTGAACAAGGCGGGTCGCATCTTCATGGAAGAGACTGGATCACATAACCGAGCGGAACTACGCAGCGGTATGAATGCCATAGGGCTTTCGTTGAGCGATCATCAGGTCAATCAGCTCGTTGACTATCTTGAATTGCTGCTCAAATGGAACAAGACGTTCAATCTTTCTGGAATCAAGGATTCTTCCAGCATGCTATCCAGGCATCTGCTGGACAGCCTGACGCTTGTTCCCATGATTACCGGCCGCTGTATTCTTGATGTTGGCACCGGGCCCGGCCTGCCGGGAATACCACTGGCAATTTGCTACCCGGAAAAAACCTTTGTGCTTCTCGACAGCAATGGAAAGAAGACTCGGTTTGTCTTTCAAGCCAAGGTGCAACTGGGGCTTGCCAATGTAGAAGTGCGCAATCTTAGAATAGAGAACTTCAAGGAGCCGCTTCCAATAGACACTATTGTTACCAGGGCGTTTTCTTCCCTTGTGGATCTGGTGAAGCTCACGCAGCATTTGTTCAAGAGCGGAGCTCAGGACGTGCAGACAAGAATTCTGGCAATGAAGGGCGTGCTTCCAGCAGAGGAGCTCGCCCAGCTCCCAGACAACGTAGTGATCGGAAGAGTGGTAAAAGTCAGTGTTCCTGGCTGTGACGGTGAGCGTCACATCATTGAGCTGCTTGCAAAGAACGCGGAGTAAGGACGAATTGGCCAAAGTAATCGCAGTTGCAAATCAGAAGGGTGGTGTTGGTAAAACAACAACCTCCGTCAATCTTGCCGCCTCACTGCGCGCCACGAAACGACGTACTCTGCTGATAGATCTTGATCCGCAAGGCAATGCAACGATGGGAAGCGGAATCAACAAGGGTGATCTGTCCTTGTCGATTTATGAAGTGCTTATGGGCGAGGCAGTACTGGCGGATGCACTGTTGACTACGGCTGCTGGCGTTGACATCTTGCCGGCCAATGGTGATCTCACAGCAGCTGAAGTGGCCTTGTTGCAGAGGGATGGATCTGAAGGTCGACTTAAATCCTTGATCGCAGACGTTGCTGACAAATACGATTTCATTGTCATAGATTGCCCACCGTCACTCAACATGCTGACTGTAAACGCGCTAGTGGCCGCACACGGCGTGATAATTCCGATGCAGTGTGAGTACTATGCGCTGGAAGGGTTGTCGGCATTGGTGGACACTATTCAGGCAATTGCTTCCGCCTTGAATCCTGGTCTGAAGATCGAAGGCATTCTGCGTACAATGTATGATCCTCGCAGCAAATTGACCCTGGAAGTCTCCAACCAGTTATTCACACATTTTGGCGACAAGGTCTATCGCACAGTAGTGCCACGAAATATTCGTCTTGCAGAAGCACCCAGTTATGGCATGCCAGTGCTTCAGTACGACAGACAATCACGTGGTGCAGTAGCTTACCTGGCGTTGGCGGGTGAGATGTTGAGGCGTCAGGAGCAGGCAGCACTGGCACAGTAAGAAGGCATACCCCCCAAAAGAGTTCAGGAAAGTGGAACAAAAATGACGGCCAAGAAAAAATTGGGCAGAGGGCTCGACGCGCTCCTGAGTGCCAGTAAAAACCAGTCTTCTTCAATCCAGAGCGGATCTGGGGATGCGATGGTGCCTGTTGCAGACAAAGACGGAGAGTTGCGCAACATCCCGATAGAATTGATTCAACGAGGCAAATACCAGCCAAGAACAGACATGCATGAAGAGGCTCTTCAGGATCTTGCAAGCTCTATCCGGGCCCAAGGTGTCATGCAACCCATCGTAGTCCGGCCGATTTCAGATACCCGTTATGAGATAATTGCTGGCGAACGCCGCTGGCGCGCCAGTCAGATTGCCGGCCTCGACAAGATCCCCGCAATCATCAAGCCAGTCTCGGACGAGTCTGCCATCGCTATGGCGTTGATTGAAAACATCCAGCGAGAAGATCTCAATCCTATTGAAGAAGCTATGGCGCTCAAGCGTCTTCAGGAAGAGTTCGAATTGACGCAACAAGAGGTCGCGGATGCCGTTGGCAAGTCGCGAGCCACAGTCACCAATCTCCTCCGGCTTATTACACTGAATCCTGATGTTCGCTTGATGCTGGAACATGGCGACATCGAAATGGGTCATGCCCGCGCAATGCTAGCCCTCTCTGATTTGAAACAGACGGAAGTGGCAAAATTGGTAGCTGGAAAAGGTCTTTCCGTTCGTCAGACCGAGTCATTGGTTCGCAGAATATTGGTAGCTGCACCCGACAAGAAGGCCAGTGAGCTGGTGAGCGATCCCGATATTCGCAGGCTGGAAGAAAGCCTCTCAGAGACACTTGGGGCTCGAGTCCAGATACAACACACAACCAGAGGGGCTGGTAAATTGACATTGAAATACAACAGCCTGGATGAGCTGGATGGCATACTGGCTCACATAAAATGAAGGCGATATGGAGTTGATTAGGTCTACCATTGTCCCTATAATGCGATGCCTTTCACGGCATTGGATGCTGCTGGAAAGCTGAAAGCACTGTGTCAACCATAGAAGCTCCTCCAATCCGAAAAATAATTGTCAGCCAGTTCATAACTGCAGTTCTTCTTGCAGTGATCGGCTACGGGACACAGGATTTGGTAGTGGCTTATTCTTTGCTGTCTGGTGGATTGATCTGCGCCATACCGAATGCATACTTCTCTGTAAAAGCCTTTCGGCACAGAGGTGCTAGAGCGGCAAAGAAAATCGTCAGAGCGTTTTATGTCGGTGAAGGAATCAAGATTTTATTGACCTGCGCCGGGTTTGGCTTGGTTTTTGTTTACGTAAAGCCTTTGAGCACACCAGCGCTGTTTTCAGGGTTCGTAGTTGTTTATTTGACAGGCTTGGTCTCGTTGATCCTGATGCAAACGGACAAGCGCGGAATTTAAGTCCCCAAAATTTACTTTTATAAAGTTTAATTCATGGCAAATTCACACGAAGTAGTAGAAACGGCACAAACAGCGTCCGAATATGTGCAGCATCACCTGGGGTTTCTTACCTATGGCAAACGTGCTGATGGCACTTGGGGATTTGCCCATTCGACTGAAGAAGCTGCAGAAATGGGCTTCTGGGCAATCAATGTAGATTCCATGATGATCTCCCTAATTCTGGGTGTATTGTTTCTCGGTCTTTTCCGTTTCTGCATTTCCAAGGCGACCTCTGACAAACCCGGTGGGTTGCAAAACTTCATTGAAATTATTGTCGAAATGGTTCAAACCAACGTCAAAAACACCTTCTTCGGCAAGAACGATCTGATTGGCCCTCTCGCACTCACAATTTTCTGCTGGATCTTCCTGATGAACACGATGGATTTGATCCCGGTAGATATAATTCCATTGTTCGCGCAATGGGTTGCCGGCGATCCGCATCTCTACTTCAAGGCAGTGCCAACAACCGACCTGAATATCACAGCCGGCTTTGCCATCGGCGTCTTCATTCTGATTATTTACTACAGCATCAAAGTCAAAGGCCTGGGTGGATTCCTCGGTGAATTTGCGTTCCACCCCTTCGGCAAGTGGGCTATGCCGCTTAACCTGCTGCTTGAACTGCCCGGATTCTTCGCGAAATTTGTTTCACTGGCATTGCGACTCTACGGCAACTTCTTTGCCGGAGAGGTGATCTTCCTCGTGATCGCACTTTTGGGCTACTGGCAGTTACCGCTGCATTTTGGCTGGTCGGTATTCCACATTCTGGTGGTCACATTGCAAGCCTACCTGTTCATGATGCTGACCATCGTGTACATGAATCAGGCTCATCAGTCGACTCACTGATACAAGCTGATAACTCACTTTTAATTTTAGTAAACCTTGGAGATAAAAATGGAAACTATACAAGCCTTTTCTTTGCTCGCAGCCGCAATCATTTTCGGCATCTGTGGTGCTGGAACCGCGATCGGTTTTGGTAGCCTGGGTGGCAAGCTGATTGAGAGCTCTGCTCGTCAACCGGAACTGACGCCGAAACTGCAAACCCAGTTTTTCCTGGTGGCAGCCTTCGTGGACGTAATCTCCATCATCGGCGTCGGCATGGCGTTTCTGTTCATTTTCGCAAACCCCTTCATCTGATCGACAGGGCGGATAGCCAGGAAGTTAGCGGTTAGACCGATGTTGAATACAAATATTTATTTTGGGGTACTTGCATGAATCTCAACGCAACCATAATTGGGCAACTTATTGCGTTCGCAGTATTTGTCATGTTCTGCATGAAGTATGTCTGGCCGCCCATTACCGCGATTCTTGAAGAAAGACAGAACAAAATTGCTGACGGACTTGAGGCAGCAGAGCGGGCCCAGCGCGATTTGAATCTTGCACAGAACAAGGCGGCTGATGAGCTGCGCGCAGCGAAGCAGCAAGGAGCGGAGCTGATAGAGCAAGCCAGCAAGCGCGCCAACCTGATTATCGACGAGGCAAAAGACAAAGCGCGAGTCGAAGGACAGCGACTGATTGCTGCGGCGCAAGCTGAAATAGCCATGGAGACTCAAAGAGCCAGAGAAGCATTGCGAGCACAGGTAGCCGCAATTGCGATCGCAGGCGCTGAGAAGATCCTGGAATCCACGATTGATCAAGCCGCCAACGAAGAGCTTATGAACAAGCTCGCAGCAGAGCTATAAGCAATGGCAGAGTCAATTACACTAGCCCGACCCTACGCGAAAGCTTCTTTTGAAGTAGCACTCGCCGCTGGTGAGCTGAGCGTGTGGTCCCAGTCGCTCAAGCTGCTTGCACGAGTAGCTGCGCACGATACCGTTCGCAGGACCATGCTGTCGCCTGCACTGACCGCAGCAGAACAGGCCAGCATCCTGATAAAACTGTGCGGCGATGAGCTGAAGCCCAAGGCCGGAAATCTCGTTCGCTTGCTGGCTGAGAACAAGCGACTGCAACTGCTGCCAGAAATTTCCGAGCTTTTCGAGTCACTCAAGGCCAATCAGGAAATGACAATAGACGTGGAGCTGTCGACCGCGTTCGAGCTGAACAAAGACGTTGTGAAAAAAATTACTCAGGCACTTCAGACTCGCTTGAACAGAGAGATCAAGTTGCAGACCCGCGTGGACAGGAATCTGATCGGTGGCGCAGTGATTCGCGCGGGCGACACCGTGATCGACAGTTCCGTCCGGGGAAAACTGACCAAATTAGCCGAAGCAATGAATTCCTAGCACGACTGGGAATGAGGGAAAAAGCATGCAACAACTGAATCCATCAGAAATCAGTGAAATCATTAAGCAGCGTATCGAGAATCTCGATGTTTCCGTGCAAGCAAAGAATGAAGGCACGATCGTCAGCGTTTCCGACGGTATCATTCGAATTCACGGACTCGCTGACGTCATGTATGGCGAGATGATCGAGTTCGACGGCGGCATCTTCGGTATGGCACTGAACCTTGAGCGCGACTCAGTGGGTGCGGTTGTTCTCGGCGACTACAAGACTCTTGCAGAAGGGCAGACATGCCGCTGCACCAAGCGCATTCTGGAGGTGCCGGTTGGCCCGGAGCTCGAAGGCCGAGTTGTAGACGCACTGGGCAAGCCAATCGATGGCAAAGGGCCCATCAATGCCAAACACAGTTCTCCTGTTGAGAAAGTAGCTCCAGGCGTAATCGCCCGTCAGTCAGTTGATCAGCCCGTTCAGACTGGTCTGAAGGCAATTGATGCGATGGTGCCGATTGGCCGTGGTCAGCGCGAATTGATCATTGGTGACCGTCAGGTAGGCAAGACTGCTGTGGCCGTTGACGCAATCATCAACCAGAAGGGCAAAGGCGTTAAGTGTATTTATGTTGCGATCGGACAGAAGCAGTCGTCCATTGCCAACGTTGTAAACAAACTGGAAGAGCACGGCGCGATGGAGTACACCATCGTTGTTGCTGCCAGTGCATCTGATCCCGCATCCATGCAATTCATCGCTCCGTACGCCGGTTGCTCAATGGGTGAGTTCTACCGCGATCGAGGCCAGGATGCCCTGATCATTTATGACGATTTGACAAAGCAGGCGTGGGCCTACCGCCAGATCTCTCTGCTGTTGCGCCGTCCCCCGGGTCGTGAAGCATACCCAGGAGACGTGTTTTATCTACACTCCCGTCTGCTGGAGCGCGCATCCCGCGTCAGCGCTGATTACGTCGAACAATTCACCAATGGCGAAGTGAAAGGCAAGACCGGGTCCCTGACGGCACTGCCTATCATTGAAACACAGGCGGGCGACGTATCAGCCTTCGTACCGACCAACGTGATTTCAATCACTGATGGCCAGATTTTCCTTGAGAGCAATCTGTTCAACTCAGGCATCCGTCCTGCGATCAACGCCGGTCTGTCGGTATCCCGAGTCGGTGGCGCCGCACAAACCAAGATCATCAAGAAGCTGGGCGGCGGTATCCGTATCGCGCTAGCTCAGTACCGCGAGCTGGCTGCTTTCGCGCAGTTCGCCTCTGACCTTGACGAAGCAACACGAGCGCAACTTGAACATGGTCAGCGCGTAACCGAGCTGATGAAGCAATCTCAGTATTCCCCGCTCTCCGTAGCCGAAATGGCTCTGGTGCTTTTCGCTGCCAACGACGGCTTCCTGAAAGATGTGGAGCTGAACAAGGTTGTCGCATTCGAGCGCGCCCTGTTGTCGTATGCCAACAGTGAGCACACCGCTCTGCTGGCAAAGATCAATGAAAAGGGTGACTACAACGATGACATCGCTGCGCAATTGAAGGCTGCGATTCAGAAGTTCAAGGCAACACAAACCTGGTAATTGACAGGAATACGGTGAGTTATGGCTGTCGGCAAAGAGATTAGAACCAAGATCTCCAGCATCAAGAACACGCAGAAGATTACCAGTGCGATGGAAATGGTTGCGGCCAGCAAGATGCGCAAGGCTCAGGACCGCATGGCGCTGGGGCGCCCTTATGCAACTCGCATGAGGGAAGTCATCGGACACGTTGCCAATGCAACCCCTGAATACCATCACGTTTACTTCTCCGAAAGGGACGTAAAGCGGGTTGGCTATATCGTAGTGTCATCTGACCGCGGCTTGTGCGGGGGACTGAACGTCAACTCTTTCAAAGCAGCCTTGCGCGCGATGATGGGGTGGAAGAAAGAGAATGTCGGCATCGAGTTCTGCGTAATCGGCGCAAAGGCTGCCTCATTCTTCAACAATTTTGGTGGCAACGTTGTAGCGTCAGTCCGTGGGATTGGCGATACACCGAAAGTTGACGACGTAATCGGTGCCGTCAAGGTGATGCTCGACAAATTTGCTGCGGGCAGCATCGACCGTCTGTACATCGTCAGCAACACGTTCGTCAACACGATGACGCAGACCCCGGTAGTCGCGCAGCTTCTGCCGCTGCAGGCTGCCGAAAACAAGGAATACAGGCACCACTGGGACTACATCTACGAGCCTGATGCGCAAGAACTACTTGATTCACTCCTTGTTCGCTACATCGAATCACAGGTATATCAAGCTGTTGTAGAGAATATAGCGTGCGAGCAGGCTGCCCGTATGATGGCAATGAAAAACGCTACGGACAACGCCGGAGATCTGATCAAGGATCTCGGGCTGATCTACAACAAGGCGCGTCAGGCATCGATTACGCAGGAACTGTCGGAAATCGTGGGTGGCGCGGCAGCGGTATAAGCCACACGAACAGTGCCTCGCCCCGCATGCGCAGGCAAATCAGACAAGCAAGATTCTGGAATTCAGTACTTAAGAGGAACCGAACATGAGTAGCGGTCGTATCGTTCAAATTATTGGCGCGGTGATTGACGTGCAGTTCCCCAGGGATTCGGTCCCGAAGGTCTATGACGCACTGCAGGTTGAAGGCAAGGCAACGACGCTGGAAGTACAGCAGCAACTGGGCGACGGCGTAGTCCGCACCATTGCGATGGGCAGTACTGAAGGCTTGTCTCGTGGTCTCAACGTCACAGATTCCGGCGCGCCCATCTCTGTGCCCGTGGGCCTCGAGACGCTCGGCCGCATCATGGACGTTCTGGGCAACCCGATCGACGAACGTGGCCCGATTGGTGAGCAGGATCGCATGCCGATTCACCGCAAAGCGCCTGCGTACGAAGAACTGTCTGCGTCCAATGAGCTGCTGGAAACCGGCATCAAGGTAATCGACCTGATCTGCCCGTTCGCCAAAGGCGGCAAGGTAGGTCTGTTCGGCGGCGCTGGCGTGGGCAAGACCGTGAACATGATGGAGCTGATCAACAATATCGCCAAGGCGCACTCTGGTCTGTCAGTGTTTGCCGGCGTGGGTGAGCGTACTCGTGAAGGTAATGACTTCTACCACGAAATGGCAGAGTCCAAGGTTATCGATCTGGACAACCTGACCAACTCCAAAGTAGCGATGGTGTACGGCCAGATGAACGAGCCGCCCGGCAATCGTCTGCGAGTAGCACTGACCGGTCTGACAATGGCCGAGAAATTCCGTGACGAGGGCAGGGACGTTCTGTTCTTCGTGGACAATATTTACCGATACACGCTGGCGGGTACTGAAGTATCCGCTCTGCTTGGTCGTATGCCTTCTGCGGTAGGCTACCAGCCCACCCTGGCGGAAGAGATGGGCGTTCTGCAGGAGCGCATCACGTCTACCAAAACTGGCTCGATTACCTCCATCCAGGCCGTATACGTGCCCGCGGACGACTTGACCGACCCGTCTCCGGCGACGACCTTCGCTCACCTTGACGCTACCGTGGTATTGTCACGCGCCATCGCCGAACTGGGTATCTACCCTGCGATCGATCCGCTGGACTCTACCTCGCGCCAGCTGGATCCGCTGGTCATTGGCCAGGAGCACTACGATGTCGCTCGCGGTGTTCAGTCTGTACTGCAGCGTTACAAGGAACTGAAAGACATCATTGCCATTCTGGGTATGGACGAACTGTCCGAAGGCGACAAGCTGATCGTATCCCGTGCGCGCAAGATCCAGCGCTTCCTGTCACAGCCGTTCTTCGTTGCGGAAGTGTTTACCAACACCCCCGGCAAGTACGTGTCGCTGAAAGACACGATCGCAGGCTTCAAAGGCATTCTGGCCGGCGACTACGACACAATCCCGGAGCAGGCGTTCAACATGGTTGGCAGCATTGAAGAAGCTGTCGCCAAGGCGAAAAACCTGTAATCCGAACCTGTCACTGGAATCTGTAAGCTGAGAGCAATGATTTATGGCCATGACTATGCACTGTGACATCGTGAGCGCCGAGGAGAAAATCTACTCAGGCCTCGTGGAATTGCTGGTTGCCACAGGCACCTTGGGAGACCTCGGCATTGCGCCGGGGCACGCCCCGCTGCTGACGGCCCTGATTCCTGGCCCCGTCCGTGTTGTGCTGCAGGATGGAGCCGAGCAGATATACTACGTTTCCGGCGGCTTCCTTGAAGTACAGAGCGGCGTTGTTACAGTGCTTGCTGACACGGCATTGCGTGCCAATGACGTAAATGAAGCGGCAGCGCTGCAGGCAATTCAAGACGCCAATGACGCGATGACGAACAAGGACTCCGAGTTCGAATACTCCCGTGCAGCGGCCCAGCTCGCTGAAGCTGCTGCCCAATTGCGAGCATTGCGTCAGCTGCGCAAGTAAACTGGTAGAAAAGACATACCGGGAAGGGCAGCGCAGGCTGCCCTTTTTTATGCACGGCAAACCTTGTCGGCGCAATCTCAGTTAAGATAACCGCCTGTTCCGTCATCCAGAATCCCTTCGCCATGAACTCATTGAACCCGCTCCCCCTCGAAGTTGTCATTCTTGCCGCTGGAAAAGGCAAACGCATGTTTTCCGACACGCCGAAAGTCCTGCACAAAGTAGCGGGCCGGCCGCTGTTGCAGCATGTCGTTGACTCCGCTCTGGCCTTGCAGGCCCGTGCTGTTCATATCGTTGTAGGCCATGAGGCGCACCAGATACAGAGCAGCTTTCAAAGCGCGCCCGTGCAATGGGCAATGCAGTCAGAGCAACTGGGTACCGGACACGCCGTTGCCCAGGCCATCCCTCATGTCAATGATGAGAGTCTGGTGCTGGTGCTCTATGGCGATGTCCCGCTCATTCAGGCAAGTACATTGAATTCTCTAGTCGCCCTTGCGCAGTCTGGTGCACTGGCAGTTCTGACCTTGAAAAGCGCCGATCCCACCGGACTCGGACGCATCATTCGCGACACCAATGGCAATGCCATCGCCATCGTGGAAGAGAAAGATGCGAATACAGAGCAGAAAAAGATCCGCGAAACCAATAGCGGCATCCTTGCCGTGAAAGCGTCGCAGTTGCGACAGTGGCTGGGACAGTTGAAAAACGACAACGCACAAGGGGAATATTACCTTACAGACATCGTGGCACTGGCCGTGGTACAAGGATTGAAAGTGGAGACACTTATGGTCGATGACGAGCTTGAAGTGCTCGGCGTAAACAACAAAGTACAGCTTGCGCAGCTGGAAAGGCATTACCAGAGACGCATTGCACAGCAGCTTCTTGAAAGCGGCGTCACGCTGGCCGACCCGTCGCGCATCGATGTGCGTGGCGAATTGTTGTGTGGACGAGATGTTGAGATCGACATCAACTGTATTTTTGAAGGGAAGGTTGTCATTGGAAACCGCGTGCGGATTGGCCCCAATGTGTGCATCAAAAATGCGACAATTGGCGACAATTCAGTTGTGCATGCAAACTCCCACATTGATGGCACAAACATTGGTGCTGAATGTTTCGTCGGGCCCTTTGCCAGATTGCGAGCAGGCACTGTTCTGAATACAGGTTCCAAAATAGGCAATTTCGTGGAAACGAAGAAGGCTGTCATTGGGCCTGGCTCCAAGGTAAGTCATCTGAGCTATGTCGGCGACGCGATCATCGGGCGTGATGTGAATATCGGGGCCGGCACCATCACCTGCAACTACGACGGCGTGAACAAGTTCGAAACACTGATTGAAGACAATGTCTTTGTGGGGTCCAACACCGCGCTGGTGGCGCCTGTGAAGATTGGCGAAAACGCGACGATCGGTGCAGGCTCTACCATCACCGGCGATGTGCCGGGCAAGCATCTCGCGATTGCTCGTGGGCGTCAGCGCAACATCGAGGGCTGGGAGAAGCCAGTCAAGAAATAATCCAGTCCATAGTTCAGCCAGGGGCGGCGGCGAGGCCGGCGCGCGATCGCGCAAGCGCCCACCTGAATGCAACGACGTCAAAAGGAGCAGTACATGTGTGGAATAGTGGGCGCGGTTGCGCAGCGTGATGTTTCGGGAATTCTGCTGGAAGGCTTGCGCCGGCTTGAGTATCGCGGCTACGACTCTGCGGGAATGGCGCTGCTGGATTCCATCACCAACGACATCGACTTCATCAAGGCCACCGGAAAAGTCGCCAAGCTTGAAGAGTCCATGGCGCAGCGCCCCTTCGAGGGGCGCATTGGTATCGCGCACACGCGGTGGGCTACCCATGGCGAACCGAGTGAGCGCAATGCGCATCCCCACATGTCTGCGGGTCGAATCGCGCTCGTGCACAATGGCATCATCGAAAACTATCAGTCACTGCGCCAGGATCTGATCGCCCAAGGCTATGTCTTCACCTCAGAAACGGATACAGAGGCCGTAGTCCATCTGATTCATCAGGCCTGTTCAACCCAGGGGCTAACGCTGCTGGATGCGGTAAAGCAGACGGTGAAGAAACTGCATGGCGCGTACGGCCTGTGCGTGATCAGCACGAATGAGCCCGACAAGATCGTGGTGGCGCGCAGTGGCAGCCCACTCGTCATCGGTGTTGGCATCGGTGAAAACTTCATCGCATCCGATGCGCTGGCGCTGGGTCAGGTTACCGACCGCTTCATGTACCTCGAAGAGGGCGACATCGCGGAGCTTAATCTGAAAGAGGTGAAGATATGGAACGCAGACAAGCGCGTGCAGCGTGAGGTCACCCACATCACCAGCGAGATCGCCGAGGTCGAGAAGGGCGAGTACGGCCATTTCATGCTCAAGGAGATCCACGAGCAGGCACAGGTCATCCGCAACACTCTGAACGGGCGCATCAGTGATACGCATGTGCTGGAGGAGGCGTTCGGAGTGAAGTCCCGCGCTATCTTCGACAAGGTGCAACAGGTGCAGATAGTGGCCTGCGGCACCAGTTACCACGCTGGCATGATCACCAAGTACTGGCTCGAAAATATTGCCAAACTCTCGTCGCAGATCGATATCGCCAGTGATTACCGCTATCGCAACATCATCGTGCAGCCCGGCACATTGTTCGTGACGATCTCGCAATCGGGCGAGACGGCCGACACCCTTGCGGCCCTGCGTTATGCGAAGGAAAGCGGCGCGTATGTCGGCCATCTGGCCATCTGCAATGTGGCCACCAGTTCACTCGTGCGCGAATCCGACTTCTGCCTGCTGACCACTGCCGGGCGCGAAATCGGCGTGGCTTCCACGAAGGCCTTCACGACGCAACTGTGTGCACTTCTTCTGCTGACACTTGTGCTGGCGCGGCGCACAGGCATGAGCGAAGAGACGGAGCAAAAGCACGTCCGTGATCTGAATGCCTTGTCAGGACTGGTGTCGCGTACCTTGTTGCTGGACAAGCAGATCAAGCTGGTCGCCAAGAGCCTGATGGACAAGCATCATGCCCTGTTTCTCGGACGCGGCGTTCAATATCCGGTGGCAAAGGAAGGCGCTCTTAAACTGAAGGAAATCTCCTACATCCATGCGGAAGCCTATCCGGCGGGTGAGCTGAAGCACGGACCGCTGGCTCTGGTGGACGAGAAGATGCCGGTCATCGCCGTGGCGCCAAACGACGAACTGCTGGGCAAGTTGAAAGGCAATCTGGCAGAGGTGAGTGCCCGCGGGGGCAAGCTGTTTGTATTTGCGGACGAGTCAGCCGGCTTCGAAAACGATCGCAACTGCAAGGTTGTGAATATGCCCAGCGTCCCGGACATCCTGTCGCCGATCATTTACACGATTCCGCTGCAACTGCTGGCTTATCACGTGGCGATCTTCAAAGGCACGGATGTCGACCACCCGCGCAATCTGGCCAAATCGGTCACGGTGGAGTAACAGGCAAGACTGCAAAAGGGTCAGGACTTGTAGGTTCGCAGCGTGCGCAGGCTCTTGTTCATCCGCTTCAGGTGATCCTTCAGCAGAGTCTTGCGGGAGCGTGCCACCCCCATGGCCAGCACGTCGATGACCAGCAAGTGCGCAATGCGTGACGACACCGGAGTGAACTCGTGCTGGTCCTCCTCGACATTCACATGGATCGCGATGCTGCATAGCTCACTCAGGGGCGTATTCTGCGGCGCCAGGCCGATGACGGTGGCCCCGGCCTCAAGTGCCAGATTGACACTCTGAATCAAGGCCTTGGAGCGCCCGGATTGCGAGATGGCCACCACCACATCGTTTTCGCCCAGGGAGATGGCTGACATCAGCTGAATGTGTGGGTCGGTATAGGCGGCGGAGGACACCTGCAGACGGAAGAACTTGTGTTGGGCGTCGGCAGCCACCGATCCGGAAGCGCCAAAGCCATAGAACTCCACACGGCTGGCATGACTTAGCCGGGTGATGGCCTGTTCCAGCACGGCGGGGTCCAGCTGGTCGCGCACCGTCAGCAAAGAGCCGATCGTCGAGTCGAACACCTTGTTGCAAAGATCTGCTGCCGTATCGTTGTCATCCACCGAGAACTGCGAATAGCCGCTGTTGGCGCCCAGGTGCTGGGCCAGCTGCAGTTTGAAAGACTGGAAGCCGTCATAGCCCAGCGCCCGGCAGAAGCGCAGTACGGTGGGTTCACTGACTTCGGCACTGGAGGCCACATCCACGATGCGCATGTTGATCAGTGCAGCGCTGTGGTCAAGAATGTAATCCGCTACCTTGCGCTCGGATTTGCGCAGGCTGTCGCGATGCTCCCTGATCTTGTTGATGGGGTTGTGCGGTTCCACGCGGTGTGTTCCTGGTTCGCTCATGGCTGCAATATAGCAGGAAATACAGATATTTAGCTACCGCGAGACTGGTCAAGCGCCTCTTTCTCCATCACTGCCATCACCCGGCACCAGTCTTCCATACACGCATCTCCCACTTGCTGCCTGACCCGCGCAAACACGTCGCGCTGCATGCCCGAGATCTGGTGTTCAAGGCGCTCGCCCTCGGGGCTCAGACAGAGGCGTCGGCGCCGCGCGTCCGCCGCATCGGTGCGCACCAGCACCAGGCCCTGGCGGAGCAGCGGCTGCAGCGTCTTGTGCAGCGCCTGATTGGTGACGGCCAGATGCGAAGCCAGATCCCCCACTGACAACTCGCCTTCGCGGCGGATCATGAACAAGGCCCGGTGATGGGCGCGGCCAAGCCCGGACTGCGCCAGCACGGCGTCCGGCCCGCGAACCAGCTCCCGAAACGCACGGTGCATCAAGGTCAGATAAGTATCCAGATTCACTTCGGTCAAGGCGGGTCCTCCTCAGGGCATTGCCGCAAATTACATCAGGCATGTTGATATAAATCGGGGCGCAGTTATATATTAACCACGTTGATATAAACGGGAGCCACTCCATGACCACTCTGTGCAGGCTTGCCTGCTTCTTGCTGCTTCTTGCTGCTTCTTGAGACAGGAATCACCCCCATGACGACCCATGCCGCCGACCAGTCCCCAGGCCAGCTCCTCACCCAGGCATTCGCGGATGCCTTCGCCAGTGACTGGGTGGATGGCTGGAACAGCCACGATATCGAACGCATCCTGTCGCATTACAGTGCCGACTTCGAGATGCGCTCGCCCCTGATCGCCCAGCGCGGCTTCAACGCTAAAGGTCGTCTGCAAGGCAAGGACGCCGTCAGGGCCTATTGAGCGCCTGCCGTCGCTCCGGGCTCGGCGCTGCAGTTCGAGCTGTTGCAGGCCTTTGTGTCGGTAGACAGCATCGCCATTCACTACCGCTCGAACGGCTCGGGAGGACGGCTGTGTGTTGAAGTCCTGCAGTTCAACACAGACGGGAAAGTCATCGCAGGTGCTGCGCATTACTACCCGGCCATCGAGTCGTCTGCGAACTGAAGAAGCGTCAGTTGCCAAGCGGCGGCCCCATGTCCAGAATGCCCGGAGCAGTTCATCAGCGCAGGCGGGGCAGTCCTTGGCAGCAGCATACGAATTCCAGTTTCATTCTCGCATCGCCGACATTGACGCAGGGGTCTGGGACGCCCTGGCCGGAGGCGCCAGTCCGTTTCTGCGCCATGCCTTTCTGCACGCCCTCGAGGCAAGCGGCTGCGCGACGAAGGAGACAGGCTGGGAGCCGCAGCCTTTGCTGGTGCTGCAGGATGGTCGCCCCGTGGCCGCGCTGCCGCTTTATCTCAAGCGCCACTCCTGGGGTGAATATGTGTTCGACTGGTCCTGGGCCGACGCCTATCGTCAGCATGGAATGGCCTATTACCCGAAACTGGTGACGTCCGTCCCCTTCACGCCCAGCAGCGGCCCGCGCCTGCTCCTGGCCGGGGACACGGATCACGCCGCTGTCACGATGGCCATCGTCGCCGCCGTGCTGGGCAGGGCGAAGACAATCGGGGCCAGCAGCTGGCATGTGCTGTTCCCGACACCGGAAGAGCATGCACTGCTGAACGCCGCCGGACTGCGGCCCCGTATCGGCTGCCAGTACCACTGGTACAACCGCGGCTACACCTGCTTTGACGATTTCCTGGCCACCTTCAATTCCCGCAAGCGCAAGAATCTGCGCAAGGAGCGCGCCGCCGTACACGGTGCCGGCATTCATTTTCTGCACCTCAGCGGCCAGGAAATCACACCCGCTCTCTGGCAGACCTTCTACAGCTTCTATCAGAACACCTACCAGGTGCGCGGCCAGCAGGGCTATCTGAACCTTGCTTTCTTCGAGCAACTGGGGCGCACGATGCCGGAGAATCTCCTGCTGGTGCTTGCCCTGCATGAAGGCACGCCCATCGCCGCCGCGCTGAGTCTGCGCGACGGGAACACTCTGTATGGCCGCTACTGGGGCAGCCGCGATGACTATCAGTTTCTGCACTTCGAAACCTGCTACTACCAGGGTATCGACTACTGCATCGCCCACGGCTTGCAGCACTTCGACTCCGGCGCGCAGGGCGAGCACAAGATCCAGCGTGGTTTTGAACCGATCATCACGTATTCGAATCACTGGATCGCCGACCGCCAGTTCGATGCGGCGATTGGGGAGTTCCTGGTGCGAGAGGCGGAGCATATCCGGCAGTATCAAGGTGAGGCGGCGCAAATGCTGCCGTTCAGAATGACATCGGCAGCACAGGGGCACGAGCCATGAAATCCTCCGCGCCCAACTGTTTCACTCCCGCAAGCCCTTCGCGGTAGACTGCCAGCCAGCACTCAGCCCTAACGCACACGGGAGACCCTGCCTTGAAAACAAGAACAACAGGCAAGACCACGGCTCGTCTGGTATTTGCCGCCAGCCTTTGCAGCCTCAGCCTCGGCGCCCTGGCGCAGCACGGCGTGACCGATGGCCAATGGCCCACCTACGGAGGCGATGCCGGCTCCACGAAATACACCAGTCTCAGTCAGATCAACGCCGACAATTTTGAACGCCTGGCCATTGCGTGGCGCTGGCAATCGCTGGATGGCGCGCTGAACCTGGAGGAAGTGGGGCAGGAAGTTTCGTTCGGGCGCATGCAGGGCACGCCGCTGATGGTGGATGGCGTGCTGTACATGATCACTTCGCTGAACCAGGTGGCGGCCATTGATGCGCTGACGGGCACGACGCTCTGGAGTTTCAATCCGCAGATCTACTTGAGCGGCGCCCCCGTCGGCGCCCTCGGCTTCCATCAGCGCGGCGTGGCTTACTGGACCGACGGCCAGAAGAAGCGCGTGCTGGTCGCCACGCAGGATGGCTATCTGTATTCCCTGAACGCCGAGGACGGCGCCATCGACACCGAGTTTGGCAATGGCCAGGTGGACATGACCGACGGCATTCCCCGCGCGGTGCGAGGGGAGCTGGACTGGCAGGGCGCGCCGCCCCTGGGCGCGGTGTCGCCGCCTATCGTGGTGGGCGACATTCTGGTGGTGTCCCAGATCACCTCCAACCGCCCGCGCTTCAAGGAGCGCCCGCCGTTGTGGATTCGTGGCTATGACATCCGCACAGGCGAAGTGGCCTGGACCTTCCACACCATTCCCCTGGAAGGCGAGTTCGGCAATGACACCTGGGAAGACGACTCGTGGCGCACGGCGGGCAATACCGGCGTATGGTCCATGATGAGTGCCGACCTGGAGCTGGGTTACGTCTACCTGCCGATGGAAGCGGCTACCGACGACTTCTACGGCGGTCACCGGCCCGGCGACAACCTGTTCAGCGAGAGCATCGTGGCGCTGGATGCCCGCACCGGCGAGCGCGTCTGGCACTACCAGACGGTGCATCACGGCGTCTGGGATCTCGACAACCCGGCGGCCCCCAATCTGCTGGACATCACCGTCGACGGGCGGGTCATCAAGGCGGTGGCGCAGGTCACCAAGCAGGGCTTCACCTATGTGCTGGACCGGGAGACCGGAGAGCCGGTGTGGCCCATCAATGAAACGCCGGTGCCCCAGGGTGGCGCCCTGTCCGGCGAGCGTCTGTCCCCCACACAGCCCATCCCCAGCAAGCCGCCTGCCTTCGCGCGGCAGGGCATGGAGCTCGATTTTCTGATCGACTTCACCCCCGAGCTGCGGGCCGAAGCTGAAGAAATCCTGAAGGAGTACACCTGGGGGCCGCTGTTCACGCCGCCATCCGAGACCATCCAGGGCGGCAATCGCGGCACGCTCATGCTGCCGGGCGCCGGCGGGGGCGCCAACTGGCAGGGCGCTGGCGTGGATCCGCAGAACAACATTCTGTTCGTGCCGTCCACAGACAGTCCGAATGCGCCATTGATGACCACGCTGGACCCGAGCGAATCCAACTTCAACTACGTGCGCCTGTCCAACCAGGCCGTACGCGGGCCCCGCGGGCTGCCTCTGCTGAAGCCGCCCTATGCCACGATCACAGCCTTCGACATGAACAAGGGCGAGATCCTCTGGCAGGTAGCCAATGGGGATGACTTCGCGGCGGTCACCAATCACCCGGACCTGGCAGGCATCAATCTGCCTCCCCTTGGCGGCGGCGGCAAACACGCCGTGCTTGTGACGCCCACCTTGCTGATTCACGCGCAGACCACACTGGAAGGCGCGGTGCTGGTGGCCCGCGACAAGCTGACGGGCGAGCAGCTGAAGACGATTCCCCTGCCTGCCAATGCCGGCGGTGCGCCAATGAGTTATGCGGTGGACGGTCGCCAGTACATTGCCCTGAGCATTCTCACCAACCCAGTGCCAGAACTGCTGGTGCTCGCCCTGCCGGAGTAAGTCCCGATGACGATTTTCAAATTGCTGTTTCGCCGCCTTCCAATGCTGGCAGTCGCCTTCGCCATGTTCCAGTCGGCGAGCGCCCAGGACTATGTCGAGTGGAGCACCGAGAACCGCACCTCGCTAAGCTTCCAGGTGAACCACGCGGGCGTCAGCCCCCTGCTGCCTGTCGGCTGGACACTGGCGCCCGTGGAGGGAGCGCCGGACAGAGCGGCAGTCTCCATCACCTTCATGGACCGACACCTGGTGCTGGACGGGCAGGGACAGGTGCTTCGTACGGGCACCAGCCGCTACATGGTGATGTCGGTGCAGGCGCGCAACGAGGCCAGCGGACAGTCGGGCACCATGCTCGTCACCGGCATCTCGCCGGAAGGGCCCGGCGCTTATGAGGTGTATCAGCCGGCCGTGCAGGCCAGTGTCGAGAAGACCAGCACGGGGCAGGGCGAAGCGAGTGGGGAATCCCGCGAGACCTGGACGATGGAAGCGCAGAGCGGCGACCGTGCGCAGCTGAGCCTGGCCTATACGGAGGCCACTCCCGTGCGCCGCGAGTCGCGCATCGTCCTGCGCTCCGGCAAGCGTCCGGACTTCACCCGCACCTACCAGATCGACCAGGCCACCGATGCGCTGGGGCGTCCAGGCGAGCCCGGCAGCCGTATCAGCCAGCTGAGCTTCATCGCAGCGGGCCCGCTCTTCTCCCGTATTTTCGATGGCACCGAAGTGCTCACGGGCGTGACGGCGATTCCGTGGTACAGCCGGGAGATATTCATTCCGTGAGTGTGGCAGGGCATCCGCGCGATTTTTTGCGCCCGCTGACCTGCGACAGCGTATACAATGCCCGCCATCACGCACCTCAATCCGCTGCTACCCCATTTAAAGGAGGGCTCATGGCCTACCAACTCACCATCAACGGACAAACCCACAACGTCGACGTGGAAGGCGACATGCCCCTGCTGTGGGCTGTCCGCGATCATCTGAATTTCACCGGCAGCAAGTTCGGCTGCGGCGTGGCCCAGTGCGGCGCGTGCACCATGCAGATCGACGGCGTAGCCACCCGCACCTGTGTGCTGACCGTGGCCAATGCCGTGGGCAGGAACATCACCACCATTGAAGGGCTGCAGTCGCCCCAGGCCCGTGCCGTGCAGGCCGCCTGGGTGGAACTGCAGGTGCCGCAGTGCGGCTACTGTCAGTCCGGACAGGTGATGTCTGCAACGGCGCTGCTGGAAAAGAACAGCGCGCCGACTGACGCCGACATCGAAGCCGCCATGGCAGGCAACATCTGCCGCTGTGGCACCTACTCCCGCATCAAGGCCGGCATCCACATGGCCGCCGCACAGCTGAAGAACACCGGAGGAGCCGCATAATGAACATCTCCCGATTCCTGAAAAGCCAGACTGTTGACCCCAGCCGTCGCAGCTTCCTGAAAGTCTCTGCCGGCACCACGGCCGGCCTGATGCTCGGTGTCAACTTTGGTGGCATTGCTGCCCAGGCACAGAGCGCTGCCGATGCCGCTCTCGAGTTCAATGCCTTCGTCAGCATCACTCCTGACAACGTCGTCAAGGTGATGATCAAGCACCTCGAAATGGGACAGGGCGTCTACACCGGCCTGGCCACCTGTATCGCCGACGAGCTGGATGCAGACTGGGCCCAGGTGGTGTGCGAGCACGCCCCGGCGAACACCGAGAAGTACGCCAATCTGCTGATGGGCCAGCAGGGCACCGGCGGCAGCACTGCCATTGCCAACAGTTTCATGCAGATGCGTCAGGCCGGCGCCGCCGCCAAAGCCATGCTGGTGAACGCGGCCGCTGCGCAGTGGAGTGTGCCTGCCAGTGAGATCCGCGTATCCCGCGGTGTTGTGTCCCACGGCAGCCACACAGCCACCTTTGGCGACCTGGCCACGGCGGCTGCGCAGCAGAGCGCTCCGGACGTGACCGCACTGACGCTGAAGACGCCTGATCAGTTCACCTTGATCGGCCGCGATGACACCCTGCGCAAAGACACCGGCAAGCACAACGGCACGGCGATCTATACCCAGGACGTCCAGCTGCCCGGCATGCTGACCGCCGTCGTCGTGCACGCCCCCCGTTTCGGCGCCAAAGTGCGCTCCTTCGACGCCACTGCCACGCTGGCCCGTGCCGGCGTGGTCAGCGTCTTCGCCATCGATACTGGCGTCGCCGTGGTGGCTCGCGACTACTGGAGCGCCACCAAGGGCCGCGAGTTGCTGAAGGTCGAGTGGGATGACTCGGCAGCCGAGACCCGCGGCACCACCGACATTCTGGCGCACTACCATGAACTGGTGGACACCGAAGGCGCGGTGGCGGCCTCCGTTGGCAATGTATCAGAAACCCTGAACCAGTCCCGCGACGTGCAGACCCTGGTGTTCGAGTTCCCCTACCTGGCCCACGCCCAGATGGAGCCCATGAACTGTGTGGCCAAAGTGGACGGCGCTGCCGCCGAGATGTGGTATGGCTGCCAGAGCGCCACCGGCGATCAGGCCGCCATCGCCCAGCTGCTGGGCACCGGCATCGAGAACGTGAAGATCAACACCGTGTTCGCCGGCGGGGGCTTCGGCCGTCGCGCCAACCCAGCCTCGGACTATGTACTGGAAGCAGTGCGTGTCGCCCGCGAAGTGCAGGGTACGCCGGTGAAGCTGGTGTGGTCCCGTGAAGATGACATGCGCGCGGGCTACTACCGCCCGGCCTATGTTCACAAGCTGACTGCCGCACTCAACGTCAATGGCCGACCTACCGCCATCCAGGTGCGTGTGGCCGGACAGTCCATCATGGCCGGCACACCCCTGGCGGCCATGATGATGGTCAACGGCATCGACATTACCTCGGTGGAAGGGCTGTCCGATCTGGCCTATGAAATTCCCGAGCGGCAGGTGGAGCTGCATTCGCCCACCAATGGTGTGCCTGTCCAGTGGTGGCGCTCCGTGGGCCACACTCACACGGCCTTCAGCAAGGAAGTATTCATTGATGTGCTGGCCCGCAAGGCTGGCGACGACCCGGTGGCGTTCAGACTGGGCCTGCTCAAGAACAACCCCCGTGAAACCGCTGTTCTGCAACTCGCCGCCGAAAAAGCAGGCTGGGGCACCAAAGAGCTGCCGGCAGGCTGGGGACGCGGCGTTGCAGTGCATACCTCCTTCGGTTCCACCGTCGCCGAGATCGTGGACGTGTCGGTGCAGGGCACGAACTTCAAGGTGGAGCGCGTCGTTGCGGCCATCGACTGCGGCATCGCGGTGAACCCGAACGTGGTGCGCGCCCAGGTCGAGAGCGCCATCGCCTATGGCCTGTCGGCCGCGCTGGGGGATGAGGTGACCATGACCGCAGGCAATGTGGACCAGGACAACTTCCACACCTACCGCGTGCTGCGCATGGATGCCATGCCGGAAGTGGAAGTGCACATCGTGGCGTCCACCAATGCGCCTTCCGGTGTTGGCGAGCCGGGCACACCGCCCATCGCGCCAGCCGTGGCAAATGCGCTGGCGGCCATTACCGGTCAGGTGATCACGCGTCTGCCCCTCAAGCTGGCCTGATGCGGGAGGGCGTGGTCATGCACAAGGTCGTCATGATCACCGGGGCGTCATCGGGTTTCGGAGAGGCCGCTGCCCGGCGCTTTGCGCAGGACGGCTGCACCTTGATTCTGGCGGCGCGCAGTCTGGACAAACTGCAGGCCCTGGCGGCGTCGCTGGCAGGGCAGTGCAGCGTGTACGCCGCCGCGCTGGATGTGACCAGTCAGGACTCCGTGGATGCCTTCTTCGCCGCGCTGCCCGAGTCCCAGCGTGCCATCGACGTGCTGATCAACAGTGCCGGGCTGGCGCTGGGACTGGAGCCGGCCCATCGCGCCGACTTCAGTGACTGGGAAACCATGATCGATACCAATGTGACCGGCCTGCTGCGCGTGACGCGCGCGGTGCTGCCGGGCATGGTGGAGCGCAACACCGGCCATATCATCAATATCGGCTCCACGGCGGGCAGCTGGCCGTACCCTGGGGGCAATGCCTACGGCGCCACCAAAGCCTTCGTGCAGAACTTTTCCCGGGCGCTGCGTGCCGACCTGCTGGGCAAGCGGGTGCGCGTCACCAACATCGAGCCGGGCATGTCGGACACCAATTTCTCCACCGTGCGCTTCAAGGGCGACGCGGCACGGGCAGACAAGGTCTATGAGGGCACCAAACCCCTGAGTGCCGACGATGTCGCGCAGATCATCCACTGGGTGAACTCGGTGCCGGCCCACGTGAACATCAACACACTCGAAGTCATGCCCACGTGTCAGGCCTGGAGTGCTCTGGGTGTCAACCGCAACATGGAGGCGGAGCAATCCGGAACACACTGATGCACGCTCTGCTTCGCTCACTGTTTGCGCCCTTGTTGAACATTCTCGAGAAGGGTGACGAACCCTACGGGTACAAGCCCTCGCACCGCAAGATATTGCTGGCAGTTGGTGCGCTGTTCCTGTTGCTGGCCGGCGTGTCGCTGTTCTTCGGCATGATTGCCGGGGGCGCCGGCGCTTTCCTGCCCGCCGCCGTGTTCTTTGTTGTCGGCGTGGTCTGCTTTGTCGTTGGTGCTGTGGGCAGTGAGCGTGCCGTGGCCAAACTGTGGGGCAGCCGGCCGTGAGCGCGCACTACCAGGCGCTGCTGACAAAGCTGCACACCCTGTCCGATATTCACAAAGCCATTGCCGTGCTGTACTGGGATCGCGAGACTTTCATGCCCGTGCATGGCAACACCGGCCGCACCCAGCAGATCACCACGCTCAACCAGCTGGCGCACGAGATGGCCACCAGCACGCAGATGGCCGACCTGCTGGCGGCGGCGGAGCAGGAGCAGTCCGGCGCCGCGTACGACAGCGATGCCGCGAGTCTGCTGCGCCACGTGCGCCGGCAGTTTGATGAAGATCGCTTGTTCCCGACAGAGTTCGTGCGCCGGCGCAGCGAAGTCACAGGCGCAGCAGGGGCTGCCTGGGCCGATGCCCGCGAGCGCAACGACTTTGCCGCGTTTCGTCCGCATCTGGAAAGCGCGGTCGAGATTGCGCGGGAATCTGCAGAGATTCTTGGCTACGCCGACGAGAAGTATGATGCCCTGCTGAATCAGTACGAGCGTGGCATGAAGACGGCTGCCGTGCGCGACATCTTCGCTACGGTGAAGCGCGAGACAGTGCCCCTGATCCAGGCTATTGGCGAAAGGCTGGACGCTATCGATGACCGCATTCTTTACCAGCCGTTTGCCATCGACGCGCAGCGTACTTTCTGTCGCCAGGCGGCCGAGTCGATTGGCTACGATTTCACCCGCGGCCATCTAGCCGAAGTGCAGCATCCCTTCAGTACCAGCTTCGGCCGCGAGGATGTGCGCATCACCACGCGCTACCAGCCCGACTTCGCCACGTCAGCGATTTTCGCGACACTCCATGAGTCCGGTCATGCGCTCTATGAACAGGGGGTTGCAGAGGCGCTGTCCCGCACACCGCTGGCGCAGGGCACTTCGTCGGGCATTCACGAAAGCCAGTCGCGCCTCTTCGAGAATCAGGTGGGTCGCAGCCTGGGTTACTGGCAAAAGCACTTCGCCACACTGCAGGCGCATTTCCCTGCCCAGCTCGGCAATGTGTCGGTGACGCAGTTCCACCGCGCGATCAACAAGGTGCAGCCTTCGCTGATCCGTGTCGAGGCGGACGAGCTGACCTACAACATGCACATCATCCTGCGTTTTGAATTGGAACAGGCATTGGTGAATGGCGATCTGCTGGTGGCAGATCTGCCCGCCGCCTGGCGCGACGGTATGCAGGCACTGCTGGGCATCACGCCCCCCGATGACAGGCAAGGCGTGCTGCAGGATGTGCACTGGTCCCAGGCGGCATTCGGTTATTTCCCCACCTACACACTGGGCAACCTTTACGCCGCCATGTTCATGGCCGCGGCGAAACAGCAGGACATCCACATTGCCGCCGATCTGGAGCGCGGGGATGTTGCCCGACTGCTGGCCTGGCTGCGCACCCACATTCATCAGCATGGCAGCAAGTTTGATGCGCCAGAGCTGTGCCGACGTGCCACTGGTCAGGAGCTGACCGCGGTGCCCTTCGTGCAGTACGCCCGCGAGAAGTTCGGCAGGCTGTACGGACTGCCCAACTGAGAGCAACACCGCCATGAGCCTGCTCCCATTTCAGGCGCTGGCCTGCCCGCTCGACAGGCAGCCATTGCATCGCGCAGGGTCCAGTTTGCGCTGCCCGTCCGGCCACAGCTTCGACATTGCCCGCGAAGGCCATACCTACCTGCTCCCGGTGCAGAACAAGCGCTCCCGTGATCCGGGCGACAGCAAGGAGATGGTGGCCGCCAGGCGACGCTTTTTGAACGCCGGCTACTATCAGCCGATAGCCGCCGCCGTTTGCGCGGCCTTGATGAGGGATGGTCACGATGCGCCTTCCAATGCTGAGCCACTGTCGTGTCTCGATGCCGGCTGCGGCGAGGGCTACTACCTGCGCGCGCTGGCGGCTGCCACCGGGCAACCGCTGGCCTTGCTGGGACTGGACATCTCCAAGTGGGCGATACTGGCGGCCGCCAGGCAGGAACGCCTGTGCACCTGGGTAGTGGGCAGCAATGCGAACCTGCCCGTGCTGTCTCACTCTGTCGACCAGATCCTGTGCATGTTTGGATTCCCCGTCTACACGGAGTTTGCGCGGGTACTGAAGCCCGGTGGCTGCCTGCTGCAGGTGGACTCGGGTCCGGAGCATCTGCGCGAGTTGCGCGAGATCATCTACCCCACTTTGAAACCGGAGCGGGACAAGACACCACAGGTACCGGAAGGGTTTGTCCTCAAGCAGGAGAGTGCCCTGCGCTTCAGGCTGTCGCTGAGCACTTCGGATGCAATCGCCGATCTGCTGCTCATGACGCCCCATCTGTTCCGCGCCAGCGCACAGGGAAAGGCGCATGCAGCCGCTCTGGACAGGCTCGAGCTGACCGTGGATGTGCGTCTGCAGACTCTCGAAAGACAAGCGCTCGAATAGACACAATACGCGGAAACTGTCTGTATACTGCGCTCGCGCTCCCGCCCCAGGCAGCGCATCGGATGTCCAAGTCTCGTCCCAGGAGTGTCCCTGAACATGCAACCTGTTTTCACCAACGTCGCAGTCGCTCGCGCGCTTCTGCTCTTCATTCTGGCTGCGGGTGTCTATTTCTTCATTGGGTTCCTCGTGCCGGTGCTGGCAGCGTTGATCATCTGTTTCGCCAGCTGGCCGTTATACCAGCGTCTGCGGGCACGCTGTGGTGGCAGCAACAAGGTAGCCGCGTCCATCGCCGTTATTGCCATGATCCTGTGCATTCTGATTCCGCTCGCGGTTGCCTTCACCTTCGCACTGGAAGAAATCGGCACGGCAGTGAACTGGATCACCCATGCGAATCAGGAAGGCGCGCCGGTGCCCGAGTGGGTCGCGGCCCTGCCACTGGCAGGAAGCTGGCTCGCACAGCAGTGGACTTTGTATCTGGGCGAGCCGCAGCAACTGGGAGTCATCGTCAGTCTGGTAAGCGGTGAACAGATCACGGGCATTTCGCGCTGGGTGCTCAACCTCGGCTGGGACACCGCCGGCCTGTTGCTGACCCTTCTGTTCATGCTGATTACGTTGTTCTTTCTGTACAAGGATGGCCAGGCCCTGTCAGGTGAGTTGGACAATGTGGGCGAACGCGTCCTGCCGGAGCGCTGGAAGCGCTATTCGCGGGTGGTGCCGGCCACGGTGACATCCACGGTGATGGGCATGACTGTCATTGCCATTGGGGAAGGGGTGGTGCTGGGCGTGGCCTACTGGATCGCAGGCGTGCCTTCGCCGGTAGCATTCGGCGTACTGACAGGCTTCATGGCTCTGGTTCCAGGGGGCGCGCCGCTGACCTTCACTCTTATTTCGATCTATCTGGTGGGCACTGGCGACATCACTGCCGGCCTGGGTCTGCTGGCCTGGGGCACAGTTGAACTGTTCATTGTCGACAAGACACTTCGGCCGAAGCTGGTTGGTGGCCCGGTGAAGCTTCCTTTTCTCCCGACCTTTTTCGGCCTTATCGGGGGCGTGAAGACAATGGGGATTGTGGGCCTTTTCATCGGCCCGGTACTCATGGCGCTGCTGGTGTCGATCTGGCGCGAATGGATCCGGGAGACCGCCGTTATCGAGGTGCCGGCCTCCGCAACTGAAAACACGACCCTGCCCTGATTGCGCTCAGCGTTTTTGCCACACCAGCAATTGATTGTTGGCAGGCATGGCGTTGTCTTCCAGCAGCCTCAGGCCCGCGTCTTCTGCCAGCCCCAGCACGGTTTCGATGTCGCGAACGCCGCTGCGCGGATCGTTGCTCTTCAGCCAGAGATCGAACTGGGCATTGCTTGGCGTCGTGAACTCCCCTCCATACTTGAACGGCCCGTAGACGCAGACAAGCGCACCGCAGTTGAGCACATGGGGAAGTGGCCGGAAGAAGTCCACCACCGCATTCTGCGGCATGATGTGCAGGCTGTTGGCGCTGAAGAGATAGTCAAGGCCCGTCACGGTCCAGTCCGGCTGCGTGACATCCAGAGACAGGGCCTCGGGCAGGTTGGACAGTGCTGCGGCGCCAATGCGCACATTCAGGCGTGCAAGGTTGGAGGGGATGTCAGTGCTCTGCCAGTGCAGCCAGGGCATCTGCGAGGCGAAGTGCACCGCGTGCTGTCCCGTGCCTCCGGCAATTTCAAGCACGCGGCCCGGTTTTGCAAAATGCCGCCGTAGCACTGCCAGAATGAAGTCCTTGTTGTTCTCACACGCCTGACTGAAGGGGAGCTCCACGAATCAGTCCTCTCTGCGCAGAAAGACCGGAGAGTGACCGGTCGAATCCTTCGCACTGTAGTGATAGCCATCGACATCGAATGCCAGCAGATCTTCCGGCTTCTTGAGGCGGTTGCGGAGGATCCAGGCGCTCATCAGCCCCCGGGCCTTTTTTGCAAAGAAACTCACGATTTTGTACTGCCCGTTGCTGAAATCCTTGAACACCGGGCTGATGACGCGGGCCTGCAACTGCTTCTCGCGCACCACCTTGTAGTATTCGACCGAGGCAAGATTGACCAGCAGGGGCGAGCGCTGCTTCTGCAGTGCGTCGTTCAGTGCCGCTGTGACGCGCTCGCCCCAGAAGTCATAAAGAGAAGTGCTGCCCAATGCCTTGAACGTGGTGCCCATCTCCAGCCGGTAGGGCTGGATGAGATCGAGCGGGCGCAGAAGACCATACAGGCCGGACAGTATCCGCAGGTGCTCCTGCGCATAGCTGACGTCTGTCGCTGACAGTGCCGGGGCATCCAGCCCGAGATACACGTCGCCCTTGAAGGCGAACAGCGCCTGTCGGGCATTGTGCTTGTCGAAGGGTGTGTGCCAGGCGTTGAAGCGCTCGCGGTTCAAATCACCCAGCGCGGGACTGATGTCCATCAGCGCAGAAATCTGTGCAGGGGTCAGTTGCCGCAAATTGTCGACAAGCCGCGCGGAGTCTTCGAGAAAATCCGGTTGGGTGGCCTTGCGGATGCGCAGCGGGGATTCAAAGTCGAGCGTCTTTGCGGGAGAAATGACCAGCAGCATCAGGGCCTCACAACAGCAGTTCGATCACACCGGCGCGAGGAATTCCTGCCACCAGTCCAGAGGGGTCACGCCGTCAGCCGGGTCGTAGACGTTGCCATAGTACCAGACGGTGCCAGGAAACTGACCAATGATGCGGTCCAGCAGAATCTCCAGTGTCTGGAAGCCGATGGAAACGTGAATGCTGTACACCAGCAGCCGCAGAGTCTGCTGGTCGAGGCTGCCGTCGAGCAGCTCGAGCTCCGGCGACAGCACCTGCGCTACCGCGTCGAGGTCGTCTTTGCGCAGCACGCGGATGCTCAGATTGCCACTGCGCTTCAGCAGCTCGAATCCGGCTTCCTTGCGCGCTGGGAAGCGAATGCGATCGCCAGCGGCCAGGCCTCGCAGGAACCCCGGAGATTTCAGCAGACGGTACTCGTCGGCGGTCTTGGCGTCTGCCACAACTTCAACACTGAGACGCTCCATGATGGTCTCGCCATCGGGGCGATAACCGGCAACCAGTGCAAGGGTCTGTGAAGGAGCAGGGTTCATTCGGGCGTCCGGAAAGGGTAGGCTTGCGGTATTCTAACCTGCGCCGAGGACTGCTGCGCAATGCTCGAACAAATGCAGGGATATGCCCGGCGCTGGATGGCCTTGCGGCCAGTGCTGCTCGTCGTGGCCGTGTTGGCCCTTGGTGCTGCATTGCGCATCCTGCTGACGTCTGTGGACCAGGCCGGCGATGTCTATCTGATCCCGGCGCTCGTGCTGTTTCTGTGGTGCATCATGCTGCATGCGTTCCTCACACTTTTTGCGCGGGTGCCGCCACCCGCTGTCACGACATTGACTTGGCGTCAGCGCATGCTGATGCGTTGCAGACGCGTTTTCTACTACCTGTTTCTCGGGCTTTTCGCCGTGCTCTCGGCGCTGTTGCTGCTCACCAGCTGGCAACTGGCAGGAGCCTGGCGCATGATGTACTGACTCTGACAAGTGACCCGAAGCGACAAAGACAACAACAAGGAGCGAGCATGAGCCTGAAGAAAGTGGATGATGCAGATGTTGATCCGATGCCCGTGGGCGAGCTGGCACTGCAGACGCTGGCAATGCCCAAGGACACCAATGCCAATGGCGACATCTTCGGCGGCTGGCTGGTCTCACAGATGGACCTGGCTGCAGGCATCGCCACCAAGCAGGTTACGCGTGGCCGCAGCGCGACGGTGGCCATCAAGAACGTGGCTTTCCTCGCCCCCGTCAGTGTCGGCTCGATCGTCAGCTGCTATGCCGAGATCATCGAGATCGGCCGCAGCTCCATGCACATCAACATCGAAGTCTGGATCTCCAACTCGCTGACCCACACCGGCCAGCGCAAGGTGGCCGAGGGCCTGTTCGTATTCGTCGCAATCGATGCGAATGGCAGAACGCGGCGCATCGAGCTGCCCGCCTAGTCTTGCGCGTTCTGCCGCCCGAACTGCATGCGGAACTGTGAGGGCGAAAGCCCCAACACCTGCCGGAAATGGTGCCGCATGGTCACGGCATTGGCGAAGCCCGACTTCGCGGCAATCAGCTCCATGGGCAGCGCACTTGACTCCAGCAGTTGCCTTGCCAGCAGTAGCCGCTGCTGTATCAGCCATTGTCCGGGGGTCAGCTTCAAGGACGCCCGGAAATGGCGGTCGAAGCTGCGCCGGGCCATGTTCGCCCGTGCCGCCAGGGCGTCAACGGCAAGGGGCTTGTCCAGATTCTGTGTGGCCCAGTCCAGCGCTGCCGCAAACTGATCCGGCTTCCTGAGCACCGGCGTTTCCACGAACTGCGCCTGACCGCCGCTGCGATGTGCCGCCATCACCAGGCGCCGCGCCACTTGATTGGCCACTTCATAGCCGAAGTCTCCCCGAATCACCTCGATGCCGAGATCGATGCCTGCAGCACTGCCTGCGGAGCAGCCGATGCGCCCATCATAGACATACAGCACATCCTCAGCGTAGCGGACCTTGGGAAAGCGCGTCCGAAAGCGCTCGGCATAGCGCCAGTGGGTCGTCGCCTGGCGCCCGTCCAGCAGGCCGATGGCTGCCAGCAGGAAGGCGCCTGAGCAGAAGGACAGCAGGCGTCCGCCACGGGCGTGCAGCGCAAGAATCTCCTGCTGCAGTGGCTCAGGCACCGCAGCGCCCAGGGTCGGCCAGCTGGGGATTACGAGCATGTCCCAGGCGTCCAGCGAGGCCACCTGCCTTGGCAGAATCTGCAGGCCGCTGGTGGCCTGCAGGGGGCCGCCCTCGAAACTGATGACCTCGGCGCTGTACCAGTGTGCGATCTCTGGCCTTGGCAAACCAAACAGCTCGACAGCGCAGCCCAGCTCGAACAGCGCGGTATTGTCATAACTCAGAATGGCGACACGCTTCATGGCAGCTCTAGGCAAGATGGCTGGATCTTAACGAAACTTGTCTTGCCAGCCAATTCTCCCGTGCGGCCCCGCCTGCAATACTGCTTCCGAAACAATACCTACCGGGAGTATTGCCATGTCATCCGCCGTATCCAGACCCTTTGCCGCCGACAGTGCCGTCGCGCTGGCCCACTTCGAAGCCCTGCTGCAGTTCGAGACCGACTGCTGGGACGTGCACCACGCCCTCAGCAATGGGCGCCAGGACTTCGTGCTGCTGGATGTGCGCGGTGCCGAACTCTATGAGAGGGCCCACATTCCGGGCGCCGTGAATCTGCCGCACACCCGCATCAATGCCCAGACGCTGGCGGCCTATGCACCCGACACGCTGTTCGTGGTGTATTGCGCCGGACCCCATTGCAATGGCGCGGACAAGGCGGCCATTCGCCTGGCGACCCTGGCGCGGGCGGTCAAGAAAATGATCGGGGGCGTGACTGGCTGGAGTGACGAAGGCTTTGCGCTTACTCGGTAACGGCCGGGTTGCGCAGCGCCTTGATACGCCCGCGCAGTACCTTGCCTTCCACGCGCCGGCGCTGTGAGGCGCGAGTAGGTTTCGTAGGGGTCCGATTCTTGCGGATGACTGTGGCGTCACGGATCAGCGTCTGCAGGCGGCTCAGCGCGTCCTCACGATTGAGTTCCTGCGTGCGGTGCTGCTGGGCCTTGATGATGATCACGCCGTCCTTGCTGATGCGGGAATCCCGCAGATTCAGCAGACGATGCTTGTAGAAGAAGGGCAGGGACGACGCATGGATGTCGAAGCGCAGGTGAATGGCGGACGACACCTTGTTCACGTTCTGCCCACCGGCGCCCTGTGCGCGAATGGCGCTCAGCTCGATCTCCTCGTCCGGGATCGAGACATTCAGCGAAATTTCCAGCATGCGGACCTCCCGTTCAGAAAGTGGCTACAACACTTCCAGTTTGGCATAGGAAAGCACAAGCCACTTGCTGCCCACATCATGAAAGTTGACCTGCACCCGCGCGTTGGGGCCGTGGCCTTCGCAATTGAGCACCACCCCTTCGCCAAACTTGCCGTGACGAACCCGCGCGCCCAGCGCGATACCGGTGTCGGGAATGTCTTCCTGTTGCAGCGAAGGGGCAGGTCGCCCGTAGAAGGCTGGACGGGTGATGGTGGATTTGATGCGGACATGTTCAATCAGGTCGGCAGGAATCTCGCGGATGAAGCGCGAAGGCCGCGTGATGTTGACCTCGCCGTGCATGCGCCGTGACTCCGCGTGGGTCAGATACAGTTTGGTACGCGCGCGGGTGATGCCCACATAGCAAAGGCGTCGTTCTTCTTCCAGTCCCGCAATGCCGTCCATCGACATCTTGTGGGGAAAAAGACCTTCCTCCATCCCCGCCAGAAACACCAACCTGAACTCCAGACCCTTTGCGGAATGAAGTGTCATCAATTGCACGGCGTCGTCAGATTCGCTGGCCTGCCCGTCGCCTGCATCCAGCGATGCCTGATCCAGAAAAGCTGCCAGAAATTCCCGCGACTCCACGGCCATCGCCTCTGCGTCCGGGTCCAGTTCATCGTAACTGCCCGCCGCGTTCACCAGCTCCTGCAGGTTCTCGATGCGGCCGGCTGCCTTCTCGCCGCCTTCCTTTTCGTGGTGTTCGATGATGCCGCTGTACGTGATGACATGCTCGACCTTCTTCGCCAGCGCGAGCGAATCACACGCGGCATCCAGGGCTTGAATCAGGTCGAGGAAACGCTGCACGGCACTCGCCGCACGACCCGACAGCAGACCGTGTTCCAGGGCCTTCGCGCTGGCAGCCCACAGCGACATGTCCTCGCTTCGCGCAATGCCACGCAACGTTTCTATGGTCTGGTCGCCGATGCCGCGGGTAGGCACGTTGATCACGCGTTCCATCGCGGTGTCGTCGTGGCGGTTGATCAGCAGACGCAGATACGCCAGTGCATTCTTGATCTCCAGGCGCTCGTAGAAGCGATGGCCACCGTAGATGCGATAGGGCATGCCCACGCGCAGCAAGGCATCTTCCATCTCGCGGGACTGCGCATTGGAGCGATACAGAATCGCTGCCTCACTTAGGCGGTGTCCGGTGTTTAGCCAGGATTGCAGGCGCTCGACAATGAAGCGCGCTTCATCCTGTTCGTTGAATGCTTCGTAAAGAGAAATGGCTTCGCCTTCGCTGTCCTGCGTCCACAACTCCTTGCCCAGCCGGCCCTGATTGTTGGCGATCAGCTTGTTGGCCGCCTTCAGAATGGTGGAAGTGGAACGGTAATTCTGCTCCAGGCGCACGATGTCGGCGCCGGGGAAGTCCTGATTGAAGCGCTGGATGTTCTCGATCTTCGCTCCGCGCCAGCCATAGATCGACTGATCGTCGTCGCCCACCACCATCAGGCAGTTGTCGCGGCCGGCCAACACCCGCAGCCAGGCATACTGCACGGTGTTGGTGTCCTGGAACTCGTCCACGAGAATGTGGCGGAAGCGGCGCTGATAATGCTGCAGGATCTGCGGATGGTTCAGCCACAGTTCGTGGGAGCGCAGCAGGATCTCGCCGAAATCCACCATGCCGCCGCGCTGGCAGGCCTCTTCATAGGCCGTGTAGAGTGCCACCAGATTGCGGGTGTACTCGTCGCCGAAATGTTCGATGTGCTGCGGGCGCAGCCCTTCGTCCTTCTGCGAATTGATGTACCACTGGCATTGCCGGGGCGGCCAGCGCTCCTCGCTCAGCCCCATGTTCCTGCACAGGCGCTTGATCAGGCGCAGCTGATCGTCGCTGTCCAAAATGTGGAAATTTTCCGGAAGATTCGCCTCGCGCCAGTGCGTGCGCAGCAGCCGGTGGGCCAGTCCGTGAAAGGTGCCTACCCACATCGGGCCGACGGGCTGCTCCAGCAACTGCTCGATGCGGTGCCGCATCTCCCGCGCCGCCTTGTTGGTAAAGGTCACTGCCAGAATGGAGAAGGGTGAGGCCCCCTCGATCTGCATCAGCCACGCGATGCGATGCACCAGCACGCGGGTCTTGCCGCTGCCGGCACCGGCCAGCACCAGCAGGTTGTTGGCGGGAGCCGCGACAGCCTGCCGCTGGGGATCATTGAGGGAATCGAGAAGGTATGAGACGTCCATGGCGAAGCATTCTAGCCTGAATGGATAACCAGTACACGCGTAAATCCCCGCGGCCTGCCGGCTACTTAATGCCCTGCCATGTTGATACCATTCCGGCACCTCAGACAGCCGAACAGGGAGCCAAGCATGTCCGCGAGTTCCGATTCCGCAAAATTCAACTGGCAGGATCCGTTCCTGATGAATGAGCTGCTCTCCTTAGAAGAGCGCCTGGTGCGCGATACCGCGCGGCAGTACGCGCAGGACAAACTGCTGCCCCGCGTGCGCGATGCTTATCGCAGGGAATACACGGACCCAGCGATTTTCCGTGAAATGGGGAAAATAGGCCTTCTCGGAGCCACCATAGAGGGTTATGGCTGTGCGGGCGTGAACTATGTCTGCTACGGGCTGATGACGCGCGAAGTCGAATCCGTCGACTCCGGATACCGCTCGATGATGAGTGTGCAGTCCAGCCTGGTCATGCACCCCATCTACAGCTTTGGCTCGGAGGCCCAGCGGCAGAAATACCTGCCGAAGCTGGCGACGGGCGAATACATCGGCTGCTTCGGCCTGACCGAGCCGGATCACGGCTCTGACCCTGCAGGCATGATCACGAGGGCCCGCAGTGTGGACGGCGGGTACCTGCTTTCCGGCGCGAAGAACTGGATCAGCAACTCGCCGATCGCCGACATCTTCATGGTGTGGGCGAAGGACGATGCCGGCACGATCCGTGGCTATATTCTAGAGAAAGGCATGCCGGGCCTGTCAGCGCCGAAAATCGAAGGCAAACTGGCCTTGCGCGCCTCTGTCACGGGCGAGATCGTCATGGACAATGTGTTCGTGCCAGCCGAGAACATGTTGCCGAATGTCCAGGGGCTGAAGGGCCCCTTCAGCTGCCTGAATTCCGCGCGGCTTGGTATTGCCTGGGGCGCTCTGGGCGCGGCCGAGACCTGCTGGAAGACGGCGCTGCAGTACACACTTGACCGTCAGCAGTTTGGCCGGCCACTGGCGGCCAACCAGCTCATCCAGAAGAAACTGGCGGACATGCAGACGGACATCGCCATCGGGCTGCTTGCCTGTCTGCAGGGCTCGCGGCTGAGGGATCAGGACAAGCTGTCACCGCCGCTGATCTCGATGCTCAAGCGCAACTCCTGCCTGAAGGCGCTCGACACCGCCAGGGCTGCGCGGGACATGCTGGGGGGCAATGGCATCTCTGACGAATACCCGGTGATGCGTCACTTGCAGAATCTCGAAGTGGTCAACACCTACGAGGGCACGCAGGACATTCACGCGCTGATTCTGGGCAGGGCGCAGACGGGCATTCAGGCCTTCAGTTGAGGGTGGTTGATGCACTTGCGGTGAGGTGGGCCAGCGGGCCCCCGAGCCGCGAGCATGGCCCATGCCGACAACAAAAATTGTCAGTTGAACAGGTAGTGCAGAAAGATTCCCGCGAACACCGCCGCGCCCACGCGGTGGTTGTTCAGGAAGGCCTCGAAACAGCCTTCGGGCGTGCGGCCCCGGGTCAGCGTCTCCTGATGCACGAAAAGGACTGTTGCCGCCACCAGGCCGCCATGGAAGAACATTCCGAGCTCGAACTGCCGTCCGGCCAGCAGCATCGCCATCAGGAACATGCCCTGCAGAGCACCGATGATGACACGGTCCGCATCGCCAAACAGAATCGCCGTCGACTTGACCCCTATCTTCAGATCGTCGTCCCTGTCCACCATGGCGTATTGCGTGTCGTAGGCCACCGTCCACAGGCAGTTGGCGACAAACAGAAGCCATGCCTGTGTCGGGAGTTCGCCGCGCTGTGCCGCGAAGGCCATCAGAATGCCCCACGAGAACGCGATGCCGAGCACCACTTGCGGAAGGTTCGTGAAGCGCTTCATGAACGGATACAGCGCGGCGATCATTACGGCAAAGAATGACAGCTGGATTGTGAGCGTGTTGGTAAACAGCAGGAGCACAAAGCCGAGGGCGCACAGCGTGCCGAACACAATCAGTGCTTCATGGCGCTTCACGGTACCTGCGATCAGGGGGCGAGTCCTTGTGCGCAACACATTGCCATCGAAGCGCGTATCGGCAAAGTCATTGATGGCACAGCCGGCTGAACGCATCAACGCAGTACCCAGTGCAAAGATGACGAGCAGGTGCAGATCAGGGAATCCCTCGGCAGCCACCCAAAGTGCTCCCAGCGTAGGCCACAACAGCAGGTAGATGCCAATCGGGCGATTGAGCCTCGTGAGCTGAATGAAGGCAGGAAGACGCGCATGCGCCCGTGGAAACTGTCTGCCAAACCAGTGTTCCAGAATCGCAGTGACGGCGTCGATGCGAGTCTTCAGGGAATCGAGCGTCTTTCTCACACGCGCCTCATCATATGAAGTTGTCAGCCATCTTCTTGATATCTTCAGATGACGCGATCACCTTGTCGATGGCGGCGGCGACTTTCACCGGGTCCAGGTCATAGCGCTGATACAGAGCCAGGGGAATCTCTTCCGGGGGTACATCGCCGATGCCGTGGTGACGCAGAATGCGCATGGCGATGAAGATCAGATGCGCATACACGCAATGCTCCCCTTCGTAGTCGCTCTCGTTCTGGAAACGCAGCGCCACGCTCACTTCCGGCGGCATGTTCCACAATTGCATCAGCCACGCCGAGATCTGTTCGCGCGTGACACCCAGCAGGTGATGATCGATGGCGGTATGGCTGATCTGAGGATTCGCTTCGACATACCGGCAGATGGAAGCAAAGTGTGGAGGGAAGGTGTGTGCCAGAACCAGATAGCCAAAGTTGTGCAACAGGCCGCTGAGGCTGGCAAGCCCGACACTCGGACGCTTCGCGGGCGGCATCAGCTTCACCAGCGCCTCTACGGCAGTGGAGCAAAATACAGACTGTTGCCAGTAGGGTGTGAACCCGTCCGGGCAGTCCTTCGGCATGGCCAGGGTATTGCCCAGTGCCATGCCCAGAGCCAGGTTGCTGACCAGATCAAAGCCAAGCACGCGCATGATGGCGTCCTGCACGGAGCGAATCTTGCTCGGCGCTGCATAGTAGGGAGACGAAGCCCAGCTGACTACCTGCGCGGCGAGGCTGGCGTCCGATTCAACAATCGCTGCCAGCTCACTCACCGTCGCGTCCGGATTGGCGCGCAATGTGATGATGCGCTGCGCAGTCTGCGGCAGGGGAGGAATCTCCAGCGTTTCCTCAAGTCGTTGCTTGATCCGCAGCGTGGTGAAATTGCGGATGGAGTTGAAGATCTGATCCAGATCATTCGCACTGGCCGGCGGTCGCAGTTGCAATTGTTCGCCGGGCACCGTGCAGCGGATGGCGCGCACGCGGTAAGTGGATTCCCGCAGAGCCTCGCGCACAGTGCTCAGGGCCACCTGCTGACGCTCTATGCCGTCCACCGTGACGATCTCGAACTGACACTCCGCGTGGGCAGCAACGGCTTCGTCAAGGATGGTGGGCAGCAGGAAGAATACCGGAGCACTCTCAACCTGCGTGAGCTTGCCCGCCCGTGTCAGTGCAACGATGTCGGCCTGCCGCATGGGCACCAGCTCGCGTTCCACAAGGCTGTTCAGCAGCTTCAGATCCAGCAGGTGCGATACCGGTACCACCACCTGACCCCGTCCTCTGCCGTCGTGCAGCAACACGACACGCACCGGATTGGTGGGTTCGGAATATATCTGAGCAGCCTGCTGTGTGTGCATGGTGTGCCTGCATCTTGTAGTGGAGTTGACGGAGCGACCACGCCGCATGCCGAGTTTAGAAGGTGTTGGAAGCGCGGCCATTATAGCTGTGCGAATAGTCTGCCGCCTACCCGCCAGTTCCCGGGTCAGACATTGCCGTAGAGTTCGCGCTCGCCGAGCCAGCGCCGGATCAGCGGCTCAACGTGAGCGGGATAATCGCGCAGCATTATGTCTGCGTTTTCCTTGACCTGGTCGAGCATGCCGGCATCGCGGCTGAGGTCGGCGATGCGGAAGCTCATCAGCCCCGTCTGCTGGGTGCCGAGCACCTGGCCCGGCCCGCGCAGTTCGAGGTCCTTTTCGGCGATCAGGAAGCCATCAGTGCTGTCCCTGAGAATGCTCAGGCGTTGCTGCGCCAGCCCGGACAAGGGCGCCTGATAGAGCAGCACGCAATGACTTGCCACGGCGCCACGGCCAACACGGCCCCGCAGCTGATGGAGCTGAGCAAGTCCGAGTCGCTCGGGATTCTCGATAATCATCAGGCTGGCATTGGGGACATCGACGCCCACCTCGATCACGGTCGTTGCGACCAGCAACTGCAGTTCGCCCGCCTTGAAGGCGTCCATCACGGCGGACTTGTCCCGTGGCTTCATGCGGCCATGCACCAGACCGATGGCCAGGTCAGGCAGCTGCAGTCGCAGAGCCTCGGCAGTGGCTTCCGCCGCCTGGCATTGGAGTGCCTCGGACTCTTCTATCAGGGTGCAAACCCAGTACGCCTGCGCCCCCTCGGCACAGGCGTGATGAATGCGCGTGATGATTTCGGCGCGCCGGGCACTGGAGATGACCAGGGTATTGACGGCCGTGCGCCCCGGCGGCAGTTCGTCGATCACGCTGCAGTCCAGATCGGCATAGGCGCTCATTGCCAGGGTGCGCGGAATGGGAGTGGCTGTCATTACCAGCTGATGCGGGACGTGATTGCCTGTGGCGCCCTTCTCGCGCAAGGCGAGCCGTTGATGCACCCCGAACCGGTGCTGCTCGTCGATGATGATCAGGCCCAGCGTCGCAAAGTGCACATGCTCCTGGAACAGCGCATGGGTTCCCACGACAACGTGAGACTCACCGCTGGCGACGGACTGCAACTGAGCGTCGCGCTGACGACCTTTGATCTTGCCGCTTAGCCAGCCAATCCGCAGGCCGAGAGGTTCAAGCCAGCGCGAGAAGTTCAGGTAGTGTTGCTCGGCCAGCAGCTCTGTCGGTGCCATGACGGCGGCCTGGAAGCCGCTTTCCACAGCCTGCAGAGCCGCCAGGGCCGCAACGATGGTCTTGCCGGAACCCACGTCCCCCTGCAGCAGTCGCAGCATGGGACTGCCGTCGCGCAGGTCCTCCAGAATCTCGCCGGTCACGCGACCCTGTGCGGCTGTAAGCCCGAAGGGCAGTGCGCCCAGAAAGGCGGCGCGCAGCTTGCCATGGCCGGCAAGCACCGGTGCGTTGAGCAAATCAGCCTGTTCACGCAGGCGTCGCAGACACAGCCGATGACTCAGCAGTTCTTCGAATGCGAGACGGCGCTGGGCAGGATGCTGCCCGGCAGACAGACTGTGCAGTGTCGAATGCAGCGCGCCGCTGACCGGTGGCCTGTGAAGGAACAACAGGGCATCACTGAGTGAGGCGAAGCCCAGGGATCGGCGCAGGGGTTCGGGAATCCAGTCGGTAAGCTGCATGGAGTCGGTGAGCAGCACCAGCGTCTGGTCCACAAGGCTGCGCAAGCGCGATTGCTGCAGACCATCCGTCACGGGATAAACGGGTGTCAGCCTGGTTTCCAATGGCAGGCCAACGTCACCCTTGAGCACCTGATACTCCGGATGGTAGAGCTCGGGCCCCGTCTTGCCGCCGCGCACTTCGCCATAGCAGCGTACACGAGCTCCTGGTGTCAGAGCGTTCTTCTGGGCAGCACTGAAGTGGTAGAAGCGCAGTGTGATGATGCCGGTGGCATCCTTGATGCGGCACAGCAGGCTGCGACGGCGTCCGAACGTGATTTCGCAGCCAAGCACTTCGCCCTCGAGCAGCAGCTCGCTGCCGATGTGGCTGGCGGCTATGGGGGTGATGCGGGTGCGGTCCTGGTAACGCAGGGGCAGATGGAACAGCAGGTCCTGCAGCGTATGCAGATGCAAGGCGGAAAGTCGCGTCGCCACGCCGGGTCCGACACCTTTGAGGACTGTCAGCGGTGCAAGCTCGGCAGTCATCGACAGAGTCTCAGAGGGTGCCAGGGGCCGCCATGATCGCCTCGATCTCTATCGACACGCCGCGTGGAAGGGCAGCGACCTGAACAGTAGAGCGGGCGGGATAAGGCGCGTCGAAGTAGCGTTTCATGGTGTCGTTGACGATTGCGAAGTCCGCAAGGTCAGTCAGGAAGATCGTCAACTTGATGATGTCCTGCAGCGAGCCGCCGGCCGCTTTCGCCACTGCACTCATGTTCTCGAGCACGCGGACCGACTGCACTTCGATGCCGCCGGTCACCACTTCCATAGTTTCCGGGTCCAGCGGAATCTGCCCGGAGAAGAACACCAGATCGCCATGGCGAACCGCCTGAGAATAGGGGCCAATGGCTGCCGGGGCGCTGGTGGTGCTGATGATCTGGTCTGGTGCCACGGTGTAATCCTCGCCTGCAGAGAGCGTCGTTTTGGGAAAGTGTGGGATTCAGGTTCTGGCGGCCTTGACGATCTTGCGACTCTTGACGCGCGAGACCTTGCTGACAGGCTTGATCAGGCGGATGCGCTTCATGACGCGGGCCAGATGTATTCGATTGCGCACGTTCAACGACAGGTTGACGATGCTGAAGCGGGCATCGCGCTCGACGGTGCTGATCTTCTCGATATTGGCTTCGGCACCGGTGATGGTGGTGGCGAGCTTGGCAATGATGCCGCGCTCGTTCTCCAGCTCCACGCGGATCTCGACGGCGAACTCGCCCTCGACATTCGGGTCCCAGCGCACGGACACGCACTTCTCGGCATTGTCACGGATCTCGGCAACGTTGTTGCAACTCTCGGTGTGAATCACCATACCGCGGCCGGAACTGATGTGGCCGATGATGGGGTCGCCCGGAATCGGATGACAACACTTCGCGAAGCTCATCACCATGCCTTCCGACCCTCGGATTGCCAGGGATGTCTGCTTGCTGTCGCGCCCGAATTCAGAGGTGAGCTCGGTTTCTCCATGGCCGGGCACCATGAGCCTGGCAACAACGTGGGCCATGCGATTGCCCAGCCCGATGTCCTCCAGCACGTTGTCCAGCTCTGCACTGTTGGTCTGCAACAGCGCCGCCTTGATCTGGGCCGGAGAAATCTTCTCGAGCTGAGTGCCGAAACTGCCCAGCACCTTGTTCAGCAGACGGCGGCCAAGAGACACCGACTCCGAATGGCGCTGGTTCTTCAGAAAGTGACGGATATTGCTGCGCGCCTTGCCGGACACGACGAAACTCAGCCAGGCAGGATTGGGTTGCGTGCCGGGAGCGGTGATGATCTCCACGGTCTGGCCACTCTCAAGTGGTTCACTCAAGGGCGCCAGGCGCCTGCTGATGCGGCAGGCCACACAGGAGTTGCCGACGTCAGTGTGCACCGCGTAGGCAAAGTCCACGGCGGTGGAGCCGGCCGGCAGTTCCATGATGGTGCCCTTGGGCGTGAAGACATAGATCTCGTCTGGGAACAGGTCGATCTTGACGTTCTCGATGAACTCCATCGAATTGCCAGCGTTCTGCTGCATCTCCAGAAGTCCGTTCACCCACTGCCGAGCACGCACGTGGGCGTTGCTGGGGGAATTGTCGTGGGACTTGTAGAGCCAGTGGGCCGCGATGCCGTTGTTGGCCATTGCTTCCATTTCTTCGGTGCGGATCTGGATCTCGATGGGCACCCCGTGCATGCCGAACAGCGTGGTGTGCAGGGATTGGTAGCCGTTGGCCTTGGGAATTGCGATGTAATCCTTGAAGCGGCCAGGCACCGGTTTGTAGAGATTGTGGACGGCTCCAAGCACGCGGTAGCAGGTGTCGACTTTGTCCACCACGATGCGGAACGCATACACGTCCATGATCTCGGAGAAGGACTTGCGCTTGGAGCGCATCTTCTCGTAGATGCTGTACAAGTGTTTCTCGCGGCCGAAGATGCGGCCGGGCATGCCTTCTCGCAGCAGGCACGCCTCAAGGGCCGTCTGGATCTGCTTGACGATTTCCTTGCGGTTGCCGCGGATGCTTTTTACTGCAGCATTGATGCGACGGGCTCGCATGGGGTAAAGCGCGTCGAAGCCCAGTTCCTCGAATTCGATGCGGATGGAGTTCATGCCCAGCCGATTGGCGATGGGGGCATAGATGTCCAGAGTCTCGCGGGCCACGCGACGGCGCTTCTCGGGGCTCAGCACATCCAGCGTGCGCATGTTGTGCAGGCGGTCGGCGAGTTTCACCAGAATGACGCGAATGTCCTTGGCCATCGCCAGGGCCATCTTCTGGAAGTTCTCGGCCTGCATTTCCGCGTGGCTGCTGAAGGTGATCTTGTTGAGCTTGCTGACGCCGTCGACCATCTCCGCAATGGCGTCGCCGAACTGGCTTTTGACAGCCGCCTTGCTGATGCCGGTGTCCTCGATGACGTCGTGCAACATCGCCGCCACCAGACTCTGAGGGTCCATGTGCATTTCGGAGAGAATGCCGGCAACGGCCAGGGGGTGTGTGACGTAAGCGTCACCACTGCGCCGGAACTGGCCATCGTGGGCCTGTTCGGCGTAGTAGTAGGCACGGCGGACGAGATTGACCTGCTCCCCCTCCAGGTAGGTGGAGAGGCGGGTGGCGAGAGAGTCGATTGTGGTCACAAGCCGACTCCTTCCTCTGTCAGAGGTCTTCGCCGAACGCGTCGTCGTCGTCGTTGTCGACGATCTGGGGTGGTGGCGCCTTCAGCTCGTCACGGGACAGCGTGATGATCGGCGAAGAAGTGCGGGCGGTCAGGATGCTGGCATCCACCAGGCCTGCCGCGATCTCACGCAGAGCGATCACTGTGGGTTTGTCGTTGTCAGCGGGAACCAGCGGGTCTTTGCCACCAGTCTGGATCTGACGGGCTCTCTTGCTGGAAATCATCACCAGCTGGAAACGATTGTCGACCATTGCCAGACAATCTTCGACGGTAATACGGGCCATAGGAATACCTGTTGTTGAGACTTGGCTGTTGAGAAGACCGGCGATTCTACTAAAAGAGCGTCTGCAATGCCTACTTTATTCTTGTCTTGTGCAGCATTTATGGGCCTTTGCGCGCTGTTTCAAGGCGTTTTCAGCAGGGCGCACAGCAAGTCGGCGTTGTTTTGCTGTTGTTGCTGCCGCTCCAGGCGGCACGCCCGGATGATGGCGCGCAGGTCCTGCAGGGCCGTGTCGAAGTCCTCGTTGATGACCAGATAGTCCGCCGCATCGTAGTGCGAGATCTCGTCAGCAGCCTGGCGCATGCGCCGGTTGATGGTCTCGTCATCGTCCTGTGCGCGATTGGTCAGGCGGTCCCGCAGACAGCCCAGCGAAGGCGGCAATATGAAAATGCTCTTGTTCGGCGAGATGCGCGGACGCACCTGGGCAGCCCCCTGCCAGTCGATTTCAAGAATCACATCGAGGCCCTTGTCCAGCTGGGCCTGCACCCAGTCCCGTGACGTGCCGTACAGATTGCCGAAGACTTCCGCAGACTCCAGAAACGCGTTGTCGTGCTGCATGGCTCGGAATGTCTCGGGGGTGACAAAGTGATAGTC
>Ga0255096_1000028_pt1 | contig 121353 bp, 101 predicted proteins | sample Colum_Atlam_RepA_2_FD_188563 | JGI IMG/M metagenome (GOLD analysis project Ga0255096, IMG submission 188563) | Freshwater microbial communities from Columbia River, Oregon, United States - Colum_Atlam_RepA_8d | ecosystem: Environmental > Aquatic > Freshwater > River | place: USA: Oregon... | reverse complement strand
GCGCAGAACCCCTTGATCTCCGTAGCAGCCAGCACCGTGCGCCTGGGCAAGCCCCGCGACTGGCCAAGCTTCGGCTGGGACAACGAATACGGCGAAGACAAGCGCCACACCGCCGCCTTCAAGGCCAGCCAGCGCCTGATCAGCAACGGCGAGTTCTACGAGTTCGTCGCCAGCGGCGGCTATCTGGACGACCGCCACTGGAGCGAGCAGGGCCTTGGCTGGCGCCGCTTCCGCAACACCCGCTGGCCCACGTTCTGGGTACAGGACGGCCCCGTGGGCTCGCACCGCTTCCGCCTGCGCACCACCTTCAGCGTGGAAGACATGCAGTGGGACTGGCCCGTGTGCGTGAACCATTACGAAGCCAAGGCCTATTGCGCCTGGCGTAGCGAGCGCGACGGGGCGAAGACGCCCTACCGGCTGCTGCAGGAAAGCGAACACGTGGCTCTGCGCGAACCCGCCCTGCAGGAAGCCATGCCGTGGAGCCCGCCGCGCCCCGAGCTGCTGAATCTTGACCGCGTGATGGCCGACGAGGCCGAACTGGCCGCCGGTTTCGAGGTGAACAACAACCTGCACTTCGGCAGCGAAAGCCCCGTGGACCGTTTCGCGCCCAACAGCCGCGGCTTCAACGACGTGTTCGGCAATGTGTGGCAGTGGTGCGAAGACAGCTTCCACCCCCTTCCCGGCTTCCGCATTCACCCTTATTACGTGGACTTCAGCACGCCCTGCTTCGACGACCAGCACCAGATGATTCTGGGCGGCTCGTTCATCAGCACCGGCGACGAAGCCAGCGTGTGGTCGCGCTTCCACTTCCGCCCGCACTTCTTCCAGCACGCCGGCTTCCGCATTGTGCAGAGCGAAGAGACCCAGGCGCAGAAGAAAGACCGCTATGAAACCGATGCGCTGCTGAATCAATACCTGCTGTTCCACTTCGGCAGCGAAGAGGAACAGCGCGACAACGAGATCAGCGCCCTGGTGGGCCACCCGAGCGTGCAGCAGTTCGTGCCCGCCACCGTGGCCCTGGTGAAGAAGTTCGTCAGCCGCCGTGGCCGTGTACTCGACCTGGGCTGTGCCGTGGGCCGCGCCAGCTTCGACCTGAGCAGCAGCTTTGCAGACGTGATCGGCCTGGACTACAGCCAGGCCTTCATCGACGCCGCCAACACGCTCAAGCGCGACGGCCACCTGAATTACGTGCGCCACGACACCGGCCGCTTCAGCACCGCGCTGCGTGCAGCGCTGGAAGAAGGTGTGCAGCGCGAGCGCATCCAGTTTGTGCGCGGCGATGCCTCCGCACTGCGCGCGCCCGAGCTGCTGCGTGAAGTGAACATGAAAGGCTTCGACGCCGTGTTGTTGAGCAACCTGCTGTGCCGCCTGCCCGACCCCGCCGCCTGCCTGCGGCAGTTTGTGGAAGACGACACGCTGCTGAACGATCAGGGCGTGCTGGTGATCGTGTCGCCCAACAGCTGGATGGAACAGTACACCGCGCCGGACAATTATCTGGACGGCCCCGACAATGCCGGCGCGCTGAAGAAGATTGGCGCGATGCTGCCAGGCTTCACGCTTGTGCACGAAGGCAACCTGCCGTTCATGATTCGCGAGCACCGACGCAAGTATGAGTACATCGTGAGTCAGGTGTCGGTGTGGAGGAAGGGGTGAGCACAGGCTGAGAAAGTTCGCCAGAAAACGTTTTGATAAAAAGCAGCGCGTTTTGCGCCACCCCGGGGCCAGGAGAGCGAGGCCGGAGGGGTGGGGCGAGGCGCGCTGTTTTTGTTTGGGGGAATGAAAGATTGTAGGAATAGTCTGAAAAGTTTGTGACTTAGAGGGACGGGGGCTCGGCTTGTCTTGTTCTGGAGGTTGGCGGGTTGTGTTTGTGGGGGAGGGAGGAGTATGTTCCGGGGCAGCGCAAGTAGTCATTGGTGGTGATTGGGAATCTGGAAAGGTATGAAAGCTACAAAGACTTTGGAGTTCGAGTCCACGTTCCCCGAGCACGTTGAAGAACTTGTACGTATCCGGATCGCCGCTATGCGCGACAGCCTGACGAGAATCGGGCGATTCGACCCAGAACGCGCAAGAGAAAGATTTGAAACTGGCTTCAAGCCCGAATACACGCGCTTCATCCTCGTCGACGGGCAGCGTGTTGGCTTCGTTGTTGTGAAGCCCGAAGCGAGCGGTCTCAAACTTGATCACTTGTACATAGAGCCAGAGCATCAAGGGCGCGGCACCGGCGGGACGGTGCTTGAAAGCATCTTCAGTACGGCGGACAAGCTGGGTCTGCAAATTGAAGTCACTGCGCTTCGCGACAGTGAGTCAAATAAATTCTATCGAAAGCACGGATTCGAGTATAAGGACGAGACCGAATGGGACATCAATTACATCAAGAAGGTGCGAGCTCTGTAGTGGCGAGGTATGGTCCACGAAAGTGGTATCAGATCACACCAGTTATGAACGACGTCAGCCCGACCCAATCGTGAACTGTCAAACAACCAGTCTGCATGTTCATTAAGCCAAGCCCAGTAACTTTGAGTTCGAAGAGACAAAATGCCACAAACTATTTTTCAAACTATCCTGCCTACTCCAATTGATAACACCATCCGCGGAGTGAAACTGCCATTCTACGTGTTCGCCTTTTTTGCTGTCGTCAGTACCGTACGAAGTTGCATCCATCTACTCTCTCCAGATGGCGGAGCGGGTAGCATCGCCGGAATGGATCTCTCGGTGGCTGGTGCGGACGGAATTATCTTTGCCTTTGGTCTGTGGGGGAGTTCGCAGTTGCTCTTTGCTGTGATTCAGTTGCTGGTTGTCTTTCGGTACAGGTCGCTGGTGTCATTCATGTACCTGATGCTCATTCTCGAAGTTCTTTTGCGCGAACTGGTTGGATATTTGAAGCCAGTCACATTTGCCCATCCCCCTCCCGGCGCAATTGGTAATCAAATTATTTTGCCGCTGGCAGTGTTCATGCTGGTTTTGTCTGTGTGGAGTACTTACAAAACAAACAGGAATACAAGAGAGTCGCAGTAGATAAACATCGACCAAGCAAGGCAGCCCAACAACCTTATGCAGGCCGACTGTCTTATGCACGGCGGAGACTGATGCTCTGCGTTAGGTCTTGAGCTTCAGCCGCAGCTGTATTTCGTACTGATATTGAACAGTTGGAACATTACTGGCTGCGTGATCAGGCCACTTGGCTTGTAGTGGCGTCTTGTGATGGTGTGCATCAAATGCTCATGTTTCTCTCTAGAGCTGGAGTTCTCCCGTGCAGAAAGTTGTCAGGATTGGCACGCGTATAGTCCTCTCAATCTTCGCTATCCTGGCGCTTCTCGCCCTCGGTGCGGGATGGGTGTGGCTGTCGACCGAGCAAGAGGAGGTTGCCTTTCAGAGTGGGGATATCACTATCCGAGGAACCCTGCTGTCGCCTCGATTCGGCAGAGAGGCGCCTGGCGTGGTGCTGGTGCATGGGTCCGGGCAGACGAGCCGCAATTCCACAATGCTGTACGCATGGATCTTTGCGAGCCTGGGATACGCGGCGCTGGCCCTGCTGCAGGGCCAGCCAAAAACCATCAATTCCTCCGGCAGCGCCATGCGCAGCTTCTGTCCCGATTGCGGCACCGGCCTGTTCTATCGCAATGCCGTCATCCTGCCCGGCATTGTCGATGTGCAGTCGGCCACTCTGGATGATCCGGATGCGCTGCCGCCAGGGGTTCAGATACAAGTGGCCGAGCGCCTGCACTGGATGACGCAGGCGCATGAATTGCCGGCGTTCGAGAGGTTTCCGGGGTAAGGGTTGCTGGCGCCTGCTTACAAGCGTACTTTGCCAATAACAACAATAGCCCGCCGGAGAGCGACCATGCGTACCCTGACCATCACCTGTCTGATCCTGCTCTTGACCTCCTCCCACGCCTGGGCCCAGCGACCCATCCGTCCGCTGCTCCCGCTGCGGGCCTGGACGCTGCAGGACTACACGCCGATTCCCTTCGCCGAGGCGCTGGCCCTGCCGGCGAATCTAGAGCCGGCATCCTATGCCGGTGTGGCAATGACCACCGACAACACCCTCATCGTGCTCAGCCGCGACCCGCAGCCTTTCCTGGAGTTCGCTGCCGACGGCCGCTTCATTCGCGGCTTCGGTGCCGAGAACCTGCTGGCCCGGGCCCATGGTCTGCACATCGACGCCGAGAATCACCTCTGGGTGACCGATGTGAACGACCATGTGGTCCTGAAACTCGACAAGGATGCTCAGGTGCTGATGACTCTGGGGACGAAGGGCGAGGCCGGTGAGTGGAACGAGGCGGCAGGGCAGCACCTGTTCAACGAGCCGAATGATGTGGCGCTGGATTCTGCCGGCAATATTTACGTGGCCCAGGGCCATGGCGGTCAGGTACCCCGGGTGCTCAAGTTCAGCCCCACGGGCGAGTTCATCACGCAATGGGGCACCCGTGGCTATGGGCCCGGCCAGTTCGTGGCGGCCCACGCCATCGAGATCGACGCCAACGACATCCTGCATGTGGCCGACCGCGAGAACATGCGCATCCAGCGTTTCGACACCGCGGGCACGCTGCTGCGGGAGTGGCGCTTCGACGCCATGGTCTGCGCCCTGTTCCTGCACTCCGACGGCTATCTTTACATGACCACGGGTTTCGATGGCGAGCTGGCGCGAGTAGACTCGGAAGGCAACGTGCTGGGTTCCATCGGCAGCCCCGGCACGGGCAACGGCCAGTTCGGCGAAGCCCATGCGCTGACGCTGGATGCCGCCGGCAATGCCTGGATCGCCGATGTCATCAACCGACGAGTGCAGAAATTCGCGAAACAACCCTGACGCAGGAAGGTCAGTCGGACCAGTGGCATACGCTCTCGCCTGAGGACGCGCTGCTGGCTGCCGACACCACCGCTGCCGGCCTGAGCACTGCCCAGGCACAGCAGCGGCTGGCCACCTTCGGGCCGAATCGCCTGCCCGAGCCGCGTCGCACCTCTCCCCTCGTCCGCTTCCTGCTGCAATTCCACAATATCCTGATCTATGTACTGCTGGGTGCCGCGTTCATCACGGGGCTGCTCGGGCACTGGGTAGACACCATCGTCATCTTGATTGTGGTGGTGGCCAATGCCGTCATCGGCCATTTGCAGGAAGGCAAGGCGGAACAGGCCATGGAGGCCATTCGCGACATGCTGTCGCCTCATGCAGCAGTGCTGCGTAATGGTCAGCGCCAGACCGTGCTCGGCGAAGCCCTGGTGCCGGGGGATATCGTGCTGCTGGAGGCGGGCGACAAGGTGCCAGCCGACCTGCGTCTGCTGGAGGCACACGGGCTGCATGCCCAGGAGGCGATCCTGACCGGCGAGTCGGTGCCCGTCGAAAAGTCACTGGACACTGTGGCGCAGGACGCCCCGCTGGGCGACCGCCTGGGCATGGTGTTCTCGGGCACCCTGATTGCCACGGGCCAGGCCCGGGGCGTAGTGGTGGCGACAGGCGCCCGGACGCAGGTGGGACGCATCAGCGGCATGCTCTCGACAGTGGAAGAGCTGAGCACCCCGCTGGTGGAGCAGATGGCGGTGTTCTCCCGCTGGCTGACGGTGCTGATTCTGGTGGTGGCGACGCTGCTGATGGCTTACGGGTACTGGGTGGCCGACTTCGTCTTTGACGAGATTTTCATGATCATGGTGGGCTTCGCGGTATCGGTCATCCCGGAAGGCCTGCCCGCCGTGCTCACCATCACCCTGGCGATCGGGGTGCAGACCATGGCGAAGCGCAATGCCATCGTGCGTCGCCTGCCGGCCATCGAGACCATCGGTTCGGTCTCAGTCATCTGCACGGACAAGACTGGCACCCTGACCCGCAACGAGATGCTGGTGGCGACTGTGCTGATCGGGCCGCAGACACTGAAGGTAGAGGGGGAAGGGTATGCCCCGGCCGGTGCGTTGCGCGCCGGCGACCAGACGCTGGATGTGGCCGCCCAGCCGCATGTGCAGGAGCTCGCCCGGGCAGCGGTGCTGTGCAACGACGCAGCGCTGCATCAAAACAAAGGCGTCTGGAGCGTGCAGGGCGATCCGATGGAAGGCGCGCTGCTGGCCTTTGCAGGCAAATGCGGCATCGACGCCGCCTCTCTGGACATGCCCCGCCAGGCCCTCATCCCTTTCGACTCACGCCAGCGTTTCATGGCCACCCGGCATGCACAGGACACGCAATCCGTGGTCTATGTGAAGGGGGCACCGGAGCGCCTGCTGTCCATGTGCCGCACTCAACGCGGTCCGCAGGGTGAGGAGCCGCTGAATGTCGAATTCTGGCGCGTGCAGGCTGACGCCGTTGCCAGCGAGGGGCAGCGGGTACTGGCATTCGCTACCTGCACGCTGGACGCGCAGCACGCGGGCCTTAGCCTGGCCGATGTGGAGGGCACGCTTTGCCTGCTGGGCATGGTGGGCCTGATTGATCCGCCCCGCGCCGAGGCTATCCAGGCCGTGGCCGAGTGCCACACCGCCGGCATCCGAGTGAAGATGATCACCGGCGATCATGCGTTGACCGCCGCCGCCATCGCCCGCCAGATCGGCCTGCAGAATCCCGGCACGGTGCTGACCGGGGCCGAGCTCGACATCCTGGACGACGCGACCCTGGCCAGCGCCGTGCTGGAGTGCGACGTGTTCGCCCGCACCAGCCCGGAGAACAAGCTGCGTCTGGTGATGGCGCTGCAATCCCAAGGCCTGACGGTGGCCATGACGGGAGACGGTGTGAACGATGCCCCGGCCCTGAAGCGCGCCGATGCCGGCATCGCCATGGGCCGCAAGGGCAGCGCAGCGGCGTGGGAAGCGGCCGATCTGGTGCTGGCCGACGACAATTTCGCGTCCATTGTGGCCGCCGTGCGCGAGGGACGCACGGTGTACGACAACATCCGCAAGCTGATCAGCTGGGAGCTTCCCACCAACGCCGGGGAAGGCATCACCATCGTGGTGGCCATCCTGTTGGGCATGAGTATTCCGGTGACGCCGGTGCAGATCCTGTGGGTGAATCTGGTCACGACCATCGCGCTGGGGCTGACGCTGGCCTTCGAGCCGACCGAGGAGAACACCATGCGCCGCCCGCCCCGCGCCCGGGGCGAATCGCTGATCGGGCCCGCGCTGGTGTGGCAGATCAGCTTTGTCTCATTGCTGTTTCTGGTGGGGGTGTACGGCATCTATTTCGTGGCGATCGAGCGGGGGCAGACCGTCGAGCTGGCCCGTACGCTGGCCGTCAACACGCTGGTGGTGCTGGAGATCTTCAACCTCTTCTTCATCCGCAACCTTTACGGCACCTCGCTGACCTGGCGGGCACTGCGGGGCACGCCCGTGCTGTGGACGGCCATCATCGGTGTGGTGCTGGCACAGGGGGCGCTGACCTATCTGCCGTTCATGCAGGGCGTTTTCGGCACGGCGCCGGTGCCCCTGGATGAAGGGTTGATGGTGCTGGGCATCGGGGTGTTGATGTTCGTCATTCTGGAAATCGAGAAGCAGATTCGCCTGCGCTGGTGGGCCGACAGAGGAGTGTGACCATGTTTCTGGCAATGAAATATCTGATTACCGCCGCCGTAGTGGTGCTGGTGTCCGAGATCGCCCGCCGCAACGCCCAGCTGGGAGCGCTGATTGCGGCGCTGCCGCTGGTGAGTTTTCTGGTGTTGATCTGGATGCAGGTGGAAAAGCAGTCCGTCGAGCAGATATCGAATCACGCCTGGTACACCTTCTGGTACGTGATCCCGACCCTGCCGATGTTCCTGCTGTTTCCCTGGCTGCACCGCAGCCTGGGCTTCTGGCTGGCGCTGGGGGCCAGCGCCGTGCTGAGCGTCATCCTGTTCGTGCTGTGGGCGCTGCTGCTGCGGCGCTTCGGCATCGGGCTTCTCTAGAGAAGCCCGCCGCGCGCTTGCCTTACAGGGGCAGGACGCCCAGCTGCCAGGCGGCCACCAGTGCCACCGCAATGACCAGCAGCACCAGCCAGAGTTTCCAGGGGCGCTTCTTCTCGGCAAACGGATCGCTGAGCGAGCGGCTGGCCCCTGCGGGCAGGCTGGCAACGCCGGTCATCGAGGCCCCGAATGGCACGTTGATGCGCGCGCGGGTGTTCACCGCCCAGCCATTGGCATCCAGCAGCGGGCCGAGATTGCGGCGGCGCAGGGTGAGATACGCCATGATCATGGCCGGCCCGGAAATCACAAGGGCCACGGCGGCCACCACCAGCGGCATCTGCCACCAGGCCAGAGTGAAAAGGCTGCTCATCACGGCGGCGAGGGCCGTGCCCAGCGCACCTGCCGCCAGGCCGAAGGCGGCGAAGATACCGGCGAACTTGGCGATGTCGAAGGCCGGCACCCCGGGAGCAGGCGCACTGACGCTGACGCCAGTGGTGGTCTTGGCCTCGATGTCCTTGTCGCGGGACGCTGCAAAATTGCGCAGCTGGGTTTCCACAAAGCTGGCAATGCGGCGATAGGGCGACCAGAACGCCTGCCGCAGGCTGACGGGCTGCTCGACCACCTTGGTGACCGTGGCGCGCCAGTCGCGGCCCTTGCGGTCATAGAAAATGCCGTTGCGGCCGGCCACCATCAGCTCGTCCACATCGCCGCCGGTCAACGCGGCGACGATCGCCATGGGCGCCTCGCCCTTGCGTTCGCACTGGCAGTACACCAGGTAGCAGCCGCTGAATGGGGCCATGGTGGCGTGGCGGGCCATGTCGTTCACGCGCAGCACCAGCTCGCAGCTGCGTTGGTCCAGATACAGCGTGCCCACCTGGAAGATGGCCTTCTTCTGCCCGCGGTAGAAATCACTGAGCGTGACGAAGTTCTGCAGCAGGGTGACCAGATCGCGCTGGAAGCGCACCAGACGTTCGACGCTTTCCACGTGGGTGGCAAAGCCGTTGGCGGTGAGATCGTCGGCGATAAGTGCCGCGATCTGGGCCTGCCCGGTGCCGGCCAGGATTTCCCGCAGGCGCTCCACGCCCAGTGTATGTACCTGCGTGGCGGGGCGGGCGGACTGCCACGCCAGCCAGGCGGAGAGCTGCTCGCTGATGGCGTTCCAGTCGGCGGCGCTCAGGCTGTCGCGCTTGCCGAGCAAGGGCACGATCACGGTGCTGTGCAGCGCCTGCACCGCGGCGGCCCAGGCTGGGTTGAGTCCTTCGCGCAGCGGCAGCGCCTTGTCGGCGGCAATGGCCGCCAGGGGCAGTGCGGCAATGTCGGCATCGTCGCTGGCGATGGCACGGGTGGCCAGGGCGCTGTAGACGGCCGGTGCCGGGTTCAGCACCTCGCTGGCGCGGGCATCGAAGGACGCCAGCTGGCAGCGCATGAAATAGTCGTCCACCTTGGCGCGCAATTGCTGGAACACCTGGGCAGCCGCGGCAGTGTTGTCACCCAGCCGGTGAATGCTGGCAGCATCGGCGGCGCCCGCTTCATGCCAGGCCACCACGCTGGCGGCCTGGGCAAAGAACGCGGTCAGGGTGTCGGCACTGACGCCGTCCGTGCCACTGCGGTCGGCGGCGGGGCCCTGGGTGGCGATGATCTCGCCCAGCAGTGTCTGCGCCTCAGGGTCGCTGCTCAGCGCGGCGGTGACAATGCCGTCACCATTCAGATTGCCCAGCGCGAACAGGGCGCTCATGTCGACGAAGTCGCTGACTTGCAGCACGCTCTGGGGGTCTTTGCTCAGGTAGCTAAGGATGCGCGAGGCGGTCTGCTGCAGTGCGGCGCCTTCCGCGTCGTTGTCCACGATCGCGTTTACCGGCAGACCAGGGTCCTTGAAGAAAAGGTCGGCATCCACGACACGGGAACAGGCCCACTGCACGGCCGCCAGAATTTCGGGCACGCGGATCTGCCCGTCGCCGTCGCTGTCCAGCAATGCCGCTGTTCTGGCATCAAACTCCAGCCCGGTGGTGGGGCAGTTGAGCACTGTCCACAGTTTGGGGTCCAGCTGCGCCAGATTGCGCAGGTCGTCGCCGCTGCTCAGTGCCACCTGATCGAAGCCGCCAGAGCGGAAGAAGCGCCATTGGTGACCTGCGGTTTGCGTGCTGCTCATGACGTCGTGACTCCTTGAACGAGGGAAGGCTGTGTTGTGTCGCGCTTATTCCAGTGCGCGTAGAAAAACGGTGATGTCCTGAGCCACGGTGCTGTCGGGTGCGGCGAAGCTAAGGGCGCGGCGGGCGATGCCGACGGCTTCGTCAGTGCGCCCCTGCTGTGCGCGGATGCTGGCCAGCCGGTACCACAACTGCGCATCCCGCGGGGCGATGCGCACGGCGCGTTCTGCCACAGCGGCGGCCCGTTCCAGGTCGCCATTGGCCAGTGCGGCATCCACTTCCAGCAGCAGGGCTTCCGAGGGTGTCGACGGCATGGCGGGCACCGACGGGGCGGGCGTTACAGGCACTGGTGCGGGCGCCGGACTGGGAATGCCGGGGGACACGCTGCGCGGCGGCAGATCGTCGATGCCGGGCACTACGGTGCGGGCGGGGTTCGTCCTGGCAGGCACACTGGCCGGTGGCGGTGGGCTTGCAGGCAGTGACTGAGCGGGCTGGCCTGTGCGGTCTTCCACAGGCGCGGGAATGCCACGTCCTCCGTCAAGGCCGGCGCAGGCGCTCAGCAGGCTGAAGCAAAGAACAGGAAGCAGGCGTGTGGGCATGGTCAGAAGTCCCTGAAGCGATCGAAGAGGCGTTCCATCAAGGACTCGTCGTCCTCGCAGTTGAGCGCCGGGTCCGGCAGGCGGCCGGGAAGAAAGGGCAGAGATGTGGTCAGGCGACAGTCGCGCAGCGAGGCGTCCCGCACAGGGCCAAGCGCTACGCTCTGCCAGACGACGTTGGAAGGCGGAATGGTCAGGCGCGGCTGGATGTCCAGGCGGCTCATGATCTCTGTCCAGACACGCAGCGCGCCGGTGGCACCGGTCAGTCCGGTGTCGGAATTGTCGTCATTGCCCAGCCAGACCACGCCCACCAGGTCATCGCCGTAACCAGCGAACCAGCTGTCACGCAGATCATTGGTGGTGCCGGTCTTGCCGGTCAGGGGCAGGCTGTCGCTCAGGCGGTTGCTGGCGGTCTGTGCCGTACCACGCTGGAAGACGCCCTGCAGGGCATACTCCAGCAAGTACATGGAGGCCGGGTCCACCACCTGCGCAGTCTCAATGCCATAACGTTCGAGGGGTTCTCCCAGAGACGTGGTCACGGCCTCGACGGTGCGCAGTGGCGAGCGGAAGCCGTTGCTGGCCAATGTCTGGTAAAACTGGGCGACTTCCACGGGCGCCATGTCCACCGAGCCCAGCAGCACGGACGGGAATTGCGGCACCTCGCGGGTGAACCCCAGACGCGTGAGCATTTCGCCCACCTTGTCCAGGCCCACCTGCATGCCCAGATCGACGGTCGCCAGGTTCATGGAGCGTTCGAGAGCGTCGTGCAGATAGACGTCGCCGAAGATCTTGTCGTCGTAATTGCTGGGCGACCAGGCGGGCGAACCCCTGGACTGCAGGGTGACAGGACGGTCTGACAATACCGAGGCCAGCGTGAACTGCCCGGACTCCAGCGCCGCCAGATACACCGCCGGTTTCACCAGCGAGCCAATGGGGCGCACGGCATTGAGCGCCCGGTTGAAGCCCGCATAGCCGCGCTGCTTCCCGCCGGCCACCCCCCGCACTTCGCCGGTCACCGCATCGGTGATCACCACGGCCGCTTCCAGTTTGCCCTCACTGACCGGGCGCTCCACGGCTTTCACGGCTTCTTCCAGCGCTTCTTCCATGGTGCTCTGCACGTGCAGGTCCAGGGTGGTGAAGATGCGCAGGCCTTCCGTGCGCAGAGCCTCAGCGTCGTAATCACGGGCCAGGTCATTGCGCACCAGGTCCATGAAGGCCGGGTAGCCGGCGCTCTGGCGTGGCGCCCGGGCGTTCACGCGCAGCTCGGCGGTGCGGGCATCCTCGTAGTCGGGCGCGCTGATATAGCTCTGGGACAACATCCGGGCCAGCACCACGTTGCGGCGCTCGACGGCGCGCTCGGGGAAGCGCATGGGGTTGTAGTAGGACGCGCCCCGGGGCAGGCCGGCCAGCAGGGCCAGTTCGTCGAGGGACAGCTCATCCAGGCTGCGGCTGAAGTAGAACTCAGCCGCCAGCGCGAAGCCGTGGATGGCGCGATTGCCCTGCTGACCGAGGAAGACTTCGTTGAGATAGGCAGTGAGGATCTCGTCCTTGCTGAAGTGCAGCTCCAGCGCCAGGGCCATCAGCGCTTCTTCGGCCTTGCGGCGCAGGGTCTGTTCGCGGTTCAGGTAGAGATTCTTCACCAGCTGCTGGGTCAGCGTGCTGCCACCCTGCACGATCCCGCCAGCGCGCACATTGGCCACCAGCGCCCGCAGAATGCCGATCGGGTCAACACCGAAGTGGGTGTAGAAGCGCTGGTCTTCCACGGCGATGATGGCTTCCACCAGGTCGGGCGGCACGTCTTCCAGGCTGATGGGCACACGGTCTTCGCCATTGCCGGGGTTGATCAGGGCGATCTCCGCAGGCTCAAGGCGCACCAGAGGCACCATGCCGGTGGCCTGATCGCCCCACATCTCGCGGATGCGGCTGCCGGAAAACTCCACGTTGACGTACAGGCTGGGCTCGGCGCCGTCCCAGAAGTCGAAACCCCGTGTCCACAGGCTGACCCGGGTGCCACTGGTTTGATACTCGCCGGGGCTGCGCAGTTGCTGAGTCTCGCGATAGCCCAGGCGGCGCAGCTGGTCGGTGAGCTGGGCGGCACTGACGTGGGCGCCGGCATAGATTTCCAACGGGCGGGCATAGATGCGCGCGGGCAGTTCCCATTGCAGGGCTTCGAAGTCGCGGCGCACTTCGTAGTCGATCTTGATGCACCAGGCGATGAAACCCAGCGTGGCCAGGCCCAGCAGGGTCCAGACCCAGGCAAAACCACGGCTGGCGCGGGGGAGGGAGGAAGGCGGGCGATGTGTCTTGCGATTGCTGTGCTTCATGGGCGGGCATTATGGCACTCGCAGCGGGACAGCCGCCATTTATGCTGCACAATTTGCTGCGGCAGAGATCCTGAAGCATTCAGAGATGGCCACGGGCTTCTGTTTTGGTTAGCCTTTCCACTTTCTCAAAACAAAATGAAGGCAGGTCACAACATGATCCGAATACTCTTGCTTGCTGCTATGGTTGGCATCTTCCTGCTCTGCGGACCCGCCGCGCTCATGGCGGCGGAAGCATCACTGATTGATGTGAGCGGCTCGTACCGACTGCGTTTCGAGCATCAGGAGGACTCATTCCGCCCGGGCACTTCGGGCACTGATCAGATGCTGGTATCTCTGTTGTTGCTGAGCGCCAAAGCCAGCGGGGAGAACTGGTTTGGCGAAGTCGAGCTGGAGGATGCCCGCGCCTGGCTGGATGATGCAGGATCGCCACTTGGCACCGACGATGTGAATGCGCTGGAACCCTTGCAGGCCTATGCAGGCTGGCGACAAAGCGCAGGTGAGAACCAGAGTCTTGCCGTCCGTGCAGGGCGCATGACCCTGGATATTGCCGGCCGCCGTCAGATCGGACGCAGTGTCTACCCCAACACCAAGAACAGCTTTACCGGCCTGCACAGCGACTGGCGCCACAATGCCTGGCGTGTGCAGGCCTTCACCGTCATGCCGATGAACAGGCTCCCTGCGACACTCGCCGATCTGGATGACAACAAACAGGACCTGGACCGCCAGTACTCAGGCATCCGTCTGACCGGCGCCAGCCTGACTTATGCGGCCCCCGGAGCGTTGCCCGACATGGATGCCTTCCTGTTCAGATTCACGGAAGGCGATCAGCGCGATCTTGCCACTCGCAACCGCAATTTCAATGTGGCCGGCATGCGCATCGTCAAACCGGCCACGCCCGGGCAGTGGCTGTACGAAGTCGAGCTCATGCTTCAGCACGGCACCGTTCGCGCCTCCTCTTCGCCAGCGGATGTGCGCGATCTGGAGCACCGTGCTTCCATGCTGTACGGTCGTATCGGCTTCCAGTTCGAGAACGCGTGGACATCCCGTGTTTATGGCACGTTCGACTATGCTTCGGGCGACGAGAGTCCGCTGGATGCTTACAGCAATCGTTTCGACAGTCTGTTTGGTCCACTGCAGGGCGATTTCGGTGGCACCGGCATTTATGGTCCCATTACCCGCAGCAATCTGGTCGCACCGGGTCTGAGCTGGGAATACCGTGCCAGCCCTCGTGTTTCGGGTTTTGTGAACTACAAAGCCATGTGGCTGGCGGCAGACCGCGATGCCTTCTCGGCCTCAGCGGTGCGAGACAGCAGAGGTCGTTCGGGCGACTATGCCGGCCAGCACATTGACACGCGCATGGTCATTACGCTGATCGACGGCATGCAGTTGCAGCTGGGCGGGGCGTTTCTGCGCAAGGGTGAATTTCTGAAAGATGCCCCGAATGCCCCTGCCAGTGGCGATACCGTGTACTGGTACAGCCAGATGACTTATCAGTTCTGATCCGCTTGACGCCGGGGGAGCGCACAGAATACTGTACATAAAACCAGTATTCTTGTGTCCCCCCCATGAACGCTCCCGCCTATGCTGAGCTGCACTGCCTCAGCAATTTCACCTTTCTGCACGGCGCCTCTTTCCCTGAGGAGCTGGTGCGGCAGGCCCACGCGCTGGGCTATACGGCCCTCGCGCTCACCGACGAATGCTCGCTGAGCGGCGTTGTGCGTGCTCATCTGGCGGCACGCGACACCGGGCTGAAGTTGCTGATCGGCAGTGATTTCCTGCTGGAGGACGGGCTGCGCGTGGTGCTGCTGGCCCCGAACCGGCGTGCCTATGGCCAGATATCCCATCTCATCACCCAGGCCCGGCGGCGGGCGGCCAAGGGCAGCTATCACCTGGATCGCGACTTGCTGGCGGAAGTGCCGCTGGAGGAGTGTCTCGCCCTGTGGGTGCCGGCGCCCGGCGCTCTGAGTGAGGAAGACGGACGCTGGCTGCAGGGCTGTTTCCCGGAGCGTCTGTGGATTGCCGTCGAGCTGCTGCTGCGGGGCAATGACCGGCGCTGGCTGGCCTCGCTGCAGGCATTGGGCGCCACGCTCGGGCTGCCCCTGGTGGCCAGTGGCGGCGTGCGCATGCATGCGCCGGAGCGGCGACCACTGCTGGACACCCTGACGGCCATCCGGCTGGGACGCACCTTGGAAACCCTTGGTTTCGCCGCAGCGCCCAACAACGAGCAGCACCTGCGGCAGCGCACGCGCCTTGCCAAGCTCTATCCCCCGCAGCTGCTTGCAGAAAGTGTGCGCATCGCTCAGCGCTGTGAGTTCTCGCTGGCGGAGCTGCGCTACGAATACCCCCATGAACTGGTGCCGGCCGGACACACCGCCAGCAGCTGGCTGCGTGCGCTTGCCGAGCGCGGGGTGGCCGAGCGCTGGCCGGAAGGCCCGTCGGAGCGAGTGCTTGCGCTGCTGGAGAAGGAGCTGACGCTGGTGGCTGAGCTGCGCTACGAGCACTTCTTCCTCACCGTCCACGACATCGTGGTGTTCGCCCGCAGTCAGGGCATTCTGTGCCAGGGGCGCGGTTCGGCGGCCAATTCGGTGATCTGCTATTGCCTGGGCATCACCGCCGTCGACCCGGCGCGCATGCAGCTGCTGTTCGAACGTTTCCTGTCGAAGGAGCGGGACGAGCCGCCGGATATCGACGTGGACTTCGAACATTCCCGGCGCGAGGAAGTCATTCAGTACATCTACCGCAAGTACGGGCGGGAGCGTGCCGCGCTGGCCGCCACGGTGATCTGCTACCGGGCGCGCAGTGCCATCCGCGATGTGGCGGGGGCGCTGGGCATTGGCGCCGGGGCGGTGGAGGTGCTGGCGAAGTCGGTGGACTGGTACGGGCAGGAGATCGTCACCGGGCCCGAAGTGGAGGTCCTGGCGCTGCCGCCCGGGCGGCTGGAGCAGCTGGTCACGCTGGTGCGAGGCTTGATGGGCTTTCCCCGCCATCTTTCCCAGCACGTGGGTGGCTTCATCATCAGTCAGGGCCCGCTGTCCGAACTGGTGCCGGTGGAAAATGCCGCGATGCAGGACCGCACGGTGATCCAGTGGGAGAAGGACGATCTGGAGGCTCTGGGCCTGCTCAAGGTGGACGTGCTGGCGCTCGGGATGCTGACCGCGATCCGCAAGGCCATTGCGCTGGTCAACACGTACCCGGCGCGGGCGGCCCTGTCGCCGCTGACGCTCAGTGGTGTTCCCGTGGAAGACCCGCAGGTCTACGACATGCTCTGCGCGGCCGACACGGTGGGGGTGTTCCAGATCGAGTCCCGCGCCCAGATGAGCATGCTGCCCCGGCTCAAACCCCGCAATTACTATGATCTGGTGATCCAGATCGCCATCGTCCGGCCCGGCCCGATTCAGGGCAACATGGTGCACCCCTACCTGGCGCGGCGCAGCGGCCGTGAGGCCGTGAGCTACCCGAGCGAGGCCATCCGCGAGGTGCTGGCGCGCACCCTGGGCGTGCCGATCTTCCAGGAGCAGGTGATGAAGGTGGCCATCGTGGCGGCGGGCTTCACCGGAGGCGAGGCGGATCAGCTGCGCCGTGCCATGGCGGCCTGGAAAAAGAAGGGCGGGCTGGAGCCCTTTCAGGACAAGCTCAAGGCCGGCATGCGCGAGCGCGGCTACAGCGAGCAGTTTGCCCAGCAGATCTACAGCCAGATCAAGGGCTTTGCCGACTATGGCTTTCCCGAGTCCCACTCCGCCAGTTTCGCCCTGCTGGCCTATGTCTCGTCTTGGCTGAAGTGTCATTACCCGGCGGCCTTCACCTGTGCCCTGCTCAACAGCCAGCCGATGGGGTTCTATGCGGCGTCGCAGCTGGTGCAGGACGTGCAGCGCCATGGCGTGACGGTGCTGCCGGTGGACGTCAATCACAGTGCGCTGGACTGCACGCTGGTGTTCGCGGGTGGCGATGGCGACGCCCCGGCCCTGCAGCTTGGCCTGTGCCTGGTAAAGGGGCTGTCCGCCGAAGGGGCGCGGCGTCTGAGCGAAGCGCGTGAGTGGGGACCGTTCCGCTGCGTGCAGACCTTGGTGGAGCGCACGGGCATCGACCGGGGCGACCGCGAGAGTCTGGCGGCCGCCGATGCGCTGCGGGGGCTTGCCAGTGACCGGCACCGGGCCTTCTGGGACGTGGCGGGCTATGAGGAAAAGCTGCCGCTGTTCGCGGCGGCTGCGGTGGAGCCGGAAGCGGCCTGGCCGGGCGCCGGAGCACAGGTGGCCCTGTTGCTGCCGAAGCCCTCGGAGTCCCAGGACATCATCGCCGACTACAACAGCGTCGGGCTGACGCTGCGCCGGCATCCGCTGGCGCTGTTCCGCGAGCATCTGCAGGGTTTCCAGGTACGCACGGCCGACAGCCTGGCGCTGTTGTCCAATGGCGCGCGGGTAAAGGTGGCGGGCATCGTCACCTCGCGGCAGCGGCCGCAGACGGCCTCGGGGGTGACCTTCGTGACGCTGGAGGACGAGACGGGCTTCCTGAACCTGGTGGTGTGGCCGGCGCTTTCGGCCCGGCAGCCACGCATGGTGCGGGAGGCGCGCCTGCTGGGGGTGGCTGGCACGCTGCAGATCAGCGAGGGGGTGGTGCATGTGATTGCGTCAGAGCTGGTGGACCTGAGTGGCTGGCTGGCGCAGATGTCCCTGCGGTCGCGGGATTTTTGCTGATGGGGTCGGTGCCGGGAGGGGATAGGCGCGACTCGGCTCCGCCAGAGGCTCTGAACATGACTCGATGCATGGCATCAATTGCATGCCCGCTTCTCAATCAAAAATCCCATGCAGAAACCACCTCCTCTCCCCCTCCCGCTCGTGAAAAATCCACAAGCGCATGCCCCGCGCGTTGTCTGCGACATAGTAGTCACGACACACCTCCTGGCCCGTCCACCAGCGTGTCTCGATGCGCTCCGGGCCGCTGCGCAGGCGCAGGCTGCCGCGATAGAACAGCCGGTTGTTGTCCTGGCGCAGCAGCACCGGTTCCGGCAGCAGCCAGCAAGGCCGGCGTGCCTGCAGTGTTTCTGTCTGACCAGACCCGGGCTCGCCCTGCTCCTGGCCACAGACAGCCTGCCCGGCAGCATGCTCCGGACAGTGTTCCTCATGGCATTGCAGACTGCGCACGGCGGCGTCACCCAGTCTGGCCTGCAAGAGGGTCAGCAGCGGCGCAATGGCTTCCCGCGGCGCGCTGCGGCCTGTGCCTTCCGTCACAAAGCCTGCAAGTGAATGACTGCTTCCCGAGGTCGCCTTGAACCGCCAGGCCTCCAGCTGCATGCCGCTGACGGGCGCTGGCAGTGCCAGGGTGCTCAACCGTGTCTCGAGCAGCAGCAACAGAGGCGCCTCGGCACGCCCGGCATGCCGCATGTCCAGCGTCAGAAGAGTGGGGGACTGCGATTCATGCAGCAGGCTCAGATGCAGGTGCAGCGTGCTCAGATCCCGTGCCCGCAGGAAGGAGCAGAGCCGCTCAAGCAGTTCTTCAACGGCAGGCAGCAGGCGCTGGGTAGTTTCCACCGCGTATTCGAACTCAAGGCTGCTGTTGAAGCGCGGCGGGCTCTGGTACGTCCTGACCGGCGAGGCAATGCGTCCCAGACACTGGTCGAGCTGGCGCAGGAACTGGGTGCCGAAGCGTTGTCCCAGCGCGTGACCGGGAAGCCGCCAGACATCCCGCAGGGACCGCAGCCCGCTGGCGTGCAGTTGCCGGCGGCGGCTGACAGGCATGGACAGGCTCTGCACAGACAGCCTGCCCAGTGCGGAGCGCAGATTCTCCTTGCGGTGGATCAGCAGATTGCATCCCGCCCGCGCCAGCAGCAGGCTGGCAGCTGGCGTGGGACTGGCGGCGTGATGAACGCTGACAGGAAGTCCCCACTCACTCAACACAGGCTCCAGCAGCTGCTGCAGCAGAGCACGGAGCTTGCCGATGCCCCCGAAATAGCGCAACGAACTGCGGGCCTCGAAAACCAGACAGTCCGGCGCCTCCACGCTGACGGTGGCACTCAGTGTGCCCAGGCGATCAGCAAGCAGGGTCAGTCTGTCCTTGCGGGACTGTTCGTCGGGAATGCCCAGCAGCTGGGGAAGGGCAACTGCGTACCACAGGGGCGTCTGGCGGGCTGCGAGGCCGGCTTCAGGCGCTTCGGCCTGTGCCGCCCGCCGCTGGGCCAGGCGCAGTGGGCGTTGTGGCTTGCCTGTCAGGGGCAATTGATAGAGACGTCCTGTCATGGCTGTCCCCTGGTGACAGCCACCGTGTCCTGCCGGTAGCTGCCCCGCGCCTTGAGCACCTCGACCCGCAGGCCCTGGGCGGTGGCATCCACCCGCAGACGCAGGACGGCAGCGGATTGGCGCAAGGGGGTGTGATGGAACAGGATGCCGAGTGTGCGGCCCGTGCTTGCCGCCAGCTGCAGACGACGGATCTGCCTGCTGTTCAGTCGCCCGGGCCAGGCCAGCACCAGGGCGCAGCTTGCGTCCTGCAGTGCTTTCTCGATGCCCCACAGCGTTTGTGCCGGGGCCGCCGAAACGACGTACAGGCAGGCCGGGTCGACCCCGGACGCCAGCAGCGCCGGGGCGTAGGGTGAACATGGAGGAGCGAACCACAGGCTCATTCTGCCCTGCTGGCTCAGGCGGCGCAGCAGAGGAAGCACCAGCTGCAGCTCTCCAATGCCCCACTGCGGCGTGATGATTTCCACCAGCGCGGCGGCTGGCCAACCCTGCCATGGCAGACAGGCATCCAGGCCGGGAAAGCCGGTGCTCAGCCCCGGGTCAGTGATCCCTGACTCGGAACACGGGTGCTCACTGCCCCGCCACAATCCGGGTGTGTGAAGCAGTGAAAGAAGGCGGTGATCGGTATCGGAGGTCGGCATGATACTGTATATATTACCAGTATTCTTTCGCCTCACAAGCACTCTGGCGAGGCGCCAGCAGGGGATCATTCTGAGAACAGCTTCCAACCTGCGGAAAGTATTTGAATTTCCGCCATTTTCGTGATTGTCATGCAGAAAATATTGTATTAATCTTCAGCACCTTAGCCTGATTAGCTGAACATGCTTCTCAAATAACAATCTCAATAGACTGGAAAGATGAATAATTCATGAACAAGAAACCAGACATGCTGATGGTGGTCGTCGTCCTGTTTGCGTTGGGCGTGCTTGCCAGCGGCGTCGTACAGAGCGGATTGCTCTGACTCAAGGCTCCTGATTCCGCCGTCCCCTGTCTCAGCGGGCGCGTTCTTCATGTCGGCTTCGGCTGATAACTCTGCTTGTCACTCACGATTCTGTCCATCCGGACATCCCACGCCTGACTCCCGAGATTCTCCACCCGCTGACATTCATGAGCCAGCCCCACCAGCAGTGGCCGGCGGCGCCGTGCAGCGGCCCGGAAACTGAACGTCCTGTCATAGAAGCCTTTGCCCATTCCCAGCCGGTTGCCCTGTGCATCGAAGCCCACCAGCGGCACAAGGACCACATCCAGCGTGCGGGCCGGCACCCGCCTGCGTGCCTGCAGGCGCGGCTCCAGGATTCCCCAGCGATTGCGGCGCAGAGAGTCATCCTGGCGATAGCGCACGAACAGCAGACGGTTCTGACCGAACGGGTGCAGCAGCGGAAGGAAACAGTGTTGTCCGCGTGCGAGTGCGGCGGCAAACAGCAGAGACGGATCGATTTCGCCATCGTTGGCAAGGTAGAAAGCAAGACGCTTTGCGGATCGGAAGAAGCGTTGGTCAGCCAGTGCATTGTGCAGCGCGACGGCCGCATCATTCTGTTCGCGCAGGCTCAGAGAGCGTCGAGCATGACGCAGGGATTTGCGAAGACTGGCGCGCTCGTGAGGAGTCATGACACTGGCAGGAAAGAGAGAATGAAGTTACCCGGAGCACCGCTACCAAAATAGTCCTGAACCCAAGGTTCAGGTGGTGACTCCAGAGGTGCATAAGGCTTTCCGTCGGGCGGACATGCACAACAGCACCTGGCGAGGAGCCTCCAGGTTAACAGATATCGGCTCAAGAACACTTTTGACTGGCTAATGCTCTAGGTAACTCGGACCCGAGTATATAGCACTTGGAAAAGCCGATCGACAAAGCCTGGAAAAGTTTTTTGTCTCAATACGATCAGCTTATTTCAATCTGACGATTGGCCTGCAGGCTGCGATCGAGCTTGTCTTCAAGATATTTGATCTGCTGTGCGTTCTGATGACGGCTCTCGTTGAGCTGCAAACTTTTGCTCAACATTTCATGTGTGATGTTCAATGCGGCCATCACGGAAATTTTCTCGAGGCCATGAATATTGCCGCGACCCTTGATCTTGCGCATGTTCTCATCGAGGTAGCGGGCAGACTTCAGAAGGGCTTCCTGTTCCGAAGGCGGACAGCTGACCTGATACTCCTTGTCGAGAATTCTGACCACTACGGTGCCGGGAACATTTTCTTCTGCGTTCATGCGATCTCTCTTGGTCAGGGTGAAGCGTGTGACAGTTGAGCAGGAAAGTGGGACCAGCCCCTCAGGAAGACTGTGACTGCTCCAGAGATTTGAGTCTGTTCAGGACGGACTCAAGACGGGTCTTGGCCAGTTTGTTGGTTTCGACCAGTTGCTGGCGTTCTGAGTGCCAGTTATGCTCGTTCGCTCTCAGCAGCTGATTTTCCCGCTTCATCGTGGCACACAGCTCGATAAGCGCATCAATCTTTTGATCCAGCATGGTAAATTTTTCGTCTGTCATTATGATGGTCGCCATATGCAGGATATGCATAAAAACCCACTGGTAAACTTCCCGTTACTATAGAGGCGCGACCCAATGCGGTCAATCGCGGGTGTACGATGACAAACATTCATGAAGAAGCTGCGCGCAGGCGCAAAGAGCTCATGCAGCAGATGGAACCGGACAGCATTGCGCTGCTCTGCGCGGCGCCACAGAGCACCCGCAGCAATGACACGGAATATCTCTACCGGCAGAACAGTGACTTTTATTATCTGACGGGGTTTGTGGAACACGATGCCGTGCTGGCGCTGATTCCCGGCCGCGAGCAAGGTGAAGTAGTGCTGTTCTGTCAGGAAAAGGACAAGACCCGTGAATTGTGGACGGGAATCCTGATGGGGCCGGAACAGGCCATCGAGCAGTTGAAAATTGATGACGCGTTTCCCATCGGCGACATCGACGACATTCTGCCCGGGCTGATTGAAGGACGTGAGCGTGTCTACTATTCGATGGGCAAGGATCCACGCTTTGATCAGCGTGTCATGGACTGGGTCAAGATCATTCGCGGCAAGGTGCGCCAGGGCGCGCATCCGCCGGGCGAGTTTCTGGTGCTGGATCATCTGCTCAATGAAATGCGGCTGATAAAGAGCCCGATGGAAATCAAGCTGATGAAGAAAGCCGGCGCTATTTCCGCACAGGCTCACAAACGTGCTATGGCGGCCTGTCGCGCGGGTCTGCACGAATACCATCTTGAGGCAGAGTTGCTGCATGAATTCGTGCGCTCCGGCAGCCGTGCGCCAGCCTACAACAACATCGTCGCGGGCGGGAAGAACGCCTGCATCCTGCACTACGTTGAAAACAATGCGGTCCTCAAGGATGGCGATCTGGTACTCATCGATGCCGGCTGCGAATACGAATACTATGCGGCCGACATCACCCGCACCTTTCCCGTGAACGGTCGTTTCAGCAAAGAGCAGAAAGCCCTGTACGAAATCGTGCTCAATGCCCAGCTGCAGGCCATCAAGGCCATCAAGCCAGGAGCAGCCTGGGACGAACCGCACAATGTTACCTTGCGCATCATCACCGAGGGGCTGGTCAATCTCGGCCTGCTCAAGGGCAATGTGCAGGAGCTGATAACAACGAACGCCTACAAGGCCTTCTACATGCATCGTGCCGGACACTGGCTGGGGATCGACGTGCACGATGTGGGCGACTACAAGATTGACGACAAGTGGCGCCTCATGGAGCCGGGCATGGTGACGACCATCGAGCCGGGCATTTATATTGCCCCCGACAACATGGACGTGGACAAGAAATGGCGCGGCATCGGCATCCGCATCGAGGATGATGTGCTGGTAACGCGCACAGGGCATCGCATCCTGAGTGAAGGTGCCCCCAAGACAGTCGAAGAAATAGAAAATTTCATGGCCCAGGCCCAAACACAGGCAGTCGCCTGATTGCCGCCGGGAGGCCAGCACTCTGTGAGAATCTCGGAACCCCAGCATCACTATGACATTGTGATCATCGGCGGCGGTCTCGTCGGGGCCAGTTTCGCCTGCGCGCTGGCGGCACAAACGCGACACGTCGCGCCGCGCATCCTGGTGATCGAGGCTGCGCCATCCATGCAGGTTTCGACCAGTTTTGATGCCCGCTCGACGGCCTTGTCCCATGGCAGCAAGCAGATCTACGCAAGCCTGGGTCTATGGAAGGCAATTGCCACCCATGCTGCTCCCATTCAACGCATTCACGTATCAGACCGCGGCCATTTCGGCGCTGTACGCATCGATAGCGCGGACATGCAGGTGGACGCACTCGGGCATGTTGCCGAGAACCAGCATCTCGGGCTGGTGCTGACGTGTGCGCTGGACGCCGACCCCGCCATCGACTTTCTGTGTCCGGCCAGCATCAGTACGCTGGTGCCCACCCCGCAGGGCATGCGTCTGCAGGTGCAGGGCGATTCGACAGATTTGCTGAAAGTAGATGCCGCACTGGTGGTGCTGGCGGATGGCGGCAAGTCCACCGTGAGTGAACAGCTGGGCATCAGCAGCAACCACACGCCCTACGGTCAGCATGCGCTGATCGCCAACGTCGCCTTCAGCGACCCGCACAGACACACTGCCTACGAGCGATTCACCGAGAGCGGCCCGCTGGCCGTGCTGCCGCTGGCCGAGCAGGAGGGAGAGCATCGGGGGGCACTGATCTGGACGCTGGCGGATGAAGAGGCCGCAGCAGTGGCCGCGTTGCCTGAGCGCCTGTTCCTGGAAAAGCTGCAGGAGCGCTTTGGCTATCGCCTTGGGCGTTTCGAAAAGGTGGGCAGTCGCACGCTCTATCCGCTGACACTCACTGTTGCGCGGGAGCAGGTGCGGCCCGGGCTGGTGTTGCTGGGGAATGTGGCGCACTCGCTGCACCCCGTCGCGGGACAGGGCTTGAATCTGGCCTTGCGCGATGCGCAGGTGCTGGCGGGATTGCTGGCGCAAGCGCTGGCAAAGGGAGAACATCCCGGCGAAATGGCAGTGCTTCAGGCCTATGTGGAGCAGCAGACGCGTGACCAGCTGGCGACGATCAGCTTCAGTGACTACATGACGCGGCTGTTCTCCAGCAGCCATCCTGCGCTGGTGTGGGCACGCAAGTTCGGCCTGTTTTCCATCGACATGATTCCCCCGTTCAAACGCGGCTTTGCCCGGCAGGCCATGGGCCTCGCCGAGCGCAGACAGCAGCGGGCCTGATTCAGCGGGCGCTCAGGGCGCTGCGCAGAGTCTCAATCCGGTCACGGTTGACGCCCATGTCACTGTGCCCGAGCCGCGAGGCTGAACGCACGTGCACCAGGCCGGCAGCCGGGTCTGCCAGAAACTCCACATCGTCTACAAAGCCCATCAGTTTCGAGGTGAACTCGGCGTACAGATACTGATCCTGTTCGCTGATGATCTGTGCGCCCTGCATGGCGGTGACGGCGGTGCGCACCTGCGCCAGAGACGCATTCAATGGCGCAATGCTGTGACTGTCGCGCGTCTCGGCGCTGGAGACACAGTTTGGCGAGTCCGGGCAAGTGCCCAGTTGTCCGGCGGTCACACCAAGGCTGGCAGGGCGCTCGCCCGCGCAACCGAGCAGCGTCAACAAAGGGATCATCATCAGGCTCCATTTCATCGTGTTCAATCTCTGAGTAAAAAAGGGGGGTTCCAAAGCTACGGTGTGCACCAAGGGGTCAGATCATCGCCATTCCGAGCCACTCGGCGATCATGGCAGGCTTGGTCTCGCCCTCGATCTCCACGGTGGCCTTGTGCTTGAGCAGATAACAGTTCGGACTCTTATCAACGGCACTCATCAGTTCGAAGCGCGCGCGAATGCGTTTGCCCACTTTGACAGGGTTGAGAAAACGTACCTTGTCCAGGCCATAGTTGATGTCCACGTTGCAGCCCTTGATCTTGATGGTGCCTGTCTGCGACGCCAGCATGCTCAGCAGAGACAGGGTCAGAAAACCGTGCGCGATGGTCCCGCCGAATGCGGTCTCCGTCTGCGCCCTCGCACTGTCGACATGAATGAACTGGAAGTCACCCGTGGCCTCGGAAAACTGATTCACGCGCGTTTGGGAAATCTCGAACCACTGCGTGACGCCTACTTCCAGCCCGATGTACGCCTGCGCTTCTGCAAGCGTCACGAAGGTTGGCGACGAGCCGGCATCCTGCTGAAGTTTCAAGAGATTTTCCTTGTCTGACACACTGAATCCTGTTGTGGCTGTGGGGCGAAAAAGAGTGTCAGTATCGACCATCCCTTGCCTGCCAGCAATCAGGCTTTGCAAATACCAGGCTGCATTGCTGTGTGGCGCTCGGCTATACTGGTGGCCTTTTCCTCCCTGCCCGGACAATCGAAAGCCCATGCAGCAGAACGCGCAAGATGCATACGATATCGTCGTGGTTGGTGGTGGCCTGGTCGGAGCCAGTCTGGTGCTGGCGCTCGCGGAGCGCGGTCTTCGCATCGCCGTGCTCGACACCCAGCCGCTGAGCAGGCAGCACTGGCAGCGTGAGGAGCCGCAGGCCGGGCTTGATCATTTCGACCCGCGCGTCAGTGCCATTACTCCCGCCTCACAACGCTTCCTCGACAGCCTGGGTGTCTGGGATGCCGTGCTGGAGCGCCGCGCCTCACCTTATACTGACATGCATGTCTGGGAAGCCGACGGCACAGGTTCGATCCATTTCGCTGCCGGGGATATCCACTGTGAGGCGCTCGGACACATCGTCGAGAATGCCGTGTTGCTGGCAGCCCTGCATGAGCGGCTGCACGGGGTGTCAGGCGTGGAACTGCTGGCGCCCGTCAGCCTTGAATCCCTCGAACGTCTGCCGGTCCCCGGCCCACTGGACGCCGATCAGTCTCGTACAGTGCTCACACTTGCCGATGGCCGCAGTCTGCGCGCGCGCGTACTGGTCGCCGCCGATGGCGCCAATTCCCGCGTGCGGGAACTCGCCGGCTTCAAATTGAGCGAATGGGACTACGAGCACCACGCAATCGTCACGACAGTGCGTACCGGCCTGCCCCACCAGCGCACGGCCGCCCAACGTTTCATGGACGACGGCGTGCTGGCGTTCCTGCCCCTGCAGACGGCCCCAGGGGTGGATGATCAACACTATTGCTCAATCGTCTGGTCGGTTCTGCCTGAGCGGGCAGCCAAGCTCATGCTGCTGAGCGATGTGGAGTTTGCCGGCGCGCTGGAAGTGGCGATTGAAAGCAGGTTCGGGCAGATCGAACACGTGGACCCACGCTTCAGTGTGCCATTGCGACAACGCCACGCACGACACTATGTGCAGGAGGGCATCGCCCTGATCGGCGATGCCGCCCACACCATCCACCCGCTGGCTGGTCAGGGGGTAAATCTTGGATTTCAGGATGCCAGCGCCCTCGCCAGTCAGTTGCTGCAGGCACTTGCTCGCCAGGATGAACCCGGCAGTCTGCAGGTTTTGCGCCGCTATCAGCGCCAGCGCATCGGCCACAATCTGGGGATGATGTGGGTGATGGAAGGCTTCAAACGGCTTTACGCAGATCAGGCCCTGCCCCTGCGCTGGCTGCGCAACGCGGGCATGACCGGCCTCGATCGCACCGTATTGCTCAAGAGCCGCATCATGCGTTCGGCCATGGGCATGGACTGACGCAGCGCTCAAGTTATTCCTGCGCAGGTCGATGACTGAAGGACGCATTCAGACACTGGAGATTCCTCATGATTGGCAAAGAGCCCGTATGGCCATTCGACATGGACCTCAGCACGCTGGATACCTGCAGCATCACCAACATCCTCAGTGACATCGAGAGTCACATGCCGCGCATGGAATCGGCAGGTGGCATGAACGAACTGCTGCGTGTGAAGAGGCTCTTCGAGAAAGAACTGATGAGTGCCCGACGCCTGCACTAGTCCCCGGTTTTCAGAATCAAATGGGGTCAATGCCGCTCACTTGCAGGTGTACTCCCATGGGGGCATGGTTTATCCTGTGTCCCGTTCGAAATTCCCGAAAAACAATTAAATTGAAGGATAGAAAAACATGAAAATGATTCTCTCGCTCGTGGCAGCAACTGCCCTCCTCGTTGGCGCCAATGTTCAGGCGATCGACGTGGCCGCAGTCAATCAGGCACTCGCTTCTGCAGACCGCAGCGATGCCGACAAGGCACTCGACGCGGCGCGCAAGCCTGCTGAAGTGCTGGACTTTCTGGGCCTGGAGCCCGGCATGACCGTACTGGACGTAATGTCCAGTGGTGGTTGGTACACCGAAGTGCTTTCACGCGCTGTTGGCGCCAGTGGCAAGGTGTACATGCAGAACTCTGAAGCGGCTCTGGCGCGTGGAACGACTCAGGCTACGGTAGATACACGTGTGAACGGCCGCCTGACCAATGTGGAACTGCTGACCAAGGATGTGACTGCTGACCTTGGCCTGCCCGCGAACTCCATCGATTTTGCCATTACCAACCTGAACTTCCACGACGTCTACAACCGTGATCCGGCTGCAGCACAGGCATTTCTGGTCAACATCAAGAATGCACTGAAGCCAGGCGCAGTGCTTGGTCTGATCGACCACGAAGGCGATGTGGGTGCTGACAACGCAACTCTGCACCGAATTCCAGTTGAAGTGGCGCGCGCTGCTGCCATCGAAGCGGGTTTCGAAATTGCCGAAGAGAGCGATTTGCTGAACGTGCCGAGTGACAATCACACACAGGCCCCGTTTGCTGCTGAGCTGGAAAGAAATACTGACCGTTTCACTCTGAAGCTGGTCAAGCCGGAGTAATCCGACTGTCATGCACAACGGCTCGGGAAATCGCGATTTTCCGGGCCGTTTTTCATCACGCAAGCCTGACGATCAGCGCCCCTCGAGTGTCTCCTTGAAAGAAAGCGCGTCCCTGTCCTTCATTGCCCGTTTCTTCGCTGTCTTCAAGTACAGCCGCGTGGCCATGTCGATCGTCTGGGGCACCAGTGCCGCGCTGACGATCACGATGGCTGTTGCAACCCTGATGGCCGGCGTGCTGCCTGCGGCGATTGCGTACGTCGGCCAGCTCATTGTCGATGCCGTGGTGGCTGCCATTCAGGCGCCCCCCGAAACCCGGGAAGCCGCCACCGACCTCACCATTTTCTATGTGCTGTGCGAGGCCGGTCTGGTGGTGTTCATCACCGGCGTGCAGCGCCTCAACATGGTCTGCCAGTCCATCCTGCGCGTGCTGCTGGGCAACAAGATCAATGTGATGATCCTCGAGAAGTCCCTGACTCTGGAGTTGCGGCACTTCGAGGATTCCGAGTATTACGACAAGCTGGTGCGCGCGCGCCGCGAGGCCTCGAGCCGCCCGCTGAGTCTGGTGATCCGCACCTTTGACCTGGCGCGCGAGAGCATCTCGCTGGTCAGTTTCGGTTTCCTGCTGTTCCAGTTCTCGCCCTGGGCAGTGCTGCTTCTTGGTTTTGCCGGGCTGCCCGCCTTCATGGCCGAGGCAAAATTCTCCGGCGAAGCTTTCCGCAACCAGCGCACCCGGTCTGCCGAGCGGCGCATGCAGATATACCTGGAAATGGTGCTGACCCGCGAGGACGGCGTGAAGGAAGTCAAACTCCTCAAGATCGGCCGACTGTTTCTGCAGCGCTACATCGACATCTTTCACAACATCTACAAGGAAGACCGTGATCTCGTGCTGCGGCGCGGCTTCTGGGGCTATGTACTGGGGCTGATTGCCAGTGCTGCCTTCTATCTGGCCTACGGCTGGGTGGTGTTTGCCGCCATCGCCACCACCATCACCATCGGCCAGATGACCATGTACATCGCCGTCTTCCGCCAGGGTCAGGGCGCGGTGACCAACAGCCTGACGGCGATCAATGGCATGTACGAGGACAATCTGTATCTGTCCAACCTGGTGGAGTATCTGGACCACAAAGTGCCGGAAGCCAGTGGCGACAAGACGACGGGCCCCGATCCGACCGACGGCATTCGCTTCGAAAACGTCAGCTTCTTCTACCCCGAGAGCAAATCGGCAGCGTTGAACAACCTCTCCCTGCACATCAAGGCCGGGGAAAGCCTCGCCATCGTGGGCGAAAACGGCTCGGGCAAGACCACGCTGATCAAACTGCTGACCCGCCTGTATTCCCCCACCAGCGGCCGCATTCTGCTGGAAGGACTGGACCTGCAGGAATGGGACATTGAAGCGCTGCGCCACAAGATCGGGGTGATCTTTCAGGACTTCTCGCGCTACCAGTTGAAGGTGGGCGACAACATCGGCATCGGCGATGTGGAAAACATGGAGAACCGCCCCCAGATAGAAACAGCCGCGCAGGATGGCCTGGCAGCCGACTTCATCAAGCATATGCCTGACACCTACGACACTCAGCTGGGCACGTGGTTCAAGGGCGGCAAGGAGCTCTCCGGAGGGCAATGGCAGAAGATAGCCCTGGCCAGGGCGTTCATGCGCAGCCATGCCGATGTGCTGATTCTCGATGAACCGACGGCCGCGATCGATGCCAAGGCGGAAGCGGACATCTTCGCCCATTTCCGCGAGCTGACGGCAAAACGTATCTCGATCATCATCTCGCACCGCTTTTCCACGGTGCGGATTGCTGACCACATCATCGTGCTGGACAAGGGTGCTATTGAAGAAGAAGGCTCCCATGAGCAGTTGCTTGAACGGAATGGGCACTATGCCCGGTTATTCCGTCTGCAGGCCCAGGGTTACATGTAGAGCTGCTCTTTCTGGAAGCCTGCAATTTGTGGGAGCGGGCTTGCCCGCGATCCAAAATATTCCGCATCACCGACCTACTGGAGACTCTCCCCATGCTCGACTCAAAGAACCTGCTTGAAAAATTCCTCGGACCCAACGCGGCCGACTTCATGCGCGAGACCGGTAGCTCTGCCAAACAACAGCTCGATGGCATGGGGATGGGCGGGTTCGGCGGCGGTGCCGTGGTTGGCGGCCTGCTGGGGCTGATGCTCGGCGGCAAGAAGATGAAGAAGATGGCGGGCTACGGTGGTGCCGCTGCTGCAGGGGCACTTGCGTTCAAGGCCTATCAGAACTGGCAGCAGGGCAAGGCAGCGGCAAGCGCACCAGTAGCCGGACCCGCTGACTTCGCGAATGTGGACCCGCGGTTTCTGCCCGAAACAGCCTCTGCCGCGGATGGTCAGCCATTCCAGCTGGCACTGATCAGAGCAATGATCGGCGCTGCCAAAGCCGATGGCCATATCGATGCACAGGAACAGAAGTCACTGTTCGAGCAAGTTGAAAAGATGGGGCTGGATGCCGAGAGCAAGGCCTTTGTATTCGACGCCCTCACACAGCCGGTGGACATTGCTGCCATTGCCGCTTCGGCGCGGGGTATAGAACAGGCTACCGAGCTGTATCTGGTGTCCCGCGTCGCCATCGATGTGGATCATCCGGCAGAACGAGCCTATCTGCAGGCGCTGGGTCACCGGCTGAATCTGCCGGCAGAACTGATCGCACACCTTGATCATCAGGTGCAGCCGGTCGCGTGATTGTGGGAGCGGGTGTGTGGGAGCGGGCTTGCCCGCGAACAGTTCGCTTGCAAGCAAGCTCCTACACCAACAAGCTCCCACATATGCCAGCTTTCCAGGCAGCAAGCTTCTGCTGCCTACTGGTAAGTCTCCAGCGCGGGGCACGCGCAGAAAAGATTGCGGTCTCCGTAGACGTTGTCGATGCGGTTCACGGACGGCCAGAACTTGCTGTCCTTCAGCCCCGGCACCGGCCAGGCCGCTTCGTGCTTGCTGTAGCCGCGCTGCCAGTTGGCATCCATGATGTCGGCCAGCGTGTGGGGCGCGTGCTTGAGCGGGTTGTCCAGTGCATCAAGCTCGCCCGACTCCACCCTCGCAATTTCCTTGCGAATGCTGATCATGGCCTGAATGAAGCGATCCAGTTCCTGCTTCGGCTCACTCTCTGTCGGCTCGATCATAAGCGTGCCTGCCACCGGGAAGGACATGGTAGGTGCATGGAATCCGTAATCCATCAAACGCTTGGCGACATCCTCTTCCGAAATGCCCGACGCGGCCTTGAGCGGACGCAGGTCGATGATGCACTCGTGGGCCACCATGCCATTGCGGCCGGTATAAAGCACGGGGAAATGAGGCTCCAGCTTGCGGGCAATGTAGTTGGCGCTGAGGATTGCCACCTGCGTGGCTTTCAACAGACCTTCGGCCCCCATCATGGCGATGTAAGTCCAGGAAATCGGCAGAATGCCGGCACTGCCCCAGGGCGCTGCCGACACGGCGGAGTTGCCCGGATTGGGTCCGTCCAGCGCCACCACGGCGTGGTTGGCCAGGAAAGGGGCCAGGTGCTTCTTCACGCCGATCGGGCCCATGCCCGGTCCGCCACCGCCATGGGGAATGCAGAAGGTCTTGTGCAGATTCACGTGGGAAACATCTGCGCCAATGTCGCCCGGCCGAGCCACTCCCACCTGTGCATTGAGGTTGGCACCGTCCATGTAAACTTGGCCACCATGCGCATGAATGATCTCGCAAATCTCCTTCACGCATTCTTCGTACACCCCGTGTGTGGACGGATAGGTGATCATCAGCGCGGCCAGCGTGTCCTTGTATTGCGTGGCCTTGGCGCGCAGGTCTGCAATGTCGATATTGCCGCGATCGTCGCAGGCTACCACCACCACTTTCATGCTGATCATCTGTGCACTGGCGGGGTTGGTGCCGTGGGCCGAGCTCGGGATCAGGCAGACATTGCGCTGGCCCTCGCCCTTGCTGTTCAGATAATTGCGAATGGCCAGCAGCCCGGCGTATTCGCCTTGCGCACCGGAGTTGGGCTGCATGCTGACGGCATCGAAACCCAGAATCTCGATGAGCATCTCTTCCAGTTCGCCGATCATCTGGCGGTAGCCGGGTGTCTGCTCCACTGGCACGAACGGGTGCGGCTTGCTGAAATCCGGCCAGGTGACGGGAATCATTTCGGCGGTGGCGTTCAGCTTCATGGTGCAGGAGCCCAGCGGAATCATGGCGTGGGTCAGTGAGATGTCCTTGTTCTCCAGGCGCTTCAGATAGCGCAGCATTTCGGTTTCGCTGTGGCAGCGATTGAAGAACGGATGGGTCAGGAATTGCGACTGGCGCTGCAAAGTGCCGGGTATCCCGACAACGGTTGCAGAGCCAGCGCAGATCTGCTGGTCCAGAGTCGCGACACTCAGCCCGACCGACTTGTCTCCCAGCAGCACCTGCCACAGCAGCTCGATGTCATGCGTCGTGGTGCACTCATCCAGACTGATGCCGATACTGGTGGCTTGATCCATGCGCAGGTTGATGCGAGCCTGCCTGGCGCGGGCAAGAATGGCCGAACGGCTGGCGGTGTCCGTCGCGATGGTCAGGGTGTCAAAGAAACGCGAATTGCTGCACTTCAGCCCTCTGTCATCAAGACCATTCGCCAGAATGGCCGTGAGGCGGTGGATGCGTTGGGCGATGGTGCGCAGACCTTCCGGACCATGGTACATCGCATACAGGGCGGCTATGTTGGCCAGAAGCACCTGCGCGGTGCAGATGTTGCTGTTGGCCTTCTCGCGGCGGATGTGTTGCTCACGGGTCTGCAGTGACATGCGGAAGGCCTGTTTGCCGCGGGCGTCGATGGACACGCCGATGATGCGGCCCGGCACAGCGCGTTTGAACTCGTCTTTCGTAGCGAAGTAGGCCGCATGTGGCCCGCCATAGCCCATGGGCACGCCGAAACGCTGTGTACTTCCAAGCACCACGTCGGCCCCCATCTCGCCAGGGGACTTCAACACGACGAGGCTCATGATGTCTGCGGCTACAACGGCAATAGCACCACTGTTTTGCAGGGCGGCAATTGCGGCAGTCAGGTCCCGTACTTCGCCATTGGCACTGGGGTACTGGAATATCGCGCCGAAGACATTGTGCTGGGCCAGTTCGGCGATATCCGCAATGATCAGTTCAAAACCGAAACACTCAGCGCGGGTTTTCAGGACGTCGATGGTCTGCGGGAAACAAGCGTTGTCGACGAAAAAGGCATTGGCATCACTGCGGCTCACACGCTTTGCCAGCGCCATCGCTTCTGCCGCTGCGGTTGCTTCGTCCAGCAATGAGGCATTGGCCAGATCCATGCCGCTGAGATCCAGAATCATCTGCTGGAAGGCCAGGAGACTTTCCAGACGTCCCTGGGACATTTCGGGCTGATAGGGCGTGTACGCGGTGTACCAGCCCGGGTTTTCCAGCACATTGCGCAGAATCACGTTCGGCGTGAGCGTGTCGTAGTAACCGAGGCCAATGAAAGAGCGGGCAGGCTCATCCTGGCTCACCATTGCCTTCAGACGCGCAAGTACTGCTGTTTCCGTAGCGGGTTTGCCAAGCGCCAGGGGCCGCTTGAGTGCGATGGAATCGGGTACCGTCTTTTCGATCAGCTCTGTCAGCGAGCCAAGCTGCAGCTCGGCCAGCATCGCGTGGATGTCACCTTCGTTCGGACCGATGTGTCGGCCGATGAATTCGTCGGTGTGCTGCAGGCTCGCGAGCGAGCGCGGGGATGGTGCGTTTGTCAGCATGTAAGCCTCGGTCAATAGACGGGGCCGAGCGCAGTAAGCTGCACTCCGGGCCCGCGGGAGCAAGAAAGAAAACGGTTCATATCGGCGCGCCGTGGAAGGCGCCCGGAATCGAAACTGGAGTTTCGAAAGTGTTATTGGTCAGTACGACAGGCGCTTGCGCCCGGACGCCTTATTCGCAGATTTTTGCGTAACCATCGGCGTCGAGCAGAGCATCCAGTTCAGCGGCATTGCCAGGCTGAATGCGACAGAACCAGCCTTCGCCATAAGGAGACGTGTTGACGATTTCCGGGCTGTCGATGAGAGTCTTGTTGACCGCAATGATCCTGCCTGAGACAGGCGCATAAATGTCGGATGCCGCCTTCACGGATTCGACGACACTGATCTCCTGCTTTGCAGAGACGCTGGCGCCATCGTCGGGAAGCTCGATGAACACGATGTCACCCAGCAGTTCCTGTGCGTGATCTGTAATGCCAATGGTGCAGGTGCCATCTGCTTCTACGCGCACCCACTCGTGGGTGGCGGCATACTTCAAATTGTCCGGAAAGCTGCTCACTGACCAATCCTCATGCTGAAAATAAAATTTATTCAAAAACCTTTTTGCCAAACCGTACGAAATTCGGTTTCACAAGGCGAACGGGTGTCAGCTTTCCTCGCAGATCGACACGGCAATCGGTGCTGTCTGCCGGGATTCTAGCCAAGGCGATGGAATGCTTCAATGTCGGGGAAAACGTGCCACTGGTGATGATGCCTTCGCGTTCTTCGCCATTGACGAGGCAGACCACGCGCAGGCCTTCGCGCAGTACGCCGCGCTCTTCCATGACCAGGCCGGTCAGGATTGGCAGCCGCCCTGCAAGTTGTTCGTGCTTGTGCTGTTCGACCGCAGTGCGGCCGATGAACTGACGCGTTGCAGGCTCCCAGGCGATGGTCTGCTCCATGTTGGCAGCAAGTGGCGACACAGAGTCATCCATGTCGTGACCATAAAGATTCATGCCGGCTTCCAGGCGCAGCGTATCGCGTGCACCCAGGCCGATGGGTTTGACGCCCAGTTGCAGCAACTGGTCCCAGAGGGCCGGAGCCTGCGCATTGGGGATCAGCAATTCCAGACCTCGCTCGCCAGTGTACCCCGTGCGAGCAATGAACCAGTCACCGGATTCCAGGCTGCGGAAATTGCCCAGCGCGCGAACGCTGTCCGCCAGCGCCGGGGTCAGCACCTGACATACCTTGTCAATGGATTCCGGGCCATGCACGGCCAGGATGGCAAGCTCGGGGCGCTCGGTGACGCTGACTTTCCAGTCCCGAACCCGTTCATTCATCCAGCGCAGATCCTTTTCACGGGTTCCGCAATTGACCACCAGCCGATAGCCAAAGACGCGGCGATAGACAATCAGATCGTCCACAACGCCACCCGTGTCGTTGAGCATGGCGCTGTAGAGTACACGGCCTGCCACATCGAGTTTCTCGACATCATTGGCCAGCAGATATTGCAGCCACGCTTTGGCATCCGGGCCATCGACATCCACGATTGTCATATGGCTGACGTCGAAGACGCCCGCATGCTGACGCACTGCGTGATGTTCTTCGATCAGCGACTGATATTGAATGGGCATGTCCCAGCCCCCGAAATCAACGATTCGGGCACCGGCGTCCAGGTGCTTCTGGTACAGAGGGGTCTTCAATCCCACAATGAGGGTTTCCTGGCTTGGCAATGGGGCGGGGGCTGCGTGAGAAGGAGCTGCCTGCGCCGAAAACAAAGCGGCCATTCTACTCGCTGGAAGGAGGGTTTAACAGGACAGAATGGCCTCCAGACCCGCTGAAAGACGTGCCATTTCGGTGCAGGAATTATTGCAGTTCGGCCAGGAAACGGTCGGCGCGCGGCAGGTAGTTGCGGTCGCTGTCCAGCGAAAAGATCACCGAGCTGGAACGTCCGATGATCTGATCCCGGGGAATGAAACTGTAGATGCGGCTGTCGGCGCTGTTGTCGCGGTTGTCGCCCAGCACGAAGAACTGGTCTTCCGGCACCGTCTCCGGCCCGAAGCTGCGCGAGAGGCGGCTTGTGAAGGTGTCAGACAACATCGCCTCATGGGTGTGGTCAAACAGATGTTCGCGAATGATCAGGGAATCGATGTCGCTTGACACCACTTCATAGTCGGCAGGCTGACCATTGATGACCAGTGTGTTGTTGCGCATGTAGATGGTGTCGCCAGGAAGGCCGACGATACGCTTCACCAGGCGCTTTTCTGCCGCTTCGGAGTCGATGATCACGATGTCGCCGCGTTCGGGGTCGGTATGCGATGCGAGGAAAATGTCTGTAAAGGGCACGCGCACATCGTAGGCCAGTTTGTTGACCCAGACTTTGTCACCATCCAGCAGAGTGGGTTGCATGGAGCGCCCGGAAATGGAGTTCAGATCAGCAATGGCGCTTTTGAAGAACACGATGCTGAGAAGCAGGAACAGAAATTTTCTGTTCTCTTGCCAGAATGCTGACAGGTACTTCTTCATGGGATTTCCTTGCTCCGTTCCATTGCCGAATCGCCTCTGCTCGACTCAGGTGGCCGACAATAGGCGATTGCCGCGCTGCAAGTCAATCAACCCTCTGTGGTGTCTGGCCTGGTTGAGAAACTCAAGCCAATGGATGCTGGTGCCTTCCGGACGATTCTTATACGCTTGTCGTTGAGCACTGCCTCCCCAACCTCCTGCAAGCACGAGCGCGTCTGCCATGCCACTGAGCCAATTTCATGCCGTTGCCCGCGACTGGTTCCTGCAGCGTTTCGGGGCGCCTACCCAGGCACAGGCGCAGGCATGGCCGGCTATCAAGTCCGGACGCCACACGCTGATATCGGCGCCGACGGGCAGTGGCAAGACCTTGGCGGCGTTCTACGCCGCGATTGATGATCTTCTGCAACAGGCTCAGGAGGGACCGCTGCCACGCGCTACCCGCATCCTTTACATTTCCCCTCTCAAGGCGCTCAGCAACGACATTCACCGCAATCTGGAAGTGCCCCTGCAGGGGCTGGCGGATCTGCTGCGCGAGCGCGGCGCTGCGGCTGCCGACATCAGTGTTGCCGTGCGCACGGGTGACACTACCCCCACCGAACGCCAGCGCATGTTGCGCGCGCCGCCCCACATCCTTGTGACCACCCCGGAATCCCTCTACCTGCTGCTGACCAGTGAGGGCGGGCGGCAGATGCTGCGGACAGTGGGTACCGTCATCGTCGACGAGATCCACGCACTCCTCGGAGACAAGCGCGGGTCTCACCTTGCGCTTTCCCTGGAGCGACTGGAAAGCATCGTGCACCGCCCATTGCAGCGCATCGGGCTCTCGGCCACCCAGAGGCCTTTGTCCCTGGTGGCGGATTTCCTGACCGGCAATCGCCCCGACCAGCCCTGTGTCGTGGTCGACTCGGGCCATCGTCGCGCCATCGATGTGACGCTGGAAGTGCCGGGGTCGCCCTTGTCGGCGCTCATGAGCAACGAGGTCTGGGACGAACTCTACCAGAGGCTTGTGCAGCTGATCGAGACGCACGAGACCACGCTGGTGTTCGTGAACACGCGGCGGCTCTCCGAGCGGCTGGCACTGGCACTGACCGAACGTCTGGGCGAAGGACTGGTCAGTTCGCACCACGGCAGCATGAGCAAGGAACATCGCCATCTGGCCGAGCAGAAACTGAAGGACGGGCATCTCAAGGTGCTGGTGGCGACAGCCTCCATGGAGCTGGGCATCGATGTGGGCTCCGTGGATCTGGTGGTGCAGTTTTCCTCGCCCAAGAGCATCGCGAAATTCCTGCAGCGTGTGGGTCGCAGTGGCCACTCGGTGCGGGGCACGCCCAAGGGCATTCTGTTCCCCCTGACGCGGGATGATCTGGCGGAGTGTACGGCGCTGCTCAACAGCCTGCGCGAAGGCGATCTCGACCGCATCCTGATGCCGGACAAGCCTGTGGACATTCTCGCGCAGCAGATTGTGGCGGAAGTCGCCTCGTCCCAGGGAGAGGACGGCGGCGAAGGCAGCTGGAGTCTGGACGCCCTGTACGCGCTGTTCGAGCGGGCGCATCCCTATCGCGACCTTTCCCGTGAGGCGTTCAACGGCATCGTGCAGATGCTGGCCGATGGCTATTCCACGCGCCTCGGGCGCAAGGGCGCGTATCTGCATCTGGACGTCATCAACAACCGGGTCAGTGCCCGCCGCAATGCCCGCCTGACTGCGCTGACCAACGGTGGCGCCATTCCGGACATGTTTGACTATCAGGTAGTACTGGACCCGGACGACACCGTAGTGGGCACGCTCAATGAAGACTTTGCACTGGAAACGCTGCCCGGCGACATTTTCACGCTGGGCAGCCACAGCTGGCAGCTGCTGCGGGTGGACGGGCTGAAAGTACGGGTGCGCGATGCCCAGGGCGCACGGCCCACCATTCCTTTCTGGTTTGGCGAAGGACCAGGGCGTACCCGGGAACTCTCGCTGTCGGTGTGTGCTCTGCGGGAAACCATCGATGCTTTCCTGCAGGACGATTCTGCCGCCAATGCGGTGCAGTGGCTGAAGGAAGCGCTGCGTCTGCCGGCCTCCGCCGCACAGCAGCTTGTGGATTATCTGCAGGCTGGGCGCAATGCGCTGGAAGTCATGCCTACGCAGAAGACCCTGGTGATGGAGCGCTTCTTTGACGAAGTAGGCGACATGCACGTCGTCATTCACTCGCCCTTCGGCAGTCGCCTCAACCGCGCCTGGGGGCTGGCGCTGCGCAAGCGTTTCTGCCGCACCTTCAACTTCGAGCTGCAGGCTGCTGCCAACGAAGACAGCATCGTGATTTCCCTGGGCTCGGTGCACAGTTTTCCATTGCAGGAGGTGTACGCCTATCTGCAGAGCGGGAGCGTGGAGGACGTGCTGGTGCAGGCGCTGCTCGATGCCCCCATGTTCGAAGTGCGCTGGCGCTGGAATGCCACCCGTTCACTGGCCATTCAGCGCAATCGCAATGGCAAGCGCGTGCCGCCGCAGTTTCAGCGGATGGATGCCGAGGACCTGGTGGCCCACGTGTTCCCCGATCAGATCGCCTGTTTCGAGAACATCCAGGGCAAGCGCGAGGTGCCCGAGCACCCGCTGGTGCAGCAAACCATCCACGACTGCCTGACCGAAGCCATGGACATCGAAGGGCTCAAGCAACTGGTGAGCGACATCGAGAGCGGCGCGCTGACATTGATCGCCCGCGACCTGCGCGAACCCTCGCCCTTTGCACAGGAGATCATCAACGCCCGCCCCTATGCCTTTCTGGACGATGCGCCCTTTGAAGAGCGGCGTACCAATGCAATCCGCAACCGCAGCTGGCTAGACCCGGCCGAGGTGCAGTCCTACAGCGTGCTGGACGAAGCGGCGATTGCCCAGGTGCGCGAAGAAGCCTGGCCACTGGTGCGCTCGGTCGACGAGATGCACGACGCGCTGTATTCCCTCGCGTATGTGACGGCAGCCGAGGCGCAATTGCACGGCTATGCGACTCACCTGCGCACCCTCGTCAGTGCCGGGCGTTGCTGTCTGCTGGACACCGGAGCCGCGCAGTTCTGGGTGGCGGCCGAGCGCCTGCCCTTGTTGCGAACGCTCTATCCCAAGGTTGTCTGTGAGCCATCGCTCGCGCTGCCGCCCAGTCTGCTCCGGGAAACATGGGAGGACGATGCCGCCCTGCGCGAAGTGCTGCGCCGCCGTCTGGAAGGACTGGGTCCTGTCACCTCGGACCGGTTGGTTGCAGAGCTCGGTCTGCGACCGGTGCTGGTGGAGGTCGCCCTGCTCGGGCTGGAAACGGAAGGCTTTGCGTTCCGGGGGCAGTTCTCGACGCTGCTGCAGGGATCAACACAGTGGTGTGAACGGCGTCTGCTGCAGCGCATTCACCGCTACACCATCGATTCCCACCGGCAGAGCATCAAACCCGTGTCGCTGCAATCCTATATGCGCTTCCTGTTCGACTTGCATGAAGTGCGCGTGCAGCGGCTGCCTGCGCGACCCGTGCTGGTGCCAACCTCTTCCGATGGTCAGGGGCTGCTGCAGCGCACGCTCGCGCGGCTGGATGGCCTGAGCGCACCGGCCACACTGTGGGAAGCGGATGTCTTCCCATCGCGGATCAGCGGCTATGACCCTTCCTGGCTGGATGTGATGTGCATCAGTGGGCGGCTGGTCTGGGGGCGGCTTGTGCGGCCCGGGCTGAAGGGCGGCGCGCTGGCAGACGCCTCCCGCAAGCCAGGGCCGGTCAAGGGCACACCCATCACGTTGTTGCAGCGCCAGAATCAGGATATCTGGGACGCTCTCGCTCGGGCTGCAGACCCGGTCAGTGCGGCGGACGAAGCGCCACTGAGTTCCCTCGCCGCGCGTATCGAAACGGATATCCGCCAGCATGGCGCCAGCTTCTTCGAGCAGATCTCGCGGCGCACGCAGCTGCTGCGCAGCCAGCTGGAGCAGGGCCTGGCCGAACTGGTCAGCGCCGGCCGCATTACCAGCGACAGCTTCACAGGTCTGCGAGCCCTTCTCACGCCCGATGCCCGCAAGCCGGGAGGGCATGCCAATGGCCGTCGTCGCGCCACGTTCGGTGTGGAAGATGCCGGGCGCTGGTCGCTGCTGCGAGATGACCACCCGGTGCCGGCAGTCGCGACCGAAGAGTGTCCGCTGAATGACGAGCAGCTTGAGCGCCTGATCATGATCTACCTGGCGCGCTGGGGGGTGCTGTTCAAGCGCGCACTGGAACGAGAAAGCGCGGCGCCGTCCTGGCGTTTGCTCCTGCGCAAACTGCGCACCCTGGAGTTGCAGGGGGTGGTGCGCGGCGGACGGTTCATCGCCGGCATCAGCGGTGAGCAGTTTGCGCTCCCGGACACTGTCACTGCCCTGCGCCAGTTCGGCAAGAATCAGGATGCTGCCCAGCGCAGCACCGAATATGTCAGTCTGGCGGCTGCCGATCCGGTGAACCTGCTGGCCATCGTTCTGCCAGAGACCCGTTTGCCGCGCCTCGCCCGCAACCGCATTCTGTATCGCGACGGCCTGCCGCTGGCCGTGCTGGAAAACAACAAGGTCAGGTTTCTGCGCGAGGTGGAGCCTGACGTACAATGGCAATTGCAACAGGTCTTGCAGCAACGGGAGTTTCCCTCACGGCTGCGGGCTTACATCGGTACGTGAACCAGGCACTCGCTGCCAGACAAGGATATCCATGACGCTACTCTTTGCAGTCGAAATCCCTACCGTTCCCATCCTGGGGCGTCCGGAGCAGTTTCCCGTCAATCGCATCTACTGTGTGGGGCGCAACTACGCGGCGCATGCGCGGGAGATGGGCGCGAATCCGGAGCGCGAATCGCCCTTTTTCTTCAGCAAACCTGCCAACGCCATCGCTCAGAATGGCGCCGTGCTGCCATACCCGCAGCGCACCCGGGATTTGCACCACGAGGTCGAGCTGGTAGTGGCGCTGGCGGGTGATGCCCTGGCAGCCAAGGGCGAGTGTCTGTCCCTGGCGGAAGCGCAGGCCGCCGTGTTCGGCTATGGTGTGGGAATTGATTTCACGCGCCGAGACCTGCAGGCAGAAGCCAAAGACAAGGCAAGGCCATGGGACACGGCCAAGGGCTTTGACGACTCCGCCCCCATGACAGCACTCACTCCGGTAGCAAAGGTGGGAGACTTGTCCGCCGCGCACATCACGCTGCATGTCAATGGCGAGCTGCGGCAGGAGGGCCACATCAGTGACCTGATCTGGAATATTCCAGAGCTGATAGCGGAATTGTCCACGTATTACCGGCTGCGTCCGGGCGACCTGATCTTCACCGGAACTCCGGCGGGTGTCGCTGCCGTGGTGGCCGGCGATGTGCTGGAAGGTCGAGTGGACGGGCTTGAGACACTGAAGATCAGCATCGGGACAGCACTCAGAAGCTGAAGAAGCTGCTGATGGACAGATAGAGAATGGCGGCGCTCAGGCCCGTGTAGAAAAGAAAACGCCCCGGCTGGCTGCGGAAGCTGGCGAACAGGGTCGGGGCGGCGCCCTGCCGGCACTGTTCCTCATATTCTTCGCGCATGAGGCGTGTACGCTCTTGCTGATAGTCGGTCAGCAAAGCCAGCGCACGCGCGTGCTGCGTGTCGTCACGCAGCCACAGCGCCGGCATCGAGATGCCCCAGTTGCCCGGGGTTGTCTCGTAGAAATCGATGCCATTTTCCTCCAGCAATGCGCGTACATCGTCCGCTTCGTCATCGGGCACGTGACGCAATCTGAACAACAATGTGGCCATGCTGGCTTCCTTGGAGGAGGGTCGGGGGGCATGCTACCTTCTCCTTCGCGATACTGTAAATCACACGGGAACTGACTTCATGCTCGAAAATTCGATAACTGTCACCGCGCGCAAGCGCCTCGCGCGTCCTCTGGGTGCCGGCCTGCTCGCGCTGTTCTGCCTTGCGCCTTGGCATTGGGTGCTGGCACAGAGCGCTGTGTGGGTCGCTACGTCGGGTGCTGAAAAGGTCTACCTGGGCGGCACCGTGCATCTGCTGCGTCCTTCCGACTACCCGCTGCCCGAACCTTTCGAGAAGGCTTATCAGGATTCAAGCGCGGTGTATTTCGAAACCGATATTGCCGGCATGAGCGACTTTGCCGTGCAGGCCCGCATGATGCAGGAGTTGCTGTACAGCGATGGCCGTACACTGCAGACGGTGCTGGATGCGCCCACGTATGCGGCGCTTGCGGCCCATGTCTCCTCAACAGGGCTGCCCATGCAGATGATGGAGCGGTTCAAGCCAGGCATGCTCGTCAGCACGCTGCAGGTCATCGAGTTCCAGAAAATGGGGTTTACGCCGCAGGGTGTCGATGCCTACTTCAACTCCCGTGCGCTGGGCGATGGCAAGCAGGTGGGGGAGCTGGAGTCGATCGACGATCAGATCGGTTTCATCGCCAACATGGGGGAAGGCAACGAGAGTGAGTTTGTGCGTTCGTCGCTGGACGACATGCAGGAAATCGAGACCGCGATGGAGCAGATGATTGCAGCCTGGCGCAGTGGTGACAATGCGACGCTGGAAGCCTTGTTCGTTGCCGACATGAAAGAGGAATACCCGACACTTTATGAGGCGCTGCTGGTGCGCCGCAATACTGCATGGATCGCAATCATCGAGACTTTGTTCGAGAATCAGGGGAATGAGTTCGTCCTGGTGGGCGCGGCACATCTGGTAGGGGAAGATGGTCTGCTGAGTCTTCTGGAGCAGAAAGGCTTCGAGATTTCGCGAGTTGAATGACCGGGGTCCGGTTCACTCCCCGGCGTGCTGACACAGCAAGTCGAAAAAGGCGCGGGCAGCCCGGCTCATCTGTCGCTGCCGGTGGTAAATGCAGTCGAGGTTGCGTGTGAGCGCTATGGCACCTTCGGTGGCGTCAGCGTGTACACAAAGCACGGCCAGTGCCTTGTCTTCCAGCATTGAGCGAGGCAGAACTCCCCAGGCATAGCCTGCAGAAATCAGTGCCTTGATGGTTTCCAGATAATTGGTCGACAGCTTGATCTTGATCCGAAGTCCGTTGCGTGCGAACAGATCTTCCACCAGTTGTGTGGTATAGAACCGTCGTTCGGGCAGGAGCGCAGGGTACTGAGCCATGTCTGCCAGGCTGACGGCTCCGCCCTGGCTCAGGGGATGCTGCGGCGCGGCGACGAAATGCAGCGTGTCCTTCCACAACGTATGTGAACAGATAGTGTCGTTCTGTTCCTGCACTTCCGTGATGATTCCCAGATCGCAATGCCCTTTCAGCACCTCTGCGTAAGCCTCTTCGGAATCCATGAAACGGATGTCCAGCTCCACCCGCGGAAACCGTTCCGAGTACTCGCGCAGAATATGAGGCAGGCGGTGTAGTCCGATGTGGTGACTGGTAATGAGTTTCAGCTGACCTTTGGTCTCGCCATCGAGATCGGCAAGGGCCTGGCGTGCGCTGTCCATGCGTGACAGGATTGCTTCTGCGTGGGGCAGCAGGGTGCGGCCTGCCTCCGTGAGAGAAACCTGCCTGCCGATGCGATCGAACAGCAAGGTGCCCAGCTGTTGTTCCAGCATGTGAATGCGTTTGCTGATGGCAGGCTGTGTAACGTGCAGTCTCTCGGCGGCAGCAGAAAAGGATCTGCCATCGGCGACTGCCACGAATGCTCTCAGATTCTGTGTGTCCATGCCGGACCGAAAGTTGAGGGAGAAATCCGACTGTGAATCAGGCGTTGCTCTTGTGACTCAGAACGATCTGACGCGGGCCCGTCGTGGTGGTTTGACCGCTGATTCCAGAGGGGATCAGTTTGACTTTTCCCCCGGATTTGAGGAACGCTTCGACGTGTTCTGACAGATTTATACGATTGTCTGCTGCGGGGTCCTTCTTGGGTTTGGTAGCCATGGCAATACCTGGTCTCGTCGTGTAAAAGGTCGAGTATTATACACAGAATGCCGGTGCATCGTAACGACGGGTCTGAATGTCAGGCGTTGCGGCGACGTTTGCGGGAGAAAAGCTCTCCAGCAGTGTCTGCGGGGAGGTCTCCCAGTAACTCATCGAGCGATACCTTGTAGACCACTTTGACCTTGGCCAGCAGCTCGATCTCGAGATGGCAGCCATAGTCGCGCGTGGTTTCAATGTCTTCCAGCTGCTTGCGCGAGACGCCCAGAAGGGCTGAACCTTCGGTCATCGAATGCCCGGCGAGCAGGCGCAGGCGACGGATCTGCTCTTTGATGCGAATTGTCAGTGGTGAGAACTTGTATTGTTGGTCTGGCATGCTTTGCTATCTTTATCCTGTGGCTCTGCAGGAGTTTTGCTGATCAATATCAGCGATTTTCCCGCCATCTTTAGGAGCAATCCCGGCATTAGTCGGCTAAATCAGTCTGCACTATCCGGCGATTGCACATGGATGCAAACAATAATGCTTGTACAAAATTTAGTCAAACAACGAAGGCCTGCGAGGAAGTGGCGCGGGGAGAGTGCTGTCTTGTCGCTTGGGAAGTTTGCTAGAATCGCACCCATTCTTTGCCGCAACCAGTGCAGGTAGACCATGGCCCGAAAACCGAAAGAACCGACACAAAAAGTCCCGGAAGTCTTGACCATTGGCGCTGACTGCGTCGTGGCGTTTCATTACAAGCTTTGCGAGATTCTGCCGGATGGCAGCAAGTCAGGGTGGCTTGAACAATCCGAAGGGCGTGAGCCACTGCTGTACCTGCACGGACATGCCAATGTGATTTCGGGACTGGAACAGGCAATGGCCGGCAAGAAAGCGGGGGACTCCCTTGAGATCACGCTGGCGCCTGAGGAGGCCTATGGACCACGTCGGTCAAACTCCATTATCCGCGTGCCAATCAAGCATCTGCACCTGCCGGCGGAACAGAAGCCTCTGATGCCTGGCGTCATTGTAGGGGTGCAGACTGATCAAGGCGTTCGCAGCGCACTGATCGTCAAGGCGGGACGCTTCAATGTCGATATTGATACCAATCACCCTTTTGCTGGCCGGACGCTCCACTACTCGCTCGACATCGTCGAGGTGCGCAAGGCAACGCCGTTGGAAATCACGCACCGTCACGCACATGGCGCCGGCGGGCACCATCACTGAAGTCAGTGCGCCTCAGGCCTGAGGCGCCGTCAGCTGTGTAATCAGTTTGCGATTGGTGACGACTTCGTAGAAGCGCTCGTCCGAGACCTGGCCCTCCACCGGGGCCTCGTCCTTCCAAAGCCTCACGCGTCCTTCCCGAATCACCAGATCATGTGACTTGCCGTTCACGTCAGGAAATTTTCCGACGTGCAGCGCCACGCTTTCACCGTTGATGCGCACGCTGACGCGCTTGAGCACGATTTCCTGCTGCAGCTTTTCGAAGCCAGGGTTATCCAGAAGAATGCCGTTCACGTTGTAGCGAATGGTGTTCTGGCCCTTTTCTCCTCTGCCCGGCTCGCCGTCGGCCAGCGCGAACACTTCCACATTGAATACACCGGGCTGGATGAGGCGCCGCAGCTTCCAGGTGCAGGAAGACAGACGATCTGCCTTGCCGATGGCGCCCGAAATCATGATGGGTTTCTCGTCATCATAGAGAAACAGCGGCGCTGCCGGGGCATAGCAAAGCCCGATACCCAGTTCCAGCTTGGGAAGGCCCATCTGCTCGGAATGCAGATTGTTGGCGTGCACTACATTGAGCATGGCTCTGGCCAGGCCGCAGGCCCTGGCAACTGCGAACCATTGCTGCGGGCTCTTTTCATGCTCGAGGAGGCTCAGGATGACGGCGTCACCTTCGATGAACACCTTGCTGGCTCCGTAAACAGGCAGCAGCGCATTGATCGGGCTGAAGAAGCGCAGACTGAAGTACGAAGCCGGATTCAGAGCCTTGGCCTGCAATTCTTCCGTGACAGTCGTGGAGCCACGCACATCCGCCTTGATGATGGCGTGATGCACGATACGGTCCTGATCGTCCTGCTGTTCGCTGGAGGTCAGCAGCGAATAGAGCGAGTTGGCCTCGCGTGACAGCTTCAGCTCTTCTTCGCTGCGCAGAATGTGCAGTCGGTTGAAGGCCCGGTGAGCCAGGCGGTAATACTTGAGGTGGCGGCGGAAACGACAGATATCCTGCAGAATGCCGAGCGTACTTTCCAGTGCCCGCGGGCCTGCCTCCTGCTTGATCTGCCTGATAGCCTCGCCAAACAGCTTCATCTGCGCCGGAGTGAAGGTATAGCCATTGAGTGCTCTGGCCTGCAGCTTCTTTGCATCGATCTGGCCGCACAGGTACTGACACAGAAAGCGCCCTTCGATCTGTTCCGCCAGGGCGGGAGACCATAGGCTTTTGACGTGTCGCGAGGCGATCAGCATGGTGAACAGGCGCTTTTTGCGCCATTGCCGCGTGACACTGGCCAGAACCTTGCGCCTATTGCTGACAGGCTTGCGGGCCTCCCACCAGGCCCCCCAGCCGGCGTTGCGACGGGTATCCAGCAATGCTTCGGCCTGGCGGCCAATGTCGAAGAGTGCCGTCAGATTCTCTGGCGTTTCCAGCCAGGAGAAGTCTTCCGTCAATTCGCTTTTCATGTCACTGGCCAGGCCCATGAATTTCTGCGTCTGAAACAGACCGCCCATTTCGTCATAAAGCTCGGGAGTGCCGCTGCCGGGTGCCGCCATCAGCGGTGCAATGCTCAGCTCTGGAATGTGCAGTCCCAACAGAGTCTCCACTCCATCATTCAGAGAATTGAATCCGGCATCCTCGCCATCGCCCCCCCACAGACGGTATTGGTCGATCAGGAAGGTATTTGCCCCTGGCTCACTTGAGCACAGCATCGGGTTGAGCCGAAGATCCAGCACATTGTGTGCGTCCATTGGCATGTACTGCGTGCGCACTTCCGCGAGCTGCCGTGACTCGACCCGTTCCAGCTGGGCGAAGAGCTGGCTGTTCACATTGAAAAGGATGGCGTCGTAATTCTTTTGCAGCCAGAACAGACGCTGGTTGGTCAGCAGAGCGTTGGCGGACGAACGCTCCTGAGATTCAGAGGTGCGCGCCTTCAGAGCGTCAATCATCTCATCGAGCTGGGCGCGTGTGGTCACCAGGATGAACTTCAGCAGGGCAAATTCCAGCAGCTGGATACTGTCGCGGCTCAAGTCTGTCTTCACGCGGTGCAGCAATCCCGTCATCACGTCCAGATAGCTTGCGCGCAGCGCGTTGAATGGGGCGCTGAAATCCACCGGCTGGGCGCTCTGCGTGGTGGCCTGCTGGGTCAGCGCCGTTGCCAGGCGCCTGACATCGGCAGCAAAGCGGGGGCTTATGCGCACATCCACGTGGTAGTTGCTGATCCCCTTGCGCAGGTCGCCCAGGTTGATGCTCAGCGGCGGAAGGAGTGACAGCGTGTCGATATTGGTAAGCGTCATAAGTCTCTTGCTGGCTGGTCGAATGGACAGAAGCGCTGCATCAGCTCGCGTGCCGAACCGATCTTTCCAAATTTGCGCGGGGAAGTCCAGCCAGCACACCGTCGCTGCCTGCGTGTAGGCAAGCTTCCGGAGCCTGTGCTATCGTCGGGCCGCACCGATCGCGGCACGCAGACATGTTTCCAACAAAGACGAAAAGGGGAGAGCACAGCATGCATCCGGAGAATCCAGATCGACGAAAGCTTCTTAAGGGAGCACTCAATACAGGTGTCGTGACCCTGGGGGCCATGAGTTTTCCTCACTGGATGATGCCTGCCCTTGCCCAGGGCGAGCTGGATGTGCCCTTCACCGATGTGCCCGACACCTTCAATCCGCAGCCCGTTCGACCGGGCGCCACGCATTTTCTCGATACGCGCCGCATCAATTCCTTCTACACCGACAATGATGACTTCTACCTCGTGCAGCACTACGGTCAGCCGGAAGTGGACAATGCAAGCTACCAGCTGAACGTGACAGGACTGGTGGATCGCCCGCTGAGTTTTTCCCTCGAGCAGCTGCGCAGTCGTCCCGTCATCGAAAAGGACGTCGGCTTTGAGTGCGGCGGCAACGGCAATCGCCTCTTTCACGGTCTGATCGGCAATGCCACCTGGCGCGGTGTCAGCCTGCGCGACATCCTCACGGAAGCAGGCATTCAGCCAGAAGGCAAGGAAGTGGTGTTTTTCGGCGCTGATATCGGCGAAGAAGAGATTCGAGGCCGCAAGGTGCCCAAGGCCTTTGCGCGCAGCATGTCGGTGGAAGACGCCATGAACGAGAACAACCTGCTGGCCTTCGAGATGAATGGTGAAGCGCTGCCGCATTTCCACGGCAAGCCCGTCCGCCTGCTGGCGCCCGGCTGGTATGGCGTGGCCAACGTGAAATGGCTGACGCAGATCCACGTGCAGGATACGCGCTATATGGGGCGCTTCATGGGCCGTGACTACGTCACCCTGAAGCGGGAAGTCGTGGGCGGCACGGAGCGCTGGGTGGAAAATTCAGTGGCGAAAATGAATCTGAAGTCAGCCATCGTCCGCGTCACGCGCAATGGCAATGCCCATACTGTCCGTGGTTTCGTGCTAAATGACGGCACTCCGCTGCGCAGCGTGGAAGTCAGCATCGACAACGGACCCTGGCAACAGGCGACCCTCGACCCGGAAGCCTCGCAGTTCTCGTGGAAGCTGTTCAGCTTCGACTGGCAGGGCGCGCAGCCCGGCGAACACACACTGGTGTCACGTGTCACTGACAGCAATGGTCGCGTGCAGGGCACGGCGGAAGAGCTGCCAGAGCGCGTGAGTTACTGGGAAGAGTTCGGCCAGTTTCCACGGCGCGTGATGATTGGGGGCTGAGCCATGTCCACCTATCTGGTACTCACAGTCATTGGTGATGACAAGCCTGGTCTCGTCGAGATGCTGGCTGATACCATCGCCAGGCATTCCGGCAACTGGCTGGAAAGCAATATGTCCCACCTGGCAGGCAAGTTTGCCGGCATTCTGCGCGTCAGTGTGGCAGATGCGCATGCTGACGCGTTGATTCAGGACCTGCAGAAATTGTCCTCGGCGCTGAAACTGGTCGTGGAAAAGGTGCGACTGAGCGAAGCGCCAGCCCGGCAGCGCTCACTGCGTCTGACCCTGGTGGGCAATGACCGGCCAGGCATCATCAAGGAAATTTCCCGCGCTCTAGCCCTGCAGCATGTGAATGTGGAGGAGCTGGCCACGCAATGCACCACCGCGCCCATGTCGGGAGAATCGCTGTTCAATGCGCAGGCTGAACTGAAGGTGCCGGCCGATCTGGATGTGCACGCCCTGCAGCGCCAGCTGGAGCAGCTGGCGGATGATCTGATTGTGGAGATCTCGCTGGTGTCACTGCAGTGACCTGCAGCAAGGGGTCGGGACTCACCCGCGCAGGGTGATGATCTCCCAGCCCCTGGCTTCGGCTATGCCGCGCAGGGTGTCATCGGGGTCCACAGCAACTGCGCGCGTGGCGCGCTCCAGCAACGGCAAGTCATTGAATGAATCGCTGTAGAACACACTGTCCTCCATGCCAAGCGGCGCCTTGCCAGACGCACTTTGAGCGTTGTATGCCTCCAGCCAATGTGTCAGTCGCTGCACCTTCCCCGCCTGAAAACTCGGTATGCCCACAATCCGTCCAGTGAACTCGTCGTCAACGAGCTCCAGGTCTGTGGCGATCAGGGCATCCACTTCCAAACGAGCGGCAATCGGTTCGGTAATGAAGCGGTTCGTTGCTGTAATGATCAGGCAATAATCACCACGCAGGCGATGGGTTTCCAGCAGCGCTTCGGCAGCGGGCAGCATCATCGGTTCGATGAAATCGCGCATGTAGTCGCGGTGCAGTGCGTCACGCTGCGCACGGGACATGCCTTGCAGCGCGCTGACCACGAATTCGGTATAGGCCACCATGTCCAGGCCGCCATTCTTGTACTGCTGGTAGAAGTAGTCATTGCGCGCCTTGTGCTGCACGGCGTCGACGAGCCCTTTGCTGATGAGAAAGTCCCCGAAGGAGTGATCGCTGTCGCCACGCAGCAGCGTGTTGTCGAGGTCGAAAATGGCAAGAGTCATGGGGCTGATGTCCGGCGGATGCGTGAATGAGCGCGCATTATACCCTGCGCCGTGTGCGGCCGTGCCAGCCCCGTCGGCCGATTCCTGTCATCCCGTTGAACAATCCTTCGCAGTTGTGAAACAATGCCGATGATGCTTTTCAACGACAGGAACCGGGTGCGCGATGATAGATTCTCAAGGGTTCAGACCAAATGTCGGCATCATCATCTGCAACACGCGCGGCCAGCTGTTGTGGGCCAAGCGCATTGGCCAGGAGGCCTGGCAGTTCCCCCAGGGCGGCATCCGTCATGGGGAGCGACTACAGCAGGCCATGTTTCGCGAATTGAAGGAAGAAGTCGGGCTGGAGTCTGCCGACGTGCAGATACTGTCCTCCACCAAAGGATGGTTGTATTACCATCTTCCCAGGAACCTGATTCGCCAGAATACCAATCCCACGTGCATTGGCCAGAAGCAGAAGTGGTATCTGCTCGGACTGCGTTCCGAAGATCAGAAGATCAATCTGGCATCCAACAACAGTCCCGAGTTCGATGACTGGCAATGGGTAAGCTTCTGGTACCCTCTCAGTCAGGTCATCGACTTCAAGCGTGAAGTCTACCGCCAGGCGCTCAAGGAGCTGGTGAAGCCCCTGAATCAATTCGTACGCACCTGACGGAACCCTGAACATGCTTGAACGATTGCGTGAAATAGTCCAAGAGGTAAACACTGCGAAGGATCTGCAGTCTGCCCTCAATGTCATCGTTTCCCGAGTGCGGGATGCCATGAACACACAGGTGTGCTCCGTCTACCTGCTGGATTCCGAGATCAACAGCCACGTGCTCATGGCGACTGAAGGGCTCAAGAAGTCGGCGGTTGGCCATGTCAGTCTGCAGCTGGGGGAAGGCCTGGTCGGCCTGGTCGCCAGAAATGCCGAGCCGGTCAATCTGGAAGACGCGCAATCCCACCCCAGTTATCACTACTTGTCTGAAACCGGCGAAGAGCAGTTCAGCTCCTTCCTGGGTGTGCCCATCATCCACCATCGCAAAGTGCTGGGGGTGCTCGTAGTGCAGCACCGTGAAAAGCGTAGCTTCGATGAAGGCGAAGAGGCCTTCCTGATCACCTTGTCAGCCCAGCTGGCAGGCGTGATTGCCGCGGCCGAAGCCACGGGCGCTATTCAAGGCATGAGTCCCTCCGGTCAGCGCAAGTCTGACACCAGTTTCAGCGGCGTCGCCGGCTCCACGGGCGTGGCGATCGGCCATGCCGTGGTTGTGTTTCCGCCAGCTGACCTGGACCTTATCCCCAATCGCGCCTGTACCGATGTCGAAAAGGAAGTGGAATTCTTCAACGGCGCGCTGCAGGCCGTGCGCGATGACATGAGCCGGCTGGCCACGTCTCTTGAGAATCGACTGCGCCCGGAAGAGCGCGAGCTGTTCGCGGTCTACCTGCGCATGCTGGATGACGACGCGCTTGGCAAGGAAGTGCAGGATCGCATCCGTCTCGGCAACTGGGCACAAGGGGCGCTGGCCGATGTGGCGAAGGATCATGTCCGTTCGTTCGAGCTGATGAAGGACCCGTATCTGCGCGAGCGTGCCGCCGACATCAAGGATCTGTGCAGCCGCGTGCTGTTCTATCTGCAGGATCAAGACGTCGTGAAGGCAGAGTACCCCCACGATACCATTCTGGTGGGTGAGGAACTGACGGCGGCAATGCTGGCCGAAGTGCCCAAGGAAAAGCTGAGGGGTCTGATCTCCGTGAAAGGCTCGGGCAACTCGCATGTCGCCATTCTGGCCCGCACCATGGGCATCCCCACGGCGATGGGCGTGGTGGATCTGCCCTATCGCCAGCTGGATGGACGCGAACTGATCGTCGATGGCTATAACGGCCAGGTCTACAGCAATCCTTCGGATCAGCTGCGCAACCGCTACCGGGAAGTCATCAAGGAAGAGGAGCAGCTGGTCAAAGGGCTGGAAGGCCTGATCCATCTGCCCTGCGAGACGCCCGACCATCATCGTGTGAATCTGTGGGTGAACACAGGTCTGATGTCGGACGTGGTGCGTTCCCTTGATCACGGCGCCGAAGGTATCGGCCTGTTCCGCACCGAAGTGCCCTTCCTCCTGGCGGAACGCTTCCCGAGTGAGCAGGAGCAGGCGGATATCTATCGTGAACAACTGCAGGCCTTTGCACCGAAACTGGTGACCATGCGCACCCTCGACATCGGCGGCGACAAGGCGTTGCCTTACTTCCCCATCGAGGAAGAGAACCCTTTCCTGGGCTGGCGCGGCATCCGCGTCACCCTCGACCACCCCGAGATCTTCATCGCGCAGGTGCGGGCCATGATTCGCGCCAGTGAGGGACTCGACAATCTGCAGATCATGCTGCCGATGATCTCCAATGTGCAGGAAGTCACTGGGTCAATCCAGATCATCAAGCGGGCCTGGCGCGAGTTGCGCGAAGAAGGACACGACGTGCGCATGCCGCCCATTGGTGTGATGATCGAGTTGCCGGCGGCCGTGTATCAGACGCGCGCATTGTGTCGGCTGGTGGATTTCATCTCCGTGGGCAGCAATGATCTGACGCAGTATCTGCTGGCCGTTGACCGCAACAATCCCCGCGTGGCCAGCCTGTATTCCTCATTCCACCCTGCCGTGCTGCAGGCGTTGCAGCACGTCGTGACGGAAGCTCATCGCGAGAACCGACCCGTGAGCATCTGCGGGGAGATGGCCGGGGACCCCGGTGCAGCCATTCTGCTGATAGCCATGGGCTTCGACATTCTTTCCATGAATGCGACCACGCTGCTGAAGGTGAAGGCTGTCATCCGCAGCGTGCCCCTGAGTGTTGCGAAAGAACTCCTGGCACAGGTCATGGAACTGGACGATGCCCAGTCGGTGCGAAACTGCGTGGACATGGCGCTGTACAACGCAGGCGTTGACCGTTTGCTGCGAACTTCACGCAACAACTGATGCGATCCCTCGATCAATTGCCCGTGCCGCGGGACTGACGCCTTGTTTATTTTTGATTCATGGCAATATTCCTACATGAATAGTCAATTAAATCAGGATAATGCGTCAAAGGATGGCTTCAGGAGATGAAGCGACATAGGGACATATCGAGTACTGACGACTTCACGGAAGACGTCGTCAGCCTCACATCCTTCCATCCTCCCCCGCCTTGACAAGCCCTCTGAGCATAAGGGAGCATCACCACTCCTCAGGTTCATCCCGTTCAAGAAGCCCTGCATGCTGACTTATCCCCAGTTTGATCCCGTCGCCTTTTCGCTTGGCCCTCTGTCAGTTCACTGGTACGGCATCATGTACATCGTCGCCTTTGGTGGCGCCTGGTGGCTGGCGAAAATTCGGGCGTCACGCGCGCCCGGACAATGGTCGGATGAGCAGATTGCCGACCTGATCTTCTACGGGGCGCTTGGTGCTGTGCTGGGCGGACGCGTAGGCTCGGCGTTCTTCTACAATTTCGACCGCCTGCTGGAAGACCCGTTGTGGCTGCTGCGGGTGTGGGAAGGAGGAATGTCCTTCCATGGCGGTTTTCTAGGGGTGATGGTCGCGCTGTACTGGTATGCCGGCAAACTGGGCAAGCACTATTTCGAGGTGCTGGACTTCATTGCACCGCTCGCGCCCTTCGGGCTGGGGGCTGGCAGACTGGGCAACTTCATCGGCGGCGAACTGTGGGGTCGCCCCACCGACGTGCCCTGGGGCATGGTGTTTCCCCATGTGGATGCCGCCCCGCGCCATGCTTCGCAGCTCTATCAGTTCGCGCTTGAAGGCATTCTGTTGTTCGGTCTGCTGTGGTGGTTTTCCTCGACGCCACGTCCGCGTTATGCGGTGTCGGGCTTCTTCGGCGTCGGCTACGGTCTGCAACGTTTCTTCGTGGAGTTCTATCGCGAGCCCGACTCCTGGCTGGGCTTCGTCGCGCTGGACTGGATGACGATGGGGCAGGTACTCTCCCTGCCCATGATCATTGCAGGGCTTTGGCTGCTGAAGCTGGCCTATGCCCCCGGCCCGACTGGACGCGTATCCCCATGAAGCAATACCTCGATCTGCTGCAGAGAATCCTGGATGAAGGGACCCCCAAGGGCGACCGCACCGGCACCGGCACGCTGTCCGTGTTTGGCCACCAGATGCGTTTCGACCTTTCCAAAGGTTTCCCGGTGCTGACCACCAAGAAACTGCACCTGCGCTCCATCATCCATGAGCTGCTGTGGTTTCTGACCGGGGACACCAACATTCGTTATCTCAAGGAAAACGGCGTCTCCATCTGGGACGAGTGGGCCGATGAGAACGGCGACCTGGGGCCCGTGTACGGTTTCCAGTGGCGCTCCTGGCCAGGCCCGGACGGTCAGTCCGTGGACCAGATCAGCAAGCTCATTGAGCAGATTCGCCGCAACCCGGATTCCCGCCGCCTGATGGTAGTGGCCTACAACCCGGCCTATGTGGATCAGATGGCGCTGCCGCCCTGCCATTCCCTGTTCCAGTTCTACGTGGCCAACGGCAAGCTGTCCTGCCAGTTGTATCAGCGCTCGGCCGACACCTTCCTGGGCGTGCCGTTCAATATCGCCTCCTACGCCTTGCTGACCCACATGGTGGCGCAGCAGTGTGATCTGGAAGTGGGCGACTTCATCTGGACCGGTGGCGACACGCACCTGTACAGCAATCATCTGGAGCAGACGCAACTGCAGCTCGCGCGCTCGCCGCTGCCACTGCCGACCCTGGTGATCAAGCGCCGTCCTGCCGACATCTTCAGCTATGCGTATGATGATTTCGAACTCGTCGGTTATGAATCCCATCCGCACATCAAGGCGCCCGTCGCCATCTGATCCACGTTCACTGCAGGAGGGCGTTGCGTGAAGCTAGCCTTGATCTGGGCCATGGCCCGCAATCGCACCATCGGCCGCAACAACACGCTGCCCTGGCATCTGCCGGAAGACCTCAAGTACTTCAAGCGCGTCACGCTGGGCAAGCCCATCATCATGGGGCGCAAGACCTGGGACTCCATCGGGCGCCCGCTGCCGGGCCGCACCAATATCGTCATCACCCGGGACGCTGGTTTTCAAGCTGAAGGTGCGCGCGTCGTGCAGACGCTGGAGCAGGCACTGGCGCTGGCGGAAAAGATCTGTCTGATCGACGGCGCGGAGGAGGCAGTGGTGATCGGCGGTGCGCAGATTTACGCGTTGGCACTGCCGCTCGCGGACCGCCTTTATCTGACCCAGGTGCACGCCGATGTCGAGGGCGACGCGCATTTCCCGCCACTGGATCTGGCGCAGTGGCATGAGTTGGGACGTGAGGATTTTGCGGCACACGGGCCGAATCCCTACGACTACAGTTTCTTGATTCTTGAAAGAGAGATCTGAAATCACGCTGCCAGAGACGGACATATCAGCGCCTGGCAGTTGTGTCATCGGCCTGATCGACCCCAAGACGCCCACCAATGTCGGTGCCATCCTGCGTGCTGCCGGATGCTATCAGGCGCAAGCCGTGCGCTACACCGGCGAGCGTTTCGACCACGCTGTGCGCTTTCACACGGACACCAAGGGTTTCAACGCGAAAATTCCGCTGCTGCAGGTGGACAACATGCTGTCTGCGCTGCCGGAGGGCATGCAGATCGTGTGCGTGGAGCTGGCAGAAGGGGCGATGTCTCTTCCGGAATTCGAGCACCCGCTGCACGCCCTGTATGTCTTCGGGCCGGAGGATGGCTCGATCCCTCAGGCGATCATTCATGCGGCAGACAGTGTGGTCTATATTCCGACCATCGGCTGCATGAATCTGGCGGCGACGGTCAACGTGGTGCTCTATGACCGGCTCGCAAAATCAGCGGCAAGCCACGACGGCGACGCGCGTATCCGCAGCAGCCGTGACGTCAACAACCGCCTGAAGACCATGTCACGGGAAGACAACGCTTAGCCTTGAACGAAAGGCGTGGCATTGCTTCAAAGAAGTGAGTTGGAGGAGTCTTCAGTGTGCAGCGCCACACTTTCTCACAAACGCAGTGCGGTGGGGAAAGTCGTCAACGTGCGATGTTGGAAAGGCGCCGGGCCGGGGTAGCGAGCGGTCTGCGCAGGACCGTCTGCCGCCTGGACGGCGGCAGCCGAGCCCCCATGGATGGGTTCACGGCGTGTCCTGAGCAGACCGCTCGCTACCCCGGCCCGGCCCCGACCAATCATTCACGTCGGGGCGGACCCACCACACTGATCAATCCAGCGGAATGAACGCCAGCGCATTGTTCTGGTTCATCGGAATGACCAACTGGTTCTGGATCGAGTCATAGCACATGGACGCCGCTGACGGGATGCCCACCGCGATGACTTCCGCTTCCTGACCGGGACGAATGCGGGAGACACTGCCGAAGCGCACGCTGCTCACGTACTTCGTGCCATCCGCCATGATTACCACGCCGTCGTTGCCGCCTTCCGCTGCGCGCTCGGTCAACACGACTTCGCCCGCAGGGTTGTACGTCACCACGGCATTGTCTGCAATATTCACCATGACGATGTTGCCGTCATTGTCGATGGCCAGGCCATTGGGCGATGCCACTGGCGCGCCTTCCGCAAATACGGAGGTCTCGCCGCTCGCAGTGACCTTGTAGATGCGCTGGGTGCCGCCGGTATTCGAGGCGTAAACGGTGCCGTCTGCTGCAACGGCCACGCCGTTCAGGCCAGTGGCTTCCGGCACGGCTACGGCACCCATCGGGGCTCCGGTGGCCAGGTCGAACATGCGCACGGTGTCGATGTCCACGGTGTAGAGCACGCCATTGAGGATCGCGCTGCCCAGAGGCTGGTTCAGTGTCAGGCCGTCACGTGTGGCGCCGATCCACTTGGAGGTGTGCACGCTGCCGTCCGGATTGATCAGGGATGCATAACCATCGTTTTCCTGCAGGTTCTGCGGGATGCCGTTGTTCATGGCGATGATAAGATTGCGGTCGGGGTCAAAGGTGCAGCTCTCGGCGGTGCGGAAGCTGCCGAATACTTTCACGTTGCTGGACATTGGCGTTGCCACGCCGGCCTCATTGACAGTGCCCAGCGGGCCGCCTGCAGCGAAGGGGCCGGGTGTGGCAGCAGGAGCCTGGGCCTGTGCAGCGCTGGCCGCGAGACTCACCAGTGCGGTCAACAATAATTTCTTCATGAAGCGATCTCCTTGGTTGCGTAGTCAACCGTGTTTAGTGAAGTGGGTCAGGGACAATCGTACGCCGCTTGTATGACGGCTGTGATGACTGGAGACCCGGAAAACCGGGACTCTAGTTCAATGCCTTCTTCAGCGCCTTGGAATTGCGCTGATAGTTGTACATCTTCTGCTTCTTCTCGGGCAGTTCGGTCACGGCGATGGGCTGGAAGCCATTCTCCATGAACCAGTGGGTGGTTTGCGTCGTCAGCACGATGACATGGGTCAGGCCGATCTTGCGAGCCTGCACTTCCAGAGCCTTGAGCAGGTGCTCGCCACGGCCGTTGGCCTGGTAATCCTTGTGGATGGCGATGCACGCAATCTCGCCGCAGCTGGTGTCCAGCGGGTAAAGCGCGGCACAGGCGATGATCATGCCTTCGCGTTCTATAACGAAAAAGAAATCGATCTCGGACTCCAGCAGCTCGCGGGAGCGGTGCACGAGCACACCCGCCTCTTCCAGAGGACTGATGAGTTCCAGAATGCCGCCCACATCGGCGATGCTGGCGCGACGCAGATTTTCAAAGTTGCCCTTGGACACCAGAGTGCCGCTGCCCTCGCGGGTGAACAGCTCCTCGATCAGCGCACCATTGCGTTCAAAACTGATCAGATGGCTGCGCCGGACGTGGTGGCGGCAGGCTTTCACGGCGGCGGCCAGTGCCTGTGCCACGCCATTGGCCTTGTTTTCCTGATGCAGTTCGACGTTCGCCAGCACGTCCTGAGCCGATGCCGGATTGAGCGCGCTGACAATGCTGCCCTCGCTGTCCATGATGCCGGATTGCGGGATGAACAGAATGAGTTTCTCGGCATTCAGTGCGATGGCAGTTTCCGTCGCTACTTCTTCAGGCGACAGGTTGAACACTTCGCCCGTGGTAGAGCAGCCAAGATTGGACACCAGCACAATATTGTTATGGTTCAGGTGCTGCATGATGGCCTTTGCATTGATCTTGCGCACCACGCCAGTCAGTGCATGGTCGATGCCGTCCAGCACCCCCAGCGGACGCGCCGTGATGAAGTTGCCGCGTGCCAGCTTGATGTCGGCGCCGTGCATGGGGGAGTTGGCCAGGCCCATGGAAAACAGCGCTTCAATGTCGATGCTCAGGGCTCCGACAATCTGCTTGATGATCTGCAGGCTGATGGCATCGGTGATGCGCAGGCCCTTGTGATAGGTGGACTCGATGCCTCCCGCCTCGAGCGCTGCATTGATCTGCGGACGCGCCCCGTGGACCAGTACCAGCTTTACGCCAAGGCTCTGCAGCAGGGTGATGTCGTGCACGATGTTGTTGAAATTCTCGTGCGCAATGGCCTCGCCAGGCAGCAGCACGACGAACACCTTCTTGCGGTGCGCGTTGATGTAGCTGGACGAGTGTCGGAACCAGTCGATGTACTGAGGAAGATTTTTCATGGCGGCAATATAGTCTATTTCTGTTACAGGCAGTAGTGGCGGATCAGGCCGCGCAGCGTGTCGATGCACGGCTGCAGACGGTCCAGCGCCAGGTACTCATCGGGCTGGTGGGCCTGGTCTATGTCGCCCGGGCCCAGGATGATAGTGTCCATGCCCAGGCGTTGCAGCAGTGGCGCCTCGGTGCCGAAGGCCACACTCGCCGCGCTGTTGCCGGTCAGGCGCTCGGCCGTCTTCACCAGTTCATTGGCCGGATCGGTATAGAACGCGGGCAGCCCGGCAAACAAGGGTTTGATGGTGGCCTTCACGTCATGGCGTTCGGCAATCGGCAGCACACGCTGCAGAATTTCTTCGCGCATGGCGGCGATCTCCATGCCGGGCAGCAGGCGGAGGTCGAATTCCAGCCGGCACTGGCCGCAGATGCGATTGGGATTGTCGCCCCCATGGATGCAGCCCAGATTCAGCGTCGGGCGCGGAATGCTGAACAGCGGGCTGTGATAGCGCTGCTGCAGTGACTGCCGGAACAGGATCAGCTCGCTGATAACCTCATGCATGGCATCCAGAGCATTGCGGCCCAGGTCGGCATTGGACGAGTGACCGCTGCGGCCCAGCAGGTCGATGGACTCCATCATGATGCCCTTGTGGGCGTAGATCGGGCGCATGCCAGTGGGCTCGCCGATCACCGCACAACGGGCTTTTGGCCGGCCCAGTTCGGCCAGCGTGCGGGCCCCCTGCATGGAGGTCTCTTCGTCGGCGGTGGCCAGCACGATCAGGGGCTGGCGAAAGACGACGCCCTCGAAATCCTTCAGAGCCTCCATGATCAGCGGGAAGAAACTCTTCATGTCCGTGCTGCCCAGCCCGTAGAGCCGCCCGTCCTTCTCGGTCAGACGAAACGGGTTCACGGACCACAAGGCCTCGTCCAGCGGCACGGTGTCGGTGTGTCCTGCCAGCACCAGCCCGCCAGGTCCTTCGCCGCGCGTAGCCAGCAGATTGCGCTTGGCATTGCCCGCCGTCAGCGCGGAGGTGCCGGGACTCGCAATCTGCTCTGTGCGAAAGCCCATATCTTCGAAGCACTGCGCCAGGTAGTCGATGACCGGCACGTTGCTGGTGTCGAGTGCAGGATTGGCCGAGCTGACACTCGGGCGGCTGATGAGGGCGTCAAGATGGGTGAACAGGTCCGGAAACTGCGGCATGTCACGTTGCTCCGTTGCTGACTGCAAGGTCGCACTTCGCGGCCATCACGAAGTCATTCAGGGGCAGGCCATTGGCTTTATGGGGCCACCAGGACTCGGTCACAGAAACTCTTCCAGAACACTGTTCAAGAACTGCTGACCCTTGTCGGTCGGGCGCATCACGCCATCGACCACACTCAGCAATTGCCTGAGCTGCAGCGATGATACCTGCTTTCGCAGGGGCTCGAAACCCAGCCCCGTGGCGGCCTCGAACTGCAGGGCGGTGAACCCTTCTGACAGCCGCAGCACATTGAGCAGGTATTCGATGGCGCGTTCGTCCTGCGGAATGGGCAGCACTTCGGCCATGGCCTCGCCGGGGATTTCCAGGAAGTGCGCCGGCTGCTTCTTCTTGCGGGTGCGCAGAATCTCGCCGGTGTCGGGCCGGGTGATCTTGCCGTGGGCGCCGGCCCCGATCCCGAGATAATCCCCGAAGCGCCAGTAGTTGAGATTGTGGCGCGCCTGGCGCCCTGGCTGGGCGAACGCCGAGATTTCGTAGCGGTGGTAGCCGCGCTGTGCCAGCAGTGCCAGTCCGGCGTCCTGAATGTCGATGAGCGCGTCCTCTTCCGGCAGGGCCGGCGGGCGCTTGAAGAATTCGGTATTGGGCTCGATGGTCAGCTGATACCAGGACAGGTGTTCCGGCGCGAAGGCCATCGCCGTTTCCAGATCCAGCAGGGCGGCCTCCGGCGTCTGGTCCTTCAGTCCGTACATCAGGTCGAGGTTCAGATTGTCGAAGCCTGCGGCGCGCGCGAATTCGATGGCCTTGCGTGCGTCGTCGGCATCATGGATGCGGCCCAGGTGCTGCAGCTGTGCTGCGTCGAAACTCTGGATGCCGATGGACAGCCGATTGATGCCCGCACGGCGATAGTCGGCAAACTTCGCGCGCTCGGCGGTGCCGGGGTTGGCCTCCAAAGTGATCTCGATGTCGGGCGCGAAGGCGACATGGCGTTGCAGCTGTGCGAACAGACGCTCATAGGCGCGCGCCGAGAACAGACTCGGAGTGCCGCCGCCGATGAAGATCGATTGCAGCGGCCGGCCCTGCACGCCGTCGAGGTCGGCCAGAAAATCAGCAAGCAGCGCGTCGACGTAGGCGTCTTCCGGCAGCTCGCCATTCTTCTGGTGGGAATTAAAGTCGCAGTAGGGGCACTTGCGCACGCACCAGGGCACATGCACATACAGACTCAGGGGCGGCTGCTGCAGCAAGGAACCGGGTGTCGCGTTCAACGCAGCGACCCGCGCAGCGTGTCCCAGTGCAGCAGCAGCTGACGCAGGGCCTGGCCCCGATGACTGAGGCTGTTCTTGACGGCCGGTTCCAGCTGCGCCGAGGCACAGCCATGGGTGGGCACGAAAAAGAGCGGGTCGTAGCCGAAGCCGTTCTCACCGGCAGCGGCAAACAGGATGCGGCCTTCCCAGGTGCCGTGACACACGAAGGGCATCGGGTCGGCAGCATGGCGCAGGAACGCGATGCAGCACTGGAAGCGTGCCGTGCGCTGTGCCTCGGGCACCTCACGCAGGGCGTCGAGCAATTTGGCATTGTTATGGGCGTCAGTAGCGCCGGGCCCGGCATAGCGCGCGGAGTAGATTCCGGGCTGACCGAGCAGCGCGTCCACTTCCAGGCCCGAGTCATCCGCCAGCGCAGGCAGCCCCGTAAGCGCCGCCGCGTGCCGCGCCTTCAGAATGGCGTTCTCGACGAAGCTCAGGCCGGTCTCGTCGGCATCACTTACACCGAGCGAACGCTGCGTCACGAAGTCTACGTCGGCACTGCCCAGCATCTGCTGGAATTCCCGCAGCTTGCCGGCATTGCCGGTGGCCAGGACGATCTTGTGCATGGCGACCTCCGTGCCCTCAGCGGCTGAGATGATAAATGGCGGTTTCGCCGAGCAGGTTCGGCCACAGGCGGATCATCCAGCTGCCCTGGTGCTTGTGATCGACCACGGTGCGGGTGATCACATTGATCTGCCGTTCCCGGCACAAGGCATCGAAGTCCCGCACCGTGCAGAAGTGGATGTTGGGCGTGTCATACCACTGATAGGGCATGAAGTTGGACACCGGCATGCGGCCCTTGAAGGTGAGATACCAGCGGCTGCGCCAGTTGCCGAAATTCGGGAAGGTGACGATGACATTGCGGCCGATGCGCAGCATCTCGTCCATGAGCACATCGGGATAGCTCACGGCCTGCAACGTCTGTGTCAGCAGCACGGTGTCGAAACTTTTGTCGCAAAAATTGGTCAGGCTCTTGTTCAAGTCCTGCTGCAGCACGTTGACGCCTTTCTCCAGGCACGCGTGGATCTTGCGCTCGTCAATCTCGAGGCCCGTGTCCGACACGCCTTTGGTGCGTTTGAGATACTCCAGCAGACTGCCGTCGCCACAGCCCAGGTCGAGCACGCGGCTGCCGGGTGCGATCCAGTGTTGAATGATGTCCAGATCGGCGCGCATCAGGCGTTCACCTCGTCACTGACTCGTGCCAGATAGGTCGTCAGCGCCTGCATGTAGCGGGGCACCGGCAGCAGGAAGGCGTCGTGGCCCTGGTCGGCGTCGATCTCCAGATAGCTGACCGGCTTGCGCGCCTTGAGCAGCGCATCGACGATCTCCCGCGTGCGCTCGGGCGGGAAGCGCCAGTCGGAGCTGAAAGACATCAGCAGAAAGCGGCACTGGCTGTTTTCGAATGCCTTGCTGAGGTCGCCGTCGTAATCTACCGTCGGGTCGAAATAGTCCAGCGCCTTGGTCATCAGCAGATAGGTATTGGCGTCGAAACGCTCCGAGAAGCGCTCGCCCTGGTAATGCAGGTAGCTTTCCACCTGGAAGTCGACGTCCAGCCCGAAACTCAGTTTGCCCGTGCGCATGTCGCGCCCGAAGTTGCTCTTGATGGCGTCGCTGGGCAGCTCCTCAGCGTTCTTGCCGAATTTGTCGCGCATCGCGCTGTCGGACAGATAGGTGATGTGCCCGACCATGCGCGCCAGCATGACTCCCTTCTTCGGATAGGTGCCGTGTTCCAGATAGCGGCCATTGTGGAAGTGCGGATCCGCGGTGATGGACTGGCGCGCCACTTCGTTGAAGGCGATGTTCTGAGCCGAGAGTTTGGGCGCCACCGCAATCATGATGGCGTGGCGCAGCCGCTCCGGGTAGCTGATGGACCAGCGCATGACCTGCATGCCGCCCAGACTGCCGCCAATGATCGCGGCCCACTGGCTGATGCCCAGCCGGTCCATCAGGCGCGCCTGACTGTTGACCCAGTCCCGCACCGTGACCACCGGGAAATCGGGACCATACCAGGTGCCCGTTTCGGGGTTCATGGAGGTGGGACCGGTGCTGCCCGCGCAGCCGCCCAGATTGTTCAGGCAGACCACGAAGAACTTGTTGGTGTCGATGGGTTTGCCCGGGCCGATGCAGTTGTCCCACCAGCCCGGCTTGGCGTCTGTTTCGCTGTGGTAGCCGGCGGCGTGATGATCGCCACTCAGGGCGTGGCAGATCAGGATGGCATTGGAGCGCGCGGCATTGAGCATGCCATAGGTCTCCACCATCAGGTCATAGGACGCAATGCTCTTGCCGCTACGCAGCATCAACGGCTCGTCGAAGTGCAGGCGCTGGGGCGTCACGATGCCAACGGAATTTTCAGGAATGGTTCTGGGCATGTCAGTGTCTGGGGCTGTCCTGCTCTCTGGCGTGGTGAAGGGGAAACTGCAGCCCGGGCAGGGCTGGCAGGTCCTGCGGGTGCGTGATCATGGCACGCTTCTGCCGGCTGTGTTCATGTTCAGATTCCCAGCACGACGCGGGCATTCACACCCACCGGGTCGATGAACACCATGCGGATGATCTGCAGCCCCAGGAACACAAAGATCGGCGACAGATCCAGCCCGCCCATGGAGGGCAACAGCCGTCGGAACGGCTCCATCACGGGTTCGGTGATCTGGCGCACCAGCACCAGTGCGGGGTGTCCGCTGTAAGGGGCTATGAAGCTGGCGATGATCGAGATCATCAGCGACCAGAAGTAGATGTTCATGATGAAGGACAACAGGCCCACCACCGACCAGGTAATCACCAGGCCCACTCCGGGTATGGCGAAACCGCTGAACACGATGAGCAGTGCCGTGCAGATGCACTGCGCCACCAGCGCCAGTACCAGGGAAGCGAAGTCCAGGCCGCGGTAGCCGGGAATCAGCCGGCGGAACACACGCACGGCAGGATCAGTCACCCGCACGATCGCCTGGGTAAACGGGTTGTAGAAGTCTGCACGGGCTACCTGCAGCATGAAGCGCAGCAGTACTGCGAGGACGAACAGCCCCCCGAGTGTGTTGACCAGCAGATAGCCGACGTTACCAATTGCACCCATAAAATTCTCTCACCTGTGTTTGTGTGTCAGCCCGCCAGTTCCACGGAGCGCTTCTGCGCGGCGAACAGCGCGTGTTCTACCATGGCGCGGAAGTCTGCGCCTTCGAAGCTGCGAATGGCCGCTTCCGTAGTGCCGCCGGGAGAGGTCACCCGGCGCCGCAATTCATCCGGCGCCACATCGCTGGCAGTGGCCAGTTTCGCCGCGCCCAGCGCCGTCTGCAAAGTCAGTTGACGCGCCAGCTCGGGCGCCAGGCCCATGGCCACGCCGGCCTGCTCCATCGCCTCCATCAGGAGAAAGAAATAAGCAGGGCCGCTGCCAGACAGAGCCGTGACGGCATTGATGGCGTCTTCACTTGCCAGCCAGGCACTGGTGCCCACGGCCGACAGAATGGTCTCGGCCAGCGCAGACTGCGCGGCCGTTGTGTTGGCATTGGCAAACAGGCCGGTAGCGCCCTCCAGGACCAATGCCGGGGTGTTGGGCATGCAGCGCACGATGGCGCACTCGCTGCCCAGCCAGGCTTCCAGGCTGCGCAGGGGAATGCCGGCGGCGATGGAGATGATCAGCGCGCCTTGTTTCAGTGAAGGGCGCAGTGCTTCACACACACCGGCCATGCCCTGGGGCTTGACCGCCAGCAGCACCACGTCAGCCTCTGTGGCGACCTCGGCCATGCTGCCGGTGCGAATGCCGCACTCCGTCTGCAGCTGTTCCAGTTTTGCCACGTCCAGATCACACGCGGCAATCTGCTGTCCCGGCACACCCTTGGCGATGAGGCCGCGAATCAGGCTGTTTGCCATGTTGCCTGCGCCGATGAAGGCGATCCTGCTGTTGTTCACGTGCGTCTCCAGTCGGGCCTGAGGGGTTGGCTGATTCAAGTGCGGGCCATTCTAGCCTAAAGGCTGGGGGAGGAGCACCCCGGCAACTCAGCCGATGTGCAAGTGGCTGTGGCAGCCAGGTGCGACCTTGTGTCGCATTGTCTTTACAGCCACCCCTTCTAGAATGAGGCCTCGATTGCTGAAAACCCCTGAACCACGCACGAAAGGAACACACATCATGCTGCAAAGAAAACCACTGGCCCGCGACATTGCTGCAGTACTCGCACTCACGGCGGCTTGTGCCGCACAGGCACAGAACGAGCCAGTCATTGAAGAAGTGGTTGTCTGGGGAGAGCAGACGCAAAGCCGCGCTTCCACGTCGCATCCGACCAGCCTGCTGACACAGCAGGATCTCGTCAGCATCAACGTGGCCTCAACGGAAGATGTGGTGAAGTTCGAGCCCAGTCTGGTAATCCGCCGCCGCTTCATCGGCGACTCCAACGGCACCATGGGCATGCGTGGCTCCAACATGTTCCAGACCTCCCGCTCCATGGTCTTCGCCGATGGTGTGCCGCTCCACTATCTGTTGCAGTCGCGCTGGAACGGCGCGCCCCGCTGGACCATGGTGTCCGCCAGTGAAATCGCCCAGGTGGAAGTGCTTTACGGACCTTTCTCAGCCGAGTTCAGCGGCAATTCCATGGGCGGCGTGGTGCTCATCGAATCCGCGATACCCCAGCAGCGCGAGTTTCATTTCGACAGCTCCTTCTTCACTCAGGATTTCAGCGCCTATGGTTTTGACGATACCGTCAATGGCCACAAGGCCTTTCTGTCCTACGGCGACAAGTTCGGCGACACCAGTGTCTATCTGTCCTACAACCGTCTGGACAGCGAGTCCCAGCCGCAGACTTTCTACTTTGGCTCCAACACCTCAGCCGCAACCGTGGCTGCAGTCAGCGGCGGCATTGTCGGCAATGATGAGCGTTCCGTCTCGCGGCTTTGGTTCGGCGATACCGGCGTACAGGACACACTGACCGACAACTACAAGCTCAAGATCGGCCAGGACTTCGGCGACTGGCAGGCGCTGCTGAACGTGGCCTACGAAGACCGTTTCAATGGCTCGAACAGCCCCAACAGTTACCTGCGCAATGCGGCCGGCAATACTGTCTGGAGCGGCAACGTCGTGCAGAATGGCTGGAAGAACAATGTGCCCGCTGCCCGCATGGGCGTGTCCGAGCAGGAGCGCGACAGCCTCTCCCTCGGGCTGCGTCTGCGGGGTCCGGTGGCCGAAGGCGTCGTTTTCGAAGCCAACCTGAATCAGTTCGAGATTCTGCGTGACGAGAATAGACTCTCCCTCGCCAATCCTGCCGACCCGGTTTATACCGGTGCCGGCGAAGTGACGAGGTTTGGTGACACGGGCTGGAAGAGTGCCGAGGCCAAGCTGTTCTTTGACGAATTGCCACTGGACGGTCTGGGTCTGATCGTTGGAGCGCGGCACGATGCCTTCGAACTGAACATGGATGTGTTCAGCGCCCGCAACCACAACGCCGGTGACTTCAATCGCTTCTCCAGCCGCAGTGGCGGCGAGACCAGCATGGATGCCCTGTTTGCGCAGCTGAACTGGGATATCAACGCCCGCTGGGATGCCGGACTGGGTGTGCGCTGGGAGGCGTTTGACAGCGCCAACGGCTATTTCTCCCGCGATGTGGCCAGCACGCCGCAATTCGATCTGGTATCTGTGCCAAAGACCTCGCGCCGGGAAGTCTCCCCCAAGTTTTCCGTCGGCTATCAGGCCAGTGAAACCTGGCGCTTCGCCTGGGCGCTGGGCAAGGCCTACCGCTTTCCCATCGTGGAAGAACTGTTCAGCCAGTATTCCGCCTACAACGCGGTCAGTGTGGCGAACCCCGAGCTGCAGCCCGAAGATGGTCTGCACCAGAACCTGATGATCGAGCGCCAGATTTCTGGTGGCTACCTGCGCGTGAACGTCTTCCAGGAGAGCATCAAGGATGTGGTGGAATCCCAGTCCGAGACACTGCCGGGAGGCCTGACGGTGCGCACGTTCATCCCGGTGGACGAGATCGAAACGGTTGGCATCGAATTCATCGCCAACGTGGACGATGTGCTCATTCCCAACCTGGACATGCGCTTCAATCTGGTGAACACCGACTCTGAGATCGTGAAGAACCGTCCGGACCCCAGCATCGAAGGCAATGTCTATCCCCGCATGCCGGAGTGGCGCGGCAATCTGCTGCTGACCTACAATTTCAGCAGTCGCTGGAATGCCGGTCTGAACTACCAGTACGCCAGTGACAGTTTCGGTCGCAATGACAACGTTGATCGTGAAGATGGCGTGTACGGTGCACAGGATGGTTTCAGCCGCGTCGGCCTGAAGTCTGATTACAATTTCGCGAGCGGATTGAAGCTGGGGCTGGGTATCGACAACCTCACAGATGAAGTTGCCTATGTGGCCCATCCATGGCCGGGAAGAACACTGTATGCCAATGTCTCTTACGACTTTTAAACGACTGTGTCTGGCTCTGCTGGCTTTCCTGCCAGCCTTGAGCGGCCCGGTGTACGCGCAGAGCTGTGAGGCCCTGCGCGCCGCACAGGGGCAGGATCAGATCAGTGTTCATTGCGGCGGCGCCCCGAGCGCCGTCTTCGATGCCAACGGCCACCTCTGGGTGGCTTTTGTGCATGATGAACATGTGTATGTGTCGCGTTCGGATGACGAAGGGGCCACATACTCCACACCAGTGCGGGTGAACGCCGAACCGGAGGACGCCGAGTTCAACGGCGAGAATCGTCCGAAGATTGTGGTGAGTGAAGACGGCACCGTGATGCTGTCCTGGACCACGAAGACGTCCAACCAGTTCACGGGCGAGATCCGCTTCAGCAGGTCGGTGGATGGCGGGCTGAGCTTTGAATCCCCGCGCACCATCAATGACGATGGTCTGCGCACTGGCCACCGCTTCGACAGCCTGTTCCTGACGCCATCGGGCAAGGTCTATCTGACCTGGATCGACAAGCGCGACATGGAAGCCACGCTGGCCCGCAATGAGGCCTATCCTGGCGCTGCAATCTACTACACGGTCTCCACGGACATGGGTGCCACCTTCATGCCCAATGTGCGGGTGTCCCACAATAGCTGCGAGTGTTGCCGCATCGCCGTGGCGCCCCATGGGCACGACAATGTGGCAATTCTCTGGCGACAGATCTACGACGATCACATTCGTGACCACGCCATTGCCGTGCTCAGCCCGGACGGAGTAGTGAGCGACCTGTCGCGTGCAACGGTGGACGACTGGTACATCGATGCCTGCCCTCACCACGGACCAAGCATGGTGTCGGGCGCGCAGGAAGGTCAGTACCACATGAGCTGGTTCAGTGCCGGCAATCTGCACAGTGGCATTCACTACGCACGCTACGATCTGGCCTCGGACTCTCCCGCAGATCTGATCAAGGTGGATGGCACGCCGGGCGCGGGCCATCCTTCGCTGGCGCTGCACAAGGGCACGCTGTACCTGGTGTGGAAAGGCTTTGATGGGATGGCGACACCCTTGCAGATGATGCAGTCCCGCGACGATGGGCGCAGCTGGTCTGAGCCGCAGACGCTGATGACAACCGATCAGGGCAGTGACCACCCGCTGCTGATCACGTCGCCGCGAGGTGTCTATCTAAGCTGGTCCAGCGAGGAGCACGGTTATGTATTCCAGGAGTTGTCCAATGACTAGAAATTCATGGCGCCATGCGGTGCTCGGCAGCATGTTGAGTCTTGCGCTCGTGCAGAGTGTTCAGGCTGACAATATTCAGGACTTCGGCCCGCAGACCTTTGGTGAACTGAAGTCGCAGTTCGGGGGCAAACCGTTCATCGTCAGCCTCTGGTCTGTGGATTGTGCGCCGTGCCGTGTCGAACTGGACATGCTGGGCAAGCTGAAACAGGCCGATCCCGAGTTCCCGCTGGTGGTGATTTCTACCGACTCCATCGAGAAACGCGAAGAAGCTGCCGACATCCTGCAGGGCTACGCGCTGGATGGCGTACCCACGTGGATGTTCGCGGACACGTTTGTGGAACGCCTGCGCTTCAGTATCGATCCGATGTGGTACGGCGAGCTGCCGCGCAGTTATTTCTTCACGCCGGATCACAGCTTCACGGCTCACAGTGGCATCCTGACGGCAGAGAAACTGGCCGAGCTGTTTCCTTACTGAGGCACACAGGTTCAGAGTTTTCCCTGCCATATTGATCTTCCTGACCGGCTTGGCTATGCTCTCGTTGTTCCCCGCCGGGAATAACGAGGAAACGTCATGCAGAACAGCCAAGGGTGCGCCGTGTCGTGCCCGAACCCCTGGGCCGTTGCCGCCCTGCCCGCCGCTATCCTGCTGGCTCTGAGCCTGTGGACGCCAGCCACGGCACACGCCGCAGACACTGACAGTGAGGCCCGCGAAAGCAGCATCGTCGAGGTGCTGGTCAGTGCCCGCCGCCGCGACGAGAATCTGCAGAACGTGCCGGCGGCCGTGTCCGTGCTCAATGGTGACCTTCTGGACGCTGCGTACACCGTGAACACCCGCCAGCTGGGCGAGCTGGTTCCCTCGCTGTATTACAACTCCGCCAACCCCCGCAACACTGCCTACACCCTTCGCGGGCTGGGGTCCAATTCCCTGTCCATCAGCGCCGCCAATGATGGCATCGAGCCAGGCGTCGGTTTTTATGTGGATCAGGTGTACCACGCGCGTCCCGCCTCGGCGTCCTTCGACTTCACCGACATCGAACGCGTGGAAGTGCTGCGGGGCCCCCAGGGCACCTTGTTCGGCAAGAACACGACGGGCGGGGCGCTGCACGTCATCAGCCGCGAGCCGGTGTTCGAGCCCGAGCTTGCGGGGGAAGTCAGTGTGGGCCAGAACCAGTATCTGCAGGCACGCAGTTCGGTGTCCGGCGCATTGACGCAGCGGGTCGCCGCTCGCCTGTCTGCGCAGATCAGCAAGCGCGACGGCGTGCTGCGCAATGTGCGCACGGGCAATGACCTGAACGCCATCGACAATTACGCGCTGCGCGGCCAGCTCTTGTTCACTGCGACACCGGACGTGTCGCTGCGCCTGACTGCGGATGGGTCCGACCTGAATGCCGCCTGCTGCACGCAGAATTTCCTGCGCGTGGGGAAGAGTCTGCGCAGTGCCGCGCGGCAGTTTCCGGCACTGGCTGCAGGGCTGAATTATGAACCGCCCAGTCGTGATTCCTATGACCGTCTGGTAGACATTGATGTGGAGCCGATGATCGACACGCAGGACGGCGGCGTGTCCCTGATTGCGGACTGGCAGCGTGGCAGGGGCACCATCACCTCGGTCAGCGCCTGGCGCTACTGGCGCTGGGATGTGGGCAATGACCGCGACTACACCGGCATTCCCATTCAACGGGTGCAACGCATTCCCTCGCGGCAGGATCAATACAGTCAGGAGCTGCGCTACGCCTCGGACGCGAGTGCGCGCCTGCGGCATGTGAGCGGCCTGTACTGGTTCAAGCAGGATATCGGCGGCAGCCCCATCAGTATCTACGGGCCAGAGGCCGCCTACTGGCTGCTCAATCAGGCCAGCTTCAGCGTGCCGATTCCGCGCAATCTGCTGGATGGCTACGGCCAGACGGGACGTTAGCAGTTCGACATGCGCAGCGTCGCCGCGTTCGGCGAAATGAATTACGACCTCGCGCCGCAACTGACAGCCACCCTCGGCCTGCGCTACACCCACGAAGAAAAACGCGGCAGCTATATAACACAGGTTGGGGGCGGACCCAGCCTCGCGGGTTTGCCCGCCGCCACCGTCAATGAACTGACCCGTGCCAGGTTGTCCATCTTCCGGCCGCAGAACTACAGCGCGGAAGACGAAGGCGGCAATCTGTCCGGGCGCGCCAATCTGGCCTGGCAGATCAGCGACGACCTGATGAGCTATGCCAGTGTGGCGTACGGCTACAAGTCCGGAGGTCTGAACATGTCCGGCCTGCCGCTGGATGCCGCCAACAGGCCCGCGCTGGCCACCGCCGTCATCGACGACGAACGCAACACCACGCTGGAGCTGGGCGTGAAACACACCTTGCTGCAGGGGCGCGTCACACTGAACGTCGCGGCGTTTCACACGACGGTGGAGGACTATCAGACCAACATCGTCTCGAGTCTGGAAACGGCGGCCATCCGCTCTTACCCCTCCAATGTGCCCGAGGTGCAGGTGCGCGGCCTGGAGGCTGATGTCGTCGCAGCGTTGTTCGCAGGGGTGACGCTGCGCGCGTCCCTCGCCTATGCCGACGGCGTTCACCAAGACTACCCGGCCGGCCCCTGTCCGCTGGAAGTACAAAGCGCCGCCACCGTGGCCTGCAACCTGAGCGGCACGCGTCTGCCCGGCTTGTCGCGCTGGGTGGGTTCGCTCGGCATCGACTACCGCGTGGCCCTGGGCAACGGCGAACTGGTGTGGCACCTGGACACCCATGCCCGTGGCGGCTACAGCAGCGACACCGCTGGTTCGCGCTATACGCAGATTGCCGGCTATGGCGTCACCAATGCCAGTGTGGGCTATCAGTTCCAGAATGGCTGGCTCTTGGATGTGTTCGCCCGCAACCTGCTGAACAAGGACTACATCACCGCGCTGACCGTCCAGAGCGGTAACTCCGGCCTGATCCTGGGTCAGCCAGGCGATCCGCGTCTGCTGGGCGTGTCGCTGCGCGTGAGGATGTAAGGCATACTGCGCGCCTCACCATTCACTCTTGAGAGAACTGCATGAACGCATCGTTGTTGCTGTGGGGCGTATTGTTCAGCTCTGTGGGTATGGGGTTCTTCGTCTATCGCAAGAAGCAGGACAAGCGGGTGGCACTGTACTGCGGCGTCGCGCTCATGATCATTCCCTACTTCATCGGCAGCGTGTATGTGCTGGTGGGGCTTTGTCTGGCGCTGCTGGCGTTGCCGTATTTCTTCAGGGTTTGAAGGTCGGGACAGGGTTGCCAACATGACAGAGAACGCGGTTCTGGTCCGTGAAGCTCGCCCTCAAGACGAATCGCAAATTCGATCCATTCTCGACGAGACAATTTCCGGAAGTCTGGATGCGGCGGTACACAATATTGTGTCAATCCGGCAGAACGTTCATGAAAACGTCGATCTGTGGTCCACCAGGCATGCTGAAATTCTGCACCTGGTAGCTGAGCAAGCCGGTGAAAGTGATGTTCTTCAACAAAATGAACTGACCTGATCAGAGGGCTTGTGCAAGGACTCAAGCTGCAAACAGCGGTTTGATTTTTGACACTTCTTCATGCAGTTCTTGTGACAGGACCCATAGATCAACAGCTCGTTGGGCATTCAACCAGAATTCCGGCGAATTGTTGAACAGACGACTCAATCGAATCGCCATCTCAGGACTCAGTGCTCTGCGCTCTCTGAGAAGCTCATTGACCGACTGTCTGGAGACTCCCAGCGCGTCTGCCAGGCCGGCAACTGTCAATCCGTAATCAGGCAGGAAATCCTCACGCAGCATCTCCCCGGGGTGGGTAGGCTTGCGCTTCAGATTGCCTGTATTCGCGATAGTCATGATATTTCTCCAGTCAGTGATAGTCACAAAACTCTACGTCAAATGCGTCCCCATCCATGAATCGAAAGCAGACACGCCACTGTTCATTCACCGAAATTGCATATTGTCCCTGTCGATTGCCAGAAAGCTGGTGAAGACGGTTTCCGGGAGGGACTCTCAAATCATCCAGGCATGACGCGAGGTCGACATACTCCAGCTTGCGAACAGCTCGAGCAAGGACGTCTGGAGGCACCTTCCTGGACTTTCCAGACAAGTACAAATCCGCAGTATGTTTATCGGCGAAAGTTTTAATCATGAGCACGAGAGTAACGCGTCACGTGACAAAGTTCAATCTCCGCGACATTGATGATGTTTCAGAGAGCTGCCGCAAGCAAAGGTCCGAGTTACGGATTGATTGCTGCAGTGGCATGATAGCCAAGTGTTGGTAAGCAGTATGCAGCGCTGCGCGCCCTGATTTCTATTGGTCACGCTGTGACTATCCACGAGAATTTCAATGATCGACCTTTCCTACTGGCTCCTGTTTCTGTCAGCCGCCCTGGCCCTGAATCTCTCACCTGGCCCCGACCTGTTATTCGTGCTCTCCCGCACCCTTGGTCACGGCCGCCGCGTGGGCCTGGCTGCTGTGGCAGGCGTGTGTTCTGGCGCCATGGTGCATGTGACCGCAGCGGCGCTGGGGCTTTCCCTGCTGCTGGCCGCCGCTCCCACCCTGTTCGCGCTGCTGACCTATGTCGGGGCTGCGTATCTGGTGTGGCTGGGCGTGTCGATGTGGCGTTCGGCAGGGGCTGCGTTTCTGCCCAAAGCGGCAGCGCAGCAAGGCGTGAGCGCCGGGCAGGCGTTCTGGCAGGGCGTGCTGGTGGATGTGCTGAACCCGAAGGTGGTGGTGTTCTTCATGGCCTTCCTGCCGCAGTTCGTGCGCGAAGGGCATGGCAGCGCTGCGGCGCAGTTGCTGCTGCTGGGCACGCTGGTGGTGCTGGGCGCTTTTGTGGTGGAAACCCTGGCCGTGCTGGGTGCGGATCAACTGGCCGGGTGGCTGCGCGGCAATGCCGCCGTGACGCTCTGGCTGGAACGCATTCTGGGAGGCATCATGGTGCTGCTGGGGCTGACACTGGCGTTTGCCACGCTGTAAGTCAGTCGCCGGGTCACTGCACAATCCACGTTCCAGAAACCTGAAACAGGAGAACAAGCACATGCACGTCGTCGCACTTTACGCAGGGATTCTTGCGCTTCTCTATCTCGTTCTGACTTTTCGCACCATTGTTCTGCGTGGACGCCTGCGCGTGACCCTGGGCGATGGCGGCAGCGAAGCGCTGCAACGGGCTATTCGCGCGCACGCGAACTTCGGAGAATACGTGCCGCTGGCGCTGGTGTTGCAGGTGCTTCTGGCCTCCGCTGGCGCATCGACTACGCTGCTGCATGGCCTTGGTGCAGCGCTGCTGCTCGGACGTCTGCTGCACGCGCTTGGCGTGAGCCGCGTGCCAGAGCCGCTGCCCCTGCGCATGGCGGGCATGGTGCTCACCACGGGAACTCTTGCGGTGAGCGGCGTGCTGCTGGTGATTGCGGGGGTGTGAACTATACTCGTGGCAGCAAGTCGGTCCGCAAAGGGATGCAAAGGATCGAACTGGCTACAAAAGCAAGACTTGAGGCCATGGAGCAGGCTGCAGGATGTCGCGAGCAGATTTTGAATGGGACCAAGACAAAGACCGCGTCAATTTGTTGAAACACGGAGTTTCATTTGCAGAGGCGCAGGGGAAAGGCAATTTATGAGCAAGAAAACGTCCTACTCAAATGAGCCGATGGGAGCGTTGGAGGTGATTGCTGACTTCTTGCCACCTGCTGGCGAATTGCGATTGCGGGAGTCTGTGGCGCAACAAGCCAATTCAGCCAAGGGGAGGCAGACGAAAGAACAGGCGGCTGCTCGTCACCGTGCTCCCCCGAAGGCTAGATGATTGCTGTCAGCGTGCCGAACACCGCGCCGCTGTCAGCCGCACGCCCGGCTCGAAGGGCAGCGGTGTGATGGCCCCCTGACTGGCCAGTTCGTCAAACGCCACCTGCTGCAACGCTCGCGTCTGCTGCGTGGTCATGCCCAGTTCGAAGGCTGAACATTCGTTGTCGCCCAGTGAGCGCGGGTCAAGGCCCGTCAGGCGGCCGAATACCACCAGTGCTTCCAGGTAATAGCCAAAGGTGCTGGCGTGGTACTGGTCGTAGGTCCACAGATCCACTTTGCCGAAGTCGATGCCGTCATACGGATTGGCATCAGCCACCCCCGTCGTCATCGCCCGCGTCCACGCTTCACCCACCGGAATCACGCTGCGCACGTTCGGCGCGGCCGAGGCGGCGTCATAGGCGGCGCGCACATCATTGGCCATGGCCTCGATGGGCTGGCCCGCCCAGGCGCCATCCTCAGGATAGGTTTCGTCAGCGCGTGACCAGGTGGCCATCAAATGAATGTCCACGTCCGGATTGCGATCGACAAGAATTTCCGCCATCTGCTGCGCTGTGGCTACCAGTTTGGCCGGGCTGCCGGGAGCATCGAAGTCCAAGGTGCTCTGGCCGTGCATCACCACGGTGTCCCAGGGGCGCCGGGCGATCAGGCCCAGACGGTTGGCCAGGTGGAAGTCCAGGCCGCTGCCGGGTTCGGTCTCCACGTAGACGTCGTATTCAAGTCCAGCCTGCTGGGTAAATGACTTGAACAATGCCGGTGCCCCGCCGATGCCCAGATTGTTGAGATCGGTCACGGTGTCGGGGCGGTAGAAGCGCACGGCGGAACCCGCCCCGAAGGTGAAACTGTTGCCGATGAACAGCACGCTGCCCTCGGCCAGCGCCTGGCCAGAAACGAGCAGCAGGCCGGCGGCCAATGTGTGAAGTGCGCGCATGGTGAATTCCCCTTTTCTTGTCATTGTCGTCGTCAGCATTGACGCCCGTGCGCTACTCTAGCCGCAGCGCCCGCCACTTGCCAGCGTGGCCGCGAGCATTCTTTGCACCCCAGTTCTGGGGGTAGTGAGCACCACGACGAGGAGATAGCCTGTGTTCCCATCAGACAAAACCGGTCTCGAGAAGACCCAGAGGCTTGCCGTGCACTACGGACTTATCGTGGAAGACCTGCCCGACGCGCGGGACTGGCTGATCGCCGCTATGGGCGAAGCCTTTCCCGGCATTCAGATCGACACCGCTGCCAGCCTGGCCGACGCGCGCTCGCGCCTGAGCAGCCGGCTGCCGCAGGTGGCGCTGATCGACATCGGCCTGCCCGATGGCTCGGGCATCGACCTGATCGACGAGCTCAACCGCCAGCACCCCGATGTGCTGTCGGTGGTGACCAGTGTCTTTGACGATGACACCCATCTGTTTGCCGCGCTGGGCGCCGGTGCGTCGGGCTATCTGCTGAAGGATCAGAGCCGCGAGGACCTGACCGGCATGCTGCAGCGCATCGCCGAGGGCCAGCCGCCGCTCTCGCCCGCCATTGCCCGGCGCCTGCTGGGATTCTTTGGCCCCCGCGAAGACCGCGATGCCACCCGCCTGACGGCTCGCGAGCGCGACGTGCTGGGCCTGATCGCCAAGGGCTACACCACGGCCAAGGTGGCGGAATTCCTGAACATCACGCGCAACACGGCCTCGGGCTATGTGAAGCAGATCTACAGCAAACTGAATATCTCCAGCCGCGCAGAGGCGGCACTGGAGGCGTCGCGGCGGGGGATTGTGTCGCCGGATGTGTCCTGACAGTCACTTTGTTGGAGTGAACCTAGCCTGTGGGAGCGGGCCCTGCTCGCGAACAACCCACTGTACTATCCCGGTGTCGGGCGGGCGCAGGGCCGTTCTGCGGCTGACCTGCGGCCCTCCAGGCTTCCCTCTCTCCGAAAAATGCCCAAGGTCATTTTTCCTCGCTCGGCGCTGGCCTTTTATGCCGCTGAACGGCCCTGCCCCCTCCCGACACCTCGCCCTGTGCCAGCCGACTGGCCTCTGTCTCCTTCAAGCAGCGCTAGGCGAGTCACGCGACGGCAAAACAGGCGCTGTCGCGACGCGTCCTCCGCCTCTTCAAACGTTGTGGTGGAACCAGAACTTTGCCGAAGCGCGCAGACCGAAACTGCCAGGCCTGTCGCGTGGCACAACGCCCGGCCCTGGGGAGTGCCCGACTCGTTCAGCGGCATAAAAGACCCGCACCGAGTGAGCCAGGAGACCGAGGCTCCTGGGGAAGCGAGGGCACACGGGACGTGTGCGGGTCAGCCGCAGAACGAGTCGGGTGCTCCCCAGGGCCGGGCAGGTCCCCGCAATTGCCCTGACTGTTCGCGAGCAGGGCTCGCTCCCACAGGCAAGGCCCGCTCCCACACCGGTCGGTTCCTTCACACCGTGGCCCCCTCCTTGCATGAGGATTGCAGCCACAGCCGCGCCCTGCTTGACTTTGCCTGCCCGTTGCAGACTAATCAGGCCATCTGGCGCCCGCCCAATCACCACAAGAATCTCTGGGAGTCCCATTGTGATCCGTCTTTCCCGCAAGCCGCTTGTCGCTGCCATGCTGTGCCTGAGTGCCTCACCCCTGTTCGCGCAGGACCTGGACTGGACGGCACTGGATGCCGAAACCCTGCAACACTTTCAGGCCATGGTGCGCATCGACACCGCTGATCCACCCGGTCGCGAAGTAGACCTCACGCGCTACATCACCGGCGTTCTGGACGCCGAAGGCATCGCCTACGAGGTGTTTTCCCTCGAGAAAGACCGGCCCAACATCGTGGCCCGCCTGAATGGCAACGGCAGCAAGCGCCCGCTGCTGCTGATGGCGCACCAGGACACGGTGAACGTGGACGCCAGCAAATGGACCTTCCCGCCCCACAGTGCCGAGAGAGACAGCGGCTGGATCTACGGGCGCGGCACGCTGGACGACAAGGACAATCTGGTGGCGTCGCTCATGACGCTGATCCTGCTGCATCGTCAGGGCGTGGCGCTGGACCGCGACGTGATTCTGCTGGCGGAATCCGGCGAAGAGGGTGCCACGCAGATCGGCATTCAGTTCATCGTGAACGAACATTTCCCCGCCATCGACGCCGAGTATTGTCTGGCCGAAGGCGGCAGCGTGGTGCGCCAGAATGGGGCGGCATTCCACACCTCGGTGCAGACGGTCGAGAAATTGCCACGCGGCATTCAGCTGACCAGCAATGGCGTGGCCGGACATGGCTCGGTGCCGCTGCAATCCAATGCCATCGTGGCGCTCTCCCGTGCGGTAGCCACCATTGCCGACTGGCAGCCGCCCATTCGTCTGAGCGACACCACCACGTCCTACTTCTCGCGCCTGGCCGCTATCTCCGAACCGGAAGCCTCTGCCCGCTACAACGCGGTGCTGAGTCCGTATTCCGCCGAAGGCCAGGAGGCCGTGAACTATCTGAAGCAGTACGAGCCCCGCAACGCGGCCGTGCTGTTCAGCACAATCTCGCCGAACATTGTCGACGGTGGCTATCGCTCCAACGTGATTCCGTCGGAAGCCACCGCCACGCTGGACGTGCGCCTGCTGCCCGACGAAGACGCACCGGCCTTCCTGGAAATGGTGCGTGAGGTGATCAATGACCCGGCCGTGAATGTGGACTGGGGGTCGCGCAACCAGCGCCCCGGCGCCTCGACGTCGCTGGACACCGATCTCTATCGCGTCATAGAGTCGGTATTTGGCGAAAGCTACGGCGCTCCCGTGTTGCCCGTATTGAGCACCGGGGCCACCGACATGGCTTATCTGCGCGCCCGTGGCATTCAGTGCTATGGCGTGGGGCCGGGCATTGATGCGGAAGACGGGCCGCTGGGCTTTGGTTCCCACAGCGATCAGGAACGCATCATCGAGGCGGAGCTGTACCGCTTCGTGCAGACTTTCTACAAGGTGGTGGAGGAGATCGCGGGGACGCCGCAGTAATGTCCGGCCAGTACCCCGACCGCATCCGCCAGCTGCCTCTCTTTGACGGCCGTTTCGATGCCTACAAGCTTGAGGCCAAGGGGGCGGATGTCCTGTTTGCCTCCTATGCAGCAGACACGAGCATCCCTGCGCACACCCACGACACCGACAATTATGGCGTCATTACCCGCGGTGAACTCATCCTCACGCAGAACGGCATGACCACGCGCCATGGCGTGGGCGACTGGTACCACGTGGCAGCCCATGTGGAACACGCGGCACGCTTCGACGTGGCCACCGATGAAGTGGAGTTCTGGTTCACGCCATGAGCTGCGCGAGCAGTGCCAAAGGCACGCGCTGAGTCATCTGCCAGGCACCGCTGGTTTGTTGTCGGAAATGAAGATGTTCCAGAATGCCAGGAATACGGCAGCGATCAGAGGCCCGATCACGAATCCGTTGATGCCCAGCAGGGCAATGCCGCCCATGGTGGAGAACAGCACGATATAGTCCGGCAGCTTGGTGTCGCGCCCCACCAGGATGGGGCGCAGCACGTTGTCGGCCAGGCCGATGATGATCGCGCCATAGGCCACGAGGATGGACGCTTCAATAGTGGCCCCAGTGGCGTAGAGATAGAGCGCCACCGGGGCCCATACCAGTGTCGAGCCAACTGCGGGAATCATTGACAGGAACGCCATGACTACTGCCCACAGGATCGGTGCGGGGATGTCCAGCATCCAGAAAATGAACCCCCCCAGCGCGCCCTGCACGATGGCCACCAGCAGATTGCCCTTCACCGTGGCCCGCGTCACTTCCACAAACTTGTGAAACAGCAGCTGCTTGCGGTTCACGCTCAGCGGCACGGCAGCAGTCAGCAGTGCCACCAGGCGGTCACCGTCGCGCAACAGGAAAAACGTCAGATACAGCATCATGGCCAGATGGAGTGTGAAGTTGACGGTATTCCGGCCAATGGCCAGAGCCTGCTGCGCAATGATCTCACTGATACCGGTGGCGGAACTGGCCAGGTAAGCGCGAATGCTCTCGGTATCGACCCCCAGCTGATCCATGAGGCCCGGCAGGAATGGAATGGCAGAAACGATCTGGTCGATGAACTGCGCCGGCTCGACCTCCCGCGATTCGATCAGACTGTAGAAGCTGGCGCCCTGCTGGATGAAGGCTGAAAACAGCGCCAGTACCGGGATGATCACGATGACTGACAGGGTCAGAAGCGTGATCAGGGCTGCCAGCGTGCGGTGGCCCTGGAGTCTGCGCAGCATGCTGGTCTGCATCGGCGCAAACAGCACGGTGACGACGATGGCCCAGAAGATGGCGCTCCAGAACGGTCGCAGCACCAGGGCAAACAGCAGCGTGATGACGCCCAGAAGGATCAGGAAAGTCCGTCGTTCGAGCAGGTCACGCATGGCGGAATCTCCAGAGAGAAAAGGGAACGGCAGGTGCGCTCAGTGCTTGTGCCGCAACATGCGGATGATCTCGACTATTCGAGGTGGCTGTCCAGTGCGCAGCACACCCTGCCGGAAGATTTTCCCCGACAGCCACAGCACCAGCGCGATGGACAGCAGCAGCACGACAGTGGTGCCGATGACATCCAGCAGCGGCGGCTCAGCCGCGGCCCGGTTCATCATGGTGAAGGGCGTGAACAGGGGTATCCAGGACATGATGCGTGCCACCGGGCCGTTGGGGTCCTGGGCGATGAAGGTCATGGTCACCAGCGGCACGATCAGCACCATCATCATCGGCATCATCAGGCTCTGGGCTTCCTTGAGCGTGTTGCACAGGCTGCCGATGGCCAGGAAGATGCCCGCATACAGCGCATACCCGGCCAGGAAATAGAACACGAACCAGGGAATCAGATCGGAGGAGAGCAGAACCTGGAAGAACTGCCCAAGCAGCTCGGTTTGCGCGCCAGGATAGAACGCGATGAACAGGAAGAAAGTGCCCAGCCATGCCGCGATGGTGGTGATGCCGGACAGGCCGATGCCGAACAGCTTGCCCATCATCAACTCGAGGGGCGTGACCGAGGCCAGCAGCACTTCGATGATGCGGTTGGACTTCTCTTCGATGGTGTTGCTCAGCAGGTACTGCACGCTCTGCATCAGCGAGATGAACATCAGGTACACAAAGCCGACGGGCGCCCACTGCCGGAAGGTGTCTGCCACGCTCACGGCCTCTTCGCCTTCGGCCTTGCTCGGGTCGAGCCGGCTCATGGGCAGACGGGTGCGCTGTACTTCACGCACCACCTGCACATCCACATTGCGCGCCGTGAACTCGTTGGCGCGGATGGTGGTATTGATACTGCGCTCAATGGCCGCCGACAGTCGGGTGTCGGTGAGATTGCGCGCCCAGTACTGCATGCCGCTGGCACTGAGTATGGCGCCGGGAGGCGTGACCCCGGGCCGTTGAATGGTGCTGTTCACCTCGGCAGGTATCAGAATCAGCGCGAACAGCGGACTGCGTTCGCCATTGACCTCGACCAGGCGCTCACCGCTGAGCCATGGTCGCAGCTGTTCCACAATCGTGGCCGGGCTTGCCTGCGGGTCGATGCCTTCGGGCAGTGGTGCGGGGACGAACTGTTCGCGGGGTGCTGCAAAGGGCGGCGCGTTCTCGCGCAGATACGGCGTTGCCAGCGTCAGCGCAAATTCCAGTCCGCCGTTCTCCAGCCAGGCATCCAGAGCAGCCACTTCGTCGGTGCCGGCATCATCCAGCATCTGCTCGATCTGTGCGTTGGCGCCGGCAGGCGTCTGCTCCGGGTTCGCTTCGCGGCGGTTCTCCACCACGTAATTCACGAATTCCTGAAAGATGCGCCGCTGCTGTTCCTGGCGGATGCCGGCCTCGACAGCTTCGGCATACAGGCCTGACTGGTCGATCAGCAGGTAGTGCCGGGTGGGCGTGGACTGCGAGAGGAGGGTCTGAAAGAAGAACACGGCCATGAGGATGATGGGGAAGAGCAGGATGCCGGCCCAGAAGCCTTTGGTCTTTACGTTCTCGGCATATTCGCGCACGGCGATCAGCAGGATCATTCTCATCGCAGCACGTGCTCCCGGGCATCGCTGCCCACCAGATGCACGAACACGTCGTGCAGACTGGGCTGGGTGTAGTCGAAACGGGTCAGTGCGATGCCCTGCTCGAAACAGCGCTGCAGCAGCACCTGTGGATTGGTGTGTTCCTCGATCTGGATTTCCCACAGTCGTGTGCCTTCAGCGCGGGCGTGTTCTGCGTGGGGGCGTTCAACGGCGCCGATCACCCCGGGGCTGGTCAGCAGTGAGGTGATGTCGCCTGCGCATTCCAGTATGACGCGCCGGGGAATGATGGCGTGCACGTCGTCGAGCGTGCCATCGAAGATCTTGCGTCCTTTGGCGATCAACAGCATGCGATCACACAGACGCTCGGCGTGTTGCATGATGTGGGTGGAAAAAATCACCGTCTGGCCGGCGCTGGCCATGTCGCGGATCAGTTGCTCCAGCACTTCCTGATTCACCGGGTCGAGGCCCGAGAAGGGCTCGTCGAGAATGACCAGCTCGGGCCGGTGGGCCACGGCGGAGAGTACCTGCACCTTCTGGCCCATGCCCTTGGAGAGCGATTCCACCTTGGCGTCGGCGTAATCCTTGAGTCCGTACTGCTCCAGCAGCTCGAAGGCACGCAGACGGGCCGCATTCTTCTCCATGCCCTTGAGCGTGGCAAAGTAGCTGATGATGGCCCACACCTTCATCTTCTTGTAGAGGCCTTTTTCCTCAGGCAGATAGCCGATGCGCTGCCGCACGTTCAGCGCCGAAGTGTGACCAAGGATGCTGATGGTGCCGGTGTCGGGCTTGAGGATATCGAGAATCATCCGGAGGGTGGTGGTCTTGCCGGCCCCGTTGGGACCGAGAAAGCCGTAGATGCTGCCGGCGGGAATGGCAAAACTGATGTCATTGACGGCGGTGAAGCTGCCGTAGCGCTTGCAGACCCTGTTCAGTTCCAGAACGTTTTCCGGCATGAGGCGGTTCCAACTGGTCGAAAGCGGTGATGACTGTGGCTGTACCTGTGATTGTGGCTCTGACACTGACTGTGGGAGCGGGCTTGCCCGCGAACCGGGAGCGAGTCGTTCGCGGGCAAGCCCGCTCCCACATCAGGGCCCGCTCCCACAGCCCACCGTCAGGCAGTGAGGTACTTGTCGATCGCGTCCGCCACCAGGCGGCCTTCGTCAATTGCACGCACCACCAGGGACTGACCACGACGGCAGTCGCCCGCCGCAAACACTTTCGGGTTGCTGGTGACGAAAGACTTGTAGGCAGCCTTGTAGTTGGAACGGGGGTCCAGTTCCAGCGCCAGTGGTTTTGCCACGTAGTCTTCCGGCCCGAGGAAGCCCATGGACAGCAGAATCAGATCGGCCTCCCAGAACTTCAGCGTGCCTGGCACTTCCTGGAACTTGCTGTCCACTTCCACCGTGTTGATGCCTAGCAGCTTGCCATGCGCATCGCGCACGAATTCCTTGCCGGAGATCGAGTAGGTGCGGGGGTCGGCACCAAACACGTGCTGGGCTTCGGTGTGTCCGTAGTCCTCGCGGTAGATCTTCGGCCACAGCGGCCAGGGATTGTCACCGGCCCGGGTGGCTGGTGGACGCGCCATGATCTCGAAGTTGACCAGTGACTTGCAGCCGTGACGCAGGGACGTGGCGATGCAGTCGGTACCGGTGTCGCCGCCGCCGATCACAATCACGTTCTTGCCCTTCGCGCTGATGTAGTTGCCGTCCTGCAGCTCGGAATCCAGCAGGCTGCGCGTGTTGGCAGTCAGGAATTTCATGGCCATGTAGATGTCGTCGCCGGCACGGCCGGGGATGTTCAGGTCACGGGCCTTGGTGGCACCGGTGGCCAGACACAGAGCGTCGACCTGGGCAAGCAGTGTTTCGGAAGCGATGGCATTGGGGCCGCTGCCGCCGATGTCGGCATTGGTGATGAATTCCACGCCTTCCGCGCGGAGCAGGTTGACGCGGCGCTCCACGACATCCTTCTCCAGCTTCATGTTGGGAATGCCATACATCAGCAGGCCGCCGATGCGGTCTTCACGCTCGTACACCGTGACGCTATGGCCAGCCTGGTTCAGCTGGGCGGCGGCTGCGAGTCCGGCAGGGCCGGAGCCGACAACGGCCACTTTTCTGCCGGTGCGGAACGCAGGCGGATTGGGTTGTACCCAACCGTTCTCGAAGCCCTTGTCGATGATGGCATTTTCGATGTTCTTGATGGTCACCGCCGGCTCGTTGATGCCGAGCACACAGGCGCCTTCGCAGGGTGCCGGGCAGACGCGGCCGGTGAATTCCGGGAAATTGTTGGTCTTGTGCAGACGGTCCAGCGCCTCGCGCCAGCGGCCGTGATACACCAGATCATTCCACTCGGGAATCAGGTTGTAGACGGGGCAGCCGTGATCGGACTGACAAAATGGCACGCCGCAGTCCATGCAGCGGGCGCCCTGAGTGCTCAGGTGCTTGTCGTCGTGCGCCGTGTAGATTTCCTTGTAGTCGAGCAGGCGCGCCCCGGGAGCGCGATAGGGTTCAGCACGACGATCGAATTCTTTGAAGCCAGTTGGTTTGCCCATCAGTACATCCAATTAATCAAATTTGTCTGTGTATTGTCCGTGCAGCCCCCTTGCGGGGACTGGCTCAGACGGCGACTGCCTGCGCGTGAATTCTCTTGGCGCGCTCGTTCAGCACTCGCTTGTAGTCGGTCGGCATCACCTTGACGAATTGCGCCAGCGCCGTGTCCCAGTTCGCCAGGATCTGCGCAGCGACAGTCGATTCCGTGTACTCAAGGTGTCTGCTGATCAGGGACTTCAGCTCGGCAATGTCAGCCGCATCGCTCACCGCTTCCAGCTCGAAGGTCTCGGTGTTGCACTGCTTCGCCAGATCCTTGTCCTTGTCCCAGACATAGGCGACACCGCCGCTCATGCCTGCGCCGAAGTTGCGGCCGGTCTTGCCCAGGATGACCACGCGGCCCCCGGTCATGTACTCGCAACCGTGATCGCCGATGCCTTCCACAACGGCCGTCGCGCCGCTGTTGCGCACGGCAAAGCGTTCGGCGGCGATGCCACGGATATAGGCTTCACCGCTGGTGGCGCCATACAGGTTGACGTTGCCGGCGATGATGTTCTCTTCGGCCTTGAACGTGCTGTTCTTCGGCGGGTAGAGGATGATCTTGCCGCCGGACAGGCCCTTGCCCACATAGTCGTTGGCATCGCCTTCCACTGCAATCGTGATGCCCTTGGCCAGCCAGGCGCCAAGGCTCTGTCCGGCAGAACCGGTCAGCTTGATGTTGATGGTGTCTTCCGGAAGCATCTCTTCCTTCCAGCGCTTGGCCACTTCGTTGGACAGCATGGTGCCCACGACGCGGTTGATGTTCAGGACCGGCAGGTTGATGTGCACCTTGCGGCCGGTCTCGATGGCGTCTTTCGCCAGCTCGATGATCTGGTTGTCCAGTGCCTTTTCGAGGCCGTGGTCCTGGGCGATGGTCTGGTACACCTGGGTGCCTTCGAAGATGATCTTCGCGGGCGCCAGGATCGCGCTCAGGTCGAGGCCGCTGGCCTTCCAGTGCGTAATGGCCTTGTCGGTTTCCAGCAGGTCCACACGGCCGACCATGTCAGTGACCTTGCGCACGCCCAGTGCGGCCATGATCTGGCGCATCTCCTCGGCCACCATGAACAGGTAGTTCACGACGTGCTCGGGCTTGCCGGCAAACTTCTTGCGCAGCTCCGGGTCCTGTGTGGCGATACCCACCGGGCAGGTGTTCAGATGGCATTTGCGCATCATGATGCAGCCCAGCGTAATCAGCGGCGCGGTGGCGAAGCCGAATTCCTCGGCGCCCAGCAGGGCGGCGATGGCCACGTCGCGGCCGGTCTTGAGCTGGCCGTCCGTCTGCAGCACCACGCGGGACCGCAGGTTGTTCATCACCAGGGTCTGGTGGGTTTCGGCCAGACCGAGTTCCCAGGGCAGACCGGCGTGCTTGATGGACGTCAGAGGCGAGGCGCCGGTACCACCGTCATGGCCGGCAATGACCAGGTGATCGGTCTTGGCCTTGGTCACACCGGCAGCGATGGTGCCGACGCCGATCTCGGACACCAGCTTCACGCTGATGCGCGCCTTGCGGTTGGCATTCTTCAGGTCGTGGATCAGCTGGGCGATATCCTCGATCGAATAGATGTCGTGGTGCGGGGGCGGGCTGATGAGGCCCACGCCGGGCGTGGAGTGACGAATCTTCGCGATGTATTCGTCCACCTTGCCGCCGGGCAGCTCGCCGCCTTCGCCGGGCTTGGCGCCCTGGGCGATCTTGATCTGCAGCTCGTCCGCATTGCTCAGGTACCAGATAGTTACGCCGAAACGGCCCGAGGCCACCTGCTTGATGGCAGAGCGCTTGGAATCGCCGTTGGCCATGGGCTGGAAGCGGATGGAGTCTTCGCCGCCCTCACCGGTATTGGACTTGCCGCCCATGCGGTTCATGGCGATGGCCAGAGTCTCGTGGGTCTCGGAAGAAATGGAGCCCAGGGACATCGCGCCAGTGGCGAAACGCTTGACGATATCGGCTGCAGACTCCACCTCGTCGATGGCAACCGGCGCATGCACGCCCATGCGGAACTTCAGCAGGCCGCGCAGCGTGCAGTTGCGGGTGGTCTGCTCATTGGTGTGCCTGGCAAAGGCCGCATAGGCCTCGGTGCTGTTGTTGCGCGCGGCAACCTGCAGGTTCGCGATGCTGGTCGGGTCCCACATATGCCCGTCACCACCGCTGCGCCAATGGAAGTCGCCCGGGTTGGTGAGGACTGGCAGCCGATTCACGTCCAGCGAAGGGAAGCCCACGCGGTGTCGACGTTCGGTTTCTTCGATCAAGGTGGTGAAGTTGACGCCCTGCACGCGGCTCGCGGTACCCACGAAGCAGCGGCTGATGATGTCCTGTGCCAGACCAACGGCCTCGAATATCTGCGCGCCTTTGTAAGACTGCAGTGTGGAGATGCCCATCTTGGCCATGACCTTGAGCATGCCTTTGCCGACCGCCTTCTTGTAGGCATAGACCAGGCTGTCCTCAGTGTCGAATTTGGTGCCCAGCAGGCCGTCATTGCGCGCCTGCCACAGGGCCTCGAAGGCCAGGTAGGGGTTGACCGCGTCTGCGCCATAGCCGGTCAGCAGGCAGTGGTGGTGCACTTCGCGGGCTTCGCCGGTCTCGACGATCACGCCGATCAACGAACGCTTGTGTGAGGCAATCAGGTGGTGATGCACGGCGCCACAGGCAATCAGGGCGCTCAGCGGGATGCGCGTGGCGTCGATGGCGCGGTCAGACAGGATCACGAAGGCATAACCCTCGCCAATGGCGGCACTGGCCTCGGCACAGATGCGGTCCAGCGCCTTGTGGAAGCCGTTGGCCTCGGTGCTGTCATAGGTGATGTCAATCAGCTTGGAGCGCATGCCGCGATGGTTCATATCGCGCAGATTGCTCAGTTGCTTGTTGGACAGGATCGGGTGCTCCAGGCTGAGACGGTGCGCCTGGGCCTCGGTGGTTTCCAGCAGATTGCCTTCCGGCCCGATGAAGCACTCCAGCGACATGACCACTTCCTCGCGGATCGAGTCGATCGGCGGGTTGGTGATCTGTGCGAACAGCTGCTTGAAGTAGTCATAGATCATGCGCGACTTGTCAGACAGACAGGCCAGCGCGGAGTCATTGCCCATGGAACCGAGCGGGTCGCGCATCTCGGCGACCAGCGGCAGCAACATGAACTGCATGGTTTCAGTGGTGTAGCCGAAGGCCTGCATGCGTTGCAGCACGTTCTCGGAATCAAGCGAGTGAGCGGCAGTCTCTGTGGAGATGTCGTCCAGCGTCACTTTCTGATTGGCAAGCCACTCGCCATAGGGACGGCGGCTGGCGATGTCCTGCTTCAGCTCTTCGTCGGGAATCAGGCGGCCCTGTTCGAAATCCAGCAGGAACATGCGGCCCGGCTGCAGACGGCCCTTGAGCTTCACGCGCTCGGGGGCAACGTGCACCACGCCCACTTCCGAGGCCATGATGACCTTGTCGTCGTGGGTGACGTAGTAGCGGCTCGGGCGCAGGCCGTTGCGGTCGAGCACGGCGCCGATGTAATGACCGTCCGAGAACACGATGGAGGCGGGGCCGTCCCAGGGTTCCATCAGCGCGGAATGGTATTCGTAGAAGTCCTTCTTGCCGCGGGGCATGTTGACGTCGGACTGCCAGGCTTCCGGGATCATCATCATCACGGCCTCCTGGAGCGAGCGGCCGGACAGCAGCATGAACTCGAGCACCGCATCGAAGGAGCCGGAGTCGGAGCAATCGGCGTCGATCACCGGGAAGAGTTCATGCATGTTCTTGCCGAACAGATCGCTCTTCACCGTGCCTTCGCGGGCAACCATCTGGTTGACATTGCCGCGCAGAGTGTTGATTTCGCCGTTGTGGCTCATGAAACGGTTCGGCTGCGCACGGTCCCATGACGGGAAGGTGTTGGTGCTGAAACGTGAATGCACCATCGCCAGATGCGTCTCGCACTCCGGGTTGGTCAGATCCTGATAGAACGGGAACAGCTGGCCGGGGGTCAGCATGCCTTTATAGACGATGACTTTGGTGGACAGGCTGCATGCATACAGCATCTTCGCTTCTGTCAGTGACGCATCGCCGCGCAGCTTGTGCGTGAAGCGCTTGCGGATGACATACAGACGACGCTCGAAATCTTCGCGGCTCAGCCCGGCTTCAGCGGCTATATAGAGCTGCGCAATATGCGGCTGCGCTGTGCGGGCGGCAGGGCCGACATCCGCGCCAACCGGGTCTACCGGGACGTCTCTCCAACCCAGCAGGGTCTGCCCTTCTTCGGCGATCATGGTATTGATGGTATCGATGCACTTCGTGCGCTCGGCCAGGATCTGCGGAAGGAAGATGTTGCCGACGGCGTATTTGCCTGCCTCTGGCAGGGTGATGCCGAGCTCGTCGTGTGCAATGCGCGCAAAGAAGGTGTGCGGAAGCGCCATCAGGATGCCGGCGCCATCACCGGTATTGGCTTCGAAGCCACAGCCACCGCGGTGATCCATGCGCGAGTTCAGATGATAGGCATCCAGCATGATCTGGTGGCAGGGGCGACCCTTGATATCGGCCACGAAACCTACGCCGCAGGAATCCTTTTCATTACTCGGATCATACAGGCCGGTTTTCTCCGGGTAGCCGAACTTGAAGGGGGAGTGGGCTTTGATGCTCATAGATCTAAAGGTCTCATCTGTCCGAATGTCGTTTACGATTCGTCTGTGGCGCCGTCAAAAGAGTGATCACGAATTGCCGGAGCCTCGTGGTCGGAAATCTGCTCGAGAGTGAGAGTGATCTGACGCGGTAACAGGCGAATTTGTCCAGCCCCCCCAATGCAGCGAAGTTGAAGGACGCTGCTGTTCAAAAAATTCCGGGCGCACGAAAACCGGGATGGTTATCCCACAGGGGCCGGCCACAATACCACTCAAAAAGAATAAGTCAAGCCGCTGAAAAAGGGCTGGGAACCGCCTGTTACGGGGGCTTCAGCCATGCGGCGAGTGGTTGCAAAGGCGCGTTTTGCGGGCGGGTTTACAGCTTGATAAAACCAAGCTCGTGGATTACCCTTGACCGCCTTACCAAATGCAGTTCCCTCTATACCACCTGTTTAGGGAGGCTAAGTCAGCCTGTGAATCCAAAACTAACTAGACGACGATTTATCAAGGGGGTCATTGCCTCCGGCGTGGCCGCGGCATCCACCTCACTCTGGTATACCGCATCCGGACAGAGCCGGCCTGCCGGCGCTGTCGAGCGGCTCCTGACCATCAGCGTGAACGGCCAGACGCGCCGTGTAGACGTTGCTCCTCAGGAAACCCTTGCTCACACATTGCGCTACAAGCTGGGTCTGACCGGCGCCAAGCTTGGCTGCAACCGCGGCGAGTGCGGCTCCTGCACAGTGCTTGCCGATGACGTGAACATCTACTCCTGTTCCACACTGACTCATGAAGTGAAGAACAAGGCAATCCTGACCGTGGAAGGTCTGCGCGCTGCCGACGGCACGCTGCACCCGATACAGGCCGCCTTCATCCAGGAACTGAGTCCGCAGTGCGGTTTCTGTACCTCCGGGCAGATCATGTCTGCTGTGGCGCTTCTCAAGTCCAACCCCCGGCCTACGCGTGAAGAAGCCCGTAACGCCTTGTCTGGCAACCTCTGCCGCTGCGGGGCTTATGATCACTATCTGAATGGCGTAATGCGCGCCTCGGGGCAACTGTCATGACCTATATGCACATTGGTAAAGATTTCACTCCTCCCGATATCGAAGGCAAAGTCACTGGCGCTGCCCGTTACGCTGAAGACTTCCGCCGCGACGGTCTCGTGTTTGCCCGTCTGCTGACCAGTCCGATTCCGGCCGGCCGCGTGGTCAGCATTGATGCCTCTGAAGCGCTGGCGATGCCAGGCGTGCTCGGCATCTTCACTGCTGATGACCTGCCCGAGTCCAAGCCGCCCGCCAACCCGGCGCTGGCCAAGGAATTCATCACCTACATTGGCCAGCCCATTCTGGCCGTTGCAGCGGAAAGCGAAGAACTGGCTGAGGCTGCCATCGAGCGCATCGTCGTTGAGTACGAGCGTCGTCCATTCGTGGTCGATCCGCTGGACACCCTGGTTGAAGGTGGTCCGGACCCTTACCCCATGGGCAACTCGCTGATCCGTACTGGTGAAGCTGCTGCTGGCACCACGGCGTCCGGCACCGGTGTCGGTCAGATCAAGTGGACATCGGACCAGGTCGCGTCCTTCCGCGCCGGCCGTTTCCCGACTGGCGCTTCGTTCCCGGAAGAGTGGATGTACGGTGATGTTGATGCCAATTTCGCGCAGTGCTCCACCATTCTGGAAGAGCCCTTCGTGACCATCGGCTACCCGCACCATTCCCTGGAACCCCGTACCGGCATGGCGTACTGGGAAAATGGCAAGTGCTATTTCCATGGTTCTCTGCAGAGCCACACCGTCGGTCACGACGCGCTGTCCGCAATGCTGGAAATCGACCCGGCGAATCTGGTGTTCATCAACGAGAACACGGGTGGCGGTTTCGGTTCCAAGATTTTCCCGTACCCGACAATGGCAGTCACAGGGCGTTTTGCCCGCAAACTGAACCGTCCGGTGCAGCTGCGCATTACCCGTCCCGAAGAGTTTTACATCGGTTCGGCGCGTTCAGGCATGCAGGGCTGGATCAAGATCGGTCTGCGTGACAATGGTCGCGTAGGCGCGGTTGATGTCGCAATTGTCGGCGATGCCGGTGCAGGCGGGGGCGCCAGCGGCGGCTCAGCGGCTGAGCACATCTCCATCATGTATCAGCCGGAAGCCATGCGTTTCCGTGGCATGTCTCTGTACACCAACACTGCCCCCCGTGGCGCACAGCGCGGCCCAGGCCAGAACGAAATGGCTGCAGTCCTGTCGCCCATGATGGACAAGGCTGCCCGTCAGGCTGGCATTGACCTGGTGGAATTCCGCCGCGTGAATGCCCCTGGCATGGATGCGAAGGTTGGCTCACGTCAGGGCGCGCTCTCCAGCTCCTATTACCCGCAGGCGATCGAGCAAGTGGCAACCCTGTTCGGCTGGGAACAGAAGAAGACTCTGCCCCGTCAGATCAGCGCCACCAAAGTACGCGGCATTGGCGTAGGCGAGGGTTACCACTCTGCAGGCGCCAGCGGCTACGACGGCCTGCTGCGCATTGCACCCGATGGCAAGATCTATCTGCACACCGGTGTGGGCAACCTGGGAACCTACTCTTACGCAGGCGTCCTGCGTGCTGCGGCCGAAGCGCTGCAGTGCAGCTGGGAAAACTGCGTGGTCGTGCACGGCAACAGCGACCTGCATCTGCCGCACAGCACCTATCAGGGCGGCAGCAACACCATCTTCACTGAAACCCGTTCCAGCCACGTGGCGGCACTGGATGCCATCCGCAAGCTGAAGACCATCGCGGCAGCGCAGTTCGGCGGCGCAGTGGAAGACTACAGCATCGGCGGCGAGCGCGTGTTCCTGACCAGCGACAGCAGCAAGGGCATGAGCTACGGCGAAGCGGCACAGAAGGCCATCGAGCTGGGCGGCGAGTTGAGCGGCATGGCGTATCCGGAAGACATCCACAACACCACCAAGCGTTCCGTGCAGGCAATGCAGGGTACGGGTCTGATCGGTGTGGCCAAGGATACATTGCCCAAGTCCGGCACAGCGCCAGGCTTCGCAATTGCCATGGTCGAGATTGAGCTGGACACCGAAACCGGCAAGTTCGACATTCTGGACTACTCCGGCGTTGCCGAGTGTGGCACGGTCATTCACCCGGCTGGCCTGCGTCAGGCCATGAACGGCGGTGGCGTGTGGGGCTTCGGCATGGCGGCGTACGAGCGCCATGTGTATGACCCACAGAACGGTCTGCCGGCCAACGTGGGACTCTATCAGGCCAAGCTACCGACATACCTCGATGTGCCCTTGAACATGAAGACAGCAGGGACAGACATGCCTGATCCGCAGAGCCCCGTGGGTTCACGTGGTATCGGCGAGCCTGCGCAGGGCTGTGCCGCGGCGGCGTTGATGAGCGCAATTTCCGATGCACTTGGCGGACATTTGTTCAATCGCACGCCTGTGACACCCGACATGATTGTCAACCATATCGCGCAGAACAGTTTCAACACTGGCGACCTGAAAACGAATACATTCTGAGGTTTTAGCTATGTCATCACACGACGTAATGCCCGAGATCGGCCTCTACCAGCCCGTTTCGGTAGAGGATGCAGTAGGATTGGCCGGTCAGCTCGCAGAGCGTGGCTGGCTGCTCGGCGGTGGCCAGGATACCTATGGATGGCTGAAGGATCGCGCGAAGCGTCCGGAAGTCCTCGTCGACCTGAAAGGGATCGAGTCCATGCGTGGTATCACTGAAACCGCAGATGGAATTGAGATTGGTGCGCTGGTTACGCTGACTGAAATCACGCGCAACCCGCTGATCACCGAGCGCTATGCGCTTCTGGCACTGGCCGCCGGCCGTGTGGCCAGCCCGCAGATCCGCAACGTGGGAACCCTGGCTGGCAACGTCGCGCAGGACGCGCGCTGCTGGTACTACCGCCGTGGTCTGAACTGCTATCGCGCCGGCGGCAACCTGTGCTACGCCGACACTCCGGAAGGCATGAACCGCGAACACGCGCTGTTCAACACCAGCCGTTGTGTGGCCGTGACTCCAAGCGACACGGGCCCGGCCCTGGTCGCTCTGGAAGCACAGATGGTCATCCGCAATGCCTCCGGTGAGCGCGTGGTGGATGCCGAAGACTTCTTCGTCGGTCCGAACCTCGACATTACGCACATGACCGTGCTCGGCGCAGGGGACATCCTGACTGCCGTCCGCATCCCGGCCAAGTGGGCCAATGCCGAGTTCTACTTCGAGAAAGTGGCAGACCGCAATGTCTGGGACTTCGCGCTGGTCAGCATCGCTGCTGCCATGCGAGTGAACAACGGCGTGATCGAAGATGCCCGTCTGGTGGCAGGTGCTGTACAGTGCACGCCGCGCAGACTGAGCAGCATCGAGTCGGCAATCCGAGGCAAGGCACGCAATCAGGAAACAGCTGATCAAGTCGCCAGTCTGGCTACAGAAGGTGCTCAGCCGCTGAACTTCAACCATTTCAAGATGCCCTTGATGGAAAATCTTGTGAACAGGGCTGTTCGCGGACACGTCGTGTAATCCAAATCGGGCCTGCGCCCGCGTCCTGGCAGCGTTGCTTCGAGCAAGGCCGCCAGCAGGCGCGAGTGGCAGGCCTTCGTTTGGAAAATAACAATACATAAAAAAATTGAGGACTTGGACTGTGGATATTATTCGTTACCGGCAGGACGTTTGGGGAGAGGAAGTGATTCTGGGCGTGTCCTGGGATCTGCTGTGGGTGATTTCTGTCGCTGCCTTTGTGCTGCTGGCTGCTCACGCCATTTTCATGGCAGCGTTGGCGAAAAAGAAAGCGCTCCCGTCTTCTGAAGGCAAGCGTGTCAACCGTCACGACGCTATCGACCGTGCATTCCACTGGATCATGGCCGGCAGTGTTCTCGTACTGATCGCCACTGGCATTGCGCCAATTGTCGGCCTCCGCATCTCCTGGTTGAACATTCACTGGATCGCCGGCCTGGTGCTGACTTTCGTGTGTGTGTTCCACATCATTCGCGCCATGTTCTGGCAGGACTTCAAGTCCATGCTTCTCGGACCAGCCGATTTCAAGGAACCCTTTGACGAAAGCATCAAGCCAGGCAAGTACTCCTTCGAACAGAAGGGCATGCACTGGGCGATGACCGTGCTGGTTGTTGCAGTGGTTGCGACTGGCGTCATCCTGTTCCTGAACATCAATTCTCCATGGTGGGAACGTCCCAGCGTGTCTGATGAAGGTTCACTGGGCATTTACTTCCTGTTGCACGGCACTGCCACACTGGGTCTGATTGCCTTCACCGCCATCCACATCTACTTCGCCGTCCGTCCCGAGAAGCGTTTCTACACACGCTCCATGGTCACTGGCTGGATCTCTGAAGCAGAAATGAAAGAAAACCACGACACCAACAAGTGGAAGCCGGAGTAAGCATCAGCGTGAACAATCTGGAAGACGATATCGACACGATTGAATCGGGTTACGAGTTCCTGCTGGCCTACGCCGCGCAGGGACGTCCGCCCCAGGATGAGTCGGGCCCTGGCCCGCATCCACGCCCCACACTGGTAGACATGTTGCAGGCCATGCAGAACGTCAGCAAGACATTGGCAGGCAGCACCAACGAGTTCGAGCAGGTGATTCTCGACGATCTTAAGAAGGCCGGTGCGGCTGTGAGCTTCGTGCTCGCGCAGCCCAAGCTGGGCTCGGAAGTCGTCGACAACCTGAATGCCTCCATCCACCTGCGCGCCGTGCTGACAGATTTCTTCCTGTACAGCGAAGCGTTCAGGCCGGTTGGCAGCGAAGCGCCGGCACCGGCGGCACAGTGGGACAGAGTCGGCAACTGAGTCGATGCGATTGCAATGCGAGGGGGTCGGAGTCTGCGGGTTCCGGCCCCTTTTTCATGGCGGTGAATTAATGAGAACTGTTCTTGATTGAAGCCTTCTTGCAGGCCCTGCTACACTGCCCGCAGATCTTCACTTTCCAGAGGAATACGGCAATGCGATTCGAGACAGCAGGGGTCATCACCGCAGCACTGCTTCTGGCAGCCTGCAGCCAGGAAGCCACGACAGTGGCGACGACTGAGCCGGCTCCCGCCGCGGAAGCCGTTGCCGAGGCCGGCGCAGACGGTGCCGCAGGCGCCTCTGCTCCCTACACGCCCCCGGCGGCCGCCGCTGCCGAGGGTCCGCTCTACGAGAGCGAGTTGCTGCTCAACACCCACCAGCTGATCACCGAGGGCAAGCGCTCCGGTGAAGGCTATTTCAGCGCCGACGGCCAGCGGATCATCTATCAGGCTGAGCTGGAGGGCGAGAACCCGTTCTACCAGATCTTCGTGCGCGACATTCTGGCCGGCACGACTACACTGGTCTCGCCCGGCACTGGCCTCACGACCTGCTCGTGGATACACCCCACCGAAGACAAGGTGATGTTCGCCTCCACCCATGAAGACCCCGATGCCCTCGGCAAGCAGCAGCGCGAGATCGAGATGCGCGCCAGCCCCGTGCAGCGTGGCTATGCCTGGGACTACGACGAACACTACGACATGTACGTCGCCAATGCCGATGGCAGCGACGTGGTGAACATCACCAACAGCCGGGGCTATGATGCGGAAGGATCCTATTCTTCCAATGGCTCGAAGATCCTGTTTGCCTCGAACCGCGAAGCCTACAGCCGCCCGCTGAGCCAGGCAGAGCAGCGCCTGTTTGAAGACGATGCGTCCTATTTCATGGACCTCTACATCATGGACGCCGACGGCAGCAACATCGAGCAGCTGACCTTCTCGCCCGGCTATGACGGTGGCCCGTTTTTCAGTGCCGACGACCAGCAGATTGTCTGGCGTCGCTTCAACCCGGATGGCAACAGTGCCGAGATCTGGACCATGGATGTGGACGGCAGCAACGCGCGGCAGCTGACGGACTCGGCGATGGTGTCCTGGGGCCCCTACTTCCACCCGAGCGGCGACTACATCATTTATTCCAGCAACGTGCTGGGTCATGCCAATTTCGAACTGTTCATGGTGGATGCGCAGGGCCTGCGTGACCCGATTCGCGTGACCAACACCGAAGGCACGGACATCCTGCCGGTGTTTACGCCGCAGGGCGACAAGCTGGCCTGGAGCACGACGCGCACGCCCGATGGCAGCTCGCAGATCTATATGGCGGACTGGAATGACGCGCGGGCGCGGGAACTGCTGGGCCTGTAACAACGAAGCCTGCAGGAGCGGGCCTTGTGGGAGCGGGCCGGCCCGCGAACGGGTTCTGCCCGGAGCCTGTAGGAGCGGGCCTGCCCGCGAAAGGTTCCTGCTTGGTCGGTTCGCGGGCAGGGCCCGCTCCTGCAAGAGGGTGGTGTTCGCGGGCAAGCCCGCTCCAACAGTCAGTGGTGGTGGTTGCCATCTTTCACGAGGTGATTTCGATGACGCGCAGCAATTACATGCTTCTCTTGTTGCTCAGCCTGCTGCTCGCCAGCGCTGCGCACGCACAGCAGAGCGCCCTGCATCATTCGCTGGAAGTGACACTCGACCCTTCGGCCAGCAGCATCGCGGTGACGGACACGCTCACACTGCCCGTGTCCGAAGATAGTCCCCGCACTTTTGAGTTCCGACTCAATCAGGCGCTCAGCCTGCATTCGCTGGAAGGCAGCAATTTCAGCATCGAAGCGCTGCCTTCTGCGCAGACGCCGGGTGACGCCGACGCGGGTCGCGAGATCGCCCCCAGCAATGCCTATCGACTGACCATTACCGACGGCAGTGAGCAGATCAGTCTGAGCTACTCCGGCAACATCAACACCGATGCGCGCCAGCTCAGCGCCGAATACGCCCAGAGCTTCTCCTCCACCACCGGCATCATCGACACGCGGGGCGTCTACCTCGACCACAGCAGCGTGTGGGTACCCGACTTCCAGGCCGGGCTGATGAGCTTCGACATGAGCGTCGAATTCAGCGGCGCCGCGCAGCAGTGGACGGCCGTAAGTCAGGGCGATTCCGAGCAGCGTACGAACTTCTGGCGCAGTGAACAGGCGATGGAAGAGGTCTATCTGATCGCCGCCGACTTCACCACCTACACAGTTCAAAGCGGCGACGTGGACCTGCTGGCCTATCTGCGCACGCCGGACGGCAATCTCGCTACCCGCTATCTGGATGCCACGGAAAGATATCTGGCACTTTACGAACCGATGATCGGGGACTATCCCTTCAGCAAGTTCGCGCTCGTCGAAAATTTCTGGGAAACCGGTTACGGCATGCCCTCGTTCACGCTGCTGGGCGAGCAGATCATTCGCTTCCCGTTCATTCTGGAATCGTCCTATCCCCACGAGATTCTGCACAACTGGTGGGGCAACTCGGTATACCCGGACTACGAGACCGGCAACTGGAGCGAAGGGCTGACGGCCTATCTGGCCGATCACCTGTTCCAGGAAATGAACGCGGCCGGCGGCGAGTATCGCAAGGACATGCTCGGCCGCTATCGCAGCTTCGTCACCGACGCTGCCGATTTTCCGCTGAGCCAGTTCACTTCGCGCAACTCCGCGGCGTCCCAGGCCATCGGCTATGGCAAGACGCTGATGCTGTGGCACATGCTGCGCCTGGAACTTGGCGATGCGCTGTTCATCAAGAGCCTGCAGGACCTGTACACCGAGCGGCGTTTCATGCGCACTTCCTTCGCCGACATCGAAGCCATCTTCTCCCGCAACAGTGGCAAGGATCTCAGCGGCTTCTTCGCGCAGTGGGTCGAGCGCACCGGCGCACCAGAGCTGGCCGTCACCGTGACACACCAGGGTGTTGAAGACAGCGCGCAGATTATCGTGCGGCAGACACAGAGCACCCAGCCCTATGCGCTGAAAGTGCCGGTTGCCCTTTATTACGAAGGCGAGACCGACGCGCAAGTGGTCGACGTGCTGCTGGAGGGCGCGGAAGCGAGTTTCGAGGTGCCCCGCTTTGCGGCGCTGCAGGCAGTGGTGGTGGACCCGTACTTCGACGTTTTCCGCCGCCTTGATGTGGCGGAACTGCCCCCCACGCTGAGGCAGATGTTCGGCGCCCAGCAGATTGTGTTCGTCGTGCCGCAGCAGGAGCGCGACCAGTGGATTGCCATGGCCGAGTTCTTCAGCAACGACCCGTCCGTCACTGCCGAGATTGTCATGGCGGAAGACTTCACGCTGCTGCCGTCTGACAAGTCTGTGTGGATCATGGGGCGAGAGAATCCTGCGTCGCGCATCGTGGAAGAGGCTGTCAGCTATTACGGCGTGCGCTTCTCTGACGCGGGCCTGACCCTGATGGGCAGCGAACTGCCCTATGCCAATCGCAGCACCGTGCTGACCGCCATTCATCCGGATGACCCCGAGCTGACCCTGGGGTGGATTCACGCCGATTCCGCCGCCGCGATGCCGGGGCTCACCGAGAAGTTGCCGCATTACGGCAAGTATTCCTATCTGAGTTTTGTGGGCAGCGAGCCCACCAATGACGTGAAGGGCCAATGGGAAAGCCCCGACTCGCCGCTGCTGTGGCGCAAGCCCGGCCTGGACGCCAGCGTGGCACTGGCCCTGCTGCCCCCGCGCGCACCGCTGGCGGAGCTGCCGCCCAAATACCTGCCTGACAGTCTGCAGACCCACGTCGATGCACTCACCGATCCCCAGATGCAGGGCCGCGCGCCTGGCAGTGCCGGGCTGGAACGTGCCGCCGCCTATATTGCCGGCCAGTTCGAAGCCGCCGGTCTGGAGGCGCCAGGAGGCTCTTATCTGAGCTCCTGGCAGCAGACGCTGCCCGATGGCCAGACAGTGACGCTCAGCAATGTCATCGGCGTGCTGCCTGGCACCGATGTGGCGCTGCAGGACTCGCCCATCGTGCTCGGGGCTCACTACGATCATCTGGGCGTAGAGACCGCCGCCGATGGCAGCGTGGCGGTGTTTGCCGGTGCCGACGACAATGCCTCGGGCGTGGCCATCATGATCGACGTGGCCCGCAAGCTGCAGAAAGCCTTCACGCCACGCCGGCCCGTCGTGTTCGTCGCCTTCTCCGGCGAGGAAGCAGGGCTGCTGGGCTCGCGGCACTTCGTTGCCAACCCGCCAGCGCCCTATTCCACGCAATCGCTGTTCGCCATGCTGAACATGGACAGTGTCGGCCGCCTGGAAGGGCGTACCCTGCAGGTGTTCGGCTCCGAGAGTGCGTACGAGTGGCCGTTCATGGCCCAGGGCATCGGTTTCACCATCGGCGTCACTTCACAGTTTCCCGCCCAGTCCGTGGCGGGCAGTGACCACGTCGCATTTCTCGAGGCCGGCATTCCCGCGCTGCATCTGTTCAGTGGACTGCACACCGACTATCACCGGCCATCAGACACACCTGACAAGCTTGATCTGGCCGGCATGTCCGACATTGCCCTGTGGGTGGAAGAAGCCATCGTCTATCTGGCCATGCGCGATCAGCCGCTGCGGGTGACTCTCAGCAATGCCCCCGTGCGTGCCACCGAAGCGGTGGCGGGTGCGCGTGCGGCGTCGCTGGGAACGATTCCAGAATTCAATTATGCAGGCGAGGGTGTGCAGATTTCCGGCGTGACCCCTGGTGGTGCAGCGGAGGCGGCGGGCCTGCAGGCAGGCGACATATTGGTGCAGTTCAATGGCACTCCCATCACGACCTTGCAGGAATATTCCAATTTCCTGCGCGAGGCTGCGCCAGGCGACGAGGTGCAACTGCAGATTCGCCGGGCAGAGGAGCTTCTGAATGTCGAGGTCATTCTGCAGGCGCGTTGATCAGAGTCCCTCTGCGCCGTGCTCAGAGGGGAAGACGCCGCAGGGTTTTCGCTGTTAGACTCCGAGCAAGCGTTCCATTCCTGTGGGTGTCTTGGCACCTCGTAGCAGAACATTCAGTAGAGACTGCCAGTGATCCAGCCTTCTTCGTCGCCTGTTGCCATTCCCTTTGCAGTATCCACACGCCGCCTGCTGATGTTCGCGGCAATCGCCCTCAGCCCGCTGCCAGTGCTGGCCCAGGAAGACATTGTTCCTTTCGATCGTCCTACGCCCCTGACGCGCGTCAGCAGTGAGCAGGCTGCCTTCGTGCTGGACGGCCGGCTCGATGAAGCAATCTGGGACACCCTGCCCGTCATCGACAACATGCAGATCATACAGCCCGACACCATGGAGCCTGCGCCTTTCCAGACTCACACCCGCGTGTTCTACAACGACCGTGGCATTTATGTGGGTGTGATGAATTACCAGCCCGCAGAAACGCTGGTATCACGCATGAGTTCCCGCGATGCGCAGTCGCAGCGCGACAGTTATGGCTTCGTCGTGGACCCTTCCGGCACCGGCCTTTATGGCTATTTTCTGCGGATCAATCTGGGTGGTTCTCTGAACGACGGCACCGTTTTGCCCGAGCGCCAGATCAACCGGCAGTGGGACGGGCCCTGGGATTCGGCGGCGGTATCGCTCGACGATGGCTGGTCTGCGGAAATGTTTCTGCCCTGGTCCATGATGAGTCTGCCCCAGGCGGATGAAGGCGCAGCCCGCACCATGGGCATCTACATCGAGCGTGTCGTGGCCGCGCGCGGCGAGACCTGGTCCTGGCCTGCGCTGCCCCGCAACAGTGCAGGATTCCTGTCCGCCTTTCACAAGGTGGAGCTGAGCGGCGTCAACCCCAGCACACAGTTCACGCTGTACCCGTATGTGTCATCGACCTTCGACGACATGAAAGACGCAACGGATTACCGCGTGGGCACCGACCTGTACTGGCGGCCCAGTTCCAATATGCAGGTGTCTGCGGCGCTGAACCCGGACTTCGGCACGGTGGAGTCCGATGACGTGGTGGTGAATCTGGGCGCCTTCGAAACCTTCTTCGAAGAAAAACGCCCGTTCTTTCTGGAAGGCCAGGACGTATTCGTGACCTCGTCGCGTGGCGGCGGTTTCGGCGGACCGCCCACGACGCTTCTCAACACGCGGCGCATCGGGCGACAGGCCAGCTTCACCATCCCCACGGGCGTCAGCGTGATTGCCACCGACCAGAGCCGACCGTCCGATTTGCTGGCGGCCGGCAAGGTCACTGGTCAGGCCGGCAACTGGCGTTACGGCACGCTGCTGGCATCGGAAGACGACTCCGTACTGCGCGGCACGCTGACCAATGGTTCGCGGGTGAACCTGCAGGCCAAGGGCCGCGACTTTGCCATAGGACGACTGCTCTATGAAGACACCACCTCCGGCGGACGCCGTGCCATTGGCTGGTTCGGCAGCGACATGTCGCACCCTGACCGCTCTGCCACCGTCAATGGCGTAGACCTGCACTATTTCTCGGCCGACACCCGCTGGGTGTTCGATGGGCAGCTCATCCACAGCGACGTGAATGACGTCACCGGCAAGGGCGGCTTCTTCGATCTGGATTATCGGCCCGACCGGCGCCTTCAGCACAACATCACGGGCACCTGGTTCGACGACACACTGGAGCTGAACGACATCGGCTTCGTGCAGCGCAATGATCTGATGCAGCTGGACTACCGACTGAACATCAATGAATCGAATATTCCGGGGCTGCGTTCGCGTTACCGCGCCCTGAACATCGGCAATGAATGGAATACCGCAGGCCGTCCCGTGCGGCTCAGCGTCGCGTTGACGCAGGGCCTGAACTTTCTCGACAATACGGCGCTGAACACCAATATCCGTTATTTCCCGGCGCGGGTGGACGACCGCCTGAGCCGCGGCAATGGCAGTTTCCGCCTGCCGGCCCGCTGGGCCGCTGACGTGAACTGGCGCAGTGACGAGTCGCGGCCATTTTCTTGGAATGTGGGACTCAGCAGCACGCAGGAGGAACTGGGCGAGCAGAACCTGGCGTACAACATCGGCTTCAACTGGCAGCCGAACGATCGCTTTGCGGTAGACCTGAACAATCGTTATGTGGACCGCGAAGCCTGGCTGATCCACCAGGGCAGAGGTCGCATGACAAGCTTCGAAGCCAACGAGTGGGCGCCGCGACTGTCCATGGATTATTTCATCAATGCCAAGCAGCAGCTGCGGTTCGCGCTGCAGTGGACGGGCATCAAGGCCTTCGAGAGTCGTTTCTACCAGGTGGACGCCACGGGCTTGAATGATCTGAAAAAGACTGGCGACTTGACGGCGGGCAGCGACAATTTCACCATCAGCCGCATGAGTTTCCAGGCGCGCTATCGCTGGGAAATAGCGCCGCTGTCGGACCTGTTCTTCGTGTACACACGGGGGGGAAATCTGGCGCGTACGTTCGAGGATGACTACACGGGGCTGTTCGAGCATGCGTGGCAGGATCAGATTGTGGACAACTGGGTGGTGAAATTGCGGTATCGTCTGGGCAGCTGATCGGCCCCTGACCTAGTGGGAGCAGGCATACCCCCGACCTTGTGGGAGCGGGCCTGCCCGCGAACTGGTACTCCGCATTGTGCCGTCTGCCCGGGCCGGGCCTTGCAGACACGCCACGAGTACGTCCCTGTAAGCTCGGCGCCCGCCTTCCGACCGCCATGGATGGCGCCAGGGCCGGTTTTGCAGGAGCAAAAACCGGCCCTGGCGGGCGACGGTCTGCAAGGCCCGCCCCGGGCAGACGGCCTCAGATCTGTGCCACCCCTCGCGGACAAGCCCGCTCCCACAGGGCCGGCTTCCGCCAGGCTGAGCGACGCAAGCGCAGGCGCCGCTTTCACTCGGTGAGGGTGCGTAGCTTCGTTCAGGAATCGCGGTGCTGCAAAGCGTCCCTCTCCGCCTCCACTGTCGGGTTTGCCCGCCGCGGCACAGAAGTTGAGGCAAAGTACGCCCAGCTCCCTGGCATGACCGTCAGCCGCCAGGACGGCGGATGGCGAGCCCCCATGGATGGGTTCACGGCGTGTCATGTCAGGGAGCTGGGCGTACTTTGCAGGAGTGATGTATGTTTCGCGGGCAAGCCCGCTCCTACAACAATAATGAGAGAGACCATGACCCCACCCTTCCGCCTAGCCGCCCTCGGCCTCTTCGGCCTGTCCGCAGCAACCCACGCCGCCGAACCGCTCCCCACGCTGCCGCGCTACGAGCACGCCCAGATCGACATCACCCTCGATGGTTATCTCGATGAGCCGGTGTGGCAGTCGCTGCCGGTTATCGACGGCATGCGCGTGATCCAGCCAGACACTCTCGAACCCGCGCCCGTCGAGACCCACTCGCGCATTTTCTACACCGAACGCGGCATCTATGTGGGCGTGATGAACTATCAGGACCCGGCCACGCTGGTGGCGCGCATGAGTTCCCGTGACGCGGGCATTCAGCGCGACGGCTATGTCATCTCCATCGACGCGTCGGGCGAAGGTCTGTACGGGTACTTCCTGCGCATGAATCTGGGCGGCACCTTCTCGGATGGCACCATCCTGCCGGAACGCCAGATCAACCGGCAGTGGGACGGCCCCTGGGATGCGGTGACCCGCGAGACCGACGAAGGCTGGGTGGCTGAGATCTGGATTCCCTGGTCAATGATGTCCCTGCCCCAGTCGGGCAGCACCCGCCGCATCGGCCTGTATACCGAGCGCATGGTGGCAGCCCGGGGCGAGACCTATTCCTGGCCCGCGCTGCCGGGCACCAACAGCGAATACCTCTCCGCATTCCAGAAATACGAACTCACCGGCGTGAATCCCGCCACCCAGTTCACGTTCTATCCCTACAGCTCGGCCACCTTCGACGACATGAAGAACACCACCGACTACCGAGTGGGCGCCGACGTGTACTGGCGGCCCAGCTCGAACCTGCAACTGTCGGCCACGCTGAACCCTGACTTCGGCACGGTGGAGTCCGACGATGTGGTGGTGAACCTTGGCGCGTTCGAAACCTTCTTCGAAGAGAAGCGCACGTTCTTTCTCGAAGGGCAGGACGTCTTCAGTACCTCGCCCCGCGATGGCGGTGGCGGCTTCGGCCCCACGACACTGCTGAACACCCGGCGCATCGGTCGGCAGGCCAGTTTCACAGTGCCCGCTGGCGTCAGTGTGATTCCCACCGATCTCAGTCGTCCCACCGACCTGCTTGGTGCGGCGAAAGTGACCGGACAGTCTGGAAACTGGCGCTATGGCACCTTGCTCGCCTCGGAGGACGACTCCCTGGTGCGCGGCACCCGGGCCGATGGCAGCCGCGTCACGCTGGAAGCCCAGGGCCGCGACTTCGCCATAGGCCGCCTGTTGTACGAAGACACCGCTGGCGGCGGTCGCCGCGCCATGGGCTGGTTCGGCAGCAACCTGGCTTATCCGGACAGCGACGCGATGGTCAACGGCGTGGACCTGCACTATTTCTCGGTCGACAACCGCTGGATCTTCGACGGCCAGCTGGTGCACAGCGACGTACGCGATGTCACCGGCAGTGGCGCTTATTTCGACCTGGACTTCCGGCCCGCACGCGGCGTGCAGCACTCGCTCACCGCCACCTACATGGACGACGAGCTGCAGCTGAACGACATCGGCTTTCTCACTCGCAACGACCTGGTGCAGGGTGACTACCGGTTCAATATCTCGCAGTCCGACCTTCCCGGCCTGCGCTCCCGTTCCCGCACCGTGCAGGTCAACAATCAGTGGAACACCGATGGACGCCCCGTACGTCTGGGCTTCTTCTACACCGAGAATCTGACCTTCCTCGACAACGACTCGTTCAGCACCACCTTGCGCTACTTCCCGCCGCGTGTCGACGACACCCTGAGTCGCGGCAACGGCACGTTCAAGATTCCCGAGCGCTGGGCCGTGGATGCGTCGTGGCGCAGCGACCGGGCGCTGCCGCTGTCGTGGACCGTGGGCGTGAATGCCGGGCAGGAGGATCTGGGCCTGCAGAATCTGAGCTACAACGCGGGCATCACCTGGAACCCGAATGATCGCCTGTCGGTGGACGTCAACGCGCGCTATATCGACCGCGAGGCCTGGCTGATCCACCAGGGCAATGGCCGCATGACAGCCTTCGAGGCCAATGAGTGGGCGCCGCGCGCGGAGCTGGACTACTTCATCAATGCCAAGCAACAGCTGCGTTTTTCCATGCAGTGGACGGGCATCAAGGCCTTCGAGAATCGTTTCTACCAGGTGGATGCATCGCGGGTGGAGTCGCTGGTGCAAACCGGCGATGTGACAGCCGGCACGGACGATTTCGCCATCAGCCGCATGAGCTTTCAGGCACGCTACCGCTGGGAGATAGCGCCACTGTCGGACCTGTTCTTCGTGTATACGCGGGGCGGGAATCTGGCGCGCACCTTCGAGGACGACTACGCGGGGATGTTCGAGCATGCGTGGTTTGATCAAGTCGTGGACAACTGGGTGGTGAAGCTGCGCTACCGCCTGTAGGAGCTGTGGGAGCAGGCTGTGGGAGCGGGCTTGCCCGCGAACCGCACTTCGCACGGCGCCAAGCGCTGCGGGGCGGGGCTGGTCAGGACACGCTGTGAATACATCCATGTACGCTCGGCGCCCGCCATCCATGGCGGGCGACGGTCCTTCCCAGCCCCGCCCCGCAGCGCTTGGCGCCAGCCCTGTGCCACGTCCACATGCACTCCGATTCAGACAAAGCGTCACCACCCCGGGGGAGGGGCGGAGCTCCGTTCGGATGCCGAGGCAACGGGGCGACTCTCGACTCCGCCACTCCCTCAATCCGGCAGTGCGACACGGGAGCTCGACGCGCGCGCTGCACGAAGGTCGTCCGGGTGGGTGGGGGTGGTCTGGACCGTCTGCCGCCAGGCCGGCGGCAGCCGAGCCCCCATGGATGGGTTCACGGCGTGTCCAGACCACCCCCACCCACCCGGATGACCGACATTCCCGCACCCATCAAGCACCAGCGTCACACTACCGACACACGTCCCACATAGGATAGGATTCCGCCCACAGCGCCCATCCAAGGAACCCCCATGAAATTGCGCACCATTCTGCACTCACTCGCCACAGGAGCCCTCGCCATGAGTCTGGCACTCTCCGCCCACGCCCAGTCCACCGGCAAAGTTGTCGTCGCCCACCGCGGTGCCAGCGGCTATCTGCCCGAACACACGCTGGAGTCCAAGGCCATGGCCTATGCCATGGGCGCTGACTTCATCGAGCAGGACGTAGTGATGACCAGTGACGACCAGTTGATCGTCATCCACGACATCACGCTGGATCGCACCACCAATGTCGCCGAGAAATTTCCCGGCCGGGCGCGCGCAGACGGTGGCCATTACGCGGTGGATTTCACGCTGGCCGAGATCCAGTCGCTGGATGTGACCGAGGGCTTCAGTGTCGAGAACGGCGTGAAGACGCTGAGCTATCCGCAGCGCTTCCCGATGTTCACGTCCACATTCAAGGTGCACACGCTGGCGCAGGAGATCGAGCTGATCCAGGGCCTGAATCACTCCACCGGCAAGGACATCGGCATTTACCCCGAGCTCAAATCGCCCGCGTTCCACCTTGCCGAGGGCAAGGACCTCGGCCGCGCGGTGCTCGAGACACTCAAGCAGTACGGCTACACCAGCAAGCAGGACAAGGTATTTGTGCAGACCTTCGAGTTCGACGAATTGAAGCGCGTGCATGACGAGCTGCAGCCGGCGCTGGGCATCGAGCTGAATCTGGTGATGCTGCTTGACGGCGGCGACGAGAATGCGTGGATGCAGACTGAAGATGGCGTGAAGCAGATTGCGCAGTACGCCGACGGACTTGGCCCGGAGAAGGGCATGATCATCGACCGCGAATCACCGCGCGGCGCACCACGCATCAGTGGCTTGGTGGGCTTTGCCCATGCGGCCGGGCTGCAGGTGCATCCCTACACCTTCCGGCTGGACGCAGGACATGTGCCGCCATTTGCCGAGAGCTTTGAGGACATGCTGAAGCAGTATTACATCGACGCAGGGGTGGATGGCGTGTTTACCGATTTTCCGGACCGTGCGGTAGCGTATCTGAACTCCCTGTAGGGGTGAACCATGGTGGGAGCGTACCCGAGGGCATAAAGGCCTTGCCCGCGAACATCACTCTGCGATTGGTCGGCTGCCGGGGGCGTGGATTGCAGACACGCTGCAAGTACGTCCCTGTATGCTCGTCGCCCGCCATCCCTGGCGGGCGACGGTCTGCAAACCACGCCCCCGGGAACCGACTACGCGTTCTGTGCCACGCCCGCAAAGCCCGCTCCCACGTTGGCCCGCACCCACCGCGACCAGCAGATCCCAACGCACCTCCTCTGCTCCCGCTTGGGGCGACCAGCAAAGCCCGCCGGCGCGGGTGTTCGGGGTTACCCACTGCACGAGGATGGAGGGTGGGGTGACGCTGTTCAGGACCGTCGCCCGCCAGGGATGGCGGGCGCCGAGCGTACAAGGACGTATTTACAGCGTGTCCTGAACAGCGTCACCCCGCCCTCCATCCGTGACCCAGCGAGCAACCCCGAACCCCCACGCCCACAGTCTTCGCTAGGCGCGGCAAGCCCTTCTGGCTTATAATCGCCGCCCGTTTGAATTTGCAGCTGTTTTCCGCATTCAGTTTCAGTCGTCAGTGCAATCTCTTCTCAATCGAACCACCAGTACAAGGCCCGATAATGTCATCCAGTACCCGTCCGGAACTCAGCTTCGCTGAGCTCGATCTGCCCCAATTCCTGCAGGACACCCTGAGCAAGGTGGGCTATGAAAAGCCTTCGCCGATCCAGCAAGCCACGATTCCCGTGCTGCTCCAGGGCAAAGACGTCGTCGGCATGGCACAGACGGGCACCGGCAAGACCGCCGCGTTTGCATTGCCGATTCTGGCGAAAATCGATCTGACCCAGTCACGCACTCAGGCGCTGGTGCTGTGCCCCACGCGGGAACTGGCCATTCAGGTAGCCGAAGCGTTCCAGACCTATGCCGCCGGCATGCGCGGGTTTCACGTGCTGCCGATCTATGGCGGGCAGGAGATGGGCCGGCAGCTGACGGGTCTGCGTCGTGGCGCACACGTCGTCGTGGGCACGCCGGGCCGTCTGCTGGACCACCTCAATCGCAAGACGATTGACCTGAGCCAGCTCAACACCCTGGTGCTGGACGAAGCCGACGAAATGCTGCGCATGGGCTTCATCGACGACGTCGAAGCCATCCTCGAGAACACGCCCAAGACGCGACAAGTGGCCCTGTTCTCCGCCACCATGCCCGCCCCGATCCGCGCCGTCGCCGAGAAATACCTGACCGATCCGCAGGAAATCCGCATCCAGAGCGCCATCTCCACCAACGAAGACATCGAACAGTTCTACTGGCTGGTGCAAGGCACCAGCAAGCTGGACGCGCTGACGCGCATTCTGGAAGTGGAAGAGTTTGATGCCATGCTGATCTTCGTGCGCACCAAGACCAGCACCGTCGATCTGGCGGAAAAACTCAGCGCCCGTGGCTTCGCCGCGTCGCCGCTCAATGGCGACATGAACCAGGCCATCCGCACCCGCACCGTCGAGCAGATCAAGAACGGCCAGTTGGATATTCTGGTGGCTACCGATGTGGCGGCCCGTGGCTTGGACGTGGATCGTCTGAGCCATGTGATGAACTACGACATTCCCTACGATGACGAAGCCTATGTGCACCGCATCGGCCGCACCGGGCGTGCCGGCCGCAGTGGCAAGGCGATTCTGTTCGTGGCGCCGCGGGAGCGTCGCCTGCTGCAGTCCATCGAGAAAACCACGCGCAAGAAGATCACTCAGATGGAGCTGCCCACCCGCGGCGAGCTGATCGAGAAACGCAGCAACGCGTTCAAGGAAGGCATTGCCGACACCATCCGCGACGGCAAGCTGGACTTCTTCCACAAGCTGGTGTCAGACCTGGTGCGCGAGCACGAGTGCACCCCCGAGCACGTGGCAGCGGCCATGGCGTATCTGCTGCAGAAAGACCGTCCGCTGGAGCCTGCCACTGGCGGCGACATGCCCCGCAGCGACCGCGAAGGCTTCTCCTATGGCGAGCCCCGTGGCCGCAGCGAGAGCACCCCACGCCGTCCACGTGAAGAATCCGCGCCACGGGCAGAGCGTCCTGCCTGCCCGGCAGAGACCCGTGCGCCTGCGCCGCGCCCTGAACGTGCCCCACGTCCCGCAGCACCACCGGTGGACGATGAGTTCGAAGACGATCTGCGTCCCGCCAAGCGCAGCAACGCCGAGCGCGTGCCCACCGACACGCTGTTCGAGCAGATTCTTGCCGAGGAAGTGCCGGAATTCGAAGAGCGTCCCCGCCGTGCGCCGCGTGAAGAGCGCGAGCCGCGCGAGCATGTGCAGCGCCACAATCCCGCGGAAGATGGCAAGGCCAGACCGCTGCGCGATTATCCGGACATCAGCATGGAACGCTTCCGCATTCACGTCGGCCACAAGGACGGTGTGACGCCACGGGAAGTGCTGGGCGCCATTGCCAATGAAGCCGAGATCGAAGGCCGCTACATCGGCCACATCCGCATCTATGACGATTACTCCACCGTCGACCTGCCCAGCGGCATGCCAAAGGAAGTGATGCAGATTCTGCAGAAGACTCACGTGTGCAGAAAGCCTCTGATGATCGAGCCGGTGACGAAGCCCTTCGCTGCGCTGGGCCACTACGCCCGCGATGCGGCTGCAGCGCCGAAGCCCTCTTATGAAAAGCCGGCCTATGACAAGCCTGCTTACGAGAAACCCGCGTTCAAGAAAGAAGGCTTCAAGAAGGAAGGATTCAAGAGGGACGGATTCGAGAAGCCTGCATTCCGAAAAGACGGCTTTGAAAAACCTGCATTCAAGAAGGATGGTTTCGAGAAGCCTGCGTTCAAGAAAGAGGGTTTCAAGAAGGACGGCTTCAGCAAGCCCGCGTTCAACAAGGACGGCGCCAAGCCGGAAGGATTTGTGAAGCCCGCGTTCAAGAAGGACGGTTTCGAAAAACCTGCTTTCAAGAAAGAGGGCTTTGAAAAACCAGCCTTCAAGAAGGATGGCTTCAAGAAGCCTGCCTTCCGAAAGGACGGCGATACCAAGCCTGCATTCCACAATGTGGAGAGCAAGGACATCACCCGCGAAGTGCTTGAGCGTTTCCCCGATCTGGAAGCGCCCGGCATCCGCAAGGTGCCGCGTCCGGTGCTGAAGGCCAACCCGGATGCCGTTGGTGGCGACAAGCCCGTGCGCGTGAAGGCCCCCGGTGCCAAGGTCAAGCCCAAGAGCAAGCGCGTCGACAAGGACAAAGGCAAGCGCCGCACGCCGATCCCGCCAAAAGCGGAGTGATCTGCTGCCCGCGTCTGTGAGTGGGTATTTTGTGGGAGCGGGCTCTGTGTGGGAGCGGGCCCTGCCCGCGAACAGTCAACAGGTTTGAACGGCCCCGGCCACCCGCCCTCCCGTGCTGCGGCTGACCCGCACCCATCCCGGGTGCCCTCACATCGCCAGGAGCCACGGTCTCCTGGCTTGCTCGGTGCGGGTCTTTTATGCCGCTGCACGGGAGGGCGGATGCCCGGGGCCTGGATGGGTGCCAGCGAAGAGTTCGCGGGCAGGGCCCGCTCCCACACAGGGCCCGCTCGCACACAGGTCCCTCTCCCACAGTCAGCTCCCACTTCCCGCGCCATTCCCCTATACTCCGGCCACAACATGACTCCGGAATGGCACAGGTTCACCCCATGACGACAGCCCACACGCCCGCCGCGCTGCTACTGGCCGCCCTCTGCGCCATGGCAGGCACCGCCCAGGCGCAGCTCTCGCCCCGCTATCAGGACGCGAACCAGGACCTGGTGGCCGACACGCCCACCGAGCCCGAGCGCTGGCGCGACCCGAACATCCTCATCTTTGCCTACACGCCCGTGGAAGACCCGGCCATGTATTCGAAAGTGTGGGACGAGTTCATCGCCCATCTGGAAGCCGCCACGGGCAAGGACGTGCGCTTCTTCCCCGTGCAGTCCAATGCCGCGCAGCTGGAAGCCATGCGTGCGGGGCGGCTGCATGTGGCCGGCTTCAACACCGGTTCTACGCCGATCGCCGTGAATTGTGTCGGCTTCGTGCCATTCGCGATGATGTCGGCCAAAGACGGCAGCTACGGTTACCAGATGGAGATACTCACCTGGCCGGGCAGCGGCATAAACGCCATCCCCGACCTCAAGGGCCGTACCTTGGCATTCACCGCACCCACGTCCAATTCCGGCTTCAAGGCCCCGTCCACGCTGCTGGAGACCGAGTTCGGGTTCGCGGCCGACCGTGACTACAAGACCGCCTTCTCGGGCAGCCACGACAATTCGATTCTGGGCGTGGTGAACCGCGACTACGATGCCGCCGCCATCGCGAACGAAGTGCTGCACCGCATGGTGGCGCGGGATGTGGTGAGCGCCGATCAGTACATCAGCCTGTACAAGTCCGACTCGTTCCCCACCACTGGCTACGGCGTCGCCCACGACCTGCATCCTGAGCTGGCAGAGAAGATCCGCACGGCGTTCTTCAGCTTCGACTGGGAAGGCACGGCGCTGCAGGCCGAATTCCGCGACGCGGCCATGGAGCAGTTTCTGCCCATCAATTATCAGGAACACTGGGGCGTGGTGCGCACGATTGATGAAGCTACCAACACAATCTACAACTGTGATTGACTGGGTTCGCGGGCAAGCCCGCTCCCACTAGAGAGATTTTGCATGCTGACCATCACCGCCCTCACCAAACGCTACGACACCGGCGACCTGGCCCTCGACAACGTCACCCTGACCGTGCCCGCTGGCCAGGTGCTGGCGCTGATCGGCCCCTCGGGCGCCGGCAAGAGCACGTTGATTCGCTGCGTCAACCGCCTGGTGGAGCCCACCTCCGGCAGCATTCAGCTCGACGGCAAGGACATCACCCGTGTGCGCGGCAAGGCCCTGCGGGAAGCGCGCCGGCAGATCGGCATGATCTTCCAGAGCCACGCGCTGGTGGAACGCTTGTCCGTGATGGAGAACGTGCTCTCTGGCCGGCTTGCCTACATCGGCTTCTGGCGCAGTTACTTCCGCCGCTTCCCCGAGAGCGACATCCGCCAGGCCTTCACGCTGCTGGAACGGGTGGGTCTGGACACCATGATCGACAAGCGCGGCGACGCCCTGTCCGGCGGCCAGAAGCAGCGCGTCGGCATTGCCCGCGCACTGATTCAGAACCCCAAGCTGCTGCTGGTGGACGAGCCCACCGCCAGCCTCGATCCGAAGACGTCGCGGCAGATCATGCGCCTGATCTGCGAGCTGTGTGCCGAGCAGAACCTGGCCACCATCATCAATATCCACGATGTGGCGCTGGCCCAGCAGTTCGTGCACCGCGTGGTGGGCCTGCGTGCCGGCGCCGTGGTGTATGACGGCCCGCCCGAGGGCCTGACCCCCGACATTCTCACCACCATCTACGGCGAAGAGGACTGGACAGCCACGCAGAAGCACGACGATGACGCCCCGCAGGACGGCGTGCGCGACATGGCCGCTGCCGTGCTCGGAGGACATCCGTGAGCGGCGTTTCCGCCAACGCGGTCAAGAATGGTGCGCCGCAGGTGGACCCGCTGCGTCTGGCCGCCGCAAAGAAAGGACACTGGCGCCCCCTGCCCATGATCAGCAGCAAGGCGCTGCGCTGGGGCATCAATGGCGCCGCGCTGGTGTATCTGGTGCTGGTGTATTACAGCGTGGACATCAACTGGGCGCGGGTGGCCCAGGGCATGGACCGCGCGCTGAATTTCGTGGGTTCGTTCTTCACGCCCGACTTCGTGACTCGGGGCGGAGAGATTGCCGTGGGCCTGCGGGAAAGCCTGACGATGGCCTTCGTGGCCACCGTGCTGGGCATCGCGCTGGCCATTCCCGTCGGCCTGGGCGCCGCCCGCAATATCGCGCCGCGCCCCGTGTATTTCTTTTGCCGCGGCATCATCGCGGTGTCGCGCACGTTTCAGGAAATCATCATCGCCATTCTGTTCGTGGCCATGTTCGGCTTCGGGCCACTGGCCGGGGTGTTCACGCTGGCGTTTGCCACCATCGGCTTCATGGCCAAGCTGCTGGCCGAAGACATCGAGGACGCGCAGCGCGAGCCAATGGAAGCCATTCGCGCCACGGGCGCGAGCTGGGTGCAATGGATTGCCTATGCCGTGCAGCCCCAGGTCATGCCGCGGCTGATCGGCCTGTCGCTGTACCGCCTGGACATCAACTTCCGCGAGTCGGCCGTCATCGGCATCGTCGGCGCGGGAGGCATCGGCGCCACGTTGAACACCTCGATCAGCCGCTACGACTACGACACGTCGGCCGCGGTGCTGCTGCTGATCATCGGCATCGTGCTGATGAGTGAGTACCTAAGCGGCTATGTGCGGAGGTGGACGGCATGAGTACGCCTTCTTTGGGAGCAGAGACTGTGGCAGCTGACTTTGTGGGAGCGGGCTTGGTGGGAGCGGGCTTGCCCGCGAACAATAGCGCTTTTGTAGGAGCGGGCCTGCCCGCGAACAAATCATGAGTGAACCAGGAAAGTTCGCGGGCAGGCCCGCTCCTACAGGACAATCAGCTCCCACATGGGCCCACCGCACCCCACGGCAGGAGCGCTTGATATGGACCGGCTGGTTCCTCGGGCTGTGTCTGTTCCTGCTGTGTTTCAAGGTGGTATCGGACAACACCATCTGGGAATTCATGCGCGACGCCCATGTGCAGGCCGCCAGCCTGATCGGGCGCATGGTGCCGCCCGACTGGTCCATCACCGGCTCGCTGATGTTGCCGCTGTGGGACACCCTCAACATCGCCACCGTGGGCACCGCGCTCGGGGTGCTCATCGCCTTTCCGCTGGCCTTCCTGGCCGCACGCAACACCACGCCGCATCCCGCGCTGCGGGCGTTCGCGCTGGGCGTGATTGTCAGCTCGCGCTCCATCAACGCGCTGATCTGGGCCATTCTGCTGGTCACCATGATCGGGCCGGGGCTGCTGGCCGGCATGATCGCCATTGCGCTGCGCTCCATCGGCTTTGTCGGCAAGCTGCTCTACGAGGCCATTGAAGAAATCCAGCCCACGCCCGTCGAGGCCATCGCGGCCACCGGGGCGGGGCGCATGCAGGTGCTGTCGTGGGCCGTGCTGCCGCAGATTCTGCCTGCATTCGCCGGCATCGTGGTGTACCGCTGGGACATCAACATCCGCGAGTCCACCACCCTGGGCCTGGTGGGCGCGGGCGGCATCGGGCTGCAGATGAACGCTGCCATCAACAACCTGGCGTGGGGTCAGGTGGCCACGGTGTTCGTGCTGATCTTCAGCACGGTGATCGTGTCAGAGTGGGTGTCGGCGAAGGTGCGGCATGCGGTGATTTGAGCCCCCCCCAACCCTGGGGGTTGGCGCACCACAGCGGCCTGCTTAGTCTGGCGGCATTCAGAAACCACTTTCCGGTTTCTTCTGTTGTGGAGCCCCTCACATGCCGTCGTTGCACAAGATTGTAGTTCAGGCCCTGGCCGTCATCGCTGCGTTCCATCTGCTGGTCACCAATGGATACGCGCAGTCCGCGCCCATGATTCCCGGCGGGCTGTCAGGCACTTACCAGCTGACCTACAGCGGTACCACGCACTCCACGTTCCCGTTCAAGAACGGCGACAAAGTGACCTTCGTGCTGAACTCATCCACTCCGTCGATCTGCGTCAATGGCACCGCCATTACCTACGGCGCCATGCTCACGGTGTCAGACGTGCGCTTCGTAGCGTCTCCCATCCAGTACATCCTGCGCGTGGCCGGCAACACGCTCACCGAAATCAGCGTCTACCGCGACTTCAAGTCCTTGCTGCAGAACCCCGAGACCTACCTGGGCAAGTTCACCGGCACGCGCCTCAACACCTCTACCGACTGCACTGGGGCCGCCCCGACGCTGACGACGCAGGAAGACACCCTGCTGCAACTGGCGCAGGACCTGTATCCCTCACTGTTCAGCAATGGCAGCGAACTGGGATCGTTGCAGGGCTATGTGTACAAGCACTTCCCCGCGTCGGGCGTCTATGTGGGCTTCAAGGATGGCCGCCTGTATCTGCTCGGCGGCCAGTTCGGCAGCAATCTGACAGACATGGGCACTGTGGCGAACGCCGTGGCGAGTCTGCAGGCCGAGAAGGCAGCGCAGTTCAGCAACATCGCGCCCGGCGTGCACTGGGTGTTCAACGGCGTCACGCGGGACGACCCCCGTGGCGCAGTGACAATTTCCAACTACGGCTTCCAGACCGGTTCGGGCAAAGGCTTGTCTATCTCGCTGGTAGGCGGGAGCGTGTTCTCTCTGGGCATGCGCTGGACAATCGAGATCGTGTCGCCCACCGCCAGCCCCGTGGTAGTGCCCGCCGGACGCTACGCCTGCAGCCTGACTTCCGGCGCCAGTGTGCAGGTGCTGCTGCGCGACGACAACTTCTTCGGCACCCTGCGCGGCGGCGACTGCTACATCGAATTCGGCAAGCCCGTGTCGGTGGGCCAACCCGTGGTGGGCACCTTCCGTATGGTCAGCGGCAGCACGCTGGTGACGGGGAGTTTCAACGTCACGCCGTGAGGGGGAGCGGCGGCGTGTCTGAGTGAGTGGGCTGTTGGCGGGAAGCGCCAGCATCCCACTCAGGCAGGATGCGGTGCAGTTGACCATTGATGGTGGGCGGGGGAAGTGGAGTGCCGTCCTCATGAAACGATGCAATCACTTCCTCTGCTATTTCACAGAGTTCAGCAAACACGGCCTGTTCATCCTGGCCATGGCATCCTCCGTAGATCAAACCGGGAATGCGGCCAATGTAGCATTGGTCCTCGTCAGACCATTCCACGATCTTTGCGTATTTCGCGCTGTCTTTCATTTTCTGGAATCCTCAATGGCCTTTTTGACTTCCATCAACTGGTACCTGTCGGCATCCGAGCCCGGATTGCCTGAAACAGTCACACGATAACTTACCCTTGGGTGCTTGAAATTCCGATGGCTCCCTTTGCCACCAAAGTTAACAAACCCCGCGCGCTCCAAATCGCTGATCAATTCCCTGACTTTTGGTGGCATACGTCCTGTATCCCCTCTGCAATTGTGCTCTTGTGTGCGTCACTAGTTCAATCCGCCTTGTTCTGTGCTGCTAGTTCCCTCGCCTCGCTCATCACTTCCTCCAAGCTGCGCTGGCTGATACCACTTTCCATGCCTGCCGTTATGGCCTCTTGAAACCTCTGCAACTGATTGCCTTCGTTCATATCGTGTCTGATCAGATCTGTGCTGTTCATGGGAGCTACTCGAATGGGGAGACACTTCTACTTTAGACCATGATTCGCGGGCCAGCCCGCTCCTACAGGGGCGAACTGCGCGAAAACGTGTAGGAATATTGCCATCCTTACCACTTTGCCGCGGATTTATGCCATTCCGTCATATGCCGCAATGGCACAGCCCCTTCTTTGCAGATACTCTCCGGAAAAGTTGGACAAAATAAAAACAACAGGAGCCCCCGCATGGCCTCATCACGTTCAGCACTCCCCGCACTGCTGCTGCTCGCCACGTCGGCACTCTGCACGCTCACCGCCACCGCCCAGCCTTACCCCAACCCCTACATGACCGTGGAGAACTGGTCCACGCTGCCCGCCGGCCGCACCATGGGCGCCGTGGGCGACACCGACGTGGATGTGGACGGCGTGCAAATCTGGGCCATCATCCGCTGCGACGCCACCGCGCCCGACCGCTTCGGCGATGAGTGCGTGGATTCCGATCTGGATTCCATCCTGAAGTTCGACGCTGACGGCAACGTGGTGGAAAGCTTCGGCGGCGGCATGTTCATCTGGCCCCACGGCATCGACGTGGACGCCCAGGGCAATGTGTGGGTGACCGACGCCGCCGCCAGCGGCCGCATTCCCCAGGGCGACACGCGCGGCCATCAGGTAGTGAAGTTCAGCCCCACCGGTGAGGTGCTGATGGTACTCGGCACCCCCGGCCTGGCCGGCAGTGGCGAGAACCAGTTCGACGCGCCCGCCGACGTTGTCGTGGCCCAGGACGGCAGCATCTTCGTAGCCGACGGCCATGGCGCCACCGGCAACAACCGCGTGGTGAAGTTCGCGCCCGACGGCCGCTTCATCAAAGCCTGGGGCCAGACCGGCTACGCCCCCGGCGAATTCCGCACCCTGCACACCATCGCCATCGACCAGCGCGGCCGCGTATTCGTGGGCGACCGTTCCAATAACCGCATCCAGCTGTTCGACCAAGAAGGCGAATTCATTTCGCAATGGACGCAGTACGGCCGCCCAAGCGGCATCTTCTTCGACCAGCACGACAACATCTATGTGGCCGACTCGGAAAGCGACGACGTGCAGAACCCCGGCTGGGAAATGGGCATACGCATTGGCGACGCGCATTCGGGGTGGGTGAATTATTTCATTCGGCTTCCCGACGGTGATCCGCGTGATACTGCGGGGAATGGAGCTGAGTTTGTGTCGGTGGATGCGGCGGGAAATATCTTCGGGGGAGAACCGGCGCCGAGGAAGTTGCAGAGGTATGTGAGGGTGAGACGTTGAGGGAGTGGATTGCGATTGGAGTGGTCGCGCACGGATTGTGAGTGATGGGAAGTTTACGGAATCAGATTTGTTGATTGAATGAATTGGAAATATCAGGTCGGGAAAGGCTGTTGGCTGAAGGAAAAATCGTGCCGGCACGAATTCTCGGATAGGTGTGTGAGTGATCTGATACCACTTTTATAGACAGTCAATGTGTGGACGAAAGAGGTGTCAGATCAGTGTCGCTTATCTCGATCTTTCCACTCGGAAGGCCTCCAGTCACGAGATATGGTTACTGGCGCTGTACAGCAAATCCGAGCAATCAACGATTCCAGGTCACATGCTCAAGCAGATAGCCGAGGCAATCAAGAATGAGTAAACGAGATATCGGAGCAGAAATTCTGCAAGGAATTGCGGAAATCAAACAATTCAAGAGCGGGCAGTCCGCATTTGCCGGACTGATGGGCGTCAGTGTCCGCACCTTGCAGGATTGGGAACAGGGGCGGCGCGATCCCCAGGGCCCCGCTGTGGCGCTGCTGCGAATTGCGGAGCAGCATCCGGAAGTGTTTGTGGATATTCGTTAGGGCGAGAAAAACCCATTGCTTCCTCACTCTCTGTCCCGAATCAATCGGCCATGGAAGCGGCCATAAATCTCTTCTCAACTGCATTAAGAGCACAAAAAATATATACATAGCAAACAGATAGTGTTCTATAAGTCCGGCAATAAAACCGGCCAAAAAAATCCTTGGTCAGCCCGCTGGGTGCCCGTCATGGCAAGCTCCATTTTAGACCTTGCGCCCTTGATTCCCACCGACGCTGCCCTCGCGCAATCCCCCCTGCCCGACAAGTCGCTGCTGCTGGTGCAGCGCTCTGCCCGCCTTTCAGGCCAGCTGGCACCGCTCACCCATGCCACGCTTGAGCGCCATATGGCGGTCATCAATTCCTACTACTCCAACCTGATCGAGGGCAATGCCACGCGTCCGCACGAGATTCGTGCCGCGCAGCGGGGCGACTACGATGCCGACCCGGCCCGGCGCGATCTGCAGCGGGAATCGCTGGCCCACATGGCTGTGCAGGAGTGGATACGGGCGCAACGGCCTGATCTGGATACGCTGTACAGCCCCGCTTTCATTCTGCAGGTGCATCAGCAGTTTTATTCACGCATTCCCGAGAGCCTGTGGCAGATCACCGACGTGCAGGGCGATGTCGTCGGCACCGTGGTGCCCGGCGCCTGGCGCACCCGGGCCGTGCGGGTGGGGCAGCATGTGCCGCCACCGGCAGAGGACTTGCCTGCGCTGATGAGTGCCTTCTGCGACACCTTTCACCCCCGGCGCTACAGTGGCGACCGCAAGCTGCTGGCCGTCATGGCTGCGCATCATCGGCTGGAGTGGATCCACCCTTTCATGGATGGCAACGGGCGCGTCGGGCGCTTGCTGACCGATATCGCGCTGAAGGCGGCCGGGCTGGACAGCTACGGCGCATGGTGCTTGAGCCGTGGGCTGGCGAAGTCATCTGCGCGTTACAAGAGTTTGCTGGCGTTGGCCGACAGTCCGCGCCATGGCGATCTGGATGGTCGCGGTGCGCTGACTGAGAAGGGCTTGATGCAGTTTTGCGATTACATGCTGGACACGGCGATTGATCAGGTGACCTACACCAGCACCTTGCTGGACCTGCCAAGGCTGCGCCAGCGCATCGAACGTTATGTGCAGGCAGGCAACGACTTCCGGGTGCCGGGCATGACCGAACCTCTGAAGAGCAGCGCGGCGCTGGTGCTGTACACCGCCTTCATTCACGGGGAGCTTGATCGTGCGCAGGCGCTGGAGCTGTGTGCTGCGCCCGAACGCACCGCACGCCGGTTGCTGGGCCAGTTGAAAAGCGAGGGGCTGCTGAGCGACACCAGTTCGAGATCGCCGCTGCGCTGGGAAATTCCCGAGCATGCCGAGCCGTGGTACTTCCCGGAGCTGGTGCCGGGGGTGTGAGCTGAGGGCACCTATACTGTCATCAGGCACACCCAGCTCTCATGGTATTCCAATGAAATTTTGCTACTACGACGAATCAGGCGATGACGGTTACCCAGACTACTCGTCGCCGTTATTTGTGTTGACCGGTGTCTACTTCGATCACCTTGAATGGAAGGACTTGCATGAACGTGTCGTCGAGCTTCGAAAAGTGTTGAAGGAGCAGTATGACTTCCCTGTGAAGTTGGAGTTCCACTGCAATCAGTTCCTTTTGGACAAGGACCCCTATCGAAATTTGGGGTATTCCCATGAGCAGAAAATAGAAATTGTTTCGTCGATTTGCGAGTTTATTGGCTCTTTGAATCTGAAGATCATCAATATTCTGATCAACAAGAAAGCCATTGAACACGTTGAATTCGACGTGCTCAAGACCGCGCTCACATACTCGATTCAGCGCGTTGAGAATGATCTGAACCCGGGCAAAAATCCCGACGCTCGCTTTCTGATCATTACAGACGAGGGGCGTGTTGCAAAAATGCGCGACACTACGCGCGCCATTCAGCGTATCAACTATGTACCATCACTGTACGGAGGTACGGCATTGCGACGTGAAATTCAGTCGCTGATTGAAGATCCATTGCCGAAGGATTCAAAGCAATCCTATTTCATTCAGATTGCCGATTCAGTGGCGTACCTGGTGTATTTGTATGGTATGAGAAAATTGAAGGTTGGTGAGTTTCCGAACAGGCTCAAGAATTACCTGACAGATCAACAACTGAAAGTCTGGCTTGACTTATTGAAACCCAGCTTCAATCTCAGGGCTGCATCGGACAATACCTATGGCATCAAGATACATCCCAAAACAAGAAGGGTGGCCTGAGCCACCCTTCGGAATTCAAACACCACCTACATCGCATTCGCGGTTTCAGTGGTTCGAGGGCATTGTCAGCCTGGCACGCAGGCTGTGTCAATTTTCTAATGTTGTCTTCCTGAGAAATCTTGAAGAACAGTAAGACTTGCCATGGCCCCACATCATGACCCGATACGCTCCACTCACCGTGTTGCTGTGCGCGTTGCCGAGCCGTGGTACTTCCCATGCCCCATCCCAATCGCTTAGGCTCGGGTTTGTATCCAACAGGACGATTGCCATTGCAGACATCGCCCCACCGCGCAATTACAAAAGGACCCCCCATGCACGAAATCATCTGCCCCCACTGCCACAAAGCCTTCAAGATCGACGAGGCCGGCTACGCCGACATCCTCAAGCAGGTGCGCGATCACGCATTCGAATCGCAACTGCACGAACGCCTTGAACTTGCCGCGCAGGACAAGCAGAAAGCCGTCGAGCTTGCCGAGCTCAGGGCGACCGGCGAATTGCAGCGCGCGGCGGCGGCGAAAGATGCTGAAATTCAGAGTCTGAAGGCCAAGCTCGATGCCGGCGAAGTGGCGCGCAATCTTGCGGTGGCGCAGGCGCTCAATGCGGTGGAGAAAGAGCGCGATGCGCTGGCCAGTGAGCTGCGGCAGGCGCGGCACGACAAGCAGACGGCCGCGAGCCTGGCCGAGGCGACGTTTGCCAACGAGCTGCAGAAGGCCGTGCGCGTGGTGGAAGTGCAGCGCGACGAACTCAAAAGCGGGCTTGAGCGCGCGGCGCTCGAGAAGCAACTGGCCGAGAAGTCGCTCAAGGACAAGTACGAAACGCAGCTCAAGGATCGCGACGAGGCCATAGAACGTCTGCGCGACATGAAGGCGCGCCTGTCCACCAAGATGGTGGGCGAAACGCTGGAGCAGCACTGCGAAACCGAATTCAACAAGCTGCGTGCCACGGCGTTTCCGAAGTCGTATTTCGAGAAGGACAACGACGCGCGCTCGGGCAGCAAGGGCGACTATATTTTTCGGGAACTCGACGACGCGGGCACCGAGGTGGTGTCGATCATGTTCGAAATGAAGAACGAGAATGATCAGACGGCCACGAAGCAGAAGAACGAGGATTTCCTGAAAGAGCTGGACAGAGACCGCAATGAAAAAGGCTGCGAGTACGCGGTGCTGGTCTCGCTGCTCGAACCCGAGAGCGAGCTGTACAACACGGGCATCGTCGACGTGTCGCATCGCTACGCGAAGATGTACGTCATCCGCCCGCAGTTCTTCATCCCCATGATCACGCTGCTGCGCAATGCGGCGATGAACTCGCTGAAGTACAAATCCGAGCTGGCACTGGCGAAGGCGCAGAGCATCGACATCACGAATTTCGAGAGTGATCTGGAGGCCTTCAAGTCGTCGTTTGGCAAGAACTTCGACCTGGCCTCGCGCCGCTTCCAGACGGCCATCGACGAGATCGACAAATCCATCGACCACCTGCAGAAAACCAAGGAAGCCCTGCTGGGCACCGACCGCAATCTGCGCCTGGCCAACGACAAGGCGCAGGAAGTCACCATCAAGAAGCTGACGCGCGGCAACCCGACGATGAAGGCGAAGTTTGCGGATATCAAGGGTGGGGAGGGGGAGGAGTGAAGTAGTTCTGGGAATTCTCGGACACACTTGCGGGAATTAAGTTTCTCTTGCGCTACTCCCCAGCCTCCGCCCCCACCATCCT
>Ga0255096_1000027_pt1 | contig 126287 bp, 104 predicted proteins | sample Colum_Atlam_RepA_2_FD_188563 | JGI IMG/M metagenome (GOLD analysis project Ga0255096, IMG submission 188563) | Freshwater microbial communities from Columbia River, Oregon, United States - Colum_Atlam_RepA_8d | ecosystem: Environmental > Aquatic > Freshwater > River | place: USA: Oregon... | reverse complement strand
CCTGTTTGAGTTTCAGATGCCGCAGGTCGGCAAACGCGCACTGCAGGCCGTCTTCGGCGGCATACAGCGGTGGCGCGCGATCGCCGAAAGACCAGTTGCCGCGCACGTTCTCCGCGGCCGGTGCCGCAACGGTCGGCGACAGCCTGACGCTGGGGCGGACGGCGGGCGCTTCGGCGCTGGCCGGCGCGGGCGTGGCCAGCGGATGCACGGGGACGGCCGAGATTTCGGCCACCGCGACGCCGGCAGGCGGCGCAGGCGGTGGCGGCTGCACCGCAGGCAGGGCGATGGCGGGCGCGACCGCCGGGCGTTCGCCGGCCGCAAAACTCTTGACCGCCGCCATTGGCGTGGCGGTCTCGACGGGATTCTGGGCCGCCGCGACCGCGGCGACCGGGGCGGGGGCGTCCAGCACGACGACCGGCGCCGCCCCCGACGGTGCCGCCTGCAACCGGGTCGCGTCGATCGCGGGCCCCGACGGCGCTGGCGGCACCCCGGTAGTCGGCGCAACCGGCGCTGCGGCGGCGACCGCGCCACCGCCGGTGCAATCCGCGCTGGCACACCAGGCCTCCAGCACCGCGCGCTCGTAAGCGCCCTGCCCGCCCGGGTTGGCGGTGGCCAGCATCGCCTGACGATGACCCACGATCATCCGCACCTCACCGCCCGCCTCGCGCACCATCCGGACCGGTTCGCCGGCGTCGACCCCTCGGGCCATCTCCTCGAGGCGGGCGATGTAGCTGCGCATGCCGCGCTGCCAGCCCTGCGCTTTACCGCGCGCGGCGCGTCCGATTTCGTGCTCGTGACGCGCAATAAGCTGATTGAGCGCCAGCGCCGCGAACATTTTTTGCTCCTCCGGCGGGCGGCGACCCATCTCGCGCACGAGTTCGCGCCAGCTGGATACGGCCGCACTGGCTGGGCTAGTGCCAAGCAGCACCAGCAGCATCAGCAGCATGGCGCGCGCGGCATTCGCTCGCCGTCGCATCGACTTAGTCCAGCCCCAGCATGGTTTGCAGAATGGCGTAGTGGTCTTCAAAAAACGCACTCGCCGTGAGTTCGGCCAAGGGGACCCAGCGGGCCTCGGCGGCATCGTCGCCACCGGCCACCTGCGGCGGCGCGGACAGTGCCGACAGGTCGAAATGCCAGACGTGGGTGATGGTCCTGCCGCGCCGCGAGCGCAAGGGGTGGTCAAACACGCGCACCGCCTGCGCCAGCGGCGGGTCGCGCAGCGTCAGGCCGGTCTCTTCGGCGAGTTCGCGGCGTGCGGCCTCGGCCAGCGACTCGCCGGGATCGAGAAAGCCACCGGGCAAGGCCAGCAGGTTGAGGCCCGGCAGTCGTCCCCGCCGCACCAGCAGAATCTGGTCCCGCCAGACCACCAGCGTGTCCACGGTGACAAACACCGGCGGAAACGGCGCCGCCGCCCAGCGCTGGCGGTACTCCTCAATGAACGCCTGTTCGACAGCCAGTGCCTCGGCCGCCGGCGAATCCCAGAGCGCGGCAACCAGCGCCTGCGCGGCCGCCGGGATCTCGCTCGCCAACAGTGCCGCGCGGGCGGCCGGCGCGGCCGCCAGCAGGCGCGGGCCAAGGTCATCGACATAGGGCGGCGCGGCGGGATCCGGCGCAAGCGCCTGCCAGTGTGGGAACAGCGTGGCGTAGTAGTCAGGCATCGCGCGTTCGAGCCCAAGGCAGGCGATCTGGCTTGGTGCGGCGGGTAGGCCGGATTCCACACAGGCGTCGGCGACCAGCGCTTCGACGCGCGCGGCCCAGCGGCTGTCCTCATAACAGCAATCTTCGAGCGCCAGCACCCGGTAGCGCGGGTCGGGCAGACAGGCCGCCAGCATCGCCAGACGCTGCGGCAGCGACCACGCGTTGGGCGGGTCGCAGGGCTGCGCCGCCCCGGCACACACCACCACGACCCGGTCATAGGCGGCCAAGGCCGCTTCGATCAGAAACAGATGCCGACGGGTGACGGGCTGGAAACGTCCGATGCACACCGCGATGCGCGGCGCGGTGGCAGCGACTTCAGTCGACATTGGCCAGCAGGGCCAGCGCCTCGGCGTGCAGGCTCGCGCTGGCGGCGGCGATGACCCGCCCGCCGCTGCGGACCGGCGCGCCCTGCCAGTCGCTGACGATACCGCCTGCGCCTTCGATGATGGGGATGAGCGGCGCGATGTCGTAGTAGCCCAGCCCGGCCTCAACCACCAGATCAATATGCCCCGCCGCCAGCAGGCAGTAGGCGTAGCAGTCGATGCCAAAGCGCGTCAGGCGTGCGGCGGCCGACACCTGATTGAAGGCGGCGAGTTCCTCAGGGCTAAACATGTCTGGCGTGGTGGCAAACACCGAGGCCTGCGCCAGCGCCACGCCCTGACGCACGCGCAAGGGCTGTTGCTCACCGCCACGCAACAGCCAGGCACCGGCCGGACCGCCCAGAAAAATCTCCTGCACGAAGGGCTGGCTCATCATGCCCAGCACCGGACGATCGTCTTCGCACAGCGCCACCAGCGTGCCCCAGGTCGGGACGCCGCTGATGAACGCGCGCGTGCCGTCGATCGGATCAATGACCCAGCGGCAGGCGCTGGTGCCGGCCTGATTGCCAAACTCCTCGCCCAGCACGCCGTGATCCGGATAGCGGGCCAGGATGGCCTCGCGGATGACCCGCTCGGCTTCGCGGTCGGCTTCGGTCACCGGGTCAAAGCGCAGCCCGCCCTTGTCGGTCACGGGCAGCGGCGCGCGAAAGCGCGGCAGCACGACGGCGGCCGCAAGCGCGGCCAGTTCGGGCAAAAAGGCGAGAAATTCGGCGGCGCGTCGCTGATCCATGCAGGCTGTCGACGGAGTAAATGAGGCACCGCATCATGACACCCGGTTTGCGCTGAGTACAATGCGGCCCCGCCCTGCGCATGGCCCGGAGGTAACCCTGATGAATCGTTTATTCCTCTTCCTAGGCACCAACCTCGCGGTGGTGCTGGTGCTCTCCGTGGTCCTCCAACTGCTGGGCCTCAATCGGACCGGCACGAACACCCTGCCCTGGCTCTTCATGACCGCGCTCATCGGCATGGGCGGCTCGTTCATTTCCTTGCTGCTGTCAAAGTCGATGGCGCTACGTTCCACCGGCGCGCAGTTAATCGCCAACCCCGCCTCACCGACCGAACGCTGGCTGGTGGACACCGTCGCCCGTCAGGCCAAACAGGCCGGTATCGGCATGCCGGACGTCGCCATTTTTGATTCCCCGACGCCCAATGCCTTTGCCACCGGCTCCGACCGCAATCACGCGCTGGTCGCGGTCAGCACCGGCTTGCTCCAGCAGATGACGCAGGACGAGGCCGAAGCCGTGCTGGGCCATGAAGTGGCTCACGTCGCTAACGGCGACATGGTGACGCTGACGCTGATTCAGGGCGTGGTGAACACCTTCGTGATGGTCTTTGCCAACCTGATTGCCAGCGCACTCGACCGCGACAATCGCGACGGCCAGCGCGGCATGGGCTATTTCATCGGCTACATGCTGGCGCAGTCGGTGCTGGGCGTGCTGGCCTCGATCGTGGTGTGCTGGTTTTCGCGGCAGCGCGAGTTCCGGGCGGATGCCGGTGGCGCCAGCCTCGCCGGCCGGATGAAGATGATCGCCGCCCTCGAGCGCCTGCGTCGGGGGCAGACCGCGCCGCTGCCGGCCGAAATGGCCGCCTTTGGCATCAGCGGCAACATGCTGGGCGGTCTGGCCCACCTGTTTGCCACCCATCCGCCCTTGAGCGAGCGGATCGAAGCCCTGCAGCAGGCGCGTTAACGAGGGCGCCCGCGCGCCGGCTCAGGAATCACTCGGCGCGGGGCGCCGGCGGCCGTACAATGCGCCCGCCTAGTCCTTCAACCCCAACGCGTTTCCGAGTGCCATGCTGCGAGCCCTGTCCGACCTCTACGACCGTACCATCCTTGCCTACCCCCGCCTCGTCCTGCTGACGCTGGCCGTTCTGCTGGTGGTGTTTGGCGCCGGCATCAGCCAGTTCCGCATCGATGCCTCGGCCGACTCGCTGCTGCTCGACAACGACGCCGACTATCAGGCTTGGCGCGACATGACCAAGCGCTACCCGACGCGCGACTTCCTGTTTGTCACTGTGACCCCCAAAGCCGACCTGTTCGAGCCCGCCTCGCGCGCCATCATTGCAAGCCTGCGTGCCGACTTGAAAGCCCTGCCGGAAGTGGAGTCGGTGCTGACCATTCTCGACGTGCCGCTGGTGAAAAACGTCGAGGCCAGCCTCTCCGAAGTGGCAACCAAATACCGCACGCTGGAATCTCCGGAAGTGGATCTGGCGAAAGCGCGCGAAGAACTGCTTTCAAGCCCGCTTTATCGCAAGGTGGCGATCAGCGAAGACGGCCGGACGACCGCCATTCGGGTGATGTTCAAGGATCATCCCGACTTCGCAAAAATCCGCGTTGACCGCGGCGATCTGGTCTACAAGCGCGCCACCGGCACCCTCAGCAAGGAAGAGGCCGATCGTCTGGCGTTGGTAGAGCCCGCCTACCAGCTGGGCAAGCGACAACTGGAAGAGACCAACCGCGCGGCCATTGAGCAGGTGCGCAGCGTGCTCGACAAGCACCGGGACCAGGCGCAGATCAACCTCGGCGGCCTGCCGATGATCACCAACGATCTGATCAGCTTCGTGCGCAGCGACATCATGGTTTTTGGTCTGGGCGCGCTGGTGCTGGCCGTCACGATGCTAGGCTATCTGTTCCGCGAAGTGCGCTGGGTGATGATTCCGCTAGCCACCTGCGTGTACTGCACGGTGGTGATTCTGGGCACGCTGGGCCTGGTCGGCTGGGAGCTGACGGTCATCTCGTCGAACTTCATTGCGCTGACCTTGATTCTTACCATCTCGATCAACATCCATCTGATCGTTCACTACATGGAGCTGTACCGCGAGCACCCCGAATACTCGCAGTACGAGCTGGTGCGGATGACGGCCCGCGATATGGCCAAGCCCTGTCTGTACACCAACCTGACCTCCATCGTTGGCTTTGCGTCGCTGGCAACCAGCGATATCCGGCCGATCGTCGACTTCGGCTGGATGATGTCGATCAGTTTGGTGATCGTCTACGTCGTGCTGTTCACCTTCATTCCCTGCGTGATGCTGCTGATGGAGAAGCGCCCGCTGAAGGTCAACGACGAAGGCAATGCCGGCTTCACGCAAACGCTGGCGCGGTTTACCGACCGCCACGGTGGCATCGTGCTCGGCGCCACCCTGCTGATCGCCGTGCTGGGCGTGATGGGCACCTTGAAGCTCGAAGTCGAAAACAGTTTCATCAACTACTTCAAGCAGTCGACGGAGATTTATCAGGGCCTCAAGCAGGTCGATGAAACCCTGGGCGGCACCACGCCTATCGATATCGTGCTGAAGTTCCCGCCACCGCCGGCCGACGCGGGCGCCACCACCGCCGACGGCGAAGACGCCGAGCTGTCTGCGATGTTTGAAGACGAGCCGGCCCAAAAATCCGACTACTGGTTCACGCCAGAAAAAGTGGCGCGCATCAAGCAGGTTCACGACTATCTGGAAACCATTCCCGGCGTCGGCAAAGTGACCTCGCTCGCCTCGATGGTGCGCGTGGCCGAAGACCTCAACAAGGGCCGTGAGTTTGATCCTTTCGAGCTCAACGTCATCTACAAGCGACTGCCGGACAACCTGAAGGACGAGATGATCTCGCCCTATATTTCCATCGATGCCGACGAGGCGCGGATCTCGCTGCGCATTCTCGATTCGATGCCCGACCTGCGCCGGCAGGCGCTGCTTCAGCAAATCCGCGACGGCCTGCAGCACGATTTGGGACTGAAGTCCGACGAGTTCGAAATGGTCGGTCTGTTGGTGCTCTACAACAACATGCTGCAAAGCCTGTTCTCCTCGCAGATTGCCTCGCTCGGCTGGTCGATTCTCGGGGTGCTGCTGGTGCTGTGGGTGCTGTTCCGCTCGTTCCTTGCAGCCTTGATCGGCGTGATCCCCAACATCGTCGCCGCCGGCGGCGTGCTGGGCTTCATGGGCTGGATGGGCATTCCGCTCGACATGATGACCATCATGGTGGCCTCGCTGACCATTGGCATCGCGGTGGAAGACTGCATCCACTATCTGTATCGCTATGGCGTGGAGTTCCAGCGCCTGCGCGACGGCGTCGCCACCATGTACTACTGCCATTCCAATATCGCCAAAGCCGGTTTCTACACCACCCTGGTGGTGTGTTTCGGTTTTTCGATTCTGGTGATGTCGAACTTCGTGCCCAGCATCATCTTCGGCATCCTGACGACAGTCGCGATGACGGTGGCTATTCTGGGCGCGCTGACCCTGATGCCCAAACTGATCCTCATGTGGAAACCGTTCCGCTGAGGCCCTATCACGAAGGAGGATGACCCCATGAAGCACGTCACATCTGCCCGCTGGCCGCGCCTGTTTTCACTCGCGCTGGGGCTGGTGGCCACCCTGCCCGCCGCCGCCGACGAAACCTGCGTGTCGCCCTATATGAAGCGCCTGACGGGTCAGGAAGACTTCATGTACATCTGGACCCTGGGCGCGCTCGGCATGGGCGACGAACAGGACAAGCTGGTGACCGTCGACGTCCAGCCCAATTCCAAAACCTACGGCAAGGTGATTCACAGCGTGTCGGTGGGCGGGCGCAACGAGGCGCACCACTCCGGCTTCACCGACGACCGTCGCTTCCTGTGGGCCGGCGGCCTCGACAGCAGCAACATCTTCATCTTCGACGTCTACACCGACCCGGCCAAACCGAAACTGGTGTCGACCATCACCGATTTTGTCGCGGCCACCGGCGGCATTGTGGGTCCGCACAGCTTTTACGCCCTGCCGGGTCGCATGCTCATTACCGGTCTGTCGAACAATCAGGACCACGGCGGCCGGACCGGCATGGCCGAGTACACCAACGAAGGCGAATACATCACCACCCACTGGATGCCGACCGACGACCAGCTGGGCGGCGCCGTGAAAGCCGGCAAGCTGGCCGACGGCTATGGCTACGACGTGCGCGCCATGCCCCGCCTGAACGTGATGCTGACCTCCTCCTTCACCGGCTGGAACAACTACATGATGAACCTCGGCAAGATGATGGCCGATGGCGAAGCCATGAAGCGCTTCGGCAACACCGTCGCGGTGTGGGACCTGCACACCAGAAAACCGCTGAAGGTGTTTGATGTGCCGGGTGCGCCGCTGGAAATCCGCTGCGCGTGGAACGAGAAGCACGACTACTGCTTCACCACCACCGCGTTGACCTCGCAAATCTGGCTGATCCACCGCGACAACAAAGGCGAGTGGCAGGCGCAGTCGGTGGCCGCTATCGGTGACCCGAAGAAGATCCCCTTGCCGGTCGACATCTCCATCGCCGCCGACGATTCGACGCTGTGGGTCAACACCTGGAACGACGGCATGGCGCGGCTGTTCGACATCAGCGACCCGTTCAAGCCGAAGCAGATTTATGAAAAGCAGATCGGCGCGCAGGTCAACATGGTCTCGCAGAGCTGGGACGGCAAGCGGGTGTACTTCACCTCCTCGCTGCTCGCCAACTGGGACAAGACCGAAGGCCCGGAAGGCGACCTGCAGTTCTTCAAGGCCTATGCCTGGGACGGCAAGGCGCTCAAGCCCTCGTTCTCGGTGAACTTCATCAAGGAAAAACTCGGTCGCGCCCATCAGATGACGCTGGGCGCGCGCGCCATGTCCGCCGGCGCCCCGCTCGATCTGCCGGCGACCACCGGGCTCGCCACGCTGGGTAAATAGCAGATGCCTGCGGCAGCCCGGCGCTGGCTGCCGCCGGGCGCGCTGGCGGTGCTGTGCGCGGGGCTGCTGATCGGCGCCCCGCTCGCCGCGCACGAGGCGCATCCGGCCACCCCGCCGGCACGCCAGCTGCCGACGCCGGGCAGCTACGCCCTGCCGCCGCTGCGCGCGGCGCCCGACGGGCTGGTGCGCGACGAGCAGGGCAAGGTCCGCCCGCTTCACGACCTGCTGGCGGGTCGCATTGTCGTGCTCAGCTTTATCTACACCCGCTGTGCCGACGGCGCCGGTTGTCCCATGGCGAGCTACACGCTGTCGCAGGCGGCAGGCCGGCTGGCCAAGTCCGGCGAGCTTGGCTCGCGCGTGGCGTTTCTCAGCCTGAGCTTCGACCCGGCGCACGATAGCCCGGAGGTCCTTGCGGCCTACGCCGGACATTTTCAGAAGCCCGGCATCGACTGGCGCTTCATGGCAACCGATCCGGCGAGCATGGGCCAACTGCTCGGCGCCTATCGGCAAGATGTGGTCAAAGGCGGCGACGACGCGAGCTTGGCGCATACGCTACGCGTCTTCCTCATCGACGCGGCCGGCCAGATCCGCAACGAATACACCGCCGGCTTTCTGGACGCCGGACTGCTGGCCACCGACGTTCAGACGCTGGCGCTGGAGACGGCGCGCAAGGCAGAAACGCCACCACGTCCGACGCCGGCCAGCACCGGCACCGGTGACCCGCGCGCAGGCTATCAATCGGGCGCGTATCGCAGCGGATCACGCGCGCTGCTGGCGCGTCAGGGCGTGCCACTGGCGCTGGCCGCGCGCCTCGCCGCCGGGGAACCCGGTTTGCCGGCAATGCCGGGCCCGCTGCCCGACGCCGCGCAAATCGCGCTCGGCCGCCGGCTCTTTTTTGACCGCCGCCTGTCGCACAACAACACGCTCTCCTGCGCCAGCTGCCACGTGCCCGAACAGGGCTTTACCAGCAACGAACTGGCCACACCGATCGGCATTGAGGGCCGCAGCGTGCGGCGAAATGCGCCGACGCTGCTTAACGTGGGCTTCCTGCCGCGACTCTTTCACGACAGCCGCGAAAACCGGCTGGAGCAGCAAATCTGGGCACCTTTGCTGGCCTTTAACGAAATGGGCAATCCCGCGATTGGCTATGTGCTCGACAAAATCGCCGGCCTGCCGGAATACGCCACGGCCTTCGACGGCGGCCCGCCGACCATGGAAACCCTGGGCGCGGCGTTGGCCGCCTATCAGCGCAGCCTGATTGCCGGCGACAGCCCCTTCGACCGCTGGCGCGGCGGCGAGGAGACCGCACTGCCTCCGGCGGCGCTGCGCGGCTATGCGCTCTTCACTGGCAAAGCCGGTTGCAGCGGCTGCCATCTCGCCGCACCGGACGGGCCATTGTTCACCGACCAGCTGTGGCACAACACCGGCATCGGCTACCGGCAGTCGATGCTCGATCGCCCGGCGGCCGAAGCGGCGGTCACCGTCGGCCCGGGGCTTAGCCTGCCGGTCAGCGCCCGCGATCGCGCGGCGAGCAGCATCGAACCGGTCAACGATCTGGGCCGTTACGAAGTGACCGGCGACCCGGCCGACCGCTGGCGCTTCCGCACGCCGGGACTGCGCAATGTGGCGCTGACCGCACCCTATATGCACGACGGCTCGCTGCCCGACCTCGCCGCCGTGGTGGCGTTTTACAACGCGGGCGGCGTGCCGAATGAAGGCCTGGATGCACGGATCCGGCCGCTGAATCTGGACGCGACCGAGCGCGCCGAACTGCTGGCCTTTCTGGAAAGCCTGACCGGCGGCAGCGTGGACGCGCTGGTGAAAGACGCCTGGGCAGCGCCCATCGGCGACCATCGCGCCCGCTGAACACCCTCGCCGCGCGCCTCAAGCTCGCCGATAATCCTGCCCTCCCCCGCAAGCCTTGGAGATGCCCGTGGACGCTCTGGAGACTTTCCGCGCGGAAACCCGCGACTGGCTCGACACCCATTGCCCGGCCTCAATGCGTACCCCCATGCCGGAAGACGAACGGGTGTGGGGCGGACGCCAGCCGGTGTTCAAACACCCGGACAGCGAACGCTGGCTAAGACTCAACATCGAGCGGGGCTTTACCGTGCCAACCTGGCCCAAGGCCTACGGCGGCGCCGGCCTCACGCCGGCCGAAGCCCAGATCCTCAAAGAGGAAATGCAGCGCCTGCAGTGCCGCCAGCCGCTGTTTGGCTTCGGCATCAGCATGCTGGGGCCGGTGTTGTTGACCCAGGGCACGGAGGCGCAAAAGGCACGCTTTCTGCCGCCCATCGCGCGCGGCGAAATTCGCTGGTGTCAGGGCTATAGCGAGCCCGGCGCGGGCTCTGATCTGGCCTCGCTGCAAACCCGCGCGGAAGACCACGGCGACCACTGGCTGGTCAACGGTCAGAAAATCTGGACCTCCTACGCCCACCTCGCCGACTGGATTTTCTGTCTCGTCCGCACCGATCCCAAAAACAAGCACGGCGGCATCAGCTTCCTGTTGTTCGACATGGCGAGCCCCGGCGTGCTGGTGCGCCCAATCAAGCTCATCAGCGGCGCCTCCGCGTTCTGCGAAACCTTCTTCACCGACGTGCAGGTGCCAAAAGAAAACCTGGTCGGCGCCATCAACGGCGGCTGGGCGATTGCCAAAGAACTGCTCCAGCACGAGCGCGGCATGATCTCTGAAATCGGTCGCAGCATTGGCGGCACGGTGCCGGGCGTGGACCTCATTGCCCAGCGCTATCTTGGCGACGAGGCCGGCCACATCAAGGACCCCGTCCTGCGCGACACCGTGACCCGCCACGTGATGGACGACCACGCCTTTGCGCTCACCTTGCGCCGGGCCGCGGCCGAAAGCGCAGCAGGTGCCGCCGCCGGCGGGCTGTCGTCGATGTTCAAGTACTACGGCACCGAGCAGAACAAGCGGAAGTTCGAACTCATCCTGAAACTCGCCGGCCAGCGCGCGCTAGGCTGGGAAGGCGATGAGTTCAGCGACGAGGAACTGCTGATGTGCCGCACCTGGCTGCGCTCGAAAGGCAATTCCATCGAGGGCGGCACCTCCGAAATCCAGCTCAACGTCATCGCCAAGCGCGTGCTTGGCCTACCCGACTGAGGCGCCCCATGTCGCTAGCCCTGACCGACGAACAGCAGATGCTAAAAACCGCCGCGCGCGAATTTTTCAGCGAAAAACAGCCCGTTTCCACCTTGCGCAAACTGCGCGACGACAAGCATCCGACGGGCTTCGATCCCGCCCTGTGGCGCGCGATGAGCGAGTTGGGCTGGGCCGGCATCCTGATCGCGGAAGCCCACGGCGGGGTTGATTTCGGCTATCAGGGCGTTGGGCAGATCATGGAGGAAGCAGGCCGCACGCTCGCCGCCTCCCCGCTGCTCTCGACCGTGTTGCTGGGCGGCCCGCTGATGCGCGCCCTCGGCGCTCCGGCCGTGCAGGACGCCGTATTACCCGCGATTGCGGCCGGCGAACGGGTGCTCGCGCTGGCGCTGGACGAGGGCCCGCATCACGACCCGCTGCAGACCGCCTGCCGCGCCGACGCGCACCCGCAGGGCTTTGTCCTCAACGGCCAGAAAACGATGGTGCTCGACGGCCACGTGGCGGATGAATTGCTGGTGCTGGCGCGAACCGCCGGCGCGCCCGGCGAGGCCCACGGGCTCAGCCTGTTCCGGCTGCCTGCCGGCTGCGTCGGACTTGCGCGCCGACGCCTGTCGATGGTCGACAGCCGGAACGCGGCGAGCCTGCAGTTAAACGGCGTCGTCGTCGGCGCAGACGCCCTGCTTGGCCCGCTGCACGAGGTCCTGCCGGCGCTGGACAAGGTGCTGGACGGCGCACGCGCCGCGCTGGCCGCCGAAATGCTCGGCAGCGCACAGGAAGCCTTCGACCGCACGCTCAACTACCTCAAGATGCGCCAGCAGTTTGGCGTGGCGATCGGCTCGTTTCAGGCCCTGAAGCACCGCGCCGCGCTGATGTTCTGCGAGCTGGAACTGACCCGTTCCGCCGTGCGGGCCGCGCTCGATGCGCTGGACCACCAGCACCCCGACGCCGCGCTGCTGGCCTGTCTGGCCAAAGCCAAGGCCAACGACACCGCCGAACTGGTGTCGGCCGAAGCCGTGCAGATGCACGGCGGCATAGGCATGACGGATGCGGAGGAAATCGGGCTGTTTCTGAAGCGCGCCCGGGTCGCGCAGTACACGCTGGGGGATTCGGGCTTCCAGCGCGCGCGCTATGCGCGTCGGAAGGGCTATTAGGCGCGAGCAGCGGCCAGCGCGGCTTCCAGTTTGCCGGCCAGCTCGTGGCTGGCAAAGGGTTTGGCGAGGAAGTCATCCATCCCGGCCGCCAGACAGGCTTCGCGGTCGCCGGCAAAAGCGTTCGCGGTCACCGCCACAATCGGCAGACGCGACAGCTGCTGTGCCGCTTCGCGGGCGCGCACCCGGCGCGCCACGTCCAGCCCGTTCATGCCCGGCATCTGCAGGTCCAGCAGCAGAATATCCGGCGGCGATTCCTCGATGCGCGCCACCGTCTGCAGACCGTCGATCGCGAGCTCCACGGTAAAACCCAGCTTGCGCAGCATGACTTCGACCAGCCGTCGATTCACGGCGTTGTCTTCGGCCACCAGCACCCGGCGCGGTGTTGGCGCGGTGGCAGCGGCCAACGCGGGGGGCTCGTCGACAGCGGCCGCGTCGGCATCCTCGGCGCCGGCCGGCTGGTCAACCACCGCCAGCTCAATCTCGAAACTGAACACGCTGCCGCCGCCCGCGCGCGGCGCGGCCGTGATCTGGCTGCCCATCATGCGGACCAGACGGTCGGACAGGCTAAGCCCGAGCCCCGTACCCCCATAGTTGCGCGTATGCGTGTTGTCGGCCTGCCGGAAGGCCTGAAAGATTTCGGTGAGTTTGTCTTCGGGAATGCCAATGCCGGTGTCGGCCACCCGAAACGCGAGCGCCACCTTCTGCGGGGACTCAAGCCGGGCACGCACCAGGAAATCAACGCCGCCCTGCTCGGTGAACTTCACCGCATTACTCAGCAAGTTCAGCAACACCTGCCGCAAACGCACTTCGTCACCCAGCACGCTGGGCGGCATGGGCCCTTCAATACTCCAGACAAACTCAAGCTTTTTCACCCGCAGCGGCGGCGCCATCAGGCGCGCGATATCTTCCACGCAGGCGCGTGGCGAGAACGGCGCGTTGACCAGTTCCAGCCGCCCCGCCTCGATGCGAGCGAAGTCCAGCACCTCGTTCAACAAGCCCAGCAGATGGCTGCCGGAACTGAGGATGGTGTCGGCATATTCGCGCTGCTCCGGCGTGAGCCGGGAAGCCTGCAGCAGTTGCGCCATGCCCAGCACGCCGTTCAGCGGCGTGCGGATCTCGTGACTGATGGTCGCGAGGAACTGGCTCTTGGCCCGGCTTGCGTCTTCGGCCGCCTCCTTGGCTTCACGCAGTTCTTCGGCGGCCGTGCGCCGCGCTGTGATGTCGGCAATCGAGCCGACCATGCGCTGCGCGCGGTCTTGCTCGTCGCGCCGTAACTGGGCGACGCACTGGACCCAGATGTAACTGCCGTCGGCGCGCGCCAGGCGCACTTCCTCATTCAGGGTTTCGCTACGACCGGCCAGCACCGCCGCCAGGCGGCGTTCAAAGCGTTCCAGATCGCCCGGGTGCAGGTATTCGCGCAGCGCAAATCCGCTGACCGAGTCCTCAGCGCCCGGCGCGCCCACCAGCGCCCGGAAGCGTTCGGAACGCCAGGTCTGGTTGCTGAACACATCCCAGTCCCAGACGCCCAGCGCAGAGGCCGTGAGCACCAGCTCCAGCCGCTCCTGACTGGCTCTGGCCTGCGCTTCGGCGCTCTGTAGTCGCTGCACCGTCGCGCCCAGCGATTCGCCCATGCCGGCGACCAGCCGCACCGTGTCGTCAAATTCGAGAATCTCGAAGCGCTCGGGCAGATGGTGGTATTCCCCGGCGCCGATGCGATGCGCCAGTTCATTGAGGACCAGCAGCGGCCGCGTCAGCCGACGACTCTCGGCCTGTGCGCGAAAGTAAAGCACGGTGAAGAACACCAGATAGAACAGCACCAGACCCGTCACCATCAGCCACGCAATTTTGGTGGCACTGGCCTGCAGCTCGTTGACCACGGCAAACAGGTTGGACTGCGGGACCAGCACCAGCAACTTCCAGCCCGGCTCCTCGACGGTAGCCCAGCCCACCAGCTTGCTCCCGCGAAATTCCACTTCGGTCACGCCGGCCGGGGACCGCGCGACCACCGCGGCCAGCGGCGCCAGCTGGTCGCGCTTGTAGAGATTGAAAGCGTCGGGCTTGAGGGTGTCTTTAAGAATCGCGGTTTGATAGTCGTGGCTGGTCAGTTCGCTCAAACCCCAGTCGCGCTCGCCGGCGCCAGGCAAGGCGATGACCGTGCCGTCCTGTGCCACCAGCACCCCGTAGCCGCCCCATTGCAGCTTGAGGTTCAGCACTTCCCGCACAATCGCGCCGATCGTGACGTCGATACCCACCACCGCTTCCAGCACATCGCGCCGATACACCGGCGCAATTGCCGAGACGATCCAGCCGGCCCCGGCGGGGTCGAGATAAGGCGCGGTCCACACCACGCGCCGCTGCGGGTTGTGCTGCTGATCGGCCTCGTAATAGAAGTTGTAGCTGGGAACATCCATCTTGGCCGCGTACTGGGTCAGCACATCGAACCAGGGATAGATGATGTTCAGCGAGTCCCGCGTGTTGACGTAGCTCTGAACCACAATCGAGTTGGCGGCGCGCAGCGACTTCAGCGTGCCTTCGAGTTGCAGCAGCTGCTGTGCCTTGGCTTTTTCAGCAGGGCCAACCGGCATCGCGCCGCTAAAAAACACCGCCGGGCCGCCGGTATCCGTTTGCGAGTAATACGCGCCGTCGGGCGACATGCCCAACGCCGCCAGTGCGGCGGCCGACGGCGTAAACGGGGTGTCGAGCGCGCGTCGGGTATCGGCACGCAGAATTTCGGTCAGGCTGGTGATGCCGCGCAGTTTCTCGTTGATGTAGCCGGCGTTGCTGCGAACCACAGCCTCAATCTGGGCGGTGGCCATGGTGCGCAAGGAGCTGACGTTCTCACGGTGCGAGAAATAAACGGAGGCGATGTAGACGCCGATGATGGCGACTTCCACCAGCAGCAGCGGGACCAGCGTGGTCTTGACGAAGGACTGCCAGACCCAGCGCGCCGCCGGCAGCAGTGATTTGCGCTGCGCGGGCTCCGCCACGCCCTAGCCGCCTTTCAGCGGCGGGATGTACACGAGCGCGTCGCCGTCGTTCAGCGTGGTCTGGTCGAAGCGTTCAGTCGGCACGCGCTCGCCGTTAAGCAAGGCCAGAAAATCGAGTTCGTCGCGGAAGCCGAGGGCGCTTGCCAGACCGCCGACCGTTTCGCCAGCGGCCAAGTCCAGATCGCGGTCATCAAACTCCTCGATGCCTTCGCGCAAGTAATGCCGGAGCCAGCCCATCAGTTTCACGTTAACCCGCATCTAGCCTCCTGGCAGGCCATGCCCGGCGGGAGCCGGGCATGACACGACGGTCCTACTTGAGTCCGAGCCGCGCGAGCGTCTCGCCGGTCGGCACGCCGTCTTCGCCCCAACCGCGCAGCTGGTAGTACTCGGGCAGCATGGTCTTCAGACCGCTGACCAGTCCTTTCGCCACCCCGCTGGGCGCCGGTTCCTCCAGGATGCGCTTGGGCAGGGTGTCGTCCTTGGCGGTCAGACCCGCGGCCAGATTGAACTGCCGCTCGAGGTTCCAGATGCGCTCACCGGTTTCGAGGAAACGCGGCAGCGTCCAGTCGCCCTCGCAGGCGCCGTCGATCTGCATGGCGTAGTGCTCGGGCGTCGCGCCGGAATGCAGGGTGAACAGGCACAGGCCCGTGGCATCGATCGCGGAGATGAGGTCCTGCGATGTCTTGACGACTTCGGCCTTGCCCTCGGTCGCGGTGCTGGTGAAATCCGCGCCGTAGGGATTGGCGCGCAGATGGCAGGCGCCGCGGTTGCTGGTGGCGTAGCCCAAGCCCATGCCCTGCATGGCGCGGCCGTCGTAGGCCGCGAACTCCTGTCCCTTCACCGCCATAGACAGTTCGGGCCGGCCGTATTTCTCGCACAGCAGCTTGGAGCCCAAGCCCAGGTCGCGACCAAAGCCTTCGCCCTTGCCGGCCAGTTCGGCCATCAGGCACAGCGCCTCGGCGTTACCGAAGGAGAGATCCACGCCGCCGGTCTGCTCGAGGGTGATGGCGCCGACCGTGAAGAGTTCCATCGCCGCCGCCAGCGTACCGCCGAAGGAGATTGGGTCCATGCCGTATTCGTTACACAGGAAGCCGGCGTAGGTCGCGGCGTCCATATCGCCCACGCCCACCGCCGAGCCGAGCGCGTAAGCGGTTTCGTACTCTAGGCCGCCCGAGGCTTTCTGGTACTGCGGTTTGTCCTTGACCGAGAAGTGCTGCGGGTCGATGTGCGAAATGCGGCCGCAGCCAATGGTGCAGGCGAAGCAGGCGGCGTTCTGGATGAGGTTGGTGTGCCCGTTCTCGTTCGGCGACTTCATGGCCTTGGCGTTCAGCTTGCCGGCGTCTTCGAACTGCACTTCGCGGTTGTTGCGCGTGGGCAAGGCACCGAAGCCGCCGGTGACGTCCATCATCGCGATGGTGCCGTCGCTGGTCATGCCCTTGCGGCCCTTGTTGCTGGCCAGCGCGTCGGTCGCCACCTTGACCGCTGCCATGAACTTGGCCGGGTCGTGCGGCTTGACACCCCGGGTCCCACGGACCGCGATGGCTTTCAGGTTCTTCGAGCCCATCACCGCGCCCACGCCGGAGCGGCCGGCGGCACGGTGCAAATCGTTGACGATGCAGGCGTAGCGGTTGCCGTACTCACCGGCCTGTCCGATCGAGGCGATGCGAATCAGCGGGTCGTTATGGGCTTCTTTAATCGCCGGCTCGATTTCCCACACCGACCGGCCCCACAGGTGCTCGGCCGGCAGCAGATGCGCGCGCTCGTCTTCGATGTAGAGGTATACCGGGGTGGGTGAACGGCCTTCGAGAATGACCAAATCGTAGCCGGCCATCTTGAGTTCGCCGCCGAACTGTCCGCCCGAGTTGGAGCTGGCGATGGCGCCGGTCAGGGCCCCTTTGGTCACTGCGGTCCAGCGTCCGCCGGTGGAGGCGCCGGTCCCGGTCAAGGGGCCGGTGGCGATGATGAGCTTGTTGCCCGGCGAGAGCGGGTCGACCTTGGGGTCGATTTCGGCCATCAGATATTTGGTGGCCAGTCCGCGCGAGCCCAGATAGTGCTGGGCCCAGTCCATATTCAGGGGTTCCGTCGTGCAAGTCCCGTTGGTGAGATTGACGCGCAAGATCGTCTGTTGCCAGCCCATGCTTTGCTACTCCCGAGTTAGTCCAGATGACGGCCGCGCCCATGCGACGACCCCGATAGACGGCATTCTACTGATAAAGCGCGCCGACGCGCGCGCCTTCAACAACTTGTTTAAGCCAGACCTGCGGCCGACAATCCGGCCATGGATCTCGCCCTGCTTCATCCGGATTTTGTGCGCACCGCGCGGCGGGTGTCGCGCCCCTTGGCGCAGGCGATGGACGCGGTCGGCCCGCCGGACTGGCCGAGCCGGCATCAGCAACCGCTGGCGCGCTACCTCGCGCGGGTGGTCGTGGGCCAGCAGTTGTCGACCCGCGCCGCCAGCACCATCTGGGGACGGGTCGAGGCGCTGGGCAAGGCCGAGCAGCAATCTATTCCCGCCCTCGCGCTCAACTTACCCGACGCCACCCTGCTGGCTTGCGGGCTGTCCGCAGGCAAACTGAAAACCCTCAAGGCGCTGGCCGAAGCCGATGCGGCCGGCGTGCTCAAGCGTCAGCGTCTGGCGCGCCTCGAGCCGGCCGCGCGCGCAATCGAGCTGACCGCCCTGCGCGGCATCGGGCCGTGGACCGCGGACATGCTCGCCCTGTTCTATTTTCGCGACCCCGACATCTGGCCGCTGGGCGACTTGGCGGTCCGCAAAACGCTGGAGCGGTTTCTGGTCACGCAGTCCCGCTATGACCTGTCCAGCGCGGCAGCGCTGTTCGCTCCACATCGCTCGGTGCTGGCGCTTTATATGTGGCGTATCGCCGACAACCCACCCGACCGCTAGGCCCAACGCCGGAGAACCCTGCCCATGCGCGCTGCTGTCTACGAACGTACCGGTCCCGCCGATGCGGTGCTGCAAGTGCTTGAGCTGCCGACGCCCGCGCCCGGTCCGGGCGAAGTGCTGGTGCGCGTGCACGCCTCCGGCATCAATCCGGTGGATGTCAAAACTCGCGCCGGGCTGCGCAGCACCGTTCTTCCGTTTCCGCGCATTACGCCGCATAGCGACGGTGCCGGCGTTATCGAAGCGGTTGGCGACGGCATTGCCCGCAGCCGCTGCGGCGAACGGGTGTGGCTGTATAACGCCGCCTGGGGACGCGCCGCCGGCACGGCGGCCGAATACATCGCCTTGCCAGCCACGCTGGCCGTGCCGCTGCCTGAGCACACCGATTTCGCCGCCGGGGCCTGTCTGGGCATTCCCGCCCTGACCGCCTGGCAGGCAGTCGCGGTCGACGGCGGCGTGCGGGGGAAAACGGTGCTGGTGGCCGGTGGCGCCGGCGCGGTTGGGCACTACGCCATCCAGTTTGCGCGGGCGGCCGGCGCGCGCCGCGTGCTGGCCAGCGTCAGCGGCCCGGAGAAGGCCGCGCTTGCACTGGCCGCCGGGGCCGAAGAGGCGCTGAACTACCGGACTGAGGATTTCGCCGCGCAGGTGCTGGCGCTGACCGACGGGCGCGGCGTCGACCGCATCATTGAAGTGGACGGCAAGGCCAACATCGCGCAAGACGCCGCGCTGCTCGCGGCCGAAGGCGATGTCATTGTCTACGGCACCGGCGGCGCGGACGTGCCCGTGCCCTTTTTTCCGTCCGTGCTGAAGAACCTGCGCTACCGCTTTTTCATCGTCTTCAACCTGATGCCCGCCGCGCGCGCCGCCGCGCTGGCCGACCTTACCCGCCAACTGTTGCGCGGGCAGCTGCAACATCATCTGGGTCCGACCTTCGGGCTGGACGACATTGCTGCCGCCCATCGCGCCGTCGAGCAGGGCGCGGTCGGTAATGTGGTGCTCAAGATGCGCTGAAAAGGCTGGTTGTTGCGGCGCAGGCCCCAACATAATCGCCCCACTTTATTCCCGCAGGAGCGCGCGCATGGCCGAGTTCGACACCCTTATTCGTGGCGGTACGGTGGTGGACGGCACGGGCGCCGCCCCGCGCACCGCCGATGTCGCCATGGTGGACGGCAAGATCGCCGCCATCGGCCAGCACCTCGGCCGCGCGCGGGAAGAAATCGACGCCGATGGCCTGCTGGTCACGCCCGGCTGGGTCGACATTCATACCCACTATGACGGACAGGCCAGCTGGGACCCGGTGCTGATGCCCTCGCTGCGTCACGGCGTGACCACCGCCATCATGGGCAACTGCGGGGTCGGTTTTGCGCCCGCCCGACCAAGCCAGCAGCAGTGGCTGATCGGCCTGATGGAAGGGGTGGAAGACATCCCCGGCGCGTCGCTGGAAGCCGGGATGCAGTGGAACTGGGAAAGCTTTCCGCAATACCTCGACGCGCTGGATGCCACGCCGCGGGCCTTCGACCTCGCGGCCATGCTGGCGCACGGTGCCCTGCGCGCCTACGTGATGGGCGAACGCGGCGCGGCCAATGAAAACGCGACGGGTGAGGACATCGCGGCGATGGCGCGACTGACCCGGGACGCCATGGCGGCCGGCGCGGTTGGCCTGTCGAGTTCGCGCACGGCCATTCATATCGCCGTGGATGGACGACCGGTGCCGGGCACTTTCGCCGCCGAAGACGAACTTGCCGCGCTCGCCGGCGCGGTCAAGGCCAGCGGTCACGGGCTGGTCGAAATGGTGAATGCCGGCATCGTGGGCGAAGATCTGGAAGGCCTCGACCGCGAAATGCAGCTGATGCGCAACGTGGCGGCCCGCTCCGGATCGGCGGTGATGTTTCTGCTGCTACAACACAATCTTGACCCGGCCCAGTGGCAACGCCAGCTCGCGGTGTGCGAAGCCGCCGCGCGCGACGGTCACCGCCTGATTCCGCAGGTTTCCGGGCGCCCAATCTCCATCCTGTTCAGCTTTGAGGGCGAGCATCCCTGGCGCTTCATGCCGAGCTATCAGCCGCTGCGCGACCTGCCCTTTGCCGAGCGCTACGCCGCGCTGGCTAACCCCGAAGTGCGCGCGCGCCTGCTGGCCGATGTGGACCCTAACGACACCGGCTTTTCACTGATGTACAAAAATCCGGTGCTGTGGGAACACACCTACGCCGCCGGTTCGCCGATCGACTACACCCCGCCGCGGGAAAACTCGGTGGCTGAAATCGCGCGGCGCACCGGGCGCACGCCGCAGGCGGTGGCCTATGACCTGCTGCTGCAAAACAACGGCCGCGCCATCCTCACCCACTTCGGCGTGAACTACGCCGAAGGCAACGCCAACGCCCTGCACGCCATGCTGCGCCATCCGCTCTCCGCGCTGGGCTTGAGCGACGCCGGCGCCCACGTGCGCTTCATCGCCGACGCCGGCATGCACAGCTACATGCTTACTCGCTGGGTGCGCGATACCGACCCGCAGAGCGCACACCATCTGCCGCTGGAATATGTGGTCCACAAGCTGAGCGGGGCCAACGCCGACCTGTTCGGTTTTCGCGATCGCGGACGCCTGCTCCCCGGCCTGCGCGCCGACCTCAACCTCATCGATCTGAACCGCCTCGCGACCGCCGCACCCGCCATGGTCTACGACCTGCCCGCCGGCATGCCGCGCCTGACCGAACAGGTCAGCGGCTATGTCGGCACCTGCGTGCGCGGGCAATTTGTCACACGCGCGGGGGAGGATACCGGCGCGCGCCCTGGCCGCATCCTGCGCGGTGGGGCAGCCTGAAGAGCGTACTCGAAAAACTCGGGCCAACGGATTGTAAAAGTGCGCGCGCAGCATTAGCGTGCGGTCGAGCCTCTTGTGCTCGCGACGACCACGCTCAGGCCGCTCAGGATTTATCCAAGGATTTGACCGACCATGCTTTCCCCTCGCGACCGCTATCTGGCGCTGCTCAGTCTGGCGGCCAACGCCCGCCAGCAACTACTAAGCCCGGTACCAGACCCGGGCGTCAGCAGCGGCTTCAGTTATCCGGACGCGTCTGGCCTCAACCTCAGCCCGGCAGAACTCGAAGCAGACCTGGAACAACTCTGCGAGCTAGGTTATCTGGAACGGCAGTTCGCCGAGCGCGGGTACTACTGTCCTGACTGCCACCACCACGCCCTGATGTTTCGCGAAACCTGCCCGGCTTGCGCAAGCAGCAATGTGGAAATTGGCGACCTGCTGCATCACTTCCGCTGCGGCCATACCGCGCCGGAAAGCGAGTTTCAGGACGGCGTGCGCTATACCTGCCGCAAGTGCGGCCACCAGTTGCGGCACATCGGCGTGGACTACGAGCGCCCGGCCAGCAGCTATCTGTGTCGGGCCTGCAACTACGTCAGCAGCGAACCCGACACCCGCTGCCTCTGCCTGAAGTGCGGTAAGCAGCACCCGGCCGATCGCGCCGAACTGCGTACCGTCTACGCCTACCGGCTGAACGCCCGCGGTGGGCTGGCCGTCAACCGGGGCGAACTGGGCGATGCGCGCGGCGCCGGCAGTCTGGTCGATACCGAATTCGGCCTGTATTCGTTTTCCTACTTTGATGAACGCCTGACGCAGGAAGTCGCGGCAAGCAAACGCTACAAACGCCCGCTCAGCCTGATGCTGGTCGCGTTTCGCGACAGCGATTTTCCTGCAGGCTCAAACGCCGCCAACGACGCCATGCGTCGTCTGGTGGCCGGCGCCAAAGATTCCCTGCGCGACTGCGACTGTGCGGCGCTCTTTCGCGAAGACTGTCTGGCCGCCCTGCTGGTAGATACCGACGGCGCCGGTGCCCCGTGTGCCTTCAAGCGGCTTCAGGAGACGGTCGATCGCCTCGCGGGCGAAGGCGGCGAACCGCTGCCGCTCGACTGCGGTCTGGTGACCTTGAACGACAGCCACGCCACCGCCCGGGCCCTGTTTGACGAGGCACGCGCCAGCCTGAGCGGCGCCCAGACACAGGTCGCCGCCGAGCCCGCGCCGGCCGTCAACCCGTCGGCTGAATGAGGCGGGCGTGGACTCCCTGACGCTCGCCTTCAACGGGTTTATCGAGTACCTGACAGAGGTCAGCGACTGGGCGCTCAGCCTGCACATCGACCAGTTCGTGCGGGTGTTCTGGGCCTTACTGTTTCTGGAGACCCCGCGCTACTTCTTCACCAATCTGGCCGTGCTGTACTGGTGGATGCACGAAACGCCGGTGGTGGAGCCCGCCGAATTTGGGCCGGAAACGCCGCTGGTGTCGGTGATCGTGCCGGCGCTCAACGAAGCCGAGACCATTGGCGAGGTGGTTCGCTCGCTACGCGAGCAGACCTGGCCGAATCTCGAAATCATCCTCATCGACGACGGCTCTACCGACGGTACCGGCGAGAAAATGCAGGCGCTGGCGCAGCGCTATCACCTGCGGGTACATCGCATGAGCCGGCGACAGGGCAAGTCGGCGGCGATTAACACCGGGCTGGAACTGGCCCGCGGCGAGTTCGTGGTGCTGATGGATTCCGATTCCACGCTCGAACGCAGCACCGTGTGGCAGATGGTGCGTCATTTTGAAGACCCTCAGGTTGGCGCCGTCAGCGGCAACCTCACGGTGCGTAACTACAACACCTCGCTGCTCACTCGCCTGCAGGCCATCGAATACCTGCTCAGCCTGTCGCTGGACCGGCGGTTCAAGGCCGAAGTGGGCATCCTGTCGATCGTCCCCGGCGCCATCGGCGCCTACCGGCGGGAACTGCTGGGCAGCGTGGGCGGCCTTGAGCCGGGACCGGGCTGCGACTCGGATGCAACCATCCGGATTCGCAAGCTGGGCTACCAGATCGCGTTTGCGCAAGACGGCATCTGCCGCACCACCGCCCCGACCAGCGTGCTCAAGCTGATTCGCCAGCGCCTGCGCTGGGACCGCAATCTGGTGCGTAACCGCGCGCGTAAACACCGCGACATCTTCAACCCGACCTTCGCCAATTTCAGCCCCAGCAGTTTTGTGTCGTTTCTGGACACCTTTCTGTTTCTGGCGATATTGCCGGCCATGTGGCTGGTCTACACCGTCGACATGCTGCTGAACTTCAAAGGCGATTACGACTTCATCCTGGTGACGATGCTGGTGCTGCACTACATCAGCATGAGCCTGCGCACGCTGATTGGTCTGGTGGTATGCGACTTCGAGTATCGGCGTCTGCCTTTGCTGCTCAGCCTGCCGATCTATCCGCTGTACCGGATCCTGCTGAAGCTGATCCGGCTGACCGCGCTGACGCAGGAAATTTTCTTTCGCACCTCCTACCGCGATCCCTTTGCCCCGGCGCAAGTCCAGGCGCAGATGGAGGTGTACTGATGCGCCTTCGCGCGGCATGGCAAGCGGCGCGCGTGCTGGCGCTGGCCGGCTTGCTCGGCGCGTGCGCCAGCACGCCCTTGCAGCCTTTGCTGGCCTTCCCCGACCGCGAGCCTTTTGAGCAGGCCCTGCTGGCCTACGCGCAGGGACAAACCGACAGCGCCGCGCAGACCTTGCAGCAGACCGACGGCGCCACGGCGGGCGACGCGCGGGCGCAGGACCTGCTGGCAGCCGTACGGGCCGAAAGCGAGCACCGCCGCTTGCCGCCGCTGGGCGAACTTGCGGCCGATGCGGGTCCGGCCCCAACGACGCCGGCGGCGGTGCTGGCCACCGTCAAGGCGCGGAACCTCGATTTACGCGTGGCGGTGTACCGCGTCATTGAAGCCCGCGCCCGGCTGCGGGAAGCCAAGGTGTCCATGAGCCCCGAACTATCACTCATGACCCGCTTCTATCCGCTCGGCATTCTGGCCGGGCTGACCCAGTCGGTGTACGGCGGTCTGGTCGAGCGCAAGGCGATGATTTCCGACGCCGAGTCCGAACTCCTCGCCGCGCTCGCCAACTACGCGACCACCCGCCGCGCCGTGCTGGCCGATGCGCTTGAGCAGTACCACCGTCTGCAGGCCGGTGAGGCGCAGGCCGGCGCGCTGGCGGAGGAACTCGCGGCCGCCGATAACTTCCGCGTGCAGATGAAGACCCTGGCGCTGGGTGGCAATGTGCTGAGAACCCGGGTGTTCGAAGCGCAGGCTGAAATTGCCAGTGCCCAATCCAGCGCCGAAGCCGTCACCCAGCAGGTGATGCTGGCGCGGAGCCGGCTGAACGCCCTGATGCAGCGCCCAGTCGAGGCCGCCCTGCCGCTGGCGGCGCAAGCACCGGTGGTGATGGTGCCCGAGGATCCCCAGGCCGCGGCGCGTCAGGGCCGCCAGGAACTGGCCAGTGCGCGGGCGGCAGTCCTGAAGGCGACGGCGGTGCGAGCGCGCACCGACACCCTCACCCCGGATATCAGCCTGCGCACGGCATGGGGTCAATCCGACGGCAAGAACGAGCGTTCCATTGACCGGGGCTTCACCATCAGCGCGCTGTTCAAGGTGCCGGTGCTGGTGGTGCCGCTGCGGCGGGCCCGCCTCGACCGGGCCGAAGCGCTGGTGGCGCAAGCCGCACTGGCCGAAGAGGACGCCTTTCAGCAGATTGCGCTAGACGTCATCGACGCCCAAGGCGGGCTGGCCAGCGCCCGCAAGGCCGCCGAGGCCAGCGAGCGCCGTGCGCTGGTGGCCGAAGACCAGCTGAAAGTTCGCGCCTTGCGCACCGACGCGCTGGTCGAGGAGCTGGATCCGGACGAACTGCTGGTACGCGAAGCGCGGGACCAGTTACGCGCCCTGCGCAGCCGGCGTGAGGCGCTGATTGCGCACTACGCGGTGGAGCGGGCCAATCTGCAGCTCGCACTGGCCAGCGCAGTGGATCCCGGCGCCATTCCGTTCGAGTCCCGCGCCCCGCTTGCCCGACTTAGTTCGGCGGGCGGCGCCGGGCGCGCGCTGTGGGTCTGGCGCAGCAGTTTCATCGGCCAGCCCGATGCCGTTCGCGAACTGCTGGACTGGGCCAGCGCCAGCGGCCTCGATCATCTGTTCGTGGCGCTGAAGCCCTCCCAGCTCACCACCGAGCGCGCGGCGCTGGCGGCATTCATCGAACAAGCGCACGCCCGCGGCGTAAAAATCCACGCGCTGGCCGGCGACCCGGCCTGGGTGCGGCCGGGCAAACAGGACAACGCGCTGCGTTATCTCGAGACCGTGCTGGCCTTCAATCGCGACGCATCGGATACGGGACGACTCGACGCGCTGCATCTCGACATCGAGCCGCAGGCACTGCGTGACTGGGACGACAGCGATGCGCAGGAAGATCTGCTGGAGGGCTTGGTCGCGGTGGTGCAAAAACTGGCCAAGGCCGCCGAGGGACAAATTCCGCTATATGCCGACCTGCCGGTCTGGCTGGCCAAGCGCGACGGCGTGGAGCCGCCGGTATTACCCAAGCTGGCCCGCGCGCTGAGTGGCGTGGTGTTCATGGCCTACGGTGCCGATCGCGAGCGACTGGACGCCCAGTTGCGCAAGGCCGGGCAGCAAATCGCCGCCACCGGGCGCCCCTGGTGGATCGGCGTCAGCGCGGCCGCCAGCGACCGCTGCCCGGACGAAACGCCGGAGCAATTCGAGAATGCACTCCGCAAATTGACGACCGACCTCAGCGAAACCGGGCCGGTACTGGGCGTGGCCATCCACGATCTGGACCGCTACCGGGCGCTGATTCTGGACAAGGCGCCGGGCACCGCCGCCTGCCGGTCGTCTGCCGACTCCGCCAACAGCCGCGACAACGCGCCCTAGGACTTATCGATGGCTATTCGCTTTAATCGCCTGCCAGACCAGAACACGCCCATCGCGCCGGTCGCAGCCGCGCCCAAGCCAGCGCCCCGGGGCCCACAGGTCAGAGCAGCCAGCCTGGGCCTGATTGCACTGGCGCTGCTGCTGGGGCTGGGGATGTGGTACTGGAACAGCACCATGATCAGCAGCACCGCGCGGGTGCGCGCGCTGGAACTGCGGGTCGCCCCCGCGCAGGCCTCCCGCATCACCAAACTGCTGGTCAGCGAAGGCGACACGGTCCGCGCAGGTCAGCCGCTGGTTGAACTGTCCAGCGACGAACTGGATCAGGCGATCGCCATGGCCGAAGCCCGACTGGACGCCCGGCGTGCCGTGCTGGCCCAGCTGGAAGCGGCGAGCAGCGCCCAGTCCCGGCCAGACCCCGCCCAGCAATCGCAGGCGGCCGCCAACGTGGCGCGCGCCGAACAGAATCGCCTGATGGCGAGCGCTGAGGCCGAGGAAGCGAAAACCACCAGCGCGATGCGCGATGCCCGTCTGCAGGAGCTTAAACGCCTGCTGGCACTGGGCGCCGTCACGCGAGCGGAATACGAAAAGGCCGCGCAGGAAGCCGCGGTTTGGCGGGGCCGGCTGCGCACCGCACAGCTCTCGGCACGGGCGGCAGCGCGCTCGGCCGAACTGTCGCAGGCCGCCGCGCAGGGCGCGGACGGCGGCCCCAGCGGGCCCTCGAGTGCGCTGGTTAACCTGCGAACCGATGCCAAACTGGCTGAAGTTGAACTGGCGACTCTTCGAGGCAACCGTGCGGGTCTCACGCTCAGCGTGCCGATCGACGGCGTGGTCACGGCGATTCATCGCCGTGCAGGTGAAGTGGCGAAACTGGGCGAAGTCATCCTGACCGTGACCAATCCGCGCCAGCTCTGGCTGGAAGGTTTTCTGGAAACTGCCGACCTGCCCGACGTGCTGGACGGTCAGCGGGTGGTCATTGAATTGCCGGCTAATGCGGGCGGCGGAGAACGGACTGGTCGGCTCTCGCTGACCTGGAATGAGCCCGTTAACGAATACGACACGGTGCCGGTAGGACGCCGCGAGGCGCGCAATCCGCAGCAGTTACCGACCACCTACCGCCCGTTCCGGGTAACGCTGGATGTGGACGGACAGCCAGTGACCGACGGCCTTCAGGCCGGGCAAACGGTGAGAATCAATATGGAGCGTGCGCCCTGACGCGGGCGCACGCCTGAAACCGCCAACCAGCGCTTAGCTGCAGCGGCGGATCGCAACCCCGGTCAGCAGGGCACTGCCCAGCAGCAGCAGACCACCCGGCACCGGTACCGGGGTCAGCGTGCGTTGCAAATCAAACTCCAGCTTGAACACTGACGCCTGCGACTTATAGAAGAACAGGTTGTTCATGCCTTCATTGAGGTCGTCGATGAAGAAATTCACCGCCGAGCCGCTGCCAGCCAGCATGGTCGCCAGGCTCACCCCGAAAGCATCGTTGCCCAGCAGCGAGGTCGCGTTGGTCGCGGTCGCCGCGACCGCGTTCGGGAACCCGTTCAAAAACAGACCCGGAATCCTTAAAGGCGTAACGCTGCCCTTACCCACCACTACCCCGAGATTGTTGTAATCGAACTCGCCGAGGGCCGAGTCGCCGTCTTCCATGCGGGCGGTGATGCGCGCCGCGACCACTTTCCAGCCGCCGGCGTCGCCGATCGCGGGGAAGAGTCCGCTGGGATTATCAACGGTGAACGTACCGACCGCGTCAATGGTGCCCGGGTCGGTCGTCGTCAGGCGCCACGGGTCCCAGCCGGTGTTGGCGCTGTTACGCACGAAATTAAAACTGGAGTCGTAGGCGAAACTGGAGGAGCTGAGCGTCCAGCTGGTCGCATTGGAGGGGACCGTCGGGCCGACCGCGCTGGCGGTCAGGCTGAGGCCGAACAGCGCAGCTGCCGCCACGCTCGTTATCCACGAGCGGGAATTGGTCACTTGCTCAAACAACATGTTTATTTTCCTTGTGGCGCCGAGCATGCCCCAACCACCCTTGGTTGCGCGCATCTGGGTCTTCCTGCGGCGGAGGGTGGCCGCTTGCGGGACGCGATGCAAGCCCCTGCGGCGATGCGCGCGGTAGTTTTGCGGCACAGTTCTCAACATTCGCGGCTAAACCGGCGCGGCATCAGCATTTGATGGCCGACCACACGGTGACGAACAGGCTTTGCGGCGCCTACACTCCGGTTTGAATTTCTCCGCAGCAGTGCAACATGCCCCACCGCGAATACCATCGAATCGACCGCATCGGCTGGCTCCGCGCCGCCCTGCTCGGCGCCAACGACGGCCTCATTTCCACCGGCAGTCTGGTGGTCGGCATGGCGGTCGCGCAAATGGCCAGTCACGACCTGCTTATCGCGGCGCTGGCCGGGCTGGTCGCCGGCGCGCTGTCGATGGCGGCCGGCGAGTTTGTGTCGGTCAGCTCCCAGTCCGACACCGAGCAGGCCGATTTGGCGCGCGAGCGCGCCGAGTTGGTCGATGACCCCGAACATGAACTCGACGAACTCACCGGCATTTACATGGGTCGGGGTTTGAGCGAACCGCTGGCGCGGCAGGTGGCCATTGAAATGACCCGCCACGACGCGCTGGGTACGCATGCGCGCGACGAACTGGGCTTGTTTGAAGGGTCTCGCGCCAATCCGCTGCAGGCGGCACTGGCCTCGGCGCTGGCCTTCAGTCTGGGCGCCCTGCCGCCGGTGGCGCTTGCGCTGCTGGTGCCCGCGCCGCTGCTGGCCGGGACGGTCAGCGGGGTATCGCTGCTGCTATTGGCTGGACTGGGCGGTCTGGCAGCCCGTTTGGGCGGGGCCGCTGTGCTGACTGGCGCCTTGCGGGTGGCGTTCTGGGGCGCCTTGGCGATGGGCGCGACCGCGCTGGTCGGACAGATTTTCGGCGCCCGCATCTAGCGCGCGGGGAGCAGCGCCCCGGCGTGCCCCTCGGCCCGCCGGGACGCGCGATTTACATCGTGAAGAAGCAGAGCTTGTTGCCTTCCAGATCGCGGCAATAGGCGCCGTAGAAGGTGCCGCTGCGGATGCCCGGCGCGCCTTCGTCGGCAGCGCCGAGCGCAATCGCTTTCTTGTACAGGGCATCGACTTTTTCCTGGCTGCCAGCCGCCAGCGACACCATCACCCCGTTGCCGACCGTGGCGGGCTTGCCATCGAAGGGTTTCATCAGCAGCAGCATCGGCGTGCCGGGCGCCACCGCCCAGGCCACAAAGCGGTCCATATCCATGACCCGTTTCGCGCCAAGTTCGGCAAGCAGCGCGTCGTAGAACGCGGCACCACGGGCAAGATCGTTCGTTCCAAGCGTGACGTAACCAATCATCGGAAGCTCCTTGTGGGATGGGGTGAGACTAGCGCGGTAGCGGCCGCTTCATTGGGCATGGCGTTCAAGAAAGGCGCAAATCAAATCCAGCGTTTGCGCGGGCTGCTCGAATTGCGGCGCGTGCCGGCAATCCTCCAGCAGCGCAGTCTGACAGGGTCCCCGCACGCCGGCCTCGATCGCGCGCAACTGCGCGGCGGTGCCGTACTGGTCGTCAACGCCCTGAATCTGCAACACGGGCTGGGTAATCCCCCCGAGCAGCGGCCGTAAATCCCAGTCTGCAAAACCCGGCGCAGTCCAGGAATCGCTCCAGCCCCGGAACGCGCAGTCGACGTTAGCGCCGTGGTATTTCGCCAGCCGATCGCGCAAACCCTGCGCGTACTGGGCCTGCACGGCACGAATGCTGTCCAGCCCACAAGGTTCAGCGAACACGTGCGGAGCCATCAGGATGAGGCCGCGCACCCGCGGATCGTCCAGCCCGCCGGCATTGGCGAGCGCGATGGAAGCGCCATCGCTATGCCCCAGCAGCACGCAGTCTTCGATGCCGGCGGCCGTCAGCACGGCGGGCAAGACCTCGAGCCCTTCGCGTTGCATGTAGTCCAACGGCCAGGGCAAGGGCTGGGGATCGGATGCGCCATAGCCAAAGCGCGAGTAGAGCAGCACCGGATGGCCGCTGGCTTCGTTCAACTGTTCGGGAAAATCGCGCCACAACTCGACACAACCCAGCCCTTCGTGCAGCAGCACCAGCACGGGCAGGTTAAGGTCGCCGGGCACCGCGCGAAACGCCAGCCGGCGGCCGGCGACGGGGAGAAACTGGGGCGCGTGGGTCATGCGTTAGCCGGCACGCACCCGAATCCGGGCACGTGCCGGCCGAAGCTTAAGCCGCCAGCAAACCCTGACGGGAGACGTGGTCGAGGGTGTCGTCCAGGGCCAGCGAGAGTTTGTCGAACATTTCGTCGATCTGCGCCTCGGTGATGATCAGCGGCGGGCACAGCGCGATGCCATCGCCCACGTTGCGCGGGATCAGACCGTGCGCGTGGCAACGCTCGAAGCAGTAGGTGCCGATCGATCCGTAGGGCGTGAAGCCCGCCTTGGTCGTCTTGTTCGACACAAACTCCAGCGCGCCAATCATGCCCACGCCGCGCGCCTCGCCCACCAGCGGGTGGTCGAGGAAGCTGCGCAGACGCGCCTGGAACTTGGGCGCCAACGCCGCCGCGCGTCCGAAAATATTGTCCCGCTCGTAGATTTCGAGCGTCTTGAGGCCAACCGCCGCGCACACCGGATGACCGGAGTAGGTGTAGCCGTGGCCAAGGGTGCCAAGCTTCTTGCCGGCTTCGGCAATCGGGCCGTACATCTTCTCGGACAGGACCACCGCCGACAGCGGCTGGTAGGCCGAGGTCAGGGCCTTTGCCAGCGTGACGGTATCGGGCTTGATGTTCAGCGTCTGGCTGCCGAAAGGCTGGCCGGTGCGCCCGAAGCCGCACACCACTTCATCGGCGATGAACAGCACGTCGTACTTGTTCAACACGGCCTGAATCTTTTCGAAGTAGCCGGCCGGGGGCACCAGCACACCGCCCGCCGCCATGACGGGCTCCGCGATGAACGCGGCGACGGTGTCCGGCCCTTCGCGCAGGATTAGCTGCTCAAGGTTGTGCGCCAGACGCGTGCTGAAAGCTTCTTCGGTCTCGCCCGGTTCGGCGAAGCGGTAATGATGCGGGCAGTCGGTGTGGATGAAGCGGCCATCCAGCGGCAGGTCCCACTGGTTATGCATCGGCGGCAGGCCGGTCAGGCTGCCGGCGGCCAGCGTGATGCCGTGATAGCCCTTCACGCGGCCAATGATTTTCTTCTTGTTGGGGCGACCGAGCGCGTTGTTGTAGTACCAGATGAGCTTGACTTGCGTGTCGTTGGCATCGGAGCCCGAGCAGCCAAAAAACACTTTGGAAACGTTCTGCACCGGCACGATTTGTTTCAGCTTCTCGGCCAGCAGCATCGCGGGTTCGTGGCTCTTGCCGTTGAACATGTGCTGGAACGACAGATTGACCATCTGGTCGTGCGCAACTTGCGCGAGTTCTTCGTTGCCGTAGCCGAGCGAGGTGCACCACAGGCCGGCCAGTCCTTCCAGATACTGCTTGCCCGAGGCGTCCCAAACGTAAACGCCCTTGCCGCGTTCCATCATGAGCGCGCCGCGCTCTTCGATGACCGCCGGGCTGACCATGGGGTGGAGAATTGCAGCGGCGTCACGCGCCGCCAGAGAACCGGCCTGAAGACTCATGTGATTGCTCCCGTACTACGCCCGGTGACGATTGCCGGGCGCTTCATTGTGCTGGCATTCTAGCGACCAAACCCACCCTCGCGCACCACGATCTTGCGCTCGTCGTGAGCTGCCCCCCGGAGCCCGCATGCCAAGCACTGCCCTCGCCTACGTGCAACTGCTCGCGGGCGCCCTGCTGTTGTCGACGGGATCGGTTGCGATCAAGGCCAGCGGGCTGAGCGCCCCGGCGCTCGCCGGCTGGCGGGCGCTGGTCATCGTGGCCTTTCTGGCGCTCGCCGTCCGCCCGGCACGTGCCTGTTACGACCGCCGCCTGTTGCCCGCCGCGCTGGCGCACGGCGTTACGACGCTGCTCTTCATGTGGGGCAACAAGCTGACGACCGCCGCCACAGCTATTTTCCTGCAGTACACGGCACCAATTTACCTCCTGCTGCTTGGCCCACTGGTATTGAAAGAGCCCGTTGCCAGGCGCGATTTCGCCTATGTCGGGCTGCTGCTGCTGGGCATGGTGCTCCTGCTGCTCCATCCGCCGGCGGCGCGCGCTTCGGCGCCCGATCCACTGCTCGGCGGCATCATCGCGGCGCTGTGCGGCGTGACCTGGGCGTGTACCACGCTGACGATGCGCGGACTGGCGCGCGACCCGGTGGCCGGCTTTCAGCGCACCATTGCCTCGATCATTGTCGCCAATCTGGTGTTGGCGTTCGCACTGCTGCCCGCCTACGGCCTGACTGACGGTCTACCCGCGGCGCGCGACCTCGGCATCGCGGCCTATATGGGCGTCTTTCAACTCGGGCTGTCGTTCATCCTCATTACGCTTGGCTTGCGGCGGGTGAACGCGCTGGACGGCGCACTGATTCTGCTGATTGAACCGGTGGTCAACCCGCTGTGGGTCTGGCTGGTTCATGACGAAGTACCGGGCGTGTGGGGTTTCGCCGGCGGCGCGCTGATCCTGCTCGGCACCGGCAGCCGGATTATTGCCAACGCGCGGCGGGCGCAAGCCTAGGCTTTGACGGGCGGCAGCAGCGGTTGCAAGTGACCCAGCATGTCCCGCGCGCGGACGAGGCCTTCGGCGTCAAGGCGCGCCTCAAGTTCCGGCAATTTCAGCTCGGCACGGGCATCACCCCGTTGGGCCGCCAGCGTCAGCCAGGCCCAGGCGCGCGCGTTATCGACTTCCAGCGCCAGCCCGCGGGCATAGCAGGCCGACAAGGTATAGCAGGCAGGCGGATGCCCCTTGCGCGCAGCGCGCGCGATCAGCCGGACTGATTCCGCCAATCGCAGGGGGTCGTCGGTTTGACTCAGGCCCTGACGGCCTAATTCGAACTGCGCCGGGACGTATTTCAATTCGGCCGCGCGGCGTAGCCAGACGTCGGCCACCGCCGGATTGCTCACCTCGCCGCAGCCACCCGACTTGAAGATACCCGCCAGCGCGAAAGCCGCCGCCCCGAGTTCCTGCGCGGCGGCTTTCCGCAGCCAGTCCAGCGCGTCCGGAGCGTCGGCGTTCTGGAGCAGTCGCCCATAGGCCAGCTGCGCCTGCGCAAAGCCGCGGTTGGCGGCGCGCCGCAGGTAGTCGCGCGCGGCCTCGGCATTACGCCACTCGGGCGCCCCTTTGAGGTAAAGCTGACCGAGGTTGTACTCGGCCTTGGCATAGCCGCTGTCCGCCGCACGGGTGAGCCAGGACAAGGCCAGCGGCATGTCGACGGGCACGCCGTCCCCGCGCACATAGGCCAGCGCGAGATTGAGCTGGGCGCGGGCATAGCCTTGCTCTGCGGCGTCTTGCCAGAGCGCGGCGGCGGCGGCTTTGTCGGCCTTCACGCCGGCGCCGCGGGCACGCAGATCACCCAGCGAAAACTGCGCCTCGGCGCTGCCGTGGCGCGCCGCGATCTCCAGCCACTGCACCGCAGCCGGCACATTCACCGGCCCACCCTCACCGCGCAGATAGCAGCTCGCGACCATCACCTGCGCATCAAGGTCGCGCTGGTCGGCGGCGCGGAGCAGCCAGGCGAGCGCAGCCGGCAAATCCTGCACACAGCCGCGCCCTTCCAACAGACAGATACCCACCCGATAGGCGGCCCGCACGTCGCCGGCCTCGGCCGCCGTCTTGAAGCCATGGAAAGTAATTTCCAGCGGGCCGATGCCCTCAGCAACCGCCGGTGGGGGTGCGGCCGGGCGGAGGACTGCGCTGAAGCTGGCGGTCGCTTCAAGGTCCAGATCGTCGTCGTCCATATCGACCGGCTTCATGTCAGCAACTCGATCAAGCTGGACGTATCCGCACGCCCCCGGCCGGCGGCCTGCAGCGCGGCGTAACACTGGTCGACCAGCGCGGTAACCGGCAGCCTGGCGCCGTTGCGGCGTGCTTCATCCAACACGATGCCGAGGTCCTTGCGCATCAGGTCCACCGCAAAGCCAAAATCAAACCGCCCTTCGCACATGCTCTGCCCGCGATTATCCATTTGCCAGGACTGGGCCGCGCCTTTGCCAATGACCGCCAGCACGGTGGCGGGATCGAGGCCCGCTTTCTGCGCGAAAGACAGCCCTTCGGCGAGCCCCTGCAGCAGGCCCGCAATACACGTCTGGTTGACCATTTTGGTCAGCTGGCCCGCCCCGACCGACCCCATCAGGCGCGCCGTTTTGGCGTAGGCCGCCAGCACCGGTTCGAGGGTCGCAAAGGCCGCCGGCTCGCCGCCGAGCATACAGCTCAGCGTGCCGTTCTCGGCCCCGGCCTGACCGCCCGACACCGGCGCATCCAGAAAGGCGATGCCCTGCGCGGCGGCCGCCACCGACAGTTCGCGGGCGACGGCGGCCGAGGTCGTGGAATGGTCAACAAAGATGCTGCCGGGCTTCATGCCGCTGAAGGCACCGGTGGGTCCGAGCGTCACGGCGCGTAAATCGTCGTCGTTACCGACGCAGCTGAAGACGAAATCGGCGCCCGCCGCGGCCGTCCCCGGCGTGGCCGCGCCGACGCCCGGGTGCAGGGCAAGCCAGCGCTCACGCTTGGCGGCGGTGCGGTTGTAGACGGTGACCGCGCGTCCGGCGCGCGCCAGATGGCCAGCCATGGGAAAGCCCATCACGCCGAGCCCCAGGAAAGCGACCCGACTCATGCGCCCTGCCCTGCGGCCGGTTTGCCGCCCGGGATAACCTGCGCCGTCAGGTCGTAGTCGTCGGCGCCACTCACGCGCACGCGGAGTAACTGACCCGGCTGCGGCCGCCGTGCGCCCTTGACCAGCACCAGGCCGTCAATGTCCGGCGCATCCGCGGCGCTACGTGCCAGCACCCGACGGGGCGCCACCTCGTCGACCAGCACGTCCATTTCGCGGCCAATTTTTTGCGCAAGGCGCGCCCGGCTAATCGCCTGCTGGGTTTGCATGAAACGGGCATGGCGTTCGGCTTTAAGCTCGGCCGGCACCTGATCCGGCAACGCATTGGCGCTTGCGCCGGTCACCGGGGAGTATTCAAAACAGCCCACGCGATCGAGCTGTGCCTCTTCGAGGAAGGCCAGCAACTGCTCGAAGTCGGCCTCGGTTTCGCCCGGGAAGCCGACGATGAAGGTGCTCCGCAGCGTCAGTTCCGGGCAGATGCGACGCCACTCGCGGATCCGCGCCAGCGTATTTTCGGCGGCGGCCGGCCGTTTCATCAGTTTCAGCAGCCGCGGACTGCCGTGCTGAAACGGGATATCGAGATACGGCAACACCTTGCCCTCGGCCATCAGCGGCAGCACCTCATCCACATGCGGATAGGGATAGACGTAGTGCAGGCGTACCCACACGCCAAGGCTGCCCAAGGCCTCGCACAGACCGGTGAAGCTTGCTTTGAGCGGCCGCCCCTGCCAAAAGCCGGTGCGGTATTTGAGATCGCTGCCGTAGGCGCTGGTGTCCTGCGAGATCACCAGCAGTTCGCGCACCCCGGCCGCCACCAGCCGTTCGGCTTCGGCCATCACCTCCTCGATCGGCCGGCTGACCAGTCGGCCGCGCATGGACGGGATGATGCAGAAGCTGCAGCTGTGGTTGCAGCCTTCGGAAATTTTCAGATAGGCGTAGTGGCGCGGCGTCAGCTTGATGCCCTGCGGGGGCAGCAGGTCGATAAACGGATCGTGCCGTGCGGCCATCGGCGCGTGGGTATGCACGGCGCCGACCACGGCTTCGTACTGATGCGGCCCGGTCACCGCCAACACGCCCGGGTGGCGCTCGTGGATGCGCGCCGCTTCGGCGCCCAGACAGCCGGTCACGATGACCTTACCGTTCTCCGCCAGCGCCTCGCCGATGGCGTCCAGCGATTCCTCCCGTGCGCTGTCGATGAAGCCGCAGGTGTTCACCACCACCACATCGGCGTCCGCGTAGCTGGGCGAAATGGTGTAACCGTCCAGCCGCAGTTGCGTGAGGATGCGTTCGGAGTCGACCAGCGCCTTCGGACAGCCGAGGCTTACAAAACCCACTTTGGGAGAGACAGGAACAGTCATGGTGCGAGTTTGACCTCACGCGCTGTAGGAATCTACTGACGGCCTCGTTCACAGGCCTAGCGCCGCACCATCAAAGCGCGGATCGGAGCCCCCTTCAAAACGGGCACGGGGAAAGTCGCACAGGATCCCCTGATAGCCGCCGGTGAAGTTGCCCTGCGCCGGAGCGATCGCGCGCAGGTCGTGCCCGCGCGCCGCCAGCCCATTCAGTACCGTATGGGATACCGCGGGTTCAAACCACAGGACATTTTCCTGCCGCTCGCCATTGGGATTGGCGCCGCCCACGTGCCGCAGACGCGGCAAGGCGCCGGCGGTCTGCGCATCGCAGCCAAAATCGAGCACGCGCGACAGGACCTGCACCTGCCCTTGCGGCTGCATGTCGGCCCCGATCACGCCAAAGGCAAAACGCGGCCGGCCCGCGCGGGTCACGAAGCCGGGAATGATGGTGTGAAACGGTCGCTTGCCCGGCGCGTAGACGTTGGGATGCGCGGCATCGAGATTAAAGCCGGCACCGCGCGAGTGCAGCGCAAAGCCGCCTTCCGGCACCACCAGGCTCGAGCCGAAGGCGTTGAAGATGCTTTGAATCGCCGACACCACCATCCCGTCGGCGTCGGCTGCGGCAAAGCAGGTGGTGTCGGTGCCAGGCAAGAGGCCGGGCGGGAAATCCGCGGCTGCCCGCTGCGGATTGATCAGCCGCGCCCGCTGTGCGGCGTAGGCCGGCGCAATCAGTTCGGCCACCGGCACCGTGGCGAACGCCGGATCGGCGTAGTGCCGCGCCCGGTCGGCAAAGGCCAGCTTCTTGGCCTCAATAAACCAGTGCCACCAGGCCGCGTCGTCCGGGCCGGTGGGCGCCGGGGCCTGCTGCAGCAGGTTGAGAATCTGCAGTACCGCCGCGCCCTGTCCGTTCGGCGGCAGCGCGTGGACCTCGTGGCCCCGATAGGTCGTCATCAGCGGCGTGACCCAGTCGGCGCGCGCCGCCTGCAGATCTGCGGCGCCGAGACAGCCGCCCGCCTGCGTCAGACAGCGCCGCAGGGCCTCGGCCATCGCGCCTTCGTAAAAACCCGCGCGGCCGTCCCGGGCAATGAGTTCAAAGGTCTCGGCCAGCGCGGGATTGCGCAAGACGGTGCCCGCGGTCGGGGCCACGCCCTCGGGCGCGAACAGCGCGTGAAAGGCGGCCAGGTGCGGGGCGGCATGCGGGTCGGCCGCAATTTCCTGCACGGCCAGCGCCCAGCCGCGGGCGGTCGCGGGGCGCAGCGTGTAGCCGTCGCGCGCGGCGGCAATCGCCGGCGCGAACACCCGGGCCAGCGGCAGCCGGCCGTAGCGCGCGTGCAACGCACACCAGCCATCCACCGCGCCCGGCACCGTCACGCAGTGCGGCCCCCGCATGGGCATGACGCCCACCTCCCCCAGTGCCTCGCGCAGCGCCGCCAGCGAGCGTCCGCCGGCGGCTCGTCCGCTGGCGTTAAGCCCCTGCAAGCGGCCGGCCGACGGCGCCCAGATCATGGCAAAGAAGTCGCCGCCGGGGCCGCACATGTACGGCTCGGTCAGCGCCAGCATGGCGTTCATGGCGAGCGCGGCATCCACCGCTGAGCCGCCCTCGGCCAGAATGTCCAGACCCGCGCGACTGGCATCAAGCTGACTGCTGGCGACCATCCCGTGACGACTCTGAGCGGCGATTGCAGACGCAGACATGGGCAAGCTCCGGTGATGAATTGCGGCTGGCCCGATGGTGCGCGATGGCAAACGCGCGCGCCAGCCGCAAAGATCCCGGCCCATGATCCCGAACGTACCAGCCGCAAGCCGGGCTGGCTTGAAGCCGGTATCCTGTGCCTCCCCAGTTCCAGCGCTCCCGATGGCCAACGAAGACACCGCCCACCTGTTAGCTGCCCTTGCCATCGACCGCAATGCGGGCCCGCGCCCGCGCCGCTGGCCGTACGGGCTGCTGGTGCTAGCCCTGCTCGCCGCGCTGGGCGGCTGGTGGTGGCGCAGTGACCAGGCGCGCCCGGTGCAGGTCGTCACCCTCGCCCGCAGCACGCTGGCCAATAACGCGCCTGCCAGCGTGCTGGAAGCCACCGGCTACGTAACCGCGCGCCGGCAGGCGACGGTGTCTTCCAAAATTACCGGGCGCGTTGCCGAGGTGCGGATCGAAGAAGGCCAGCAGGTGGCGGCGGGTGAAGTGCTGGCGCAGCTCGACGCGACCGACGCGCAGGCGGCGCTGGCGCTGGCGAATGCCGAGGTCGCCGCCGCCCGCAGCCAGTTGAACGATCTTGAGGTGCAGCGGGCGCAGGCCGGGCGCGACGCCCAGCGTCAGCGCACGCTGGTCGCACGGCGGCTGGCCAGTCCGCAAAGCGTCGAAGATGCCGAAACGCGTGTGGCCTCGCTGACCGCACGCCTCGCCAGTCAGCGAGTGCAAATCACGGTGGCGGAGCGAAGTCTGGCGGTGGCGCAGGTCGGGCTGGACAACACCGTCATCCGCGCGCCCTTCGCCGGCGTGGTGACGGTGAAGGCGGCGCAGCCTGGCGAAATCGTCTCGCCTATTTCTGCCGGTGGCGGCTTCACCCGCACCGGCATCGGCACGATCGTGGATATGGATTCGCTGGAGATCGAGGTGGAGGTCAACGAGGCCTATATCAGCCGGGTCAGTCCGGGCCAGACCGTCAAGGCGACGCTGAATGCCTACCCGGACTGGGCGCTGCCGGCGAGCGTCATCACCATCATTCCGACGGCAGACCGGGCGAAAGCGACGGTGAAGGTGCGCATTGCGATTGCCGTGCGCGACCCGCGCATCGTGCCCGAGATGGGCGTGCGGGTGGGCTTTATGGAACGGGCGACCGCCGCGCCCGCAAGCCCGCCGGCTGCGGTCCTGCTCGCCCCGGCCGACGCGCTGGTTCAGCGTGGCGACCGCAACCTGCTCTGGCTGGTCGAGGACGGCCGGCTCGCCCTGCGCGAGGTCACCCTGGGACAGCAGCGCGCCAACGAACGTGAAATCCTGACCGGCGCCGGCGCCGGCGATACGGTGGTGGTCAAGCCGGCCGCCGATTTGACTGAAGGCCTGCGGGTAGTGCCGCAGCCGGGAGCACGCTAAGCATGGTCAGTTTGCGCAAGGTCTCAAAATCCTACGTCCGGGGCCGCCAGTCCGTCGCGGTGCTGCATGACGTGGACCTCGATATCCCCGACGGCGACTTCGTAGCCCTGATGGGCCCGTCTGGTTCGGGCAAGACCACCTTGCTGAACCTGATCGGCGGGCTGGACAGTCCGACCGCCGGCAGTGTGGAAGTCGCCGGTGCGCATCTCGAGCGCCTCAACAGCGGCCAACTGGCGCAATGGCGGGCCGCCAACGTCGGCTTCATTTTTCAGTTCTACAACCTGCTGCCCATGCTGTCCGCGCGCAGCAACGTCGAACTGCCGCTGCTGCTGACCGCGCTGTCGGCCCGCGAGCGCGAACAGCGCGCGATGATCGCGCTGTCGCTGGTGGGGCTTGCCGACCGCGCCAACCACCGGCCGGCGGAACTCTCCGGCGGGCAGGAACAGCGCGTCGCGATTGCGCGCGCGGTGGTCTCTGACCCGCGTCTACTCGTGTGCGACGAGCCGACGGGCGATTTGGACCGCCAGACCGCCGACGACATCCTCGGCCTCTTGCAGCGGCTGAACCGCGAACACGGCAAGACCATCATCATGGTGACCCACGACCCCAAGGCCGCGCAGTTCGCGTCGCGGCAGGTGCATCTCGACAAGGGCGTGCTGACCGACGCGCCCGTCGTATGACGCTCGGCACGCTGTTGCTGGCGGGTTTGTTCCGGCGCCGTGGCCGCACGCTGCTGACGCTGGCGTCGATCATTGCCGCCTTCGCGCTGTTCGGCCTGCTGGATGCGGTGCGCATTGTCTTCAATGCCGGCGCCGACAACGCGGGCCTCAATCGCCTGATCGTGACCTCCCGCCTGTCGCTCATCCAGCCTTTGCCGCTGTCGCAACTGCCGCGCATCCAGGCGATTGAGGGCGTGGACGCGGTTGCCCACGCCAACTGGTTTGGCGGGGTGTATCAGGATCGACGGAACTTCTTCCCCAATCTGGCGGTGAGCCCGGCCGAATGGCTGGCGGTGCATCCGGAAATTCGCCTGACGCCCGCGACCCGTGAAAAATTTCTCAACGAGCGCACGGCGGCGCTGGCCGGGGTTGACCTGGTGGACCGCTTCAACTGGCAAACCGGCCAGAAAATCCCGCTGGAAGGCACGATTTTTCCGAACAAGGCGGGCACCAACACCTGGACCTTCGATCTGGTCGGCGCGATGCGTGGCGATGGTGACACCCGCAGCAATTTCGACGGCCAGCTGCTGTTTCGCTACGACTATTTCGACGAAGGCCGCCTGCGCGACCATGGGACCGTTGGGTGGTATGTGGTCCGCGTGCACGACCCCGCACGCTCCAACGCCATCGCCCAGCAAATCGACGCGCTGTTCAAAAACTCGGACGCCGAAACCAAAACGCAGAGCGAGAAAGAGTTCAATCTCGCCTTCGTCAAACAGTTTGGCGATGTGGGGATGATCGTCAGCGCGATTATGGCCGCGGTGTTTTTTACGGTGCTGCTGCTAACCGCCAACACGCTCAGTCAGGCCATGCGCGAGCGCATTCCAGAACTTGCGGTGCTGAAAACCCTTGGCTTCAGCAACGGCACGGTATGCGGGCTGGTGCTGGGCGAATCGGTCTTGCTGCTCTTGCTGGGCGGACTCGGTGGCCTGGTGGCCGCGACCCTGCTGCTGCCGGCGCTTAATGGGAAGCTGGGCGCGCAGTTGCCGCCGCTGTCGGTCACGCCGGGCAGTTGGGCGCTGGGGCTTGCGATCATGCTGGGCATCGGGCTGCTGGTTGGCTTGCCGCCTGCGCTGCGCGCCATGCGCCTGCGCATCGTCGACGCGCTGGCTGACCGCTGATGCAAGCGCTGCAGCAAATTCTCGCCCTCACCCGGCTAAGCCTGCTCAGCCTGCCGCAGCGCGCGGGCGCGGTGAGCGTGATCGTCATCGGCATTGCCGGCGTGGTCGGCGTGCTGGTCTCGCTGCTCGCGATGCGCGACGGCTTTCAGGCCACGCTGGGCGCCACCGGCCGGCTTGACGAAGCCATTGTGCTGCGCGCCGGCGCCAACGCCGAACTCTCCAGCCGCCTGACCCGCGACGACCTGTCGGTGATTGCCGCCGCGCCGGGCATCCTGCGCGACGCGGACCAGCGCCCGCTGGTCTCCGGCGAAGTGGTGGTGGTGCTCAACCTGCCCAAACAAAGCACCGGCACCGACGCCAACGTTGAGCTGCGTGGGATTGGTCCGGAAGGCATGACGCTGCATCGGGGCGTGACGGTCAGCGCCGGCCGCGCGTTTACGCCCGGCAAGCGCGAGCTTCTCGCCGGCGTGGGCGCGGCCCGCCAGTTTGCGGGGCTGGCCATCGGCCACACGCTGACGCTGGCCGGTGAGCCCTGGACGGTGGTCGGTCACTTCAGCACCGGCGACGCGCACGAGTCCGAGCTGTGGGCCGACGCCGGCGTGGTGCAGTCGGCCTATCGTCGCGACGGCTTTTCCTCCATCGCCGTGCGCCTGACCGACGCCAGCGCCTTTGCCGCCTTCAGCGCCGCGCTGGCCGGCGACGTGCGGCTCAAAGTCGACGTGCAGAACACCCGCGACTACTACGCCACGCAGTCGCAGCGCCTGCGCCGGCTGATTGAGGTGCTGGCCACCGCGGTCGCCATCATCATGGCTATTGGGGCGACCTTCGCGGCGCTCAACACGATGTACGCGGCGGTGACGGTGCGCGGACGCGAAATCGCGATTCTGCGCGCGCTGGGCTTTGGCGCCGGCACGATAGTGCTGGCCATTTTGCTGGAAGCCCTCGCGCTGGCGCTGCTGGGCGGCGCGCTGGGCGGCGCGATTGCCTGGGTCGTGTTCGACAACTACACCGTGTCCACGCTGGGCCAGAACTTCAGCCAGGTCGTGTTTGCGTTTCAGGTGTCGTGGTCGCTGGTGTGCTCCGCGCTGCGCTGGGCGCTGCTGATTGGCTTCATCGGCGGGCTGCTGCCGGCGCTGCACGCCGCGCGCCTGCCCTTGCCGGCCGCGCTCCGCGCGCGTTGACTGCCTTCACTTGGGGTAATGCCGGCTGGCCGCATCGCTGTTAGATTGCAGGCCAGCATTCAAATCAACGGTCGTCGGCGGTTCCGGGCGCGGGCCGTTGCGGCGGCCGCTGGCCGACTAACGGAGATCACCATGTCGCGCGCCACTGCCGCCTCTACCGATGTCCTCATCGCCAATCTTTACGAAGCCGTGGTCGAGCCCGCCGTACTGCTCGATTTTCTGCAGGAACTGGCCGTGCGCACCGAGTCCCGCGCGGTGCATCTGGCGGTCTTCGACGACCGCAGCGAAACGGTGCTGCTGGACGCCGCCGGCGGCGTGGTCGGCTCGACGCCCGAGGAGCTGGCCAGCATCCGTCGCGATTACGACGCCACCTACGCCAGCATTGACTACCGGCGGATTCATCTCACCGGCCTGCCGGTCGGGACCTGGTTTCAGTGCCACGAAGTGTTTCCGCCGCAGCGGCTGAAGCGCGAGCGCTTCTTCAAGGAATTTGTCCAGAAGTGGGACTACCGCTACTTCGCCGGCATCCGCATGGGGCAAGGCGGCGGGCTGACCACCTACCTCGGGCTCAACCGCCGCGCCGAGCAGGGCCCACACGACAGCGAAGACATGCGCTTTCTCCGCCAGCTGACCATTCACCTCACGCGCGCCTCCAAGCTGTTCTACAAGACGCGGAGCTTCCGTACCCATTTCGCGCCGGGTCTGGAGTCTCTGCAGTACCTGCCTTCCGGCGTGCTATTGCTCGACCAGTGGCAGCGCGTGCTGTTCACCAATGCCGCGGCCGAGTCCCTGTTCCGCAGCAATCAGGGCTTCAATCTGAACGACGGCGTGCTGGAACTGGCCAGCGCGCCGCTGCGCAAGAAGTTCAACGACGAGGTCACCAAGGTCTTCAACACCGGGGTGCCGAGCGCGGTGTTGCTGAAAAGTCCGGAAGGTCCGCGCGGCTCCGGCCTGCCCTGCTACCTGCTGCGCTTGCCGCAAACCAGCGACTCCTACCAGCTGCGCGGCGACCCGGCGGTGCTGGTGCTGGTGCCCCAGGCGAGCCCCAGCGCGCCGGAAGCCGTTGCCCTGTTGCGCACGCTCTACGCGCTGTCGCGCCGCGAGGCCGACCTCGCCACCGCGGTCGCCAACGGCGCCAGGCCGCAGGACTACGCGAACAAGGCCGGGCTGGAAATTTCGACCGTGCGCTCGCAGCTGAAATCGGTGTTCCAAAAGACCGGCACGCATCGCCAGACCGAACTGGTCCGCCTGCTCTCCGTGCTGCCCCGGGTCCACATCGGCTGAGGCAGCGCCCGCAGGCACACCGCCAAGCCGAGCACCATGCGCCCTCATCTGCTCCCCGCCCTGCTGCCGGGCTGGCGCTTTTTCGATGAGATCGGCCCCTCGCCGCGTATCGACTATGCGCTGTTGCCGACCGCCAGCGCGCTGGCGGATGCCGACTGGCAGCCGTTTCGCCCCGCACCGCTGCGGCTAAGCCCGGCCGCGCTGCTGTGGCGGCTGCTGTGGAACCCGGAGCGCAACGAAACGCTCTATGTGCTGCGCTGTGCGGAACGCGTGCTGGAGGGCGACGGCGGTTTTCCGATCCACGAACTCCAACGCCGTATCGACGCGGCCGCCCGTACGGGTCTGCTCTACCCGCTAAGGACCGCGCCGCCTGCCCTGCTGGTGTTTCGGGTGCGCGGGGTCTGGCGGGAAGACAAGGCCAAAATCGAACAGGTCGCCTTCATCGCAAGCCCGTGGGTGCCCGGCACGGTGGCGCCGGGATGAGTCTCGACGCCGCGCTGCGCCTGACCGAGATGCTGTTCGGCTGGGCGCTGATTCAACAAAGTCTGGAACATCTTGCCCGGCCCGCGCCGGCGCGCGCGCTGTACGGCCTGCGCCTGCTGCTCGCGCTGGCACTCGTCGCCGGCTTTCAGACGACGCTGGCCAGCTGGGGGCTGCTCGGGATTGGCGTTCGCTTGCTGCGCCGTTTCGATGGCCCCTACAACGGCGGCAGCGACCGCATGGGTCTGCTCATCCTGCTCTCGCTCGCGCTGTGTCATGTGGCGCCCACGCCGCACTGGCAGGAGATGGCGCTGGGCTATCTGGGCGTGCAGCTGCTGCTGTCCTATGCGATGGCCGGCTGGGTGAAGGCAGTCAATCGCGACTGGTGGAACGGCCGCGCGCTGGCCCATGTCTTCAGCCTTTCGATTTACCCGCAAAGCGAAGCGCTACGCGCCCTGGCTTCGCATCGCGCGCTCATGACCGGCGCCGGCCGCGCGGTGGTGCTGTTTGAACTCGCGTTTCCGCTGGGCTTGCTCTCCGCCCGCCTGCTGGCCGTGATGTTGGCGCTGGCGGCTGCCTTTCATCTCGCGAACGCGCTGCTGTTCGGGCTCAACCGTTTTCTGTGGATCTGGCTGAGCGCGTTTCCGGCGCTGTGGTGGCTGCAGGGGCGACTCTTCGGCGGCTAGCCGCTGTCGGCTTCAGCGGCGGCGAATCTCAAGTTTGCGGCCCAGCGCGGCCGGCGACGGCAGCGCCGCATGCGCCGCGAGCACCGCTCGCAGTCTGGCGTAGGCCGCGGGCGGGATCGGTGTACTGCGCCGCGTGCTCAGCGAAACGTGCATGAAAAGGATCTCCTGCGTCGCGGCGAGCGCGCCCGTGCCGTCGTGGTAAAGACTGGCGTAGAGATGAATCATCTTCTCGCTGAGATCGATCAGCTGGGTGGTGACGCGCAACGGGTCGCCCGCCAGCAACTCATGGCGATAGTCCACATTGCAGCCGGTGGCGAAAATCGAGCCGACGCCGGCGCGGGTGTAGTCCCAGCCGAGACCACAGTCGTCGAAAAACGGATCGCTGCCGCGGTCGAAGGCGGTCATGTAGAACGCGACGTTCATGTGGCCGTTGGGGTCCAGCCACGCGGGCTCGACGCTCAATCTGGATTCAAAAGGCACCGGCACCGCAGTCATTCAAACGCCCTCGGCGAACTGTTGGAGATCAAAATCGGTGACCCGCCGGCGCAGCAGTTCCAGCTGCCATTCGCGGCTCACCGCATAGGCCTCGACGAAATCGCTGCCGAAGACCTCGTGCGCCAGTGGCGCCGCGCGCCACGCGGCAATCGCGGCTTCAAACCGCAAGGGAAACGCCGGCCCGCCGGGCGTCGCCTGTGCCGCATCACCCGCGCATGGCGCGCCGGGCTCGATGCGTTCTTCAAGCCCGCGCCGGCCAGCGGCCAGCACCGCCGCCAGCGCGAAATGCGGTGCGACGTCGGCCCCCGGCAGGCGACACTCGATGCGGGTAAGCGCAGGCGTCGCGGTCACCACGCGCCAAGCACAGGTCTTGTTGTCGATGCCCCACTGGTTCGCCCGTGGCGCAAACGAGGTGCCGACAAAGCGCTTGTAAGAATTGAGATGCGGCAAATGCAGCAGCGTGAGCCCCGGCGTGTAGCGCTGCAGGCCGCCCACAAAATGCCGCAACGTGGCGCTTACGCCCTGCGCCGCGCCCGCCTGCGGAAACGCCGGCGCGTCGTCTGCCCGCAGCGAGAGATTGAGATGCGCGCCGGCGCTTTCGAAGCTGTCGGCGAGTTGCGCCATGAACACCGCCATCAGGCCCTGCCGGCGCGCCAGCGTTTTGCACAAGGCCTTGAACACGACCGCGCGGTCGGCAATCGCCATGCCTGCGGCCGGCACCAGCGCGGCCTCCAGCAGGCCGCTGAACTCGGCGTGCAGGGATTCCAGCGGACTGCCGCTGCGTGTCGCCGCCTGCCGCAGGGCCTCGAACAGCGGTGCCATCAGGCTTTGATCGACGTAGGAATACATCCGCGTCAGCTCCGGCAGGCGTGCAATCTGCGCGGGTGTTTTGGCCAGCAGCGACTGCGGGGTCTCTTGCAGCAGGTGAAACTCGTATTCAAACGCGCCGTAAGCCTCGAAGCCGAGCGCGGCCAGCGCGTCGAGTTCGCGCTGCACGATCGCCCGGGGACAGTACACGCGGTGTTCATCGACCAGGCTACCCAGCACCAGCAGGCTCTCGGGCGTGCTGCCAAAGGCATCGCCGTAGACTGCATTCTGGTCGGCGCGCAAAAGCGCGTCACGGTAACCGTTAGCCGGGTCCTGAAAACGCGAGGTCTCGATGGGCCGCTCGGCGCTGTCGGTGGCGAAAATTGCGCTAGTTAGCGCGATACCCGCGGTGAAGGCCTGCGGCAAGGCCGCGAGCTGAATTTGCTTCGCCCGCAGGCGCCCCTGCCAGTCGACTGCGGCGACCGAGACATAGTCGAGCCCGGCCGCCCGCGCGGCCGCCAGCCGCGCCGAATGCGCGTCTCCCACGGGGCTAGCCCGCAGGAAAAATCTTGCCGGGGTTGAGAATGCCTTTCGGATCCAGCGCCGCTTTCAGCCGCTGCATCAGCGCGATTTCCGCCGGGCTGCGGCTGAGCGGCAGGTAGTCGATTTTTTCAGTCCCGATGCCGTGCTCGGCCGACACCGAACCGCCAATCGGCTGCAGCGGTTCATAAACGCAGGCGTTCACGCGCTTGTGGTGCTCGTGCGCGGCAGAGCCCACGGCAATCGCGAAGTGGATATTGCCGTCGCCAATGTGGCCCAGCGTAAAGCAGTGGTGGTCGGGATAGGCTTCGGTCAAGCGCCGTTTGACCTCGGTGACGTAGGCGTCCATCTCGCCAATCGCAAGGCTGACGTCGTAGAGAAACGCCGGGCCATAGCGGAAGAAATTGTCGACCGAATCGCGAATGCGCCACATCGCACGGCGCTCGCTCTCGGACTTGGCGACCGCGGCATCCACCACCAGCCCGGCTTCCAGCGCTTCCATCATCACCGCCTCGAAGCGTTCCGCATCGTTGGCGTGGCCCGTGCCCAGCGCTTCGCACAGCACGAAATGCGTGTGCTCCACCGGCACCGGTCGGGTGTTGGTAGCGGGCGCGGTGGTGACGAGTTCATAGTAGTCGCGCCACATGACCTCGAAGGAGCACAGCGCGCCGCCCATCGAGCGGTCGATATGGCGCAGGAAGGCCGCCACGCTGGTGAAGTCGTCAAATGCGGCGAAGGCGGTTTGCACGCCCTGCGCCATCTCGCGCAGGCGGATCACCACCCGCGTCACCAGGCCCAGTGTGCCCTCGCTGCCAATGAAAAGATGCTTGAGGTCGTAGCCGGCGTTGTTCTTGATCATCTTGTTGAGCGAGGTGATGACCGTGCCGTCGGCCAGCACCGCTTCCAGACCCAGCACGTTATCGCGCGTCATGCCGAAGCGGATCACGCGGTTGCCGCCCGCGTTGGTCGAGACGTTACCGCCAATCTGACAGCTGCCACGCGCGCCCAGATCGAGCGGGAACATCAGCCCCACCTTCTCCGCTTCCTGCTGCAGGCGTTCCAGCGGCACGCCGGCCTGCACGGTCATCGTCCGGCCCACGGGGTCGACTTCCTCGATGCGGTTCATGCGTTCCAGCGACAGCACCACGTCTGCCGTGCCGCCGTTGCAGCCCTGCACGAGGCCGGTGAGCCCGCCGTGCGGCACCACCACCTGCGCGTGCTCGTTGCACAGGCGCAGCACCGCCGCCACTTCTTCGGTCGACGCCGGGCGCGCGATGCACTTGGCGACGATCGGCTCCTGCCGCCAGACGTGGATCATGCGGTTGCTGACATCCTCGCCGGTCAGCACGCCGTTTGGGCCAAGAATTTCACGCAGTTGCTGGACGATATCAGTCATGCGAAAGCACTCCGTCGCGGCGCCGGCCGCGCTTGCTCAAAGACGGGACTTGGCCAGCGCCTGATCGAGGTCCCACAGAATGTCCTCGCAGGTTTCAAGGCCAACGGAAATACGGATCATGTCGGGGCCGACGCCGGCGGCAATCTGCTGTTCTTCCGACAATTGCCGGTGGGTGGTCGAGGCCGGATGAATCACCAGCGTCTTGGCGTCGCCGACGTTGGCGAGATGGCTCAGGAACTGCACGTTCTCGATGAACTTCACGCCCGCCGCCTGCCCGCCCTTGATGCCGAAGGACATCACCGCGCTCGCGCCCTTGGGCAGGTATTTCTGCGCCCGGTCGTAGTAGCGGTCGCCCTTGAGACTCGGGTAGCGCACCCAGCTGACCTGCGGGTGTTCGCTGAGGAAGGTCGCGACCCGCGCCGCGTTGGCCACGTGGCGGTCCATGCGCAAGGGCAAGGTTTCCAGACCCTGCAGCAGCAGGAAGGCGTTGAACGGGCTCAGCGCCGGCCCCAGCGTGCGCAGCGCTTCCATGCGAACCTTCATGGTGAAACCGAAGTCGCCGAAGGTCTCGTAGAACTTCACCCCGTGATAGCCGCGGGAGGGTTCGATCATGCCGGGGAAGCGCCCGTTATCCCACGGAAATTTGCCGGATTCGACCAGCACGCCGCCAATCGAGGTGCCGTGCCCGCCGATGAACTTGGTCGCCGAATGCACCACCAGATCGGCGCCCCATTCAAAGGGCCGGCAGAGGTAGGGCGTGGGGAAAGTGTTGTCGACCACCAGCGGCACGCCGGCCGCGCGGGTCACCGCAGAAACGGCTTCGATGTCCAGCACGTTGACCTGCGGATTGCCCACCGTCTCGGCGTATACCGCCTTGGTCTTTGGCCCAATGGCCGCCGCGATGGCGTCCATGTCGTCGATGTCGACAAAGCTGGTCTCAATGCCCATGCGCCGGAAGTTCACATCGAACTGCGAATAGGTGCCGCCGTAGAGGGTTTTGGACGACACCAGATGGTCGCCCGCCTCCAGCAGCGTCAGCAGCGTGACCATCTGCGCCGACATGCCGGAGGCGACGGCCAGCCCGGCGCGCCCGCCTTCCAGCGCCGCCATGCGTTCTTCAAATACCGCATTGGTCGGGTTCGACAGTCGGCTGTACACGTTACCGAAGGTCTGCAGGTTAAACAGACTTGCCGCGTGATCCGCGCTGTCAAACACGTAGGACGTGGTCTGATAAATCGGGCCCACGCGCGAGCCGGTGGCGGCGTCCGGGATTTGGCCTGCATGCAGGCAAAGGGTTTCAAAACCAAATTGACGGTCGGCCATGGCAGTTCTCAGTTGGCGACGTGACGCGGGCGTCGCGAGGAAATCACTTTGGTGTTTACGCCGACGAAGTTAAGCCCGCCGAACAGCCGCGCGTGTTCGATTTTCACGCAGCGGTCGATCACCACATCGAGCCCGGCAGCGCGCGCGGCGTGCGCAGCTTCCATGTTGATCACACCGATTTGCATCCACAGCACGCGCGCCTTGATGGCAATCGCGTCGGCGGCAATCGCCGGAATCTCGTGGCTCGCGCGAAAGCAGTCCACGATGTCGACCGGTTCCGGAATGTCGTGCAGGCTGGGATAGCACTTTTCGCCCAGCACTTCCTGATAGGCCGGGTTGACCGGGATCACCCGGTAGCCATGCTCCTGCATGTATTTCGCGGCGAAATTGCTGGGGCGGTGCCAGTGCGCGGAAAGGCCGACCACGGCGATGGTCTTCGACTCAGCGAGCACGCGCCGCAGGGTGGGAATATCAGTCTCGAACTCGGCGTCGATAGCGGACATGCTGCAGCCCTATTTCGTCGACATTGCGCGTGCCCAGCAGCGCCATGTCGCGGTTGATTTCAGATTTAAGCAGGTGCAAGGCGCGGTCGACGCCAGGCTCGCCGCCGGCGCCCAAACCAAACAGGTAGCAGCGCCCGGTCATGCAGGCCTTGGCGCCCAGCGCGATGGCCTTCAGCACGTCGGTGCCACGACGCACGCCGCCGTCCAGAATGACCTCCGCCCGGTCGCCCACTGCGGCGACAATTTCAGGCAGCACGTCGATGGGTGCCGGCACGTGGTCAAGCTGCCGACCGCCATGATTCGACACAATGATGCAGGTGGCGCCGATATCGACCGCACGTTTGGCGTCGTCCACCGTCAGGATGCCTTTCACCGCGAACGGCCCGTTCCACTGCTGCACCATCAGCGCGGCGTCGTCCCAGGTCACCGTGCGATCGAACTGCTCGCCGATGTAGGCCTGCAGGGTGTTGACGTCGCCCGGCCGCGCGGCCGGCACGCGGTGCGCGACATTGGCCAGCGTGAAGGGATCGGAAGTGATGTGCGCAAACGACCACAGCGGGCGCAGCGCAAAATCGAGCCAGCTCTTGACCGACAGCTTGGGCGGCACGGTCATGCCGGTGCGCAAATCGCGCTCGCGGTTGCCGGTCAGCGGCAGGTCGATGGTCAGGCACAGCGCGTGATACTGCTGGGCGCGACAGCGGTCGATGAATTCGGTAACCAGCCCACGGTCCTTGAAGACATAAATCTGGAACCACTTGGGGCCGGGGTTGACCGCCGCCACTTCTTCTACCGAGTGCGTGCCGACGGTGGAGAGGGAATAGATGGTGCCGGCGCGGGCCGCTGCCCGGGCCACGGCAAGCTCGCCTTCCCAGTGAAACAAACGCGACATGCCGGTCGGCGCCAATACCAGCGGAAACTCGATGCGCTGGCCGAGCACGGTAGTGGAGGTATCGATCTTGGAGATATCGATCAGGTTGCGCGGCAGGAGTTCCAGATCGTCGAAGGCCGACTGGTTGCGGCCCATCGTGACTTCGTCGTCAGCGGCGCCGTCCATGTAGTGAAACATCGGCGCCGGCACCCGCCAGCGCGCTAGCCGGCGGAGATCGGCGATGTTGTGGCAACGAGCGAGCAGGAAGCGTGAAATCTGCTCGTCCAGCTGGCGGATAAAAGGCGCGGCCATAGGACCTCCACGGGGAAAAGCCGCCGCACCATAGCAGATAGGTCGCGGCCGAGGCGAGCCGCGGCCCTCGGCCGCCGGGGTTTACAGCGCGAGGCTGTCGAAGCCGACCACGCTGGCCGAACCGACGACGATCTTGCGCTCCAGCGCCGTCGCCTCCGGCAGGATCTGCAGCGCGAAAAACTGCGCCGTGGCGAGCTTGGTGCTCGCAAAGGCGGCATCAATGCTGTGGTCTTCCAGACACAGGCGGGCGGCCCGCGCCAACTGCCAGCCGCCGGTGACGATGCCCCACAGCTTCAGGTAGTGCGCCGAGCCGGCCAGCGGCAAGCGCGGGTCTTCGCCGCCGCTGGCCAGCAACCAGGCCAGCGTCCGACGGAGCGCGCCGGTGGCGGCCGCAAGTTCAGTGGCGATGGCGAGCGCCCGCGGGTCGCTCAGCGCCGCCAGCGCGGCGTTGTCGGCGTCGATTTCGTCCAGCAGTTCGCGCGCGCCCTGCCCGCCGTCGCGCAGCGTCTTGCGCCCGACCAGATCGCCCGCCTGCACGCCGGTCGTGCCTTCGTAGATGGTGGTGATGCGGGCGTCACGCAGGTATTGCGCAGCGCCGGTTTCTTCGATGAAGCCCATGCCGCCGTGCACCTGCACGCCGATAGAGGCGATTTCAAGCCCGGTCTCCGTGCACCAGCCCTTGACGATCGGGGTCAGTAAATCGCCACGCCGGCGGAACCAGGCCGCGGTGTCGGCATCGCTTTCCAGTTCGCCCCGGTCGTAGGCCACGCTACACACATAGGCCAGCGCGCGCATGGCCTCGGTCGACGCTTTCATGGTCAGCAGCATGCGCTTGACGTCGGGGTGTTCGACGATGGTTGGCATCGCCTGGCCGGTGTAGCCGCCGGGCTTGCCCTGCACCCGTTCGCGGGCGAAAGAAAGGGCCTTCTGGTAGGCCCGCTCAGCCAGCGACACGCCCTCCAGCCCCACCGCGTGGCGGGCGTTATTCATCATGGTGAACATGTATTCGAGGCCGCGGTTTTCTTCGCCGATCAGATAACCGATGGCGCCGTCCTGTTCGCCGTAGAGCATCACCGCCGTGGGGCTGCCGTGGATGCCGAGCTTGTGTTCGATCGAGGCACAGCGCAGGTCGTTGCGCACCGCCGGGTTGCCCGCCTCGTCCAGCAGAAACTTGGGCACGATGAACAGCGACAGCCCGCGCACACCGGCCGGCGCGCCCGTCACACGCGCCAGCACCAGATGCACGATGTTGCTGGTGAGATCGTGTTCGCCGTAGGTGATGTAAATCTTCTGGCCGAAAATGCGGAACTGCTTGCCGTCGCGTTCGGCGCGGGTGCGCACGGCGCTGAGGTCGGAGCCGGCCTGCGGTTCGGTCAGGTTCATGGTGCCGGTCCACTCGCCGGACACCATGCGCGGCAGCCACAGCGCGCGCTGGTCGTCGGTGCCGTGGACTTCAATCGCCTCGATCGCGCCCTGCGTCAGCATGGGGCACAGCGCGAACGACATATTGGCCGAGTTCCACATTTCGCTGACGGCGGTGGCAATGAGCTTGGGCAGGCCTTGCCCGCCAAATTCTGGTGCGCAGCCGAGACCGTTCCAGCCGCCGTCGACAAACTGCCGGTAGGCGTCCTGCCAGCCCGGCGCGGTCGTTACGCCGTCCCCGTTATGCACCGCGCCGACCTGATCGCCCGGCCAGTTGAGCGGCGAGAGCACTTCGCTGGCAAAGGTGTTGGCGCCGTCGAGTACCGCATCGACCAGATCGGGTGTGGCATCGCCAAAACCGGGCAACGTGGTGACGGCGGCAAGGGGCGCCATGCGTTCAATCACAAAGCGCATGTCCGACAGAGGGGCAACGTAGTCAGTCATCTCGACACTCCGAAAAAGACCGCGGCCGCGAGTGCGGCCGGGCAGTAAAGCTTGCAACGTCTTTGCTTACGACCAGGACCCGCCGCCCGATCAGCCGGCGGCGGCAGTGGTCCCGGGTCGGCGCAGCGGCGACCCGAATTCGGCCCGTTCGCCTAGAAGCCTTCCAGCACCGGCAGCGGTCCGAGGTCAATGGCGCCTTCCGCCATCACTTCCTGCTGGCGAGTGGGCAGGCCACGGCGCAGCCGGGTGTAGGTGCCCAGTGCCCACAGCGGGAAGAACCTGCTGTAGCCGTGGTAGCGCAGATAGAACACCCGGGCGAAACCGGTGCCGGTGTATTCGTCTTCGGTCCATTCACCCTGCTCGTTTTGCAAGCGCAGCAGGTAGTCGACCCCGGCTTCAACCTGCGGCGAGTCGACTTCGCCCACCGCGAGCAGGCCGAGCAAGGCCCAGGCCGTTTGCGATGGTGTGCTGACGCCACGGCCCATCAGCATGGGGTCGTCGTAGGTATTGCAGCTCTCGCCCCAGCCGCCGTCTTCGTTCTGGATTCGCTTGAACCAGTCGATGGCCTTGCGGATGTAGGGCTGGGCCGGGTCTTCGCCGATCGCGCCGAGGCCGGCCAGCACGCTCCAGGTGCCGTAAATGTAGTTCACACCCCAGCGGCCGTACCAAGCACCGCTTTCATGCTGATCACCTTTCAGCCATTCCACCGCGCGGGCGGCAGGCGCGAAGGATCGGTCGTAGCCCAGCATCGCCAGCACTTCCATCGACCGGGCGGTGAGGTCAGCCGTGCCCGGGTCGACCAGCGCGCCGTGGTCGGCGAACGGGATGTTGTTGAGATATTCGTAGTTGTTGCCGATGTCGAAGGCGCCCCAGCTGCCGTCCTTGTTCTGCATGCCCAGCAACCAGTTCACCGCCTGATTAAGCCGCTTGAGCTTGTGCGGGTTGTACTGGGCACCGGCGCGTAGCAAGGCCATCAGCACCATCGCGGTGTCGTCGACGTCCGGGTATTTGTCGTTTTCGTACTGAAAGGCCCAGCCGCCGGGCGCGAGCCCCTTCGCCTGATCGCACCAGTCGCCGGGCACCATGATTTGCTGGTCGAACAACCAGTCGACCGCCTGCGTCACCGCCGGGTTAAAAGGACTTGCGCCGGCTTCGGTCAAGGCAGAGAGCGTGAGGCAGGTGTCCCAGATGGGGGAGACACAGGGCTGAACCCAGGTGCGGTCGCCCTCTTCCACCACCAGATCCTCAATCGCGCGCATCGTGCGCACGAAGTCGGCATCGTCGGCCGGCGCGCCGAGCAGGCGGAGCGCGGTCGCGGCATTGGCCATCGCCGGGTAAATGGCGCCGATGCCGCCAATGCCCTTGGTGTGGGCGCGCATCCACTTTTCCGCGCGCTTCAGCGCCGGCTGGCGGATGAAGTTGGGCACCAGCGGATCCACCACCTTCAGCACGCGGTCGATCAGCAGGAAAGCATTGGCCATCAGCTTGCCGGGCTTGAACTTGTCCAGATTTCGCAGCCGCTCTGGCGGCGTGACGAACAGCTCGCGGATTGACTGTTGCGGGCTCAGGCTAACCACCGGGCGCTTCGCGAAGATAATCAGCAGCGGCACGATCACGCAGCGCGACCAGTACGAGACCTTGCTCAGGTTGAAGAACCACCACTTGGGCAGGAACATGATTTCAACCGGCATCGCGGGGACGGTTGACCAGGGCATTTGCCCGAACATCGCGAGCGTGATGCGCGTGAACACATTGCACTGCTCGGCGCCGCCATTTGCCCGCACCCACTGGCGGGCCTGCTGCATGTGCGGGGCGTTTTCATCGTCGCCCGCGAGCTTGAGCGCGAAGTAGGCCTTGATCGTGGCGCTGAGGTCTCCGGGGCCGCCTTCGTACAGCGGCCAGCTGCCGTTTACCCGCTGACCGGCGCGCAGATAGACCGCAAGGCGCTGCTCCCGCGCGCTGTCGACGGTGCCCATGAAGTAGTGCAAGAGAAGATATTCCGAGGGGATGGTCGCGTCGGCTTCGAGGTCGAAGCGCCAGTGGCCGTCGTTGGCCTGCCGGTTCAGCATGGCCTGCGCAGCGCGCGCGAGCCCTTGCTGCACGGGATCGGTCGGAGCCTTTGCCGTGACCACCGGCGGATGCAGGGATTCGGTTCGGTGAATGCCCAGAATCTGCGGGATGACGTCTATTCTTTCGTTCATTCTTTCACTCGTTTTGCGGGGTCGGCGCCCCAAAACTCATCCGACAGCGGCACCTGAGGTACCGTTCCGGTGCAAGTGCCTTTGCACCGCGCTGTAGACGGTATGCACGCCAGTGTTGCTGGCAAAACTCGTTCCGCATGGCCCGCCGCCCCCACGGTCCGGCCCTGCGGCGCGTCGCATCCCGACGGGATCGACGCGGTGCGTCACCCGTTTGTGGTGTCAAAACGCAACAGCATTCTAGGGGAGATGCCTTGATATGCAAAGGCTTAGCGTGATTAGCCGCCCCAATAGCGCAAGCATGTTGCGCAAAGGCAACGTGATGACGCCGGGTCGGCTCAGGCAGAAGGGTCGGCGGCGGGCGAGCGCTGTAACCAGCTCAGGAACTCGCGGAACGGCAGCGGGCGGCTAAAGAAATAGCCTTGCGCCACCTCGCAGTCGGCCGCCCCAAGAAACGCCAACTGCGCCGCAGTCTCCACGCCTTCGGCGACTACCGTCAGCCGCAGGGCGTGACTCAAGGCCAGAATCGCGCGGGTAATGGCTTCGCCGTCGGCATCGCCCGGCAAGTCCCGGATGAACGAGCGGTCAATCTTCAAGCCGTCGAGCGGAAATTTCTTCAGGTAAGCCAGCGATGAGTAGCCGGTACCGAAGTCGTCCAGATAAATCCCCGTGCCCAAGGCTTTCAGATCCTGAAGCGCGAGCTGGCTCGCTTCCGTGTCGTCCATCAGCAGGCTTTCGGTAATTTCGAGTTCCAGCTGGTGCGGTGCAATGCCGGTTTCTTCCAGCACCTGCGTCACCACCTTCACCAGCTCCCCGTGCCGGAATTGCCGGGCCGAAAGATTCACCGCCACGTTGATTTGCTCGAAGCCTGCGGCCTGCCATTTCCGGAGATCGGCGCAGGCGCGCCGCAGCACCCATTCGCCAATCGGGACGATGAGGCCACTCTCTTCGGCAATCGGAATGAAATCGACCGGCGACACGGCGCCGCGCTGCGGATGATTCCAGCGCAGCAGGGCTTCGGCGCCCAGGACGGCCCCGGTGCGGACACAGATTTTGGGCTGGTAGCACAAATGCAGTTCATCGCGGTCAATGGCGTGCCGCAGGGCGGTTTCAATCGCCATGCGGTCCAGCGCCCGCGTGTTCAGGTCGGCGGTGAAGAGGTGATATTTGTTACGCCCCTCCTCCTTCGCCCGGTACATCGCGGCATCGGCATTGCGGAGCAGGCCGTTCAGGTCGGTATCGTCCAGCGGGAAAAACGTCACGCCGATGCTGCCCGTGACGTAGATTTCATGGCTCTGAATCAGGACCGGCCGCGCCAGCGCCTTCAGGATCTTGCGGCAGACCGCTTCTGCATCTGCCGTGGCGCCCAAGCCCTCCAGAATCACCGTGAACTCATCACCGCCCAGTCTGGCAATGGTGTCGCTGCGCCGGACCGCCCCTTTCAGTCGTTCCGCCACCTCAATCAGCAGCTCGTCGCCGGCCAGATGACCCAGCGTGTCGTTAACCGCCTTGAAGCGGTCCAGGTCGATGAACATCAGCGCCACGAGTTGCTTGCTGCGTTCGGCGCGGGTCATGGCCTGATGCAGCCGGTCGCGGAACAGCTCGCGATTCGCCAGACCGGTCAGGCGGTCGTAGTGCGACAGAAAAGTCAGGTGCTGGTCCGACTCCTTGCGCTCGATGGCGTAGCGCAAGGTTTTGAGCACCAGCGCGCCGTCACTACGCCCCTTGATCAGATAGTCCTGCGCGCCGTGCTTCAGCAGCTCCAGCGCAAAGCGGTCGTCTTCGCTGTCGGCCAGCACCACGATGGGCAGGTGAGGATCTGCCGCCACCAGCTGGGCGAGCGTCTCATTGCCCGAGGAGTCCGGCAGCTCAAGTTCGGTAATGACCGCGTCCGGGGCGTGCTCATGCAGCAAGCTGAGCCCGGCTTCCAGCGTCGACGCGTGCTCAATTGTGATTGGCTTTCCGTTTGCCACCTGCAGCAGGTTAGCGAGGCTCATCGCCGCCGCGCTGTCGGGTTCGAGCAGCAGCACACGAAGGGCGCCGGCGCGTGTCCCGCCGGCGCTCAGGCGAGACTGATGGTCTGACATCTGCGCTCGCGGCTCGAGAACATGGCTGGCCTTTACGGATGGTTTTCGGGGGCTGATCCGACCAGCGGCCAGACGGCGACAAAACTTTAACCGGCCGCGACGCCAAACCGCCTCAAGACAGGGCGTTCGCGGGCCGATAAGCAAAACTCGTCAGTTCTCGGGAAAAGCCCCTCAGCCATGAATGTCATCGTCGGTATTGTGTTGGTGCTCGGCTGCGTCGCCGGCGGTTTCGTGCTCTCGCACGGCAAACTCGCCGCCCTGTGGCAGCCCTATGAACTGCTGGTCATCGGCGGTGCCGCGCTGGGCGCCTTCGTGATCGCCAATCCGCCGTGGGTGATCAAGGCCTCGTTCAAAAGCATCCCGCTGATGATGAAAGGCTCGAAGTTCAAGAAAGGCTTCTACCTCGATGCCCTCGCGCTGATGTACGACCTGCTCACCAAGGCCCGCAAAGAAGGCATGATGTCCTTGGAACCAGACGTCGAAGAACCCGAAAAAAGCACGATTTTTGGCAAATATCCCAAGGTTGCCGGCGACCATCACGCGGTCGATTTTCTGACCGACTACCTGCGGCTGATGGTCGGCGGCAGCATCAAGAACTCCTTCGAACTCGAAAACCTGCTGGATATCGAACTCGAAACCCATCACGGCGAGGCGCATCAGGCGTCTGCCGCCTTGACCCGCGTTTCGGACGGCCTGCCTGGTTTCGGTATCGTGGCCGCCGTGCTCGGCATCGTGATCACGATGGGTTCGCTGGGCGGTCCGGCGGCCGAAATCGGTCAGCACGTGGCGGCCGCGCTGGTCGGTACGTTTCTCGGCATTTTGCTGGCCTACGGCTTCGTCGGCCCGTTAGCGACGCTGGTGGAACACATCTCCCGCGACGAATCACAGTTCTATCTGGTGTTGAAGACCGTGCTGATCGCGGCCCAGCAGGGCTACTCCCCGCAAATCGCGGTGGAGTTCGGGCGCAAGGCCATTTTCTCGGTCGAGCGCCCCAGCTTCCGGGAACTCGAAGAACACGTGAAGCGCAAGTAAGGCGCCGCGCGAGCAAATCCCATGGCCGTCGAATCACCGCCAATCATCATCAAGAAAATCAAGAAAGGCGGCCATGGTCATCATGGCGGCGCCTGGAAAGTCGCGTTCGCCGACTTTGTGACCGCGATGATGGCCTTCTTCATGCTGATGTGGCTGATGGGGTCGACCTCGCAGGAGCAGAAATCGGCAATCGCCGACTACATGAATGACCCCACCGCCAGCAACGGACCCGGCGGCGCCGGCAAGAACCCGATATTCGACGGTGGGTCGGGCATCAATGAAGGCAAAGGCCCGACGCCAATGCCGCGCAACGACCTGGGCGAAGCAGATATGCCGTCGGCGGAATCCGAGCCCATGAGCGACTACCACCCAGCCATGGACGATGCCGAAAAAATGGCGCTTGAAGCGGAAAAACGCCGGCTGGAGTCGATGCTGGAAGAACTGAAGGCCGCCGTCGAAGCGCAGGCCCTCAAACCGTTCAAGGACCAGCTCTTGCTGGACATCACCAGCGAAGGCCTGCGGATCCAGATTGTCGACAAGGAAAACCGGCCCATGTTTGCGCAGGGCAGCCCGGTACTGGAGAGCTATACGCGCGACATCCTGCACGCCATCGTGGCGGTGATTAAATCCCAGCCCAATCACATCAGCATTTCCGGGCACACCGATAAAACGCCGTACTCGACCCATAACGGCTACAGCAACTGGGAACTGTCGGCCGATCGGGCAAACGCCGCACGCCGCGAACTGGTGGTGGGCGGAGTGGAAGAGGACAAAATCGCGCGTGTCGTCGGGCTGAGTTCATCAGTGCTGTTCGACAAGCAAAACCCCTTCAGCCCAATCAACCGCCGCATCAGCATCATCGTGATGACCAAGGCGGCCGAGCAGACCGTGAGCAGCGGCGAGGGCGCCAGCCAGATCGATGCCCCGGCGGGCGAGATCCCGGACGCAGGCCTGCCGCCGCCGGCCGACAAGGCAAGTCTGGATGACGTCTCCGCCCCCGCCGGCGCTCCTGCCGCCGGCACCTAGCCGGGCGGGAGCCCTTCGCGGGGTTTGCGCCGCGCGCATCCCGTCACTAGAGTGCGGTTCCACCGTCAGCCCGAGACCTGAGTGCCCTCATTCATACCGCTTGCCGCGACCGCACTGCTGACCCTCGTCTGGGGCTATAGCTGGATCCTCAACAAAATCGCGATTACCGCGCTGGGCCCGTTTACCTTCAGCGCCTGGCGGATGCTGATCGCCTCGCTCTGTCTGCTGCTGGCGATGGCCTTGAGCGGACGCTCGCTCAAACCAACACGCTGGCCCGAGATGCTACGCCTCGGCCTGATTCAGACCACCGGCTTTATTGGCCTCAGCATGTGGGCGCTGCTCGAAGGCAGCGTCGGGCGCACCTCCATTCTGGTCTTCACCATGCCCTTCTGGACGGTGGCGCTGGCCTGGCCGGTGCTGGGCGAGCGGATTCGCGAATGGCAGTGGCTGGCGCTCGCGATCGCGCTGGCCGGATTGGTACTGCTGATTCGGCCGTGGGATCCGCAGGGCTCGCTGCTCAGCAAACTGCTGGCGGTTGCGTCCGGTTTCGCCTGGGCAGCGGGCTCAGTTGAAGTCAAACGCATGCAGCAAAAAGCGCCGGTTGATCTCCTGTCGCTGACCACCTGGCAAATGGTGTTCGGCTCCATCCCGCTCATGGGCATTGCCGGACTGGCCGGCGAGCCGCCGCCGGTCTGGACGCCAACGCTCATTGCGATGCTGTTTACGCTGGCGATGATTTCGACCGCGCTGTGCTGGGTCATCTGGCTGTATGTGCTGCGCCGGCTTTCGACCAGCGTCGCCAGCATGAGCATGCTGGCGGTGCCGGTGGTCGCCATCCTGAGCGCGCACTGGCAGCTGGGCGAACGCACTGCGCCCACCGAAGTCGCCGGCATGGTCTGCATTGGCGCGGCGCTGGTGCTGCTGAATCTGGCGGGCCGCTGGGCCCGACGCGGCCTCCCGCCCTGATGCGCGCCAGCCTCATCCGCTGCTGTCTGGCGCTGCTGGGTCTGTGCCTCTGGCAGCCGCTTTACGCCGGCGAACCGCTCTCGCTGCGCGTGATGACGTTTAACCTGATGTGCCCGGTTTGCGGCTGGAGCGACTACGGCCGCTGGGGCCTGCGTCAGGGCGGGCTTATCGCCTCCCTGCGCGAAGGCCAGCCCGACCTGCTGTCGACCCAGGAACTGATCACCCCCGGCAATCTGGAGATCGTCCGCGAGGCGCTGCCGCGGCTCGACCCCTATTACCTGAAACGTGGCGTGCCGCTGCTGGACGCCGTGCTGTGGGTAGACCGCGAGCGCTTCGAGGTGCTGGCTCAGGGCGGGTTCTGGGTCAGCGATACGCCAGACGCTGCCATCGGCTTCAATGAAACCTTGTCCGTGCCGCGGGTTGTGATCTGGCTGCGCCTGCGTGATCGGCCCACCGGGACGACGTTTGTGCTGGTCGGCCTGCACCTCGACAACAACCGGCACAACAAGCCGCCGGCGGTCACCCTGCTCCGCGACCGCCTGCCGCAGTTGGGGGCGCTACCGCTGATTGTGGCGGGCGATTTCAACATTCAGACCGGCTCACCGCTGATGCCAAAACTGCTCGGCAGCACGCCCCCGGTGCTGGTCGACAGCTACGATCTGGCCAGCGAACGCCGACTGCTGGGCGTACCGTCGGGCGTCGTCGAACGCGCCTGCAAGGACTTCATCCAGACGCCCTACCCGGACTGCCGGATCGACCACGTGCTGGTCGATGCCCACGCCGGCTGGCGTGCCGGCCAGCACACGTTGGACATGCGACGGCTGGGGCCGACGGGCAATTTTGCCTCCGACCATCGCGCCCTGTGGGTCGACCTGATCTTGCCCCTGCCGCCCGCGCCGCGCCCCTAGGGCATCAACGCCAGCACGTAACTGCGCTGGCGAAAAATCACTTCCGCGCCGGGTAGTTCCGCCAAGCGCGCCTCGCGCACCAGCGCCAGATCGCCGGCCACCGGCGTGCGCCGCTCAACCGCCCGCCCCGCATAGGTCTGAAAACTGGGCTTGTTGAGCCCGAACATTACCAGCGGCTCCGTTCGGGTCGCGGCCAGCAAGCCTGCCGCCCGAATCGGCCCTTGCTGGACTTCTCCCACCGCCGGCGCGAGCAGCAACATCACCGCCAGCGAGCAAGCCACACCCGTGCCGTAGGCCAGTTGGAAAAGCGGCCGCCGCCAACGCAACAGCGCTGCGAATCCGGCCAGCAGCAGCGCCCCGAGCGCGAGGTAGTACCCGCGACCGAAGGATTCGGCGAGGCCCGACAGCAGCCGCTGTTCGTCCGGCTTCATCGCCGGCACGCGTGCGGCGACCAGCCCCGGCGCCAGCGCCATCAGCGCCAACAGCAACAAGGCGGGCCACAGCACCCAATGACGCGAACAGCGGGTGTCGAGTTGTCCGGCCAGCACCAGCCACAGGCCGCCGTAGCCGTAATAAATGTAATGCGGGAGCTTGGTGCCGGCGGTGGAGAAAATCACCAGCACCAGCGCAAACCACAGCAGGCCGTAGCGCGAAAGATCGTCTTGCCAGAGCGCGCGTGGCGCGCGCAGTGCGCGCAGCAGCAGTCCGGTGTGCGGCAAGAGGGACAAGAGCACCACCGGCAGATAGAACCAGACCTGTCCGCGATGGCCCTCCATCGCCGAGGCATAGCGCCCCAGGTTGTGCCGGAAAAAAAAGTTGAGCAGGAAACCCGGCCCTTCAACCCAGGCCTGCACCACGAACCACGGCGCTGCGATGAGCAGGAACAGGGCAATCGCGCGCCAGTTAAACGCCCAGCGCCAGAACTCGGATAAGCGGCGCTGGCTCAGCAGGTAAAGCCCCAAGGCGCCCGCCGGAACCACAACCGCCACCGGGCCTTTGGTCAGAAAGCCCAGCGCCATCGCCGCAAAGCCCAGATACTGCCAGCGCGCCTGCCGCTCGCAGAGCCACAGCCAGTTGGCATAGGCCGCTGCCACCAGCCACAGGTTGAGCCAGGCGTCGGCGGTCGCCGCGCGCTGGATGATGCCCGGCCCAAGCGTGGTGGCCACCAGCAACGCGGCCAGCAACGCGAACTCGTTCGCCGCGGCAGGCGTTCGGGTCGCGGCGGCAACCCGCCGCGCAAACGCGAAAGTCAGCCCAATCCACGCGCTGGCCGCCAAGGCCGAAGGCAACCGGAACGCCCATTCCGGCGACCCGAACAGCGCGACCGACCCCGCCTGCAGCCAGTAGGACAGCACCGGCTTGTCGTAGCGCGGCACGCCCATCAACCAGGTCGACAGAAAATCATGCCGCAGGAACATCTCGGTGGTGGACGCGGTGAACGCGCCTTCATCAAGGTCGAACAGCGGCACATGCCCCAAGCCCGCCAGCGGCAACAGCAGCAGGCCGATCAGCCACAGCAGCGTGCGCCGGTCGCGCGCGAGGGGCTGAATCACGGGCTGGCGGAAGTCGGCGGCCGCGGGGCGTCGCGCAGCACGTACTGCTGGCCACCGTGCGGCTCGTGGTAGATGCGGGTCAACATCTCCCCCAGCAAGCCCAAGCCCAGAAACTGCACGCCCAGCACCGAAAGCATCACCCCCAGCAACAGCAAAGGCCGCTGCCCGATGTCGGCCCCGGTGGTGAACTTGAGCACGGTGAGATAGAGCAGCAAAGCAAGCCCCAGCGCCGACATGAGCGCCCCGGCGCCGCCAAAGGCGTGCATGGGTCGATGACGATAGCGCAGCAGAAACTTCACCCACAGCAGGTCCAGCAATACACGCACCGTGCGGTCGATGCCGTACTTCGACACCCCGCGGGTGCGGGCGCGATGATTGACCGGCATTTCCATCACCCGCGCGCCAAACTGCCCGGCCAGCGCGGGAATAAAGCGATGCAGTTCCCCATAAAGCTTCACGTGCGTCAGCGCTTCGCGGCGGTAGAGCTTGAGCGAGCAGCCGTAGTCGTGCAGATGCACGCCGGTGACGGCGGAAATGAGCCGGTTGGCGATCCGGGACGGCAGCTTGCGTGAGAGCGCGCGGTCCTGCCGGTCGCGGCGCCAGCCGGAAATAATGTCGATCCCGGGCTGCGCCGCCAGGGTCGACAGCAGCCGCGGGATATCTGCCGGGTCGTTTTGCAGGTCGGCGTCCAGCGTGACCAGCACCTCGCCCCGCGCGGCGTCAAAGCCGGCCTGCATGGCGGTGGACTGGCCGTAGTTTCGATTGAGATAGAGAGGTCGCAACCACGGCCGGGTGCTCGCCAGCTCGGCCAGCACCCGGTCGCTGCCGTCGCGCGAACCGTCGTCCACGCAGATCAGCTCGAACGGGATGCCCGCACCTTCCAGCGCGGCCGCCACCTGGGTCACCAGATCGGGCAGGTTCTCGTGTTCGTTATAAACCGGCGCAATGACCGAGACGACGGGCGGGGCCGCGGCAGACGCCGCGGGATCGATGGATGCTGCATTCATCTGCCGATTGTAGTGCGCGCGTGCACCTTTGCGGCAGATCAGGGCGAGGCCGGCGCCTCCCAGCCGCCGCCCAGCGCCCGGTACAGCTGAACTACCGCCGCGTAGGTCAGGCTGGTGGTGCGCAACTGCGAGAGTTCCGAGGCAAACAGCTGGCGCTGCGAATCCAGCACTTCGAAATAGCTCGACACCCCATTGCGATAACGAAGTTCGACCAGCCGCAGGCGCTCACGATCGGCCGCCACCACCCGGTCGTAGGCCAGCCGCTGCTCGCGCAATCGCTGGTAGGCGACGAGCGCATTTTCCACTTCAAGAAAGGCATTACGCACCGCCTGCCGGTAGCTTTCGGCGGCGATGGTCTGCGTGGCGCGGACCGTGTCGAGATTCGCGCTCAGGCGCCCGGCGGTAAAAATGGGCAGGGTCAGGGCCGGATTAACCGACCAGGCTTCGCGCCCGCCGTCGAACAGCGCAGAGAGCTCCGGACTGACCACGCCCAGAAAACCGGTCAGCGAAATGCTGGGGAAAAAGGCCTTGCGCGCGGCTTCCACGTTGGCCTCGCTCGCCGCCAGCGCGCGCTCGGCGGCGCGCAGGTCGGGCCGGCGCGCCAGCAGCGCCGACGGCAGGCCAGCGCCCAGGGCTTCAGGCAGTTTGAAATCTGCCAGCTGCGTGGCGCGGGCGACTGGGCCGGGGTTCCGCCCCACCAGCACCGCAAGCGCGTTTTCGGTGCTGCTGCGGCGGCGTTCAATATCGGCCAGCGCCTGTTCGGCAGTGGCCAGCGAGGTCCGCGCCTGCTGCACATCAACCCCGGCGACCACGCCCGCCTTGAAGCGCAGTTCAACCATCGCCAGCGACTGCTGGCGGGATTGGATGGTGGCCGTCGCCACCCGCGCTTCGGCGTCCAGTTCCAGTAACTCGATATAGGCCTGTGCCACCTGCGCGACCAGACTGACCTGCACCGCCTGCTGGCCCGCCTCGCTCGCCAGCAGGTTCTGCCGCGCGACCTCGCTCAAGTCGCGCAGACGCCCCCACAGATCAATTTCCCAGGCCGGCAGGGCGAGCCCCAGGCTGGCCACTTCCGAGTCCACATTGTCGGGTCCGGCGCCCGGCTGACGCTGACGCTGGTAGCCCGCGTTCAGGCCCAGCGTGGGCCAGCGCTGGGCGTCCTGCACGCCGTAACGCCCGCGCGCTTCCGCGATGCGCGCCGTTGCAATGCGCAGGTCGCTGTTCTCGCGCAGGGCTTCGTCGATCAGGCCGGTGATTTCTGCGCCCTTGAACACGCTGCGCCAGTCCTGCTCGGCCATGTTGCGGGCCTCCAGGGTGGGCGTGCGCCAGATGGCCGGCACGGCGATGCTCGGCGCGACCACCGGCTCGTGCTGCCAGGGCAGCGACTGACAGCCCGCCAGCAAGGCGGATCCGAACAGCAAGGGCAGTCGCACGCTCATGCCTGCGCTCCTTTGTCCTGACGCCGGGTGCGCCTGAGTTTCATCACGAGCACATAAAACACCGGTGTGAAGAACACCCCGATGAGGGTGGCCGCAATCATCCCGCCCATGATGCCGGTGCCTACCGAATGCTGCGTGGCCGCGCCCGCGCCGGACGCCCGCACCAGCGGCAGGACGCCCAGAATGAACGCCAGCGAGGTCATCACGATGGGACGCAGGCGCGCCTTGGCGGCTTCCAGCGCCGCCTCCATCACGCTCAGGCCTTCCTCGTAGCGCTGCTTGGCAAACTCGACGATCAAAATGCCGTTCTTGCCGGCGAGCCCGACTAGCGTGATCAGGCTGACCTGAAAAAACACATCGTTCGGACTTTGCCGCAGGAGCAGCGCCACCAGCGCACCCAGAATGGCGATCGGGACGATCAGGAACACCGCCACCGGCAGCGCAAAGCTCTCATACAGCGCCGCCAGAAACAGAAACACAAAAATGAGGGACAGGATAAAAATGCCCGCGGCGCTTGAGCCCGCCAGCTTCTCCTGCAGCGACTGCCCGGACCACAGATAGCCGACGCCTTCGGGCAAGACCGTCGCCGACAGCCGCTCCATGGTCGCAAGCGCTTCGCCCGAACTGCGCCCCATGGCCGGCGCGCCGTTGACCTGCACCGAGGGATAGCCGTTGTAGCGCGTCAGCGCGATCGGCGCCGAGCGCCACTCGCTGCGGGCAAGCGTCGCCAGCGGCACCAAATCGCCGGTAAGGCTGCGGGCGTAGTAGCGCTTGAGGACGTCAGGGTCGGCCCGGAAACGCTCTTCTGCCTGCAGTTTCACTTTCAGGTTGGTGCCGAAGCGGGTGAACTGGTTGACGAAGCTAGAGCCCAGCAAGCCGCCGATGGTCGCGTAGAGATCCTGCAAGGGCACGCCCATGGCCTTTGCCTTGTTGCGGTCGACGTCCAGAAACAACGTTTGCACTTCGGGCGCGCCCACGTTGCGCGTGCCGCGAATGGCCGGCTCGGCGCCGGCCGCTTCCAGCAGTTTTCCCAGCGCCTGATTCAGCTTGTCGCGGTCACCGTCGTAGGACACCAGCCGGTAGTCGAAGCCGGCGGTATTACCCATGCCGGAGATCGGCGGCTCGTTCAGCGCAAAAACCCGCGCTTCGCTAATTCCCGCAAACTGCATATTGAGCCGGCGTAACACCGCGCCGACGTGTTCATCCGCCGCCTCGCGCGCCTCCCAGGGTTTCAGCGTGGCGAACACGAACGCCTGATTCGCATAGCGATAGAAAATCGAAAAGCTGGTGACCGACACGAAGTCCTGCATGGTCGGCTCCTGCTTCAGCACCGCTTCCACTTTTTGCAGCACCGCGAGCGTGCGCTCCGGGGAAGAGGCTGAAGGCAGATCAACCGCGACAAAGATTGAGCCCTTGTCCTCCTCTGGCACGAAACTGGTCGGAATGCTCTTGAACAGGAACACCAGCCCGCCAATCAGGCAGGCGTAAATCACCAGCGCGCGCAGCAGGCGTTTCAGCAGCCCGCGTACGCCCCACACATAGCCGGCGACCACGCGCTCGAAGGCGGCGTCGAATTTCTGAATCAGCCAGGGCTTGTGGCCGGGCTTAAGAATCAGCGCGCAGAGCGCCGGGGTCAGCGTCAGCGCGGTGATGGCGCTTAACAGCGTCGAAATGGTGATGGTCACCGCAAACTGCTTGTACAGCGTGCCGACCACGCCGGGCATAAAGGCAATCGGCACGAACACCGCGCAGATCACCGCCGTCACGCCAACGATCGCCCCGCCGATGCCCTGCATGGCCTTCCGCGCCGCCGCGCGTGGCGAGAGGCCTTCGTCGTGCATCAGCTTCTCGACCGCTTCCACCACCACGATCGCATCGTCCACCACGATACCGATCGCCAGCACCATGCCAAACAGCGTCAGCATGTTGATCGAGAAGCCGGCGAGCAGCATGCCGGCCAGCGTGCCGACGATCGACACCGGGATGGCCAGCAAGGGAATGAGCGTCGCCCGCATGCTGCCAAGGAAGAGATAAACCACCACCAGCACCAGCACGAGGGCTTCGACGAAGGTGTGCTCGACCAGTTCGAGCGAGGCGGTGACAAACTTGGTGGTGTCGTAGGACACCGACCACTGCACTTCATCCGGCAGCACGCCGCCCAGCGTCGCCATGCGCTCGCGCACCGCCGTCGCGAGCGCCAGTGCGTTACCACCGGGGCGCAGATAGATGCCCATCGAAACCGCCGGCGCGCCGTTCTTGCGCGACTGCAGCTGGTAATCCTCGGCCCCCAGTTCCACGCGCGCCACGTCACGCACCCGTACCACCGCCCCATCAGGCAGCGCCTTGACGATGACCTTGCCGAACTCGTCGACCTCGGTCAGCCCGCCGGAGGTTTGCACCGGGAAGGTCAGCATCTGTTCGTTGCTGCTCGGTGACTGGCCAATTTCGCCGACTGCGAAGTTCTGGTTCTGCTCGCGCACCGCGTTGCTGACATCGGTCACCGTGAGCCGATATTTGGCAAGTTTGTCCGGGTCCAGCCACAGGCGCATGGCGTAAGGCGAGGCAAACAGCGTCACGTCGCCCGCGCCGGGCAGACGCTTCAATTCGTTGACGATTTGGCTGTTGGCAAGGTTGGCGATGTAGGTCGTATCGAAGCGCGGGTCCTCCGACTGCAGCACCACCAGCATCAGGATTTGCGGATTGGTCTTGTCGACCCGCAGGCCCTGACGGGTGACTTCCTGCGGCAGCAGCGCTTCTACGCGCTTGACCCGGTTGTTCACTTCAACAGCCGCCATGTCCAGATCCGTGCCCGGCTCAAAGAACACCGACAGCGACATCGAGCCGTTGGCCGAGCTGGTTGACTGCATGAACAACAGCCCGCGGATGCCGTTCATCTCGCGCTCCAGCGGGGCGGCCACGGTGGTCTCCAGCGTTTCGGGGCTCGCGCCCGGATAGGCCGCCGTGATCTGCACCTGCGGCGGCGCGACGGTCGGGTATTGCTCTACGGCCAGCTGGGTAGCGGCCAGCGCGCCAAGCAGCGTCAGCAAGGCGGCGATAACGGTCGCAAAGACCGGGCGATCGACGAAGAAACCCACGTGCGCCCCCGCCTAGTTGCCGGCCGGCGCGGCGGCCGCTTCGGTCTTGACCTCCATGCCCGGGCGGACTTTCTGCACGCCATCGACGACCACCTGCTCGCCCGGCGCCAGACCTTTTTCGACGATCCAGTCCTCGCCATACCAGGCGCCCATCACCAAATCGCGGCGGTCGATCTTGCGGTCGTCGTCGACCACGAACACGGTGTGACCCGTCGGGCTTTTCACCACGGCCCGTTGCGGCACGAGCACCGCGTCCGGACGCTGGCCGACCGTCAGCGAGACCCGCACAAACAGCCCTGGCAACAGGTCTTCGCGCGGATTTTCCATCACCGCCCGCAGCGCCACGGTGCCGGTGTCGCCGTTGATTTTCAGGTCGGTGAAGTCAATTTTTCCGGCTTCCTGGTAGACCGAGCCGTCGGGCAGCAGCAGCCGCGCGGTGGCGCCACCGGCTTCGGCCGTGATCAGCCCGCGCTGGAGCGCATTGCGCAGCGCCATGGCCTCGCTGTCGGCGACCGTAAACGTGACGTAGACCCGATCGATGCGGTCGACGGTCGCCAGATGGGTGGCCTCGCCTTTGCCGACCAGCCGCCCTTCCGGCACCAGCGCGGCGCCGATGCGGCCTTCCTGGGTGGTCTTGATGCGGGTGTAACCAAGATTCAGCTCAGCCTGTTCAATGTGCGCCAGCGCCGCGGTGCGTTGGGCGTCTGCCTGCGCCACGGCGGCCACCGCATCGTCGTAATCCTGCTGGCTGATGGCCGTCTCCTTGACCAGCGGCCGATAGCGCGCCTCGCGCGAACGGGCGTTCACCAGCACGGCGTCAATCCGCGCCAACTCGGCTTTTGAGTTCGCCAGCGCTGCCCTGAATGGCGCATCGTCCAAGGTGTAGAGCAGGTCGCCGGCGGCGACCTTGCTGCCCTCCACGAAGTAGCGTTTGGCGACGATGCCTTCCACCCGGGCGCGAATTTCGAGCGACCGATAGGCCGAGACCCGTCCGACATATTCGTTGACCACGGGCACGGTAGCCGAGCGCGCGGCCTGCACCTTGACCAGCGGCGGCGGGGGCGCCGGCGGCGTTGCCGGTGGCTTGCTGCAGGCGGTCATACCAAGCGCCAGCAGGCAGAGCAGCAGCGCGGAAGGGCGAATCGGAGACGACATCAACGGTTCCTTCCGTTTCGGAGGATTTTTGGATTGACGGATGGTAGAGAGAATGAGCGGCCAAAAACAGGCCGGGTCCGGCCAAAAATCTTATCCGCCCGCGACACGAGGGCGGCGCGCGGTTAAGTGGGACGGCGGCGCGGCTAGGCCGACAGCGCCTGTGCCTGCTTCAAGGCGGTTGCCGCGACGTCAAAATCGAAGGCTTTGGCGGCGGCATCAACCGCCGCGAAGTGGGCGGGGAAAGCCGCTTTGAGCAGCGCGGCTTCGGTTTCGATGAGTTCGATGGCGTCCGCATCGCCCTCTGCCAGCAAGCGCTGGATCTGCGACACCACGCTGGCCAGGCGGGTCTGGTCGACGGCCATAGGCGCGGCAGGGCTCGCCACGTCCACGGCCGGCAAGGCCTCGCCCAGCGCGTCGAGCAGCGCGTCCATTTGCTCACAGACCGCTGCCACTTGCGGCGCAATCCCGGGTGAGTCGGGCGACTGACCGAGCAGCGTTTCCAGTGCGCCGGCGGCCGCCGCCAGCGTGTTTGCGCCCAGATTGCCGGCCATGCCTTTCAGCGTATGGGCCAGCCGCTCGGTCGTCGCCAGATCGCGTTCCGCATAGCGCTGCCGCAGTTCCCCGGTGAAACCCTGCTGGCCGTCCACGAATTTCCGTAACAAGCGCAGATACAGGGCCTCTTTGCCCAGCGCCCGGCGCAGGCCTTCGTCAAGGTCGATGCCCGGCACGGCTTGCGGCAGGCGCGCGCCCGTCTCCATCGTCTGGTGAGCAGGCGCGAGGCTGCCGGCCGGGGTGACGCGAGCCGGCACCCAGCGCGAAACCCTTTTCCTCATCCGCTACCGCGCTTTTGGCGGTGAGAAAAATTACCGGGATATGCGCGGTAGCGGGGTTTTCCTTGAGTTGCGCGCACACCTCATAACCGTCCATGCCGGGCATCATGACGTCGAGCAGAATGAGATCGGGCGGGCTCTCCCCGTTCACGAGCCGCAGGGCGCGCTCACCGCTATTGGCGACCTTGACCCGATAGAGGTCTTTCAGCAGGCCGCTCATGAGATGCAGGTTTTCCGGCGTATCGTCGACGACCAGCACCGTGGCGCGTGGCAGTGCGACTGAAGGCAGCGTGCTCATCAGAAAGCGCTCCGCCCAGAGGGGCTGCGGCTAACTGCCGTGGCGGATCGCCCCAGCGCGCGTGCCGCGCGTCGAGCAGCGCGGCGGTGGTGCCCGGAACCGGAATCGAACCGGTACGACCAAAGGTCGAGGGATTTTAAGTCCCTTGCGTCTACCAATTCCGCCATCCGGGCTGCGCAATGGTGTGCGGTCGGCGCGTACTTGGGTTGATAGTCGCCGAGTCGCGAGTGTACGGGAGTGACGCCGCTCGCTCCTAGCCCTGTCCGGGTGCTACTCATGACGTAAGGCATCGATCGGGTCCAGTTGCGCGGCCTTGCGAGCCGGATAAAAGCCAAAAATCACGCCCACCAGCGCTGAAAACGCGGCGCCTACCACAATCACATCCGGCCGCCAGACGAAGGGCAGGTCGAGCACCCCGCACAGCGCGACCGACGCCGTGAGCGCCAGCGCGATGCCAAGCACCCCGCCGAACAGCGACAAGGCCACCGCCTCGATCAGGAACTGCAACAGCACGTCGCGTTCCAGCGCCCCAATCGCCAGCCGGATGCCGATCTCCCGCGTCCGCTCGGTCACCGACACCAGCATGATGTTCATGATGCCAATGCCACCGACCAGCAGACTGACCGCGCCCACGGTGCCGAGCATCATGGTCAGGGTGCGGGTGGTGGTGGCCATCGTGGTCATGATTTCCTTCATGTCGGTGACGGAAAAATTATTCTCTTCAAGCGCTGACAGATGCCGCCGCTCGCGCAGCAGGTGCTCCAGATCGTTGCGGACCTGAAGCGTACTGGCGGCCGGCAGCAGCGAAAGTTGAATGAGCCGGATTTCCTGGTTGCCAACCACCCGCCGCTGCAGGGTGCGCAGCGGCATTACCACCAGATCATCCTGATCGGCGCCCATCGAGCTTTGCCCCTTGGGCGCGAGCAGGCCAATGACTTCACAGGAGAGCTTATTGAGGCGAATTTTGCGGCCCAGCGGCGCGTCTGCCCCGAACAGCGCGCGCTGCACGGTGGCGCCAATCACGCACACCGCGCCGCCGGCGCGCTGCTCGCCTTCGCTGAAATTGCGCCCGGCCGCGAACTGCCAGCCGCGCACCTTGAAAAACCGGTTGTCGCTGCCGGTGACCGTCGTCGACCAGTTGGCGTTATTGAACACCACCGTGGCGGGCGCCGAGTTGCTCGGCGCCACGGCATCCACGCCCGGAATGTCGCGCGCCACCGCCTGCACGTCGCCCCGTGTGAACGGCGGCGCCACCGAACTCATCCCCGGCCCCAGCCGCTGCCCCGGCCGGATGATCAGCATATTGCTGCCCAGACTGCCGATTTGCTGCTGCACTTGCAGCGTCGCGCCGCTGCCGAGGGTGACGATCACGATGACGGCCGCCACCCCGATGACTATGCCCAGAATGGTGAGAAACGAGCGCAAAAGATTGCGGCGTATTGCGCTCAAGCCCAGCGCCAGCGCGTTCCAGAACATCAGGCTGCGGCCGCGTGCGCGGGCTGCAGGCGGCCGTCGCGAAACTCGATCAGGCGCGAGGCATAGGCCGCCATCTCGGCTTCGTGCGTCACCATGACAATCGTCTGCCCGTGCCGGGTGTTAAGGTCTTTGAGCAAGGCCATGATGAGGTGGCTGCGCTCGGTATCGAGGTTGCCGGTGGGTTCGTCGGCCAGCAGCACGCGGGGCGCGCTGACCACGGCGCGCGCAATCGCCACCCGCTGCTGTTGCCCGCCGGACAGTTCGGCCGGCGTGTGTTCGGCCCGGTCGGCCAGACCCACCAGATCCAGCGCCGCCAGCGCGCGGGCGCGACGCTCGCGCGCCGGCACCCGGCGATAGAGCAGCGGCAGTTCGACGTTCTCCAGCGCCGAGGTGCGCGCCAGCAAATTGAAGCCCTGAAACACAAAGCCCAGCGCATGTCGGCGCAGCAGGGCCCGCTCTTCACGGCTCAAGGTCTCTACCGGCGTGCCTTCGAAGCGATAGCTGCCGGCACTCGGCACGTCGAGACAGCCCATGATGTTCATGGCCGTCGATTTGCCGGAGCCGCTTGGGCCCATCAGCGCCACAAATTCGCCCGCTGCGATCGACAGCGAGACGTCCCTCAGCGCCAATACCGTCGCGTCGCCGCTGCCGTAAACGCGCGAAAGTCCGCTAAAAGCGATGACCGGCGGCTGCATCGCCTAAGGCAGCGCCGCGCTGATGCCGACCACCAGCGGCATCTCCGGCGTCAGTTCGCCGGCGGTGATCACCGTGCGCTGACCGTCGCTGGCGCCGGTGGTTACCGGGATAGAGACCGGCTTGTCGTCCCGTAGCAGCCACACCCGGGCGCCGGCACCTTCAGGCACCCGTTTGACCGGCGCCGGTGGTCGCCACAGCAGGCGCGCCACCAGCGATCCGCCGCCCGCCTCGCTGGCGGCGGGCAAAGCCGGCGGCACAAAGCGCAGCGCGGCGTTCGGCACCAGCAGGGCCTGTTCGCTGGTTTCCACCGCAATCTCTGCGGTCGCCGTCATGCCCGGACGCAGCAGCAGTTCACTGTTGTCGACGCTGAGTTGCGCCTCGTAGGTCACCACGCCCTCGACCGTTTGCGGCACATAGCGCACCAGCGTGATGGTCGCGGGGAAGCGGCGGTTGGGGTAGGCATCGACCGTAAACTCGGCCTGTTGGCCGGCCGTCACCTTGCCTACGTCGGCCTCGTCCACCTGCACGTTGAGCAACATCTGCCCCAGACTTTCGGCCAGCGTAAACAGCACCGGCGTCTGCAGGGTGGCCGCCACCGTGGTGCCGGGCTCCACCTGCCGCTTCAGCACGATGCCGCTGATTGGCGCGTGAATCACCGCTTTTTCCAGCAGTCGACGGTCGTAATCAAGCTGCGCCTGGGCCTGATTGACCTGCGCTTCGGAGACCGCCAGCCCGGCGCTCGCGCGCCGCGTGGTGGCCTCGATGGCCTCAAATTCTTCGCGGGCGGTCAGCTTGCGGGCCAGCATTTCGGTGGCGCGGCGCAGCCGATTGCGGGTTTCATCCAGCGTCGCACGAGCCTCTGCCACCCGTGCTTCGGCCAGCGTCAGCGCCGCGCGCGATTGGCGTTCGCGCGCCGCGAGCTGGGTGGTGTCCAGCCGCGCCAGCACCTGTCCGGCCTCTACCCGGTCGTTGAAATACACCAGCACAGATTCCACCGTGCCAGAGACTTCCGTGCCCACGTCGACCTGCGTCACCGGCTGCAGCGTGCCGGTGGCGGTGACCTTGAGGGTCAGCGCGCCACGCGTCACGGGCTCGGTGGCGTAAGCGACGGGCGGCGGCGGCGCGTTGAGTCGGGCTCGCAGTGCCAGCGCCCCGCCCGCCAGCAGCACCAGCGCGAACAGACTCCAGTAGATGCGCCGGCGACGCAGACCGCGGCGATGCGCGGTCAGCAGCCGGGGCAAATCGCCGCTCCCGTCCACGTCTGTGTCAGCTGCGTTACTCATGAGCGTCACAGACCCGCCGGGCGAGGTAGAAGTTCGCGCGCACTAGACCAGCAGGCCGCCGCCATCGACCACCAGATTGATGCCGGTCACAAAGCCGTTTTTCATCAGGAACAGCACGGCGTCGGCAATTTCTTCCGGTCGCCCGACGCGGCCCAGCGGCAGCTTCGCGCCGGCCGCGGCCAGCACCTCGTCGCGCGCCGCGCCAAAAATGCCGTCGAACAGCGGCGTATCGGTGTAGCCCGGCTGGATGGTGTTCACGCGCAGCGGCGCGAGATCGAGCGCCAGCGCGCGGGCCAGCGCGTCGACCGCGCCGCAGGACGCGGTGGCGACCGAAGCGCCCGGCAGCGGCCGCCGTGCTGCCGTCCCCGACATGAAGGTGATGGAACCGCCAGCGCGCATTTTCGGTGCGGCGTATTTGGCGGCGTAAATTGCGCCCCAGAAGCGCGTGTCCATCGCTGGGCGCAGGGCGTCGACCGCCGGCGCCAGCTTGCTGTCCAGCGCCAGTTGCCCGGCGGTGATGAAGAGGTGATCGAGTCCCGGCAGGCTCGCAAACAAATCGCGCGTCCCCGCCTCGTCCGCTGCGTCCAGCACGTGGGTGCTGACCGCTCCGCCCAGCGCGTCGCGGGCCGCGGCCAGTCGCTCGGCCGAACGGCCGGTGATGATGACCGTGGCGCCCTCGGCGGCGGCAGCGCGCGCCGTGGCCAGACCAATACCTGAGCTGCCGCCCAGCACGACGACGGTGGTTGATTTAAGCGTCATAGGATCATTCTCCGCAGGGATTTGAGAGAGCGTTTCAGGACCGCGAGGGTCAGCGAAGCCGACGATAGACGCAAGGGCCGCAGCGGCTCACCGGCCGTCTGGCAAAGCGACCGGCACGCTGCAGCGCCAGCCGGATGTGGATAAACGGCTTGTCCGCGCGCGGTGCCATCGGGCATGCTCCGGCTCTCTTTCCGGCCTGTCGCGGGCCATCAACGGGGGAACCATGACGACGCATACGCTGACCACCGGTGACGATGTCATCACCACCGACAACTTTCTGTACGGCAATGTCACCAACGGCGCGTCAGGCATCGACCTGCTGAGCAACACGGTCGACGGGGGCACCGGCACCGACACCTTCAGATTTCTCGATAACTACCCGGCGCGATATTTCACGCTGCTCGCGCGCGCCACGGGTGGCTTTTCGCTGACGTCGACCGAGGAAACGCCCAGCGGCGGCGGGGTCATCACGCGGTTCGTGAGCTTTCTGAATTTCGAGCACCTGCAATTCAACAACCGCACGCTGAGTCTGGCGCCGAGCACGGGCAATGACCTGCTGAACGGTGACGCGGGACGCAACAGACTCTATGGCTACGGCGGTGCAGACACCTTGATCGGACAGGCGGGGGTGGATTATCTGTACGGCGGCGAAGGCGCGGATTCGCTGTACGGTGGCAGCGAAGACGATGTACTCGAAGGTCAGTCGGGTAACGACATGCTTTACGGTGGCGTCGGTGAGGATCGCCTGTACGGCGGCACTGGTGATGACACCCTGTTCGGCGGCACCGGCATCGACCGGCTATCGGGCGAAAGCGGTCGCGACCGCTTTATCTTTGATTCCGCAATCGGCCACGGCCGGGCCGATCTGGTGCTCGATTTCGTGCACCGTCGCGACTGTCTGGTGCTGGACGATGACATCTTCAAAGCCCTCCAGGGCCGCAGCAGCGTGGCGACGGGCTGGTTGAGACTTGTCACCAGCGGGCACGTCGCGCAGGACAGTAACGACTATCTGATCTACAACAGCACTAGCGACGCGCTTTGGTACGACCCCGACGGCAACGGATCCCGCGGCGCGGTGCTGGTTGCCACGATCACCATGACCGGCACCAGCCACCCCTCGGCCTCGGATTTTCTGGTAATCCCCTGAGCCCTGCCGCGGCGCGGCCGCGTTGGTCTTCCCGGCGCGCGGTCCGCGCCCTGCCCCGCCATCACCGCCACGCAGGCCCGAGAATATCGCCATGGCTGCGGGAACTTAGGCACCCTAACCACAGTCTCGCCAGGGCAATCAGCGAGCCACGCGTTGGGTTGTGACGTGGTTCTCATAGCGCTGGGCCGCTCACTGCCATGATTGGCCCCAAAATCTGCCGAGCCACGCCTATGCCTGTTGTCCGAACGGTCACTTCACTCGCCCTCGCCGCTGGGCTGGCGCTGGCCCTCAAGGTCGCGGCGCTGGAGGTGGGTCATCCTGCACCGCCACTCACCCTGCCGGATGCCACCGGCACCCCGCAGGATCTCGCCGCGCTGCAGGGCAAGGTGGTGTACGTCGACTTCTGGGCCTCATGGTGCGGCCCCTGCCGCCATTCCTTCCCGTGGATGAACGCCATGCAGGAGAAGTACGGTCCGCAGGGTTTGGCGATTCTGGGGATCAATCTGGATGAGGAACCGGCTGACGCTGCCGGCTTTCTCGCGAAAATGCCGGCGAAATTTGAGGTGCTCTACGACCGCAGCGGCGCGTCGCCCACGGCCTACGGCGTGAAGGGCATGCCGACCAGCGTCCTGATTGGCCGCGACGGCACGGTGCTGTTCCAGCACATCGGCTTCACCAAGGAAGGCAGCGCCGCGCTGGAAGACGCCATCGCGACAGCCGTGGGCGCAACGCCATGAGCGCCCGGCGGCGTCTGGGGCTGGTCCTGCTATGCGGCCTGCTCGCCGCCTGCGGCGGGCTGAAGCCGGTTAGCCCCTGGCAAAAAGGCGTGCTGGCGCGGCCGGAAATGACCTTCGAGACCGATCGGCTGGAAAACGCCTACAACGAACACACCTACTTCAGTAAGGAAGCGGCCTCCGGTGGCGCCGGCGTGGGCGGGGGTGGTTGTGGCTGCAACTGATCGCGAGGACGCCAGCGGACGGGCTCTGGGCTGCAGCCTGCTGCTCGCCGCGCTAAGCCTGCCCGGCGTGCCCACGGCGCGCGCCGACACGCCCCCTGAGCGCGCCCAACTCAGCTACAAATACCTCGACTACCTCGATTTCCAGGACGGCTGGGACCGAATCGGCGTGCAGGCGCATGCGCTCTCTGCGGTGCTGCCCATCGCGGGTAAATGGTCGGTCGAAAGCGGGGTGACGGTCGACACCATCTCGGGTGCCTCGCCGGCTTACCACAGCCAGCGGCTGCGTTCGGCCGAAGTCAAAGACCAGCGCGAAGCGGTGGATTTCAAGGTCTCGCGCTATTTCTCGCGCGGCAGCCTCAGCTTCAGCTTCGCCGATTCACGCGAGGAGGATTACCTCTCCGACGCCTGGTCCCTGTCCGGCTCGGTCAGTACGGAAAGCAAGAACACCACGCTCAACTTCGGCCTCGGCATCACGGCCGATGAAGTCAACGTGCCGGCCGTCGGCGTGGTGGAACGATCGAAGAACATCTACCAGGGCATGCTGGGCCTGACCCAGATCCTCACGCCCCGCGACATCGCCCAGTTAACGCTGACCTACTCTTCCGGCGACGGCTATTTCTCGGACCCTTACAAGCTGCGCGACAAGCGTCCGGACTACAAACGCCAGACCACCGTGCTGGCGCGCTGGAATCATCAATTCGCCGCGACCAAGGGCGCGGCGCGGCTCAGCTATCGGTATTACACGGATACCTTCGACGTCCGCGCCCACACCGCCACGCTGGAATACGTGCAGCCGCTGCCACAGGGCTGGACCGTGGCGCCGTTTGTCCGTGCGCACGCGCAGTCCGCCGCCAGCTTCTATTTGGAGGCCGACAACAATCCTTTCCCGAGCGTCGCGCCGCGCGACCAGCTGCAATCGCAGGACCAGCGTCTGTCGGCCTTCGGCGGCGGTTCGCTGGGGGTGAAGCTCAGCAAGTACGTGACCGCTGACGTGCTGGTCGATTTCCGCTACGAGCGCTACGAACAGCACGCCGACTGGTACCCCTTCGGCAGCCAGAGCAGGGGCATTGACCCCTTCATGGCCGACATCTACCAGGTTGGCGTGAGCTGGTATTTCTAGGCCGACGATGGAAATCCTGCGCAGCGAATTCCGGGCGATGGCGTGCGTGAATGAAATCGTCATTGCCGCCCCCAATGCAGCCGAGGGGCGCCCTGCGCTGCAGGCTGCCGCCGAGGAAGTCCTGCGGATTGAAGCCAAATTCTCGCGCTACCGCGCCGACAGCGTGGTCAGCCAGATCAACGCCGCCGCCGGCAGCGGCACCCGGGTCGGGATTGACGCAGAAACCCGTTCGCTGCTGACCTTCGCCGACACCCTGTACCGCGAGAGCGAAGGGCTGTTTGACGTGACCTCCGGGATCCTGCGCCGGGTCTGGCATTTTGCCGAACCTGCCTTACCCAACGCCGACGAACTGGCGGAAGTCCTCGCGCTCGTTGGCTGGTCACGCGTCGAGCACGACGACAGCGGCATCCGCCTGCCGCAGGCCGGGATGGAAATCGACTTCGGCGGCTTCGGCAAAGAGTACGCCGCCGACCGCGCCGCGCAGGTGCTGCGCAGCCTGGGCGTGCGCCACGGCTATGTGAATCTGGGCGGCGACATTACGGCGCTTGGCCCGCAGCCGGACGACAGCCCCTGGTTGATAGGCATTGCCGATCCCCGCGTGCAGGGCCGGCTCATTGCGACCTTGCCCCTCAGCCGCGGCGGGCTTGCAACCAGCGGCGACTACGAGCGCTTTTTTGAACTCGACGGCAAGCGCTACTGCCACATCCTTAACCCACGCACCGGCTGGCCCGTGCAGCACTGGCGCTCGGTCAGCGTGCTGGCGCCGGTCTGCATCGCCGCCGGCGCCTACGCCACCATCGCCATGCTGCAGGGAGCCGCCGCCCCGGTCCTGCTTCAGCGCAAGCCTGTCTCCTGCCTTGCGGTTGATCCGCAGGGCGAACTGCTTCAATTCAATGGGGCCCAGCGCCCCCAGGAAGGTGCCCCATGACGACTCATACCCTTTCTAGCGGCAACGATACGATCACTACCAACAGCGACCTGTTTGGCGATGTGACCGGCGGTGCGTCCGGCCTCGATCTGGCAGGTAACACCGTCAACGGCGGCGCGGGCGTCGACACTTTTCGCTATCTGGGCAGTTATCCCTCTCAGGAATTCAAACTGACGACGCTCGCCGCTGGCGGTTATGCGCTGGTGGCCACGGTGGGGGGCGCCAGCGGCACGGTAACGCTGAAGAACATCGAAAAACTGCAGTTCACCAACGTCACGCTGAGTCTGGCGCAGACGGCCGGCAAGGACATTCTGAACGGTGACGCCAGCGCCAATTCGCTGGCCGGCGGCGCCGGTGCCGACACCCTGTACGGTCAGGCCGGCAGCGACAAGCTGTTTGGTGGCTTGGGTAACGACACCTTAACCGGGGGTGGCGGCAACGACCGCTTCGTGTTCGATACCAAGATGGGCAGTTCGAATATCGACAAACTGACCGACTTCAAATCCGGCTACGACAAAATCGTGCTGGACGACGACATCTTCAAAGCGCTAACGGGCAACGCGGCCGGCACGCCGCTGGCGTCGGGGTCGTTAAAAATCGTCAGCAGCGGTTCGGCCGCCGGCGACGCCAACGACCATCTGATCTACAACACCACGACCGACAAGCTCTACTACGACGCCGACGGCAACGGCGCCGGCGCGGCGATCCAGATTGCAACCATCACGCTGGCCGGCACCGCGCATCCCACGGCCAAGGACTTCCTGATTATTGCCTGAGCCCCGACGCCTCGCGCTCACCGCCGTGGCGCGCGATAAACCGGGTGGCCACATGATTGGCCCAGGCCGCGATGGTCATCGACGGCGGGCCGCCGGGCGAACGCGGTAGCGCTGCCGCATCGGTAACGTACAAGCCGGGGTGATCGAAGACCTCGCCGTTGGCGTCAACCACGCCATCGGCAATCGTCTCGCCGAGGCAGGCACCGCCCAGCGGATGCACGGTAATCGGCGTTTTGGGCGCGTAAATGCGGTGCCCGCTACGCCGCGAGATGGCATCGAAGGTAGCGCGCAGGCGGGCAAAAATCGGGCTTTTCTCGGGGTCGTAGGAGACTTTGAGGCGACCCTTCGCGAACGTCACCTCGCCGTTCAGGGTGTCTTCGCCCAGGCCCGCGATCATGTAGGCCCGCTTCATGCGGTTCTTCACCCAGCGCGGCAAGGGATAGCGGTCCACTGCGGGCAGCCCGCCGCCGCCGATCATCGGCGAATGCCGGTCGCCTTTCAGTCGCACGCCGCCGGTGGTGGGCAGCCCGGTCGACTGGTCGACGTTCGGATCGTTGAAATCCCAATAGCCAAAATAATCACCGTTGGTGCCGAAGCGGCGACCAAGTTGCGGCATGCCCGTGAGGCCCGCTTCGGCCCGGCTACGCAGCAGGATGCGCAGCGTGTTAAGCGTGCCCGCCGCCAGCACCACGTGCTGTGCCAGCATCGCCGTCCGCTCCCCGTTGGCATGATTGAGCCAGGTAATGCGATAGCGCGCCTGCGCGTTGCCCGCGACCGGCGCAATGGTCTCCACTTCAGCCAGCGCCCGCACCTTCAGCCCGTTTTTCAGCGCCGGTGCCAGATACACCACGTCGAGCGTGGTCTTGCCGCCGCCGGGCGAGCCCAGAAAACCGTCTTCGTTTGCCTTGTAGTCAACCTCCATCCGGGCAACGCCGTTGGCGTCGACCACTTCACGCGGATGGTCCGGATCTTCCGGCAGCAGATAGCCGATGCGCGGATCGGCCGGCGGCGCTGCCGGTTCCAGCGCGGGCGTGTTCTTGAAGCGCACGCTGGAGGAGTTGGGAATGCGATGGTCGGCCATCGGCGTCACCGAACCCATGCGCGTCAGCACGGCCTCGTAGTGGGCCGACATGCTGGCGTCGGACACGCCGCTGGCGTGCCCTTCCCAGAAATTTTCCGCCAGCGGGCGGATGTTGACCGCGGAGTAGACGTGACTGCCGCCGCCCACGCCCGAGGAGCAGGCGATGGTGGCGCCATCGCCAAAAAAGAGTTCAAACAGCCCGTGTTTGCTGAGCCCGATGCGCCCGCCGGGCAGGCGATTGCTGCCGATGTCACGCAGCAGGCGCGTCAACAACTGCCCCCCGCGCGGCAGCGGCGAACGCTGCGTAATGCCCATGGAACGAACCGGCACGGTATCGCGCCAGGGCCCGCGTTCGAGCAGCGTGACCCCAAGGCCCGCCTCCGCCAGCCGGGCCGCAACGACCGAGCCGCCAAAGCCGCTGCCGATGACGACGATGTCGCTGTGTTCTTCGCGCATCGCGCTACTCCTTACTGCTGCCTGTGAGCGTGGACGCGCGCTGGCGCCGGGAATGCCGCACGGGGCGACGCCTGCATTGAATAACGAAACCCCAGCATGGGCAATGAAATCAGCCCTATCACTGCGCGGGGTCACGGTCTCTATAATCCGCCGCATGGTCTCCGCCCTTCGCCTCAACAAGTTCATTGCCGACTCGGGCCTATGCTCGCGACGCGAAGCCGATGCCCTCATTACCGCCGGTCAGGTGCGGGTGAACGGCGCAGTCGCTGGCCTTGGGACCGCGGTCAACGAAGGCGACGAGGTGCTGGTCAAAGGCCGCCGCATCAACACCCGGCGCAAGCAGGTCTACATCGCGCTCCACAAGCCAGTCGGCGTGACCTGCACCACCGACCGGCGCGACCCCACCAACATCATCGACTTCATTCGCCACCCGGCGCGCATCTTCCCGATTGGCCGGCTCGACAAGGACTCGGAAGGGCTCATTCTGCTGACCACGCACGGCGACATCGTTAACGAGATCCTGCGGGTCGAGCACCACCACGAGAAAGAATATGAAGTCACGGTAGATCGCCCGGTCACCCCAGAGTTCATCAGCGGCATGGCCGCCGGCGTCCCCATCCTGGGCACCCGCACGCGGCCCTGCGAAGTGTTCAAGACCGACCGGCAGCGGTTTCGGATCATCCTCACCCAGGGCCTCAACCGGCAGATCCGGCGGATGTGCGAGCATTTCGGGTTTGAAGTGCAGCGCCTGCGCCGCGTGCGCATCATCAACATCAAGCTGGGCACCTTGAAGCCCGGCCACTGGCGCGACCTCAGCGCCGAGGAACTGGCCGGCCTCTTGCCGCAGCGCCAACTGCGCGCGGCGCCGCAGGCGCGCCCGTCGCGACGCCGTTAGAATCGCGGCCTGCCCACCCACCAACTGAAGGATTGCGCCGTGACCGATGCCTCGCCCGTGCTGTTTGAAGAACGTCCTCTCACCAACGGGCGCTACCTTGGCGTGGCGCGGCTGAACGCCGAGAAGTCGCTGAACTCGCTGACGCTGTCGATGATCGATCTGCTGTGGCCGCAGCTACAGGCCTGGGCCAGCGACCCGCGGATCGCGCTGGTGCTGCTGGAAGGTGCCGGCGATCGCGCCTTCTGCGCCGGCGCCGACCTGACCGAACTCCACGCCGCCTGCCTTGCGCACCACGCCAGCGACGCCCGCGACGACATCACCGCCAACCGCTATGCGCTGGACTTCTTCTCACGCGAATATCGCCTCGACTATTTCCTGCATCACTATCCCAAGCCGCTGCTGTGCTGGGGGCACGGGGTGGTGATGGGCGGCGGCATGGGGCTGATGGCCGGCTGCAGCCACCGCGTGGTGACCGACCGGCTGCGCCTCGCGATGCCCGAAATCAACATCGGCCTCTTTCCGGACGTCGGCGGCAGCTGGTTTTTGTCGCGCGCGCCCGGTCGCACGGGGATTTTTCTGGCGCTGACCGCCGCGCAGCTGAATGCACCGGACGCGATTTTTGCCGGACTGGCCGACGTCGAGATCGCGCACGCCGACAAGCCCGCCGTGCTGGCCGCCATCGAAGCCACGCACTGGAGCCACGAGGCGCTTTCTAACGGCGCGCTGCTGGATAATCTGCTGGCGCGCTTCGCCCGCCACAGCGCGCCCGGACCGCTCGCCGCGGCGCTGGAGACGATCAACGCCGCCTGCGCCGGCCCCGAAATCGGCGCGATCGTAGCCGGCATCGCCGGTCTTGCCGGGCGCGACGAGTGGTTTGCGCGGGCGGCGGCGACGCTCGCCGCCGGCAGCCCGACGACTGCAGTGCTGTCGATCGCCCTGCAGCAGCAGCTGGCCAAGGCCTCATTGGCGGATGTCTTCCGCGCCGAACTGGTCGCCGCGCTTACCTGCGCCGCGCGGCCAGACCTTGCCGAAGGGATCCGCGCCCTGCTCATCGACAAAGACCGTAACCCGCGCTGGCAGCCGGCCTCGGTCGCGGCCGTCACGCCCGCGTGGATAGACGGCTTCCTCCACAGTCCGTGGTCCGCAGCAGCGCATCCTCTGGCGGATCTGGGGGCCTGAGCGCGCGTCTAATCGCAGCGGGCGCGGGCGATAAACGGCGACTACGCATAGGCGTTCCAGCAGGCGCTATAAGCCGAAGTCATCGCGCGCAATTGCTAGTCCGATGCGCTTCTGCTTCGGCCATCGCGAACAGAACAAAGGACAAACTTCCGAGAGCCGCGCGGGAGGCGCGAAGGCGCTCGCGCCTGCCGGCATTTTCTTGCTGCGTCGCGCCTCCCAGACGCGAATCGGGTTAGCAACCCGCGCTAGCCGAAGGGCGCCATCCTGTCGGACGCCGCGCGAAGACATCCGCTCGCTATCCTGACTTTGATCGGGGAATCGAACTCTGTCATGGTCACCGCCTGTTCCGGCAGCAAAGGCCGTTCATTGCGCTAGCACGCGAGCGTCAACGGAACCGCAGGCAGCCATTCCAGACGGCCCCCGCGGCAAGGCCAGACGATGCCCGAGTACAGCCGTTTACCGACCAGATTGCGGCCCGCGCCGCCCGTCCCGAGGAGACCTTTCATCCATGAGCAATTTCCTGTTTCCACGGCCTGAAGATCCGACCCCGCGGCAAGCCCGCGAGCCGGTGGAAGGCAGCTGTGCCGAATGCGGCGCCGAACACCTGATGCGCTACCCCGTGCTGTCTGAAGGCGGCTGGTACATGGTGGTCAAATGCCAGCAGTGTCTGGCCTCGCACAGCCGCGAAAAATGGACCCGGCTCGGCTTTGTCTCGCTGCTGACCGACCAGCTCGAAGACGGCGTGGAGATGCACGCATGATGGCCGTAGACGTAGGCGGCACGTTTACCGACGTGGTCGCGGTGAAGGACGGCAAGATTTTCACGGCCAAGGTCTCGACCCGCGTGGGCGAAGTGGAAAAAGGCGTGGTTGAAGGCGCGAATGAACTGGGCGTGGCCGACTGCCCGGTATTCAACCACGCGAGCACCCACGGACTGAACGCGATCATCACCCGCTCGCTGCCAAAGATTGGATTTCTCACCACCGAAGGGCATCGCGATGTGCCGGACGTGGGTCGCACCTGGCGGCCGGTCACCGCGCTGACCGACCCGAGCTGGCGCCGCACCTTCGGCGACGCCGACCGCCCGCTGGTGCCGCGGTATCTGCGCCGGGGCATCGTCGAGCGCCTGAAGGCCGACGGCAGCGTGTTCATCCCGCTGGACGAAGCGCAGGCCCGCGAAGAACTGCGCGTGCTGAAACGCTGCAACGTGGAAGGCATCGCCATCTGCCTGCTCCACGCCTATACCAATGCCGTACACGAAGCGCGTCTGCGCGAACTGGTGCGCGAAGAGCTGGGGGACATTCCCTGCTCCGTTTCCAGCGAAATCTCGCCGCTGGCCAAGGAATACGCGCGGGCCTCGACCACGCTGGTCGATGTGTTCATGAAGATCATCTACGACACCTATTCGCAGCGGCTGGACGAGGGTTTGCGCGGCTCGGGCTTTGTTGGCCAACTCAACTTTGCCGACTGCACCGCGAACCTTATTCCCGCCGCCGCCGCGATGGCCGCGCCGTTCAAGATTGTGTTCGCGGGCCCCGCCGCCGGCACGGTGGGCAGCGCGCATTTTGGCGCGGTCATCAATCAGCCCAACCTGCTGTGCGCCGACGTCGGCGGCACCTCTTGCGACATCAGCCTGGTGACCAACGGCCAGCCGTTCGTGAACACCACCTTCGAGCTGGAACACGACCTCATCGTCAACGCGCTGTCGAACGACATTTCGAGCATCGGCGCGGGCGGCGGCAGCATCGTGGCCATTTCCTCGAGCGGTGACATCAAGGTCGGTCCGGAGTCCGCCGGCGCCCTGCCCGGCCCGGCCTGCTACGGCCGGGGCGGCACCGCGCCCACCATGACCGACATCAACCTGCTGGCCGGCATCCTCGATCCGGACGGTTTTGCCGGCGGCAAGATGAAGCTCGATCTGGCGCTGTCGCGCCGCGCCTTCGAGCAACTCGACACGCCTTTGCCGTTTGATGCCCGCGTGCGCTACGCCTACGACATCGGGCTTAACAACATCGCCGAAGGCATCTTCAACATCGCGGTCAAATACGGCATCGACCCGCGCGACTACGCGCTGATGGCCTTTGGCGCGGCGGGTCCGCTGGTGCTGCCGGCGCTGGCCGATCTGGTCCACGTGAAAAGCGTGATCGTGCCGCCGCACCCGGGGTTGTTCTCGGCGCTGGGACTGTTGAGCGGCGATCAGGCCTACACGCTAAGCCGCAGCGCCTATCAGATCCTCACGCCCGACGTCGCGCCCGGCATCGACGCCATCTTCAGCGAGATGGAGGCCCAGATGCGCGCCGGTCTGGCGGCGGGTCAGGAGATTGAAACGCAGCGCTCGTTTGACGCGCAGCTCGTCGGCCAAACCTGGGAAACGCCGTTTGTGGCCGTGCCCGAAGGACGGATTGATGAAGCCGCCATCCGTCAGATGATCAAAAACTTCCACGACGCCTATGCCGCCCGCAACGGCAATCGCTTCGAGGCCATTCCGGTACAGGGCGTGACCTACCGCGTGCGCGCGGTGGTCAAGACCGCCAAGGTCAGCTATCCACCGCTTAAAACCCGCGGCAGCGAGCCCCTGAAACCGGTCGGCAGCAGCGTGCTCCGCTATGTCTCGGATCAGGAGGAAATCGCGCAGATTTATCGCCGCGAAGACCTCTGCGCCGGCGACGTGGTGATGGGCCCGGCGATCATCCGCGAGGCGCTGTCCACCACTTACATCACGCGTAACCAGCTCGGCACGGTCGGCGGTTACGGCGAAATCACGATCAACCGCAAGGCCTGAGGAGTATCCACATGAGCCTCACTATCGCTACCCCGGCTGCGGCCACCACGCAAGACGCGCCCCGTCTGCGCGATTTGACCGAAGCCCAGTTTCGCGAGATTTACGACTGCGACCGCTTCACCGCCATCGTGCTGTCGAACCGGCTGCGCTACGTCGTGCAGCACATGAGCACGGGCCTGTCCTACAGCGCCTTCTCGCCGATTATTCGCGACTGGTACGACTTCGCGATTACCGTCTCCGGCCCGCCGGACATGGACTACCCGATGCCCGCCGTGTCCTGCGCGCTGCTGGTGTTTCTGGGCACCATGGAAGACGCCGTGCGCAACACGGTCGAAGAATACGGCGTAGAAAATCTCCGCCCCGGCGACGTGCTGCTGTGTAACGACCCCTACCGCGTCGGGACTCACGTCAACGACACCTGCTTCATCCGGCCAGTGTTCTGGAACGGCAAACCCATTGCGTTCGTGAACGTGCGCGCGCACCAGCTCGACATGGGCGGCATCACCCCCGGCGGCTTCAGCGCGGTCAAGGCCAACGTCTACGAGAACGGTCTGGTGCTGGGCCCGATGCTTTTGTTCCGCGACAACAAGCCGGTGCGGTCCACGTTTAGTCTGGTGTTCGACAACACCCGCTTCGCGCAGCTTTTGCAGCCGGACTTCATGACCATGTTCGAGCAGCTGCGTCTCGGCGAGAAGCTGATCACGGAGAGCATCGAGCGCTACGGCGAAGCGGCCTTCCGCGGCACGCTGCGCTACTGCTGTGACGTGTCGGCAGAATCCATGCGCGAGGCCATCAGCCGCGTGCCGGACGGCACCTACGAAATGGAAGAGCCGCTGGACGCCGATGGCGTGGGCGACGACGAACCCATCGTCGTGCGCGCCAAAATCGAAAAGCGCGGCAGCCGGGTCGAGGTCGACCTCTCGGGCTCGTCGCGGCAGGCGCGCACCTGCATCAACGCCGGTCCGCTGGATGCCAAGACCGCCGTTGGCGCCGCCTTCAAGCTGCTGCTGGACCGCGAAACGCCGTTCAGTTCCGGCTCCTACCGCCCGATCGACATCGTGGTCCCGCCGGGCACCATCATGTCCGCACTGCCGCCGGCGGGCGCGGTGATGCTGTACTGGGAAATCTCCTCCGCGCTGCTCTCCGCCATCCTGCGCGAGCTGGGCGCGGTGATGGGCGATGTGGCCTTTGGCGGCGACTACGGCACGGTCTGCGTGCACAACTCGCACGGCGTGAACGCGAGCGGCACGCCCTGGCAGAACATCGGTAACGTCGGCGGCGAGCACGGGCCCTGGGGCGCGGACCGCAGCCACGACGGCGACTCCTACATGGTGCCCTACATGGTCAACGGGCTGGACCCGTCGACAGAAGCCATGGAGCAGGACTCGCCGGTGCTCCTGATGCGCAAGGAATACGTCACCGACACCGGCGGCGCCGGCTACAACCGCGGCGGCGCGGCGGTGCTGAAAGACGCGTTCTGGGAAACCGCTGGCGAGCACTACAGCATTCCGATCCGGCTGAAGAAAGCGACCGGCAACGGCGTGCAGGGTGGTGTCGACGGCAAGGCCGGCGCGTGCTGGTTCTTCGACCCGCAGGATCCGGTGCTGGGCACCGGCCCGCTCATCCCGACGCACGATGGCGTCTACGCCGCCACCACCCCGATCGCAGGCGTGCTGGATCCGGTGACCAAGGCACCGGACGCCAGGGGCACCTACTTCTACTTCGCCCGCGAACCCCGCTGGCGCACGCGTGCCGGGGCGCTGTCGCGTTACATCACCAACGGTGGCGGGGGCTACGGCAATGCCCGCACGCGAGAACCCGCGCGGGTGCTGTCCGACGTACGCGACGGCTATGTCAGCATCGCTGCGGCGCGCGAGGTCTATGGTGTGGTTATCGAGGGCGATCCGCGGAACGACCCGGAAGGCCTGCGGATAGATGAGGTGGCCAGCGCCGCCTTGCGCAGGGCGCCGCGCCAGAGCTAAGCGCCGGCTGCAGCCAGCCGCCGGCCCGGTTAAGCCGGGCCGGTCTCATCCAGCAACGCGGCCGCCTCCCCAGCGGCCAGCAACAGGTAGGTGAAGCTGCCTGCCGCAATAAGCCCCTGTTCGATCCCGCACATCCCCTCGTCCGGCGTGACGGCTTGCAAGCGCTGGGCAAGGGCGTAGGCAAGGTCATTTCTGCTGAAAAATAATTCGAAAATGCGCTGGTATGGCGTGCGTCCTGACGTCGCAGATGAAACGCCGCTTTATCGTGCGTTTTGTTTTTTAAAACTTCCGTTAAGGGGCTTTCTTGAAAAACCCGGGATAAATAGGGGGTTCTCTCGCCAAATTTCCCTAAATTTTTTTGCCCTAAATAAGCGCATCCAGCGCCCGATAAGAGCACATCACTCAAAGAAGAGGTGTTTATGGGATGGTTAAGTGCCATGCGGCTCGGCAACAAGCTAGGGCTGGCGTTCGGATTGATGTGCGTGCTGTTGGTCATTACGGGAGGCGCCGGCTGGTATGCCAAGGAACGCTTCTCTTCGCTGATCCACTACCTGACCGGCCCCGCCTTGACCGTCGCGGATGGCGCTATGGAAACCCAGATCAACATCGAGCGAGAGGTCATTCTGGTCCTGCAGGCTACCATTGCCGGTAAGCTTGACGACCAAATGCAGACCGCGATGACGGACGCGCGTGCAGCGTCCGTTGAAGCCATGGGCCGGGTGCTTGCGTCCGAGCTGATAGCCCCCGCAGTCCGTACCACGCTGGAGGAAGGAGCGAGCAGCCTTGAAACGAGCCGCCTCCGCCTCGTGGAGGCCGTCAAGGCTGGCAACGAGCGCGACATCAGCGCCCGGCAAGCCGACTTCAACACGGTTTTTGAACAGGTCATCGCCACCCTGACCACGGTCGAAGAACTGGGTGACTCTGCGGTGGAAGGTCAGGAGCCGATCATCGCCGCGCTGCGGACCGAGATCAGCGCGGTCGTCGCGACCTGCACGGTACTCGGCGTCCTGATCAGTCTGGTGCTCAGCGTCTCCGCGGTCCGCTTTGTCGCGCGCCCGGTGGTGGAGGTCAGCGAGTTCCTGAAGAAGTTGATGGCGGCTAACGGCAAGCTGGACGCCCGCCTGACTGTCCACACGGCCGACGAAGTGGGCCAACTGGCCACCTCGTTCAACGAATACAACGAATACGTCGGCAAGCTTCAGCGCACGCTCGACGAACAGGCTGCGCTGCGCGAAGCCTGGAATGCCGAAGTCAACGCGATGGTCAACGCCGCCGCCGACGGTGATTTCAGCAAGCGCGTGGATCTTGCGGGTAAAGAAGGCTTTTTCCTCGACCAGGGCCAAGCCCTCAACCGCCTGATGGACACCAGCGACCACGGCCTGAACGAGGTCGTCCGCGTGCTCAACGCGCTCTCCAGAGGCAATCTCACCGAGACCATCGACGGCGAGTTTGGCGGTACCTTCCTCATGCTGAAGGAAGACTCGAACGCCACCGTGGAAAATCTCAAAGGGCTGGTGGCGAATATCAAGGACTCGGCAGACGCGATCCTGCAGGCGGCGTCCGAAATCGCCCAGGGCAATCTCGACCTTTCACAGCGCTCGGAGCAGCAGGCGGCGAGTCTCGAAGAAACCGCGTCCAGCATGGAAGAACTGGCCTCGACCGTAAAACAAAACGCGGACAACGCGAAGCAAGCCAACGAAATGGCCGTCGCGGCCTCATCCGTCGCCATCAAGGGCGGCGCGCTGGTGCAAGACGTCGTATCCACGATGGACTCGATCAACGAATCCTCGCGGCGCATCGTCGACATCATCAGCGTGATTGATGGCATTGCCTTCCAGACCAATATCCTCGCGCTCAATGCCGCAGTTGAGGCCGCCCGCGCGGGCGAGCAGGGCCGCGGGTTCTCGGTGGTCGCGGCGGAAGTCCGCAATCTTGCGCAACGGTCCGCAGCTGCGGCGAAAGAAATCAAGGGACTGATTTCCGACTCCGTGCAGAAAATCGACGACGGCTCGGCGCTGGTGCGGGAAGCGGGCTCGACCATGACGCAGATTGTCAGTTCGGTCCAGCGCGTGACCGACATCATGTCCGATATCTCCAGCGCCTCGGTCGAGCAGAGCTCCGGCATCGATCAGGTCAATACCGCGGTCAGCCAGATGGAAGACGTGACCCAGCAGAACGCGGCGCGGGTCGAACAGGCGTCAGCGGCGGCGAAGTCTCTGGAAGATCAGGCGCGGCATCTGCAGGAGGCGGTGAGTGTCTTCCGCCTTACCCGCAGCAAGGCAAGCGCTGCACCGGCCAAACGGCAGGCCGCAGCGACACCCGCGGCGACCCGGGCAAGCCCGGCGCTGGCGAGCACTGCGGACGCCGTGGCGGAGGATTGGCAGGATTTCTGAGCGTAGCGGACACGCAGGTCAGGCAGACGGCGGACGACCGCCCGCTGCCTGACCTGCTCAGCGCCCGCTGTGGCGGGCGCGAAACTCGCCCGGCGTCATGCCGGTTTTGGCTTTGAAAACCCGGTTGAGATGCGCCTGGTCGGCAAAGCCACAGTCGGCCGCGACCTGCTTCGGGACGCGCGCCGGATCGGCCAGCAAACGGCGCGCCCGCAGCACGCGCTGTCCGGTCACAAAAACATGCGGCGCGCAGCCAAAGCTGCTGCGAAAACGACGCGTGAAACTGCAGACACCCAGCCCCAGCAGCGCGGCCAAGGTCGGCAGGCTGAGGGTGTCGTGCAAATGGGCGTCGATATAGTCGGTCAGACGCTGGCGCTGGCTGGGTGAAAACTGGCTGCCGTCAACGCGCTCGCGGATCGTGACCTCCGCGTAGTGTCGCAGCAGATGCAATGACAGTTGGGTCGCCACGGCTTCGACGTAAAGGTTCCCGCCCAGACCGGGCGCGCGAGCCTCGGCGGCAATGGCCGCGACCCCCGCCGTCAGCACCGGATCTTCCACATCCAGCACGTCACGCAGCCGCACCTCGGTCAAGTGCTGATCCATGGCTTCGGACGCGACCCGCAGCACCGTCGCCTCTTCCAGATACACATGATTGACGTCCACGTTCTCGCTCCAGTTCCAGTTGGAGCGCTGGGCGCGGGTCAACAATGAGATAGTGCCTGGCGCGCAACGGGCGTGCTGCCAGCGCCCATCGAAGCAGCGCTCCATGGGCGTCAGGCCGCGCTCGTAGGCCACGATCATGTAATCGCGCATGGGGGGGATGTAGACGTCCTGACCGCGATAGCGATAGCCACGCAAGGCGACGCCGCGCCAGTCGAGCGTGTCGCTGGCTGCGATGATTTGGCCGGGCACCCAGTTGGGCAATTCGGCCGGCGTGATGAGTTGGGTCATGCGCAGGGTGTCCCGGGCGCCGCCTCAGCGCGTTCAGGGCCAGCTCACGCGAAAGGCGCAGCGGGCCCGAACGGGGACGGCGAACCGGAGGGACGCTACCGACGCGCACCCCGGCCTGTCAACCAAGCCGGGGACTGGGTTGGCGGCGCCCGACCGGCGCCGCCGGCGGGCTTACTGCAGCGCGAACCCGGCGTAGCCCTGCGCGGCCACGTCTTCGCACTTCTGGCGATAGGTCCCCACGCCACCGATGTAAGACAACAGCCGACGCGGCTTGCCTTCGATGTTGGAGCCCATGTACCAGGAGTCGGTCTTGGTCACCAGCGTGGCGTTAGCCAGTTCGTCGTGGTGGCGCACCCACTCGTCTTCAAACTCGGCGGTCGATTCAATCACCGACTTGCCGTGCTGGCGCAGATAGGCGATGCACTGGCTGATCCATTCGGTCTGCTGCTGCAGGCAGGTGGTCATATTGCAGAGCGCGGCAGATGGCGCCAGCGGCGCGCCGGTGGTGAACAGGTTGGGGTAGCCGTTGACCTGCAGGCCCATGGTAGTGCGGATATCGCGGCTCCAGTCGTCTTTCAGCGAGCGCCCGCCGCGGCCACGGATGTCGATGCGGGTCAGCGCGCCGGAACCGGCGTCGAAGCCGGTGGCAAGAATCAGCACGTCGAGTTCGTAGTGCGTGCCGTCGGCCAGCGTGACGCCGGTTTCAGTCACTTCCTTGATCGCGTTGTGCTTGACGCTGACCAGCTCCACGTTGGGCTGGTGGTAGACCTCAAGATAGTTGGTTTCCAGCGGCACGCGGTGGGTGCCAAAACCGTAGTCAGTCGGGATGAGCAGATCGCACAGCCGCTGGTCTTTCAGGCGCTCACGCATTTTCTCACGCACGAATTCGGAGATTTCGGCGCTGGCGGCTTCGTCGGTGAAGAGTTCGACGCAGGTCGCGAGCCATAGCTTGAGCGAACCGTTTTTCCAGTTGGCTTCCATGATGTCGCGGCGTTGGGCGGCGTTGAGCTGGTCCCAGGGACCGTTCTCAAAGTCGTATTCGAAGCCGGAGAAGGTACGCGGCAGCAGCTGCTGCAGTTCCTCGAAGCGGGCTTTGTAGGCCTCGACTTCGGCCGGGCCGTACTGCGGGTTGTTCATCGGGGTGATGTACTGCGGGCTACGCACGAACACCTTCAACTCGCCGACCTTCGGGGCGATGGTCTGGATGACCTGGATGCCGGTGGCGCCGTTACCCACCACGCCCACGCGCTTGCCGGTGAAATCGATCGGCTCTTTCGGCCAGCGCGAGGTGTGGAAAATCCGGCCCTTGAAGCGCTCCTGCCCCTGAAAAAGGTTCGCCATCGGCGCCGACAGCATGCCGGTGCAGGAGATCAGGAACTGCACGTCGAACTGCTCGCCGGCCTCGGTCGTGACCAGCCAGCGCTTGCTGGCTTCGTTGAAGTGGGCGGATTTAACCGTGGTGCCAAACTGGATGTCTTTGCGCAGGTCGAGCTTGTCGGCCACGTAGTTCATCCAGCGCTCGATTTCGGGCTGGCCGGGGAAGCGCTCGCTCCAGCTCCAGCCCTTGTACAGTTCTTCGGAGAACAGGTACTGGTAGATGTAGCTTTCGGAGTCGAATTTCGCGCCCGGGTAGCGGTTCCAGTACCAGGTGCCACCCACGCCGGTCGCGGTGTCGACCGCCTTGACCGCCAGCCCCTGGTTGCGGAGCTGGTAGAGCTGATACAGGCCGGCAACGCCGGCGCCAATGATGAGGGCATCAAGCCGCCCGGGGGCGGATTGGGTGCTTGCTTCTGACATGACTGGAACCTCCTCGTAAACGTGTTGCAGACAGGGTGCCAGCCGAGGCTTGACCCTGCTCTGGTTCGATATTGGACTTTTTATGCGCCGCTCTCCGCGTGAGCCGCGGCCTCGACGGCCGGCCTCACAGCGCTTGAGCTCGGATGCTGCGATTTTTGCCCAGTTTGGGTCTTGAATGAAACAGGCCAGACGTTGAAGGAAACCGGCGGGGTCGGCTCTTGCGGGCCGTCCCGCCCCTGACCCGGTCCCTAAAAGCGCAAACGCAGTCCAAGCAGCGCGCTGGCGCCCGGCGCGGGCGCCAGATCCTTGATGAACGAGGGATGCCGCCGGACTTCCTCATCCAGCAGGTTGTTCCCGCGCGCAAACACCGTCAGTTCGCGGCTACCCGACACCTGCCAGTGATGCTCCAATCCAATGTCTAGCAGGGTATATCCGTCGGTCGGGGTCTCCAGCGCGGCCGTCGCGTCCTGGGACATTGCCCGCGTCAGGTCGAGATACGCGGTCCAGCGTTCCTGCTGCCAGACAAGGCCACTGCCGAAGCGCAAGGCCGGCAGGCGCGGCACGCGCTCGCCGTTGTCCAGTTCGGCTTCGACAAAGTCAGTCCACAGGCGCCAGCGCAACTGCCCGCGGGCGTCGTCGATCAGGAGCAACCCGGCCGCCATTTCAAAGCCCCAGAACCAGGCATCCTGCTGCCGTTGGCGAATCAGCAGCAGGGCGTCGGCCTCATCGACCACCAGCCCGGTGTCGCCGAAGTCGGGTTCCACCCGGTCGGCAATCCCGTCGCCATTGGTGTCCTGCTCCTCGGCAAACACAAAATCGCTGATGTCGTTGTAGAAGAAGCCGAGATCCAGCGTCAGTCGCCCGGCGGTCTTGCGCCAGAAGAGGTCGAGATTACGCGCCAGTTCAGACTCGAGTCCCGCATCACCAATCTCATAGGTGTTGGTCGCCAGATGAGGGCCGTTCGCAAAGAGTTCCTCGATCGACGGTGCGCGCCCTGCGACCGTGAACGAACTGCCGATCTCATAGCCCGGCGCGAACCCGTAGGCCACGCCGGAGGAAACCCCGTAGAGGTCAAACGTCCTGGTCTCACGCACGGCGAGCGCTTCGGCCTCGTTGTGCTCGTAGCGCAAACCGAAGTCCACCCGCAGGTCGCCGAACACCGCTTGTTCGACCATGAAGGCGGCCACCGCACGCTGCGCGGCGTCCGGCACAAAGGCTTCTTCGCCAGTGGCGGTGAAATCCCGGTCCTGCAACTGAATCCCGAACACGCCGGTCAGCGGGCCGATGGGCAGGTGCTCGGCCTCGATCCGCCCTTCCCATTCGTCATTCCCGAGTCGCGTCGCCACTTCGCCCGAGGGCTCAACTTCGGCGTGTTGATGATCGTTAACCCCCCATCGGGTGCGCACGGCAGCAATCCCGGGCAGCGGGTCGCGCAGTTCGCCCTTAACGTCAAGGCGGGTTTGCGCCTGGTCGATGGTCACGCCGCCCGCTGCCTCGGGTTCGGGGGCGCCGCCGCCCTCTTCCTCATGGTGATGATGGTGGCCCGGGATGCCGTAATTGCGCTCCATTTGCTGGACAGCAAAGCCCAGAAAGCCGCGCGCGCCGATGAAGGACAAGCCGCCCGAGAAGTTCCAGTGCTCGCCCTGACTGTTTTCCAGGGTACCGGGAGCCTCATCGGGGTCGGGCCGGGTCTCCGCGAAGCCCGGGATGCCGTAGGACTCGTTGCCCTGCGCCATGCCCTCGAGATGCAACGCAAACTGTTTGCCTAGCGCGGTGCTGAGCCCGAGGCCGCCCGTCCGTCCCTCGCTGACGGTGTCGTAGTGGCCATAGGCTTCGCCCGTCAAGGTGGTCGGTAAGCGCTCGAGAATCCGGTCGTCCACCACATTGACCAGACCGCCGATTGCGCCGCTGCCATAGCGCAGCGTGGCGGGTCCGCGCAGGATTTCGATCTGGCGCGCGAACAAGGGGTCGACGGCGACGGCGTGGTCCGGGCTGAGGCTCGAGACATCCATCGCCCCAATGCCGTCGCTCAGCACGCGCACCCTGGCGCCAGTGAGCCCCCGAATCACCGGCCGACCCACGCTGCCGCTGAAATCCGCCACATTGACCCCGGGCGTTTTTGCAACGGCCTGGCCAATGGTCTGGGTGCCCGCGCGCAGGATCTCCTCCCGCTGCAAGACCGACACGGGCCGAGACAGCCTCGATTCGCTACGGCCCAGCGGATCGGCCGTCACGATGACCTGCTGGTAGTCCGATGACCGTTTAGGTTCGGCGGCGGTGGGTTCCACAGTGGCGGCGAACACGGTTGTACCCAGCGCGCTCAACGCAAGCGCACTGCTCAAGAAATGCTTCATCTGATTGCTCCGTCGTAGGGTCGATAGAGGCGCCGGCGGGCGCCTGGACTCAGGATGTCAACGACGGAACGACGGGAGGTCCTCGGGCACGCGAAACCGGCTCGACCATGCCAAGCAGGCCGGCGCTTGGCGAAGTGGCTTGATAGGTGACGGGTGCGTCGACCAGGCTCAACGGTGGCGGGCCGCTCAGCGCTTGCGTTAGCGAGGCAAGGGCGAGGCAGACCTCACAGGAGGACGCGTCCTCTGCGGCATCTTCCTGATGCACATGGATAGCCCCCAACCACACGGTGCCGAGGAAGACGCCGATCAGCAGCCAAGCCCCCAACTTGCGTGCTGCCAAGCGCCAAGGGCACGCCGCCGCCGTGCGCGACGCGTCCGCGCGCAAACCTGGCCGCAGTAACCGGGCAAAGCGCGAAACAAACGTTGAGGGCTGGCGGCGTCTCATGTTCGTTACAATGTAACAAAACAAAATCCTGACTGCACCCGCGAGCAGACAGCCACAGGTGCACCAGTTGGCGGGCTAGACGGCGGTAAACGCGAGCGCCGGGCTGCTCTCCCGGTGCAGAATCACCAGCTGCACCGCGGCGCCAAATGCAGGCGCAGCGTCGCCCAGCCACCGCCCGAGCGCCCGCGGGCCCTCTGCCAGATCGACGGTGACGAGGGTGTAGGGGAGTTCCCCGGCAAACGCCGGGTGGTAGGCATAGTGGGCGACGGTATAGCTGTGGATCCGGCCATGCCCACTGGCCACCTGCCAGCGATGGGCGCGGCTGTAACAGTGGCTGCACAGCAGGCGGGGGTAATGGCGCAACTGGCCGCAGTCTGCGCAGGCCTGCAGCCGGAGTTCACCGGCGCTTAAGCCCTCCCAGTAGGGCGCGGACAGTGCGGAAGGGACCGGCACGGGTTTGCTGACGGATTCGTTCATCGCGCGCTACCGCCGCCGCATGATGGCCAGCGCGCCATCGCCCATGTCGCCATAGCCCGTCACCAGCCCGACGTTGGCGTCCGCCACCTGCGCGCGCCCGCCGCTGCCGCGCAGCTGGCGCACCAGTTCGCAAATGTGATTCATGCCCCAGATATGCGCCTGCGAAAGCAGCCCACCGTGGGTGTTGGTGGGCAACTTGCCGCCGAGCTTCAGGCTGCCACCCGCAACGAAGTGACCGCCCTCGCCCTTCGCGCAAAAGCCGAGGTCTTCCAGCTGACGGATGACTGCGTAGGTGAAGCAGTCGTAAATCTCGGCGACGTCGATGTCTGTCGGGGTGACGCCGGCCATTGCGAACGCGCGCGGCGCGGCTTTGCCCAAGCCGAGACTCGTCATGTCCGGCCGCTGGGTGATTGAGGCCGGAGAGTCCGGATGCCCCACCGCAACGCCTGAAATGAACACCTGCGGCTGGCGCAGATCTGCCGCGCGCTCGGTCGCACTCACAATGACCGCTGCACCGCCGTCGCTTTCCAGACTGCAGTCGAAGAGCCGGAAGGGTTCGGCGATCAGACGGGAATTGCGGTGGTCTTCCAGCGTCATCGGTTTGCTCATGATCGCGTTGTCGTTCAGCAAGGCGTGCTCGCGACAGGCGACCGCCACCTCGCCAAAATGCTCGACCGTCGTGCCGTAGCGCTGCATGTGCAGCATCGCCATCGGCGCGTAGATTTGCGCCGGCGCGATATTGCCCAGGGGATATTCGTATTCCGTGACGTAGTGAAACTGCGGCATCTGGTGAATCCGCGCACCGGCCTTGTTGGCCGCCGCGCTGACGTTGCGGCCGAAGGCAATCAGCACGTGCTGGCAGATTCCGCCGGCGACCAGCGCGGCGGCCGACTGCAGGGCCATCACCGGGCTCGCCCCCCCGTGCGGGATGACCGCTGAAAAGCGCAGATCCGTGATGCCCAGATTTTCGATGAAGTCTTCCGCGATCGCGCTGACCACGCCGATCGGAATCACGCCGTCGATCTCGTGCGGGGCGATGCCGGCATCGGCCGCCGCCAGCAGCGAGGCCTCAAGCTGCAGTTCCACCGCGCTTGAGGGCGAGCCGCGCAGGTAGCGGGTCTCGCCAATGCCGCTGACGCAGGCCCGGTCTTTAATGGTCATGGCTTATCGCTCCTGCCACTGCCGCGGTGGCGCTCACGCAAACTCGCGGCTCACCCGCGCCGCCGGGGTTTCCACATAGCGATAAAACAGATTGGCCGCCAGCAAACTGAGCGCGTAAGTGATGAGCAGGCCTGCCACATGGCCCAGGGGCGTCATCCACTCCAGCCAGGTCCAGAGGCAGAGAATCACCACCAGCAGCGGGAAATGCACCAGAAAAAGACTGTAGGACGTGCGGCCCAGATAGGCCACCGTCGCACCTTTCGGCCAGTGCACCCCAAGACCGCTGCGCGCGCCCAGATGCAGCACCACCCCGACCCCCAGCGCGACCAGCATGCGCACGGTCGGCAGCGCAAGCTGCCAGTCGTCCAGCCCGCAGCGCCACCCCAAGGCGACCGCGCTCATCAGCAGATAAGCCCAGAACGCCGCCGCCCAGCGCCGGCTGCCGAGGCCATACCAGGCCATCACGCCGGTGAAGAAATGGGCGAAGAAATACAGCGCCCACATGTCCCAGCGGTCGTCGAGGTTGAAGTAAAAGAGACAGCTGGCGGCCAGCGCCCAGCCGACCGCCATCGGCAGCCAGCGTAAGCCCGACGGCAGCGTGTCCCGGCACCACAGTCCCAGCGCGAACAACAGGCTGAGCTGAAAGTTGATACAGACAAACCACATGCCCGCAGAAAACGACTCATAGCCCATGATTTTTTGCAGGAACAACACATGGGCCAATATCTGCGTGAAGTTCGGCGTGCCGCCGGTGATGTATTCAGGTAAAACACCCCGCCCCAGCGCACAGGCCGCCATTGCAAGCCCCATCGCCACCAGATAGGGCAGCGCGAGCCGCAGGTAACGGACCAGCGCATAGCGGCGCATCACGGCGCCGTCCCACCGCCGCCGGCTCATGCCCTGCGCCATCACGAAGCCACCAATCACAAAGAACAGCTGCGTCGCCCGGCCATTTTCGCTTAACCAGCGGACCACTTCGGAAACCCACGGCACCTGCCCGCTCATCGGTGGCCAGTACAGACACAGGTGGTGCCAGGCAATGACGCTCGACGCCAGCGCGCGCATCGCTTCGATGAGCTGCATTCGCTCAGGGTTGGCGCCGCGCGCATGCGACATCAGGCTTACTTCGGCTTGCCGCCGCGCGGCGCTTTGGGCAGCAGGCTGTTGGCGATGATTTGCTTCATGACTTCGGTTGCGCCGCCGCCGATGCGCGACATGCGCGCGTCGGCAAACGCTCGCGTGATCGGGTACTCCCACATATAGCCCCAGCCGCCGAAGAGCTGCAGGCAACGATCAAGCACCTGGCATTGCAGGTTGGTGGCAACGAGCTTGGCCGCCGCGGCGTCGGTCGCGTCCAGTTCATCCCGCAGGTGTAGCTCGACGCAACGGTCAACAAACACGCGCTGGGTCAGGGTGCTGGCATGCATGTCGGCCAGTTCAAAGCGGGTGTTCTGGAAGTCAGCCAGCGTGTGGCCAAACATCTCGCGCTGGCTGACGTACTCAATAGTCCAGCGCAGCGCAGATTCGGCCGAGGACACGCCGCGAATGGCCTGGATCAAGCGCTCCTGCGCCAGCTGCGTCATCAGCATGGCAAAGCCCTCGCCTTCTCCGCCCAGACGATTGCTCACCGGCACCCGCAGGTCGTCAAAAAAGAGTTCGGCCGTGTCCTGCGCCTTGCAGCCCAGTTTTTCGAGCTTGCGACCGCGCTTGAAGCCCGGCCGGTCGGTCTCAATCAAAATCAGGCTAACGCCCTTGCCGCGCGCGGTGGGGTCGGTCTTGCAGGCAAGAATCAGCAGGTCGGCGGTGTGGCCGTTGGTGATGAACACCTTCTGCCCGTTGATGACGTACTCATCCCCCTCGCGCCGGGCGTTGGTGCGCATGGCCTGCACGTCGCTGCCGCCGGAGGGTTCGCTCATGCCCAGCGCGCCAATGACCTCGCCGCTCGCCATGCGCGGCAGCCAGTGCTGCCGCTGCGCGTCGGTGCCGAAGGCCAGCACATAGGGCGCCACAATGTCGGAATGCAAATAGAACGTCGGCCCGGTGGCGCCGGCGCCGGCGAACTCTTCGATCAACACTGCGGTGTGCAGAAAGTCGCCGCCCATGCCGCCGTATTCGGTCGGTATCGCGCAGCACAACAGGCCCGCTTCGCCGGCCTTCAGCCACAGTTCGCGCGGCGTCTGACCGGCCTTTTCCCACTCGGCGTGGTGGGGCATGACTTCGTCGGCAATAAAGCGTTTGACCGTGGCCCGGAACAGTTCGTGGTCGGCGCTGTAAACGGTGCGTGGAATCATGCAAACCTCGCGGCAATCGGTTGAGACGGGGCCATCGGCACTTTAGCGCCCGCGCCAACGCGGCGCGCGCTTTTCGGCAAACGCCGCGGCGCCTTCGCGGGCGTCCCCGGAAGCCAGCACCGGCCCGGTAATTTCCTGCTGGCGCGCAAACATCTCGGCCAGCGGCCAGTCCTGCTGCTCCCGCATCACGCGTTTGCTGGCGGCGACCGACAGCGGCGCATTCGCGATGATCCGGCGCGCCAGATCGCGCGCGCCGTCCAGCGCACCGCCAGGCTCGGTCAGGCTGTTAATGAGTCCTAGCGCGGCCGCGCGTTCGGCTGTCAGCACCTCACCGGTCAGTGCCAGTTCCAGCGCGATACGCGGCGGAATCAGCCGGGGCAGACGCAGCAGGCCGCCGCTGCCCGCGGCGAGCCCGCGCTTGACCTCCGGCAGTCCGAACTGCGCGTTGCGCGCGGCCACCGTCAGGTCGCAGGCCAGCACCGCTTCAAAGCCGCCCGCCAGCGCAGCGCCTTCCACCGCCGCGATCAGCGGCTTCTGCGGAGGACGCATCATCAGCCCCAGCGTGCCGCGCCCTTCGATGCGAATGACTTCGCCAGCCAGAAAGGCTTTCAGATCCATACCGGCACAAAAGTGGCCGCCGGCGCCGGTGAGGATGCCGACCCGCAGGTCGTCTCGCGCATCCAGCAGATCCAGCGCCGCCGCCACCGCGACCGACACCGCGCGATTGATCGCGTTGCGCGCTTCAGGGCGATTGATGGTGATGACGAGAAGGCCGTCTTCTTCGGCGACCAGCACGGCTGACATGACGCGGGGCCTCACTGCCCAAATGAACTGGAGCCGGACGTTACCACAGCCGGCGACAGAGTCCGCGCGCATCGCAGCGCAATAGTTCGCGCGCCAGCGCCGGGCTTGGGTAGACTCGGCGCAGCGGCCCGCAGACGGGCCTGCCCGCGTCTCTCATCCACAGGAAGCGACCATGGCCATCGACTTCAGCCTCAGCGCCTCACAGCGCAAATTTCAGCTTGAATGCCGCGCGTTTGCGCAGGCCGAACTTGGCGGCGTTGCGGCCGCAGTCCGTGATCTACCGACCCCCGCGGCGCGCTTTCAGGCCACTCGCCCGATGTACGAGGCGGTGGTCCGCGAGGGTTTTCTGCGGCGTCTGATTCCGCAGCCGTTTGGCGGCGAAGGGACCGGGCTTATCGACATGGCGATCCTCACCGAGGAGTTCTACGCCGTCGACGCCAACGTCTCGCTCACCCTGCTGGCCACGCTGCTTGGCTTGATGCCGGTATTTCTGGCCGGCAGCCCGGCGCAGCAGCAGGAGCTGCTTGCCCCCTTCCTCGCCACCACCGGCGCCCCGCTGGCCTCACTCGCCAATAGTGAACCCGGCGGCAGTGCCAACTACGCGGCGCCCGCGCCGGCGGTGGGCGTGCGCACCACGGCGCGACTGGACGGCGACGAATGGGTCATCAACGGCCACAAAAAATGGATGAACGGCGCGGGCTGGGACGGTCAGGGCGCAGATCTGCTGTGCGTGGTCTGTCGCAGCGATCCGACGGCACCACCGGCGCAAGCGATCTCGGTCATCGCCGTGCCCAAACCCGCGCAAGGTTTTGAACTGCAGCGCCTGATCGACACCGTTGGCAATCGTGCCCACCCGGCGCCGGAGTTCGCGCTGAATAACGTCCGCGTGCCTTACGACCATGTGCTGGGCACACCCGGGGCGGGGCGCGGGATTGTTGACGCCAGCTTCACCGGCACCGCCGCACTGGTCGGCATCATGGGCGTGGGCTTGATGCGTGCGGCCTTCGATTTTTCGCTGCAATTTGCCAAAACCGAGTGCCGCGGCGGCGCCCGGCCGATTCTCGAACATCAGGCGGTGGGCTATGCCTTGGCCGACGCAAAAACCACGCTGGAAGCGGCGCGCTATCTGGGCTGGAAAGCCTGCCACGCGATGGACGCGCAAAGTCCGGGCGCGCTGGAAGTCGCGCTGCATTCCAAGATTTTCGGCTCCGAAGCCGCGGTGCGGGTGATCACCAGCCTGATGAGCGTGGTGGGCATCGACAGCTACGACCACGAACTGCCGCTGGGCGGTCTGCTGCAGGACGCGCTGGTCCTGCCCTTGTTCGACGGCGGCAACATGGGCGTGCGGCGCCGCCAGTTGCACGAGCTGTTGATGAGCGAGGACTACCAGACGCTGGACGCTTCCGGCGCCGCCTGAACGGCGCGCTGGGCACGGCGCGGCAAGCGCCGCGTCTCGCCCAGCGCCAGCACAAAAAACTCATCCTCCCGCAGGCCCTGCTGCTGGCGCGCCGCGGCCAGCGCTTTGGGCGGCTCATCCAGCGCCTCGTCGGTCAGATTGAACGTGCCCCAGTGCACGCCCAGCGAACGCTGCGCGCCCAGATCGCGATGGATTTGCACCGACTCCGCCGGGTTCACATGCTGGTCGCGCATGAACCAGCGCGGCTCGTAGGCGCCTATCGGAATCAGCGCGAGGTCAAAACCGCCGTCCTGCTGACGGCCGGCGAAACGGCGTTTGATTTCGGCAAAGTCCGGCGAGTAGCCGGTATCGCCGGTGTAGATCAAATGGCAGTCCGGCGCGAACACGGCAAAACCGCCCCACAGGGTTTGCATGCGATCGGTCAGGGTGCGAGCCGACCAGTGCTGGGCCGGCGTGAGCACCACCTCGACCGGGCCAGTGGCGTCCGGCACCGTCAGCGTCTGCCACCAGTCGAGTTCCTCAACCCGGGTAATACCGCGCGCGGCAAACCAGGCTTTCAAGCCTAGCGGCACCACGAACAGCGGCGAGCCACCGGGCTGGGCCGCCAGCGCGTGCACGCTGGCCTCATCCAGATGGTCGTAGTGGTTGTGCGACACCAGCACCAGATCGATTTTTGGCAACTCATCCAGCCGCAGCGCGGGCGGCTGCGCCCGCTGTGGGCCAATGGTGCGCGAGGGCGAAGCGCGCTCGGAAAACACCGGGTCGGTCAGCAGATTCAGCCCGCCGACCTGCGCCAGCACGGTGGAATGCCCCAGCCAGATCACCGCCGGCTCCATGCTGCGACCGGCGCGCGCATTGCTGGCAATGAAATCTAGCGCCGGCGTGACGCGCGGCGTCGGGGTGCTGGGCGGTGGCGGCAGGCCGTTACGCACCGCGTCCCACTGCCATTCCAGGACCGTCAGCCAGCCCTTGGGCCGGAACGGCACGTGCAGATTCTGGAAGCCCTTGGCCGTGTGATGCGGGCGTTGCGGGTCCGGCTTATAGGCGACCGCTGCGGGTTTCATGCTCACGCAGGAGCCCACCAGTCCGGCCAGCGTCAGGCCCGACAGCGCGGCGAGTAAACGGGGTCGCGGCATGGCGCGCGCAGTCCGGATCGCGCCGCTGCCTTAGCGCCGCGGCGGCATAAACATCTGCGAGAAAACTTCTTTTTCCTGCGGCGTCAGGTAGCGCCCGGCGCTTTCCTTACCCGCCTGACCCGGCGCGTTCAGCATTTCGGTAGCGCGCAGGCTGTCGAGCAAATCGTTGAGCTTTTCCAGCCGATCGGCGCGGGTCAGTTGCTGGCGCTGGATGGCAGCGGTCATGGCCTTGTCTTCCTTAATCGCGTCCTCATACACCGAGGGCACGCGCGACCCCGGCACCAGCGTCTTGCGCACCACGTGGTAGGCGCAGTCGCGCCAGTCGAGCTCACCTTTGCCCAGTTCGTGCGGGCCGAGCTTCATGCCGGCTTCGGCCGAGTAGCCGTACAGGCGCGTGCACTGGGCAAGTCCGTCGTTGAAGGCCTGATACGCATCCGGCCGTGGCTCTTCGACAGCCTGAACTGCGCCGGCAAGCAGCGTGGAGAAAATCAACGGGACGAGGCGAATATTGAACATGCAATGAGCTCCTGTGGTGGCCGTGCCGGCGAGCGGCGCGGCGTGAGTGTCGCAGTGCGCACCCGGACCTGCCAAGCGCGGCCTGTCCGGACCCGCGCCGCGCGCGGCGGCGCCTTTGGCCGCAGACAGGACGGATGGCTATACTCGGGTCGCCCCTCTATCAAGGACATCATCTGATGAGCGACAGCGCCGAATACACCCCGCCCGCAGTCTGGACCTGGGATTCCGAGTCCGGTGGCACCTGGGCCAAGATCAACCGCCCCATCGCCGGCGCCACGCACGAGAAAACCCTGCCGGTCGGCAAGCATCCGATGCAGCTCTACTCGCTGGGCACGCCGAACGGCGCCAAGGTCACCATCCTGCTCGAAGAACTGCTGGCGCTTGGCCATGCGGGCGCCGAGTACGACGCCTTCCTCATCGACATCAGCGCCGGCGACCAGTTCGGCAGCGATTTTGTCGACATCAACCCGAACTCCAAGATCCCCGCCCTGCTGGATCGCAGCGTGAATCCGCCGGTGCGGGTGTTCGAGTCGGCGTCGATACTCATGTATCTGGCGGAAAAATTTGGCGCCTTCCTGCCCACGGCACCGGCGGCGCGGGCGGAATGCCTGTCGTGGCTGTTCTGGCAAATGGGCAGCGCGCCGTATCTCGGCGGCGGCTTTGGTCACTTTTATGCCTACGCGCCGATCAAAATCGAATACTGCATCAATCGCTTCACGATGGAAGTGAAGCGCCAGTTGGACGTGCTCGACCGCAATCTGGCGAGCCGGCCGTTTATCGCGGGGGACGAATACACCCTGGCCGACATCGCCATTTACCCTTGGTACGGCGTGCTCGTGACGGGCGACCTGTACAACGCGCAGACGTTTCTGGACGTGACTTCCTACCACCACGTGCTGCGCTGGGCGGAGCAAGTGGGCGCACGCCCCGCGGTAAAACGTGGCAAGCGGGTTAATAAAGTGTGGGGACCGGCCGAAGATCAGTTGGCAGAACGCCATGATGCGGGCGATTTCACCCGCGCGGCCTCATAAACGCCGGTCGCTAGCTGTGGCCAGGGTTTGCCCCTCACGCGCAGATCCTGACCCGTTGATGTCTTCCCGTCACACCGCGCCCGCGGCCTTACCGTCCTCGTAATCGGAGCAGCCGCTTAAATGACCACCCCAAGCTCAGTGACCTCTTCCGACCTGCCGGCGCATCCGCATTCGCTAGGCTGGCTGGGCACCTCGGCGCTCGCCATGGGCGGCAGCAACCAGAGCGTGTTCATTCTCGGCGCCTTGCTGATTGGTCAGGGCAGCATTACGGGACAGGGCACCGCCGCTATCCTGCTGCTGATTCTGGGCGTGGTGCTCGGTTGCATGGCGGTGCCGGGCTGGACCGAACTGCTGCTGATGTATCCGCGCCGCGTGGGCGGCATCGCCGCCACCTGTGCCGAAGCCTTCCGCCCGTATAGCCCGGTACTGGCCAATCTGGCCGGCAGTTGCTACTGGTGGGGCTGGGTGCCGACCTCAGGCCTGTGTTCCCTGCTGGCCGCCACGGCGCTGCGCGACTGGTTTCTCCCCAACCTGCCGGTCATGCCAACCGCGATGGGCATGGTGGCGGGCTTTGCCGGGCTCAACCTGCTGGGCGTGAAATGGGCGGCGCGGGTGGCGATACCGATGGCCACCGCCTCGGCGCTGCTGGCCTTCCTGTCGGGGCTTGGGCCGGTGGTGGACGGCAGCGTGGACTGGCAGCAGGCGACCAACCTCCACCTGACCACCCCCTTCGAGGGCTGGTTTGGCGAACTGACCAGCGTGATGGCCGGGCTGTTCTTGATTGGTTTCGTCGCGCCAGCCTTCGAAACCGCCGCCTGCCACGTCGGCGAAATGAAAGACCCGGTCAAGAACCTGCCGAAGACCATGTTCGCCAGCGCTGGCATGGCCTGCCTGTTTTTCATTCCGCTGCCGCTGGTGTGGCTGGGCGTGCTGGGGCCAGAAAATCTCTCGAAAGATCTGGCCACGGTGCTGGGCCCGACCTTTGCCCCGCTGTTTGGCAACGCCGCGAAAAGCATCGCCGTGTGGTTCATGCTGCTGAATCTCTTCCTCTGCAGCCTGCAACCGCTGTGCGGCGCGCCCCGCACGCTCTCGCAACTGGGGGAAGACGGACTCATTCCCCGGGTGTTTGCCCTGCGTTCCGCGCGCACCGACGTACCCTGGTTCGCCACCCTCTTTACGGCGGCTTTTGCGCTGTTTTTCCTCTATCTCGGCGACCCGCTGTGGCTGGTGGCGGCGACCAACTTCACCTACGTGTTCGGGGGCTTGGTGATGCCCTCGATCGCGGTGTGGCTGCTGCGCCGGGATGCGCCGGATGCGCCGCGCCCCTGGCGCGCGCCGCGCGGCACGGTGGGATTAGGCGTGGTGGCCGCCGCGGTATGGGCCACCACCGCGCTGCTCGGCTTTCAGCAGTTTGGGCTGAGCACGGTGATCGTCGGTCTGGTGTTCGCCTATTCCGGTTCGGTGCTCTATCTGTGGCGACAGATTGAGGACAAATGGCGTGCGGGGCAGCCGCTGAGCTTTCGCACGCTGCACGTCAAACTGACCGGCGCCATGCTGCTGGTGCTGCTGCTTGACGGCTCGGGCTACTACCTTGCCGTCAGCAATCTGCCGCAAACCCCGGGCCCGCTGCTGACCGCGCTGGAAGATATTTTTGTCGCCGTGGCGATTCTCACCGTGTTGGTCGGGCTGGTGCTGCCGGGCATGATTGCCTTCTCCGCGCAGGAAGTGTCCGCCGCCGCCAAGCGGCTTGCCGACGGCACGCTGCGCGACTTCTCTAACGCCATGCGCGCGCTGGGTCAGGGCAATCTGGAGGGCGCGCGGGCGACGGTCGCCATCACCCCGGTGCGGGCCAACTCCAGAGACGAACTGGGCGAAATGGCGGAGAGCTTCAACCGCCTGCAAGCCGAGGTCGCGACTGCCGCGCGTGGCCTTGCCGGCGCCCGCGAAGGCTTGAGCGCCGCGCGCGACTCGCTGGTGCAGGCGAAAGAGTTTGCCGAAGCCGCCAACGCCGCCAAGTCGATGTTTCTCGCCAACATGAGCCACGAACTGCGCACACCCATGAACGGCATTCTGGGCTCAACCGAACTGCTGCTGGGCTCGACGCTGGACGACGAGCAGCGCGAGTTCGCCCGCATCAGCCAAAGTTCGGCCACCGCGCTGCTGGCCTTGATTGACGACATTCTGGATCTGTCGAAAGTCGAAGCCGGAAAAATGCTCATCGACCAGCTGGACTTCGATCTGGCGGCCCTGCTGGACGACGTACAGGGCGTGCTCCGCGCCCAGGCCGGCGCCGACGAGCTGGCCATCAACGTGCTGACCAACGCCGAAGTGCCGCTGCGCTTGCGCGGCGACCCCGGCAAGCTGCGGCAGCTGCTGCTTAATCTGGGCGGCAATGCGATCAAGTTCACGCCGCAGGGCACCGTCAGTGTGCACACCGAGCTGCTGGGTCGCGAAGGAGACATGGGTCTGCTGCGCTTTACCGCGACCGATACCGGCATCGGGATCGAGGCTCAGGATCTGCCGAAGCTGTTTCAACCCTTCTCGCAAATCGACAGTTCGCTCTCGAAAAAATACAGCGGGACCGGGCTGGGGCTCGCCATCTGCAAGCGTCTGGTGGAACTGCTGGGCGGCGAAATCGGCGTGCGGAGCAGTCCGCAGGGTGGCTCCAGCTTCTGGTTCAGCCTGCCGCTCGAAATACGCCCCGATGCGTCGCAGGCCGCACTGCCCGAGCAGCCGACGGATACACTCAGCGAGCGCCTGATGCGCCTGCAGGGCAAGCTGCTGCTGGTCGAAGACAAACCCGACAACCGAATCATCATCGTCGCGATGCTGCGTAAATTGGATTTGCAGGCCGACATCGCCGAGGACGGCCAGCAGGCGATCGATGCCACCGCCGCCAAAGCCTACGAGGTGGTCCTGATGGACTGCCAGATGCCGGGCGTCGACGGCTATGCCGCGACCCGCGCAATTCGCGCCCGGGAAGCAGAAGGCCAACACACCCACATCATCGCGCTGACCGCCAATGCGCTGAAAGGCGATCGCGAGAAATGCCTTGCGGCAGGCATGGACGACTACATTGCGAAGCCCGCCACCGTGCGCCAGCTGCAGGAAGCCTTTGAGCGCTGGATGACGACCCAGCGCGCGCGACCCGCCTAGCGCGGCACCGCCGGCAGCAGCTCGAACTTGCGAGTGAGCTGCAGCCGCAGCGCACAGGCGACCGGCGCTGCACCAGACGGCGTGATGCGCAGCGTGAGCGCCGTGCGATACGGCACGTCGCCGGGCGCGTTGAGCCAGAACAGCGTCTGGTGCGGGGATTCAGGCCCAAGTTTCAGCGTCACCGCCCGCGCCCATTGCGGCTTCTCGCCCCGCGTCAGGCTGAAGGCCAAGGTCGGTCCGCTGACCGCGCAGGGCGCCGCGTCGAACATCGCCTCGGCGTAGAGACGTCCGGGCTTATCCAGATAAAGCGTGAACTCGAGCGGGCGATCCGTCAGCAGCGGCGTGTTCAGCATCAGCCGGCCGGGCGTTGGCGGGGCGTAGCGCAGGTCGGCCTGCGCGTCCGGTCGCACGGCAAGCAAGCCGAGCAGTAACAGGGGCCAAGGGCATCTGATGCGAACCATGGGCATCTCCAGCGCGAGCGTTAGCGGGTAAGTCCCGCTGCGCACCGTAGGCGGTTCATGCCGGTCGCCGACCACGCGGTGGCGCCTTGGGCGCTCGCGCCGACGCCGCCGCATTCGCCCGCGGATGCGCCTCGTCCAAGGCACGGACCCGGAAGTTCCTGCCCTTGATTTTGCCGGCGCGCAGGCGCGTCAGCGCATCCGCCTGCCAGTCGCGCGCAACGGCCACATAGCTGCGGGTGGGATAGAGATCGATTTTTCCCACGGCGCTCGCCGGGATGCCGGCCTCGCCGGTCAGGGCGCCCAGCAAGTCGCCGGGGCGGAGTTTGTCCTGACGTCCTGCGTCGACCACCAGCGTGCGAAACGCCGGTGGCACGGGCCGCGCGCCGCGCGCTGCGGCAGGAAGCCGCAGCCAGTGCAGCCGCTCGCCGGATTGCTGTTCAATCTGCTTGGCGCGGGGCATTTCTGCCGCCGCGCAAAAGCTGACAGCGCGCCCGGATTCGCCGGCGCGCCCGGTGCGGCCAATTCGATGCAGATGGGTATCTGCATCGTTGGCCAGATCGTAGTTGACCACCAGCGGCAGCGCCGCGATGTCGATCCCGCGCGCGGCAACGTCTGAAGCCACCAGCACGCTAGCGCTCTGATTGGCAAACGAGACCAGCAGTTCTTCGCGCTCGCGCTGCTCAAGTTCGCCGTGCAGGGCGAGGGCCGCGAAACCGCGTGCAACCAGATCCGCCGCGACTGCGCGCACCGCCTGTCGCGTATTGCAGAACACCAGCGCCGAGGCGGGCGCCTCATCCAGCAGCAGCGCGGCCAGCGCGGCAGCTTTGGCGCTCGGCTCGACCGCGACAAAGGACTGCGCGATGCGTGGCCCCTCGCTCGCGTCCGCGACGCTGATTGCCAGCGCGTTACGCTGAAGTCGCCGCGCGACCTGTCGTACCGGCGCCGGCAGCGTGGCCGAGAACAGCAGGGTCTGCCGCTGGTCTGGCAACAAATCAAGGATGGCGGTGATGGATTCGCTAAAGCCCATATCGAGCATTCGATCCGCTTCGTCCAGCACCAGCGTGCTGACCGCCGCCAGCGGCAGCGCCGCCTGTTCCGCCAGTTCCAGTACCCGGCCTGGCGTGCCCACCACCAGATGCGGCTCATGCGCCAGCGAGGCCAGCTGCGGCCGCAGCGGCACCCCGCCGCACAGGGTCAGGACTTTGACGTTTGGCAGCCAGCGCGCGAGGCGACGAATTTCGCGGCTCACCTGATCGGCCAGTTCGCGGGTGGGACACAGCACCAGTCCCTGCAGCTGCTGACGTTGCGGGTCAAGCGCGGTAAGCAGGCCCAGCGCAAACGCCAGCGTCTTGCCGCTGCCCGTCTGGGCCTCTGCCAGCACGTCGCGGCCGGCCAGCACGGCGGGCAGGCTGGCCGCCTGCACCGGCGTCATCTCGTGAAAATCGATTTCGTGCAGCGCCTGCGCGAGCGGTGGCAAAAGGTCCAGATCGGTAAAGTGTTTCATCACCGCATGATCGCACTAATTGGTCAGAAGCGAACGCACGGCGAATCTCCTTGATGGATTTATCATTGCCGGCAATTCACCCGCAGGACGCGCCCACCATGACCGATGACCCGTTCAAGCTGCAGCGCTTTGTGGACGCTCAGGAGACGCACTACGCACTGGCCCTGCGCGAGCTTGGGCTATAGGGCAAAAAGCATCGCACTGGATGTGGTTCATTTTCCCGCAGCTCTCCGCGCTGGGCCGCAGTCATCGAGCCTGGTTTTACGGCCTCAGCGGGCTGGCCGAGGCCAAGGCCTATCTGGCGCATCCGCTGCTGGGCCCACGCCTTATGGCCTGTGTGCGCGAGCTGTTGCGCCATGCCCCGACCTCGCCCCGCGTGCTGCTGGTCGAAGTGGACGCGCTGAAGCTACGTTCCTGCCTGACGCTTTTTCAGGCGGCCAATCCTGCCGAGCCGCTGTGGGGAGAGGCCCTGCAGGCGTTCTATGCAGGGCAGGCGGACGCCTTGACCCTCAACCTGCTGACGCCCTCGCCCGCTTGAGCGCGAGCGCTCAGCCGTCCTTCAGCTTTTTAAGATAGGCGAGCAAACCCTGCCCGCGCGGCGTGCCAAACCCCGTGCAGGGGTTCCAGCCCGGGCCGGCCTCGAAGCCCTCGGCCGTGTCGCTCATCTTGTTATCGCCTTCGGTGATGGCGGTGAACATCGCCGCGCGCTCGTCCTCGCTGGCGGCGTGCAGCAGCGGGTTGAGGCAGCCGACGTTCACCCCCAGCTCCGCGTTCAGCACCGCAATCAGGCCCGCCCAAATGGGCGCACTGGCGCTGGTGCCGAAGGAGGGAAAGGTATTGCCGAGGATCTGGCAGTCGACGCCGCAGCGTGGATCGGCCACGGCGGCGACGTCGGGCAGGCCGCGGCCGGCGGGTGCGCCGGGTTCAGGCGTCTGCCAAGGCGGTGCCGCGAACAGCTTGCTGTAGCCGCCGCCGGTCGCGCCGTGGACGTGCGCGTTGGCGGTCAAGGCGGCGGTGGTTTCCGGGAAATCGTGATTCCAGACAACTTCCCGCCGCTTGCCGCCGGCCGCGTCAAGCAGCGTGGTGCCCCCGCATGCAAGAGCCCAGGGACTGCTCGCGGGAAACGCCACGTCAAGCCCCGGCCCGGAGAAACTGTCGTCCACATTGGTTGCGCCCCAATCGCCGCTGGAACAGCAGACCGTCACGCCCATCATGGCCGCAGCTTTTAGCAGTTCATTGATCTGGTGAGCGGATGCGATGTCAGACGCATCATTCAGCAAATGACGCTCCTGAAAACTCCAACTGATCGATAACACCGTGGGGCGCGGCTCGGCCACCAGTAGCGCGTGCTGCAGCATGTAGAGAAAGCCTTCAGCGGTGCCGTCGCCGAAGAACACCTGCACCTCAGCCTCCGGCGCAAGCGCTGCCACCAGCGTAATGTCCATGGTCACTTCAAAGTACTTCTTCCACGCCCGCGGCCAATAACCTGTGCCGCGCATCCAGTCGGCAAACTGCTTGATATAGGGCTGCTGCGGCAATGGGTCATCGTTGTTGCCGTCAGCGTAGGGATTGTGGAGATCGGGCGGTAGCGGCGGCAGTTCGGGCTTGATAATGACGTCGGTTATGCGCGGCCGCTGCGTGACGCCCAGCGCCTGCAAGGCGGCATAGACATCCGCTCTCACGTAACCTCCATCCGGTTCAATGACGCCGATGCACTGTCCTTTGCCGGCGGATGCCGGGAAGTCGTAGCACTTACGCAGTGCGTCGATCGTGCGTAAGGCGATGGCCTTGCCCGGCACGCCGTGACCGTTGGCCGCCTCCCCCGGTCCAGCATCCGGGTCAGTATCCTCGAGCGTGGTATGCATGCCGAGCACTGCCACCACGGCCCCTTCAAGTTCAGCCGGTAATCGCTTTACACCAAGGGTGCAGTCGGGCCCCTGCGCCTCCTCGTCGACAATGCCAAACGCCCGTCGCAAGAGCACCTCGCTCCCCAGCACGAACACCATGCGGCGACGCGAATCGACGCGAAAACTGAGCTTTTTTTCCTGCAACCACGAAACCACGTGCGCCTCGGCAGTAGGGTCAACCCCGTGCTTCGCCAGAAAATCCTCACGCGACAAGGCTTGCAGCGAGGCTGGGCTAGCCGGCAGTTCGAAAAGCGGTTTCACAACAAGCGCCAGCAGGCGCGGCGGTGGCTCGAAATGTCGCGCACGAGCGCCGTGGTTACTCACTTGCACAAGCGATCTCCTCTCGCTACTGTCTGAACGCGAGCATAAACCAAGGAGGATCCGCCATGGCCACGATCAGCAAACACGCGAATGATGACGTCATCATCGCCAGCCCCGAAGGCAAGATTTACAAGATCTCCCAAAGCCAACTCGAACAGTTCCCGATGCTTGTCGACAAGACAGATCCGGAATGCAAACACATCCTCGACCTGCTTGACGCCGGCGTGACCGCCGCCTACATGCCGCCCCCTCCGGGTGCGAACGCGACCGGCAACGCGATGTGCTACCTCATCAATCTCGCCGGGCTAAACACCAAAAAAACGCCGTTTCAAGATTAGCGTTCACCGCTTTACACCCGACGCTGGCCACGGACTTGCCAGCGTCGCCCAAGCAGGAACCCGTCCGCCGCCGCGATGCCCCGCCGCCCCGCCCTCAGTTCCACCGCCCGCAAGCGCTACACGGAGGGCACGCATCGCACGCTTGCCCCGCAACTCACGCTCAAACGCGTAATGCCGCTGCTGCCGGCCCTCGGCATCACCCGCATCGCCAACGTCACCGGTCTCGACACCATCGGCATTCCGGTGGTGGTCGTCGCCCGCCCCAACGCCCGCTCGCTGTCGGTGGCGCAGGGCAAGGGCAGCACGCTGGCCGCCGCGCAGGCCTCGGGCGTGATGGAGTCGATCGAGTTCTGGCACGCCGAACGGATCGACCGGCCGCTGCGCTTGGCCAGTGCGCGCGATCTGGCACTCAACCGCGCCATTTCGAATCTCGACCGCCTGCCGCGACTGTCCGTCAGCAATTTTTCCCCACGCCTCCCCATCCTGTGGATTGAAGGGCGCCAGCTGCACGACGACAGCCCGCGCTGGGTGCCGTTTGAACTGGTCCACACGGACTACCGCCTGCCGCTGCCGGCCGGCTCGGGCTGTTTCGGCATGACCTCCAACGGTCTTGCCTCCGGCAACCACTGGCTGGAAGCGGTGATTCACGGCCTGTGCGAAGTTATCGAACGCGACGCCACCGCGCTGTGGGCAGCCGGCGGCGAGCGGGCGCGCCGCGCCACCCGCGTTGACCCGGTCACGGTGACCGACGTGGGCTGTCGGGCCCTGCTCGAGCGCTTCGCCGCCGCCGGCGTGCTGGTCGCGATCTGGCACACCACCACCGACATCGGCGTGCCCGCATTTGTCTGCGAAATCGTGGAAGACGACGCGCACGCGCTGCGCGGGCTTGGCCCCAGCGCCGGCATGGGCTGCCATCTGACACCCGGCATTGCGCTGTCGCGGGCGCTGACCGAAGCCGCGCAGGGCCGGCTGACGCGCATCGCGAGTTCGCGCGACGATCTCTCGCGAGACGATTACCCGGTGCTCGCCAATCCCGACCTCCTGCAGCAGTACCGCGCAGAATTTGGCCGCGCGCCCACGCCGGTCGATTTCCGCAGCGTGCGCGGCTTTGAGGCCACGGATTGCGACGCCGATCTCGCCTTCCTGCTGCACGCGCTGGCGCAGGCCGGACTGGACGAGGCGATTGCTGTCGACCTCACTCACCCGGCGCTGGGCATCCCGGTAGCACGCGTGATCGTGCCGGGCCTTGAAGCGGCGCACGAAGCGCCGGGCTATGTGCCGGGGCCACGCGCGCAGGCCGCGCATCAGGCCTGGCAAGCGGCGGCACAACCCGCATGAACGCGCAGGACGTGGTGGTCTTCCTTGGCCCAACGCTGTCGCGCAACGAGGCCCGCACGGTGCTCGATGCGCGCTATCTGCCGCCCGCCAGCCAGGGCGATGTGTACCGCGCGGCGCGCGGCGGTGCCCGCGCGATCGGCCTCGTCGACGGTTACTTCCAGCAGGTGCCCGCGGTCTGGCACAAGGAAATCCTGTGGGCCCTCACGCAGGGCGTGCATGTCTTTGGCGCCGCCAGCATGGGCGCGCTGCGGGCGGCCGAGCTCGCGGCCTTTGGCATGCGCGGCGTGGGGCAGATTTTCGAGGACTACGTGGCCGGTCGTTTGAGCGACGACGACGAAGTCGCCCTCGTCCACAGCGATGCCGAGAGCGGCTATCAGCCGCTCTGCGAGGCTATGGTCGACATGCGCGCCACGCTGGCTGCCGCGCGAGCGGCCGGCGTGATTGGCGCGGGCCTGCAGCGGCGACTGCTCGACGCGGCCAAAGCCCTGTTCTATCCGGAGCGGCGCTGGGAAACCGTGCTGCAGGCCATGCCGACCACCGCGCGCAATCGGGCGCAAGTGAACGCTTTCACCCGCTGGCTGCAGACCGGCCGCGTGGCCCAAAAACGCGCCGATGCCCTCGCTCTGCTTCACACGCTGGCCGCTTTCGGCAGCAGCCAGCCTGCGCCGTTCAAGCCGCGTTTCGAGTTTGAACACACCGATGCTTGGGAACAGGTGCGCCGCCGGATCACCACCCTGCCGAGCGCTGCCGCCGACGCCCCGCCCGACACCCCCGATGCCGTCGCCGTATTGGCCGAACTGCGCCTCGACGGCACGGAATGGCAGGCCGCGCAGGCCCAGGCCCGGCGGCGCGCGCTGGCCGAAGCGCTGGCAGATGCGCGCGGCGAACAGGTCGACGATGCGCTATTGCCCAACGCGCTCGCGACGTTTCGGCTGCGTCACGGGCTGGGCGCACCCGGCAGCGTTGCGCCCTGGCTTGCACGGCAGGGGCTGTCGCCGCAGGCCCTGATCGACGCGGTGCGCGGCGAGCTCGCGGCCACGCGGCAAGAGGCGCTGCTCGACGCCCACATCGAGCGCGCGTTGCTGCTGCAACTGCAGCTGGATGGCCGCTTTCATGCGCTGGCCGAACGCGCGCGCCATAAGGCCGCCGTGCTGCAGGCGGTCGGGGCGGAGAACCCTGCGCTGGCCCAGCAGGGCCTTGAAGAAGCGGCGCTGTGGGATTGGTATTTCGGCCTGCGACTTCGGCTGGCCGCCCGCCCTACGCCGGAGGCCTTCGCGCAGGATCTGGGGGTGCCGCTGGCCGCGCTGCGCCGCGAAGTCCTGCGCGACTGGGTTTACCACGAGCAACTGGCAAAGGGCGCCTGAGCATGCAGTGCCCCGCCTGTCACAGCGAAAGCCCGGATAACTTCCGTTTTTGCGGCCACTGCGGCGCGGCCCTGGGGGCACAGCCGGCGCCGGCGCCGGTGGCCGTCGACCCGCACGAAGACGACCTGACCGAACGCCGTCGCCTGACGGTGGTGTTCTGCGATCTGGTGGGCTCGACCCAGCTGTCCACCCTGCTCGATCCGGAAGACATGCAGGTCGTGTTGCAGCAGTACCACGCGCTGGCGGGCGACGTGATCGGGGCGCGCGGCGGCTACGTCGCGCAGCACCTGGGCGACGGCCTGCTCGCCTATTTTGGCTTCCCCGAAGCGCGCGAAGACGACGCGGTGCGGGCCATTCAAACGGCCCTGCAAATCAGCGACGAACTGACGCGCAGCACGCCGGCCGTGGCCTTGCCTGCGGCCTTCGAACTCCGGGTACGCGTGGGCATACACACCGGCGAGGTGGTGACCGCGCTGGTTGGCCGTGGCGCGCAGAGCGAACGTCTGGCGCTGGGCGAAGTGCCCAACATCGCGGCGCGCCTGCAAAGTCTGGCGACACCCGGTGAAGTGGTGGTCAGCGAAAACACCGAACGGCTGGCCCGCACTTACTTCGACTTCACCCCGCTGGGCCCCCAAACGCTGCGGGGCGCGGCCCGTCCGCTGGCCTGCTTTCGCGCCCGCCGACGGCGGTTGAAAGACACCGCAGGATTCGAGGCCGGCGAGGTGCTGATTGGGCGTCGTGTCGAACTTGCCGCCCTGCACGCGGCCTTCGCCGCCGCGCGCGACGAGGGCCTGCGCCTGCTCAAACTGGTGGGGGAACCGGGCATGGGCAAAACGCGGCTGTGTGCCGCGCTCCGCGAATCGCTGGCGGTCGATGCGGTGCGCTGGTTTACCGCCCGTTGCGCGGCCGACGGCAGCGGCTCGTTTTTGTTTCCGCTGGCCGGCCTGCTGCGCGACTGGGCCGAGTTGGACGAGGTCCACGAGCCGCTGGCCCAGTCCCTCGTGCTGAAGGCGCGCCTTGACGCCTTGCCCGGCGCCGAGCGCGAAACCACCTGGCGCGCGCTGTGCCAGCTGCTGCAAATTGCCCCGCCGCCGGGTGAAGTCTGGCTGGACGAGCGGCCCGAACAGCAGAAAGGACTTATCTTCGAGGCGCTGCTGGACTGGCTCAGCGCCCAGAACGCCTACGGCCCGCTGGTGTTGCAGATCGAAGACATGCACTGGGCCGACCCCTCGACGCTGGAATGGCTGGGCGCGCTGCCCGATACGCTGCGGGTACTGGTGATGCTGACCACGCGCCCGCCGGCCACTAGCGGCGATCCGCTGGCTGCGCTGCCCGGCGCAAGCCTGAGCCTTTTGCCGATGACACAGGACGACGCCGCGGCACTGGTCCACCAGTGCGGCGGCGCGATCGCCGAACCGCTCTTGAAGCGCATTGTGGCGCGCGCCGCCGGTGTGCCCCTGTTTGTGCAGGAGCTGGCCCGGCTCGTCAGCGAAACCGGCGAGGGCGCCAGCACCGAAGCGGCTTTGCCCGACCGCCTGCGCGATCTCTTCACCATCCGCCTCGACCGGCTCGGGCCGGCCAAGCGCATTGCCTCGCTGGCGGCGGTGGTAGGTCCGGAATTCACCGCGCCCTTGCTGGGCAAGGTGGTCGATCTGCCGCCCGCCGAACTCGCCGCCCAGCTGGCAGTGCTCGTGGAGGCGGGCGTGATCACCCCGCTGGACGACGATGACACTTTCGGCTTCAAGCACGCGCTGATCCGCGATTCGGCGCTGGCCAATATGCTTCGCCGCTCGCTGCGGAGCAGCCATCGGCGCGTGGCAGAAGTGCTGGAAGCCGCGTTTCCGGACGAATGCAGCGCACGCCCGGAGCGGCTGGCGCGGCACTGGGGCGAGGCGCAGGACGTGGCGCGCGCGCTGGAATACTTCGCGGTCGCCTGCGAACGCGCCCGCGGCGTGTACGCAAACGCCGAAGCGATCACGCTCTATCGGGAAGCGCTGGCGCTGGCCGCGCAGCCGGGCGAAACGCCGACGGCCTTGCTCGCGGATACGCTGCTTGATTTACAGGAAGGTCTGGGCGAAGTGCTGACCATGATGCGCGAGCACGGCGAGGCGGTCGCCACGCTCCGCGCGGTGTTAAGCCAGCTCGCGCCAACCGACCCGCTGCGCCGCGCGCGGCTGTTGCGCAAGATCGGACTGGCCAGTCGCGACGACCACGACAAGGGCATTCCGCTGTTGGAAAGCGCGCTGGCCGCGCTGGGCGCACACCCCACCGACGGGCAGGGGCGCTGGTGGCGTGAATGGCTGCAGATCAAGTTTGAACTGGCAAAAACCTACTACCAGCTGGTGCGGGTGACGGAAATGAAAGCCGTCGCACAAGAAATCGAACCGCTGCTGGCGGACTACGGCACCCCCCAGCAGGCGGCAGAACTGGCCAACCAGCTGATGCTGATCGAACTGCGCGAAAGCCGCTTTGGCCCGAGCGAAACGGCGCTCACCCACGCGCGCCATTTTCTGCAGGCCGCGCTGGCGGCCGACGACCTGCCGCTGGCCGCGTCGGCCAGCGCCGCGCTGGGCATGATCCTGACCAGCCATGATGTGCTGGAAGAAGCCGCCGACGCTTTTATGGCCGCGCTCGATTTATGCGTGCGCGCCGGTCATCGCGCGGCCGAGATTCGGGCGCTGGTCTACTTCGCCGTGGTCCGGCGACGGCAGGATGACGTGGCGGCAACCGAAGCCCTGAGCCAGCAGGCGCGCGCGCTGGCCGAAGCCGGCGGGATGGGCGTGTACGTCAGCACCGCCGAGGCCAATCTGGCCTGGGTGGCGTGGAAGCGCGGCGATGTCAGCGCGGCCCGCACGCTGGCCGCGCAGGCGCTCACCGGCCTGCGCGCCGCCAGCGCACGCTCGCCCTATTTCTGGACGGCGCTGCTGCCGCTGGCCGCGATGGCCTTTGCCGACGACCAGCTTGACCTGTGCGCGGAATATCTCGAGGCGATGACCGCGCGCGACCAGCAACTGCTGCGCCCGGCCATGATGGCGAGCTTGGCGGCGCTCGGTTCAGCGACTGGACCAAAGCGCGCTGCTGCCTGCGCCGAGGCCCTGCGCGAAGCGGCGGCTGGACGTTATCTCTAAACCCGCGGCGACCACCGACCCCGATTAACGCGCTTGCCTGCGTGCGAGGGCTCGCGCCTAATGCGGCCGGTCTCTTCCACGCCAGATCCCAGGAGCAAGCAGTCCCCATGACCGTCTCCAGCAGTCCTGTTCACGTGATTGAAATGACAGCCGCCGAGCAAGCACGCGCCTTCGCGATTTGCCGGGAATTGGCGGATGAATTTAGCGCTGCCGGCCCCCAGCACGATGCCGACAACAGCTTTCCCTACGCGCTGGCTGAACGCTTTCGCGCCTTGGGCCTGCCCGGTCTCAATATCCCCAAACGCTTTGGCGGCTGGGGCGCCGACATCGATACCACCGCGCGTTGCGTGCAAATTCTGGCGCAGGGCGACCCGGCCATTACGCTGGGCTTCAACATGCACTTTGGCGTGATTGGTTTTTTCCGCGGCATGTGGCGCGAGGCCGATCAGGCGCGCTTTTTTCCGGGCGTTGCCCGCGACGGACATCTCTTCGACGGCGCCTACAGCGAAACCCGCGCCGGCGTGATGGGCCTTGCCGACACGCTGGCCGTGCCGGTTGAGGGCGGCTACCGCGTCTCCGGACGCAAGACCTGGGGCACGCTGTCGCTGGTCGCCAATTTTCACACCTTCAACGCGACGATTACCGGGGCCGATGGGCAGTTGCCCACGGCGCACGAAGACCGTCTGGCCAGGGAAGTAATGTTCGTCTGTCCCGCCGCCGCGCAAGGGGTGCGCATCGAGCAGACCTGGGACGCGCTAGGCATGCGCGCATCGGGCACCGAGACGGTCGTGTTTGACAATCTTTTTGTGCCGGCGGGGGATCTGGTTTCGACCGCGTTTCGTCCCGCGCTGTTTGCCAATCTGGAATGGCAGACGCTCAGTTTTGCCTCGGTGTATCTGGGGCTGGCGCGGCGCGCCTTTGAAGAAACCGTCGCCATCCTCCGCCGCAAACGCCTTGGGGCCGTCGCCGAAGCGGCGGACGTCAAGCTGAGCGATCAGCAGTTGGTGCAGGTGGGTGTGGGCGAAATGCGCGTCCTGATCGAAGCCGCTGCCAACACCATTGAAGTGGCGGCCGCGCGATTGCTGGAAGGCCGCGACCTGCCCAGCGACCCGATGCTGCGCCTGTCGCTGCTCGAAGTGCCCAAAGTGGTCGCCACCGAAAACGCCATCAAGGTGGTCGACATCGGGATGCGCCTGGTCGGCGGCGGCGCGTTCCGGCGCGGTCATCCGCTAGAAAAACTGTATCGCGACGCGCGCAGCGGCCCGTTTCATCCGCTGACCACCGACCAGCTGCTACAAGTACTGGGCCGGGCCGAGTTGGGGTAATCCGCCAATACGGGTGTGCGGATCCCCAATCTGTAGGAGCGGCGTGCACGCCGCGATTCGGCTTGGCGATTGCGCCAAGGGGCTGATCGGAGCGCGCGCCGCGCCGTCAGGCGAGGTGAACCTCGCGCCAGCGGCGCAATACGCCGCTGGTGTCACCCAAGCCTCGACTTTCCCCTCAGTCGCCGACCACCCCTGACCACGCGCCGCTCGCAATCGCCGCCGCGCGATCGCCCGGCCGTTCAAACTGCGGGCTTTCGTCGCGCGGCTGACGGGTGTCTTCGCCTTTCGTAGCGCCGGCCTGCAGGCGCCAGTCGTCGCTGCCCCAGTCGGCCGGCAGTTGCAGGATTTCGCCGGGCCCTTGCAGACGCTCAAAGCCCTGCACGGCAGCGCGGACGATCCGCAACTGGTCGGCCGCATCAAAAGGCTTGCCGCTGCTATGCCCCAGCGGATAGTCCACAAAGAGCCCGCGCGGCGGCCGCCCTGCGGCGAAAATATCGAGCGCGCTGCCCAGCACCAAGGTAGGGATGCCGTGGGCTTCGAGGTGACGTGCGACCAGACACACGGTCTGATGACACACCGGTCACATCGCAACCAGCAGCGCGCAATCGACGCCTTCAGCACGAAAAGCGTCCAATAGCGCGGGCGCGGTTTCTTCGCGCACCCGCCGCTGCGAATACACCCCGCCCATACAGGAAAACACCTGCGGCACGAGTTCGCCGACCACGCCTTCCGCGCACAGCGCTCGCAGGGACGCGAGCGGCATGATGCAGCCCGGATCGCGCTTGGCGTCGACCAGATAGTTTTCGGTGATGTGCGAGAAGCGGAGATCTTCAAGGTCCATCGCGGAGGACAGCGCACGAATCGACGTGTCGTCCTTGTAGTGATAGGCGCGCTGACCCAGCGCATAGGCGCCGGCGGTAGACAACAAGCCCAGGCGGCATTCAGCCAGCGGCTTCGCGAGCGGTGTGAACGGCGGCGGGCTGTCGGCCTCGAACCAGCGGTAGGGCGTATAGCCCAGACTTTCGTAGCGGGCCTTGATGGCCTGCATGTAGTTGACGCTCATGGCTGCTCCTGTGGGCGTGAAAAGGGTCGCGCAGGCCAATTATGGCCACCTCGCCCCGCTCCGCCCAGCACGCCACGTTAGCGTCGGTACCTTTGCACCCAGGCCCACGCGCGCTGTTGCGCTTGCGCAAACACCGCCTCGTCACGGGCCTCCGCAGTCGCCAGTCGGCGCGGGTCGGGCGTGATGCCGACGCGCCACAGGTCCAGCCGATCGGCGTCCCAGCAGGCGCGCACGGTCAGGTCGCCCGTCATGCCGCCGTCGCTGTGCGTGCGGCAGGCTTCGGCCAGCAGCTCGAAGCCCGCGCTGTCGATCTGGAACAACTCGCCGCGCAGGGCGTGCGCGAAGTCCACCGCCCGGCTGCCGTGGCGCCGGTCGCCGTAGTCGTTGTGCCGACAGCTGTCGTGGAAGAAGGCAAAGAGCTCGATGACGTCGACCCGCGCGCCGCTGCGGGCCGCGATGGCCAAGCCATTGAGCCGCACCCGCGCCCAGTGCGGCGCCCCGTGCACCCCGCCCCAGTCGAGACGAAACTCCCGCCGCACGGCGGCGAGCAGCGCGGGCGTCAACACACCGCTGCCGCGCCGTTCAGTCACGTTCGGTAAGTTCGCGCTGCCGCGCGTGAACGGCATCAAAAATGGCTTCAAGCTCGCCATGCGCCCCGCGCAGGCCGTCGATCACCTGCCCTGCCCAGTCAAAATATTCGCGCCGGCGCGCCGTGCTCCAGCCCATCGGCGGCGCCTGCAGCATGTCGCGCAGATTGCAGATCTTGTCCGCCAGCTTGACCAGACGCGCGGGCGCTGACAGCCGTGGCGCGTGCTCAATTTGCAGCTGCTTGCGTTGCGCGATGGACAAGGTTTTGTCGTCGCTCACTTCCATCACCACCAGCGCGATTTCGGCGCCAAAGTGGGCGTGCAGTTCGTCCGGGCTGGTCGGCGTGTCTTCAATCACATCGTGCAGCAGCGCGGCGCTCAGCACGATGACGTCGGTAACGCCCGCCTCGTGCACCAGCACGTCAACCACCGCCAGCGGGTGGCTGATGTAGGGCGAGCGCGCAGCGTCCTTGCGCTGTTGCCCTTGATGACGCTCGGCGGCGAAGGCCGCCGCGCGGGCGAGTGTGCTCAGCGGGTGACGGGTGGGTGCAGCGGCCTTGTCCTTCATCGGTGCGCGGGTCTCTAAGTCCTTCGGCCGGATTCTAGTCAAAGACCGGGGCGAACCCCACCCAAATCTCCAGCCCCTGGGGGTTTCCGGCACTGCGGATTACCACCAGCTGGTCCGGAAACGGCATGCCGGTGAGCAAGGCGAACGGGTCGTCCTCGTCGTCCTCGTCTTCTTCATCGCCGGCGTCTATATCAGCCGTCAGCATGCCATCGGCCAGCGTGTAGCCGCGATCCGCAAGCGCCGTTTCGAGCGCGGGGGCGAGATATTCACAGCCTTCGGGATGGGCGATGAACAGCGTGTGCGCGCAGGCCTCGGGCAGGCCGTCATCGTCCAGGGCATCGGGGACCACCGCGACACCGCAGAACAGGCAATGGAGTGCGGTGGTGGTGGCGTGGTAGAGACTCAGCGCTTGCATCGTTGTCTGCTCCTCAATCATTCAAACACTGGCGGAATCGGACCCGGCACGCCGAGTTGCCCGCCCAGAGCCGTCAGGGCGGCAAGCCCGGGCAGCGCAATCGAGACGCCGGGCTTGCCTGCCGGCAAACCGGGCTCGCGGGGGTTAATGCGGATTACCGGCGCGCCGCTGGCTTCGCTGAAGCGCCGAACGGTGGAGATGGTGGTGCCGGCGCCAATTTCGATTACCACCGGCCGTGCACAACGGCCCCGCCAGGCGCGGAAGCGCCTGCGCTGATTGGCGGTACAGGCCTCGTTCCAGCCCCAGTCGCTGAACAACGCGACGTTGGGCCGGGCCAATGCGCCACAGCGCGGACAGCGCGGCAAGGGCGCCGTCCATCGGCAGGTGGCCAAATCGACCGCTGGCCGCAGCGCGTCTGCCGGCCACAGCAGCGCGCTGCAGTTGTCCGCGCACTGCAGGTTGTGCAGGGAGCCGTGAAGCTCCAGCACCTGCGTGGGCGCAAATCCCGCCTGCACAAACTGCCCGTCGACGTTGGAGGTCACCACAAAGACGCCCTGTGGGCGAGTCGTGCCCAGCGCGCGCAGCACCGCATAGCCCGCATGCGGCGTGGTCTTGCGGTAAAGATCGAGCCGGTGCCCGAAGAAGCCCCAGACGATCTCCGGCTGCTGCGCGAGCATTGCTGAGGAGGCCAGACGTTCAAACGAGAGACCCGCGTCCTGCAAGGCCGGATAGGCCCGCCAAAGCCCGGCATCGCCGCGAAAATCCGGCAGACCGGAATCCACCGACATGCCGGCACCGGCGGCCACGATCAGCGCGTCCGCGTCGGCAATGAGTTGCGCGGCGCGTGCGCAGGCTTGTGCGTGCTGGTCCATTAGCGCTCCGTTCGGGGGGTGAACCGGCGCGGGCGGCAGCGCGCGCCGGACGACGGGGCTAGCGTCCCGCCTGCGTGGCGGCATCGTGCTCCGCCAGCAGTTCGACGGCAGTGGTGCGCGTGAGCGCGACCCGGCCCAGCAGATCGCCCCAATAGCCCATGGCTTCGATGCCAACCTGAATCATGCGCACCAGCGTGCCGACGGTGGGCTGCAGTCCTGCCATGTCCACGCTCTGGCGAAAGCAGAACGGATTACCGGCAGACACACAAAGACAACCGGCCCGACTCCGGACGTTAATGCCACTGGCAAGCGCCATGGCCTCCGCGTAGCGGGCCTCCGGCACGGTGATCTCGCCGAAATTCAACACCTGCACGCAGTAGGCCGGGTAGTTGACCTCGACCCTCAGCAGGCAGCGCGCGTCCTTCGCATCAAAGGCAAGCTGTAGCCGCGCAAATCCGGTCTCTGCATCCACGCTGAGCGCGTCTTCGCACCCGGTTTCAACGGCCAGTTCGCGCAGCAGCGCGGTGAGCTGGAAGTGGTCGGTATGTGGGGATTCCAAAACTGCAAGACCTCCATTAACGGGGAACAGCGCGCAGCGTGCACGCCGGATTGCTTACTGCACGGTCGACGGCGACGGCGGCCGCACGGGCGGCAAGGCGCGGTCGATGTCGTCTTCCACGCCCGCATCAATTTCTGCCAGCAGGGCTTTCGCGGTGGTGCGGGTGAACACCACCCGCCCCATCTCTTCCTGCCAGGTGCCGAGCACGCAGACCGCGGTATCAACCAGCTGCTTGATGACCTGCGCGGTCGGGTTCAAGCCGTCCAGATCCACGGTGTGGCGAAAGCAGAACGGCTGCCTTGCCGTCACCACCACGCAGCCCCGGCGCGTGCGCGCGTTGATCGCGTTGGCGAGCTCCAGCGCTTTGGCATAGCGGCGTTCGGGCACGGTGATTTCGTTACTCAGCCAGACGCTGATGCAGCAGCGGGCTTCGTCCACTTCGATGGAAAGCCGGGCGTTCAACTCGGCGGTGGAAAGCCGGCTCTCGTAGTGCGCGCCGCTGTGGTCGGGCTTGAGCGAAATATCTGCATCCCAGCCCAGTTCTTCGATGAAGGTCTGCAGCAGCCGGGTCAATGTCATCTCAACAGGAATCGGGAAATCCATCTGCATGCTCCTTGTTTGAATCGTTAACGGGGAATGCGGGCGCGTGTGCCTAGTCGACTTCCGCCACGGCCCACCAGCGGGCGCCGTGCAAGGCGACATACAGGTGGGGCGGTTCAAGGCTGATCGCGGCCGCCTCGAGCAGGCGGGCCACATCGCGCCGCAGACCGCTGCGCTGGACCGTGAAGCGCCAGGGATGTTTGCGACTTTGCTGGCGGTGACAGAGGTAACGCGCGCGCCAGCTGGCGAGCGGGATCTGGTTAGCCGAGTCGGCCCGGCCGAGGCGCAGCTCGTAGTCCACGCGCACGTCCAGATCGGGCCACTGCACCAGCGGCACGCGCGCACGGAAGGCGCCCTGACCGCTCGAAACGCCCAGCTGGTAGCGCTGCCGCCCAGCGCGTTTCACCAGCATTTGAAGGTCTTCGACAGTGCAGGTTTTATCGGCCGCCGCCGTCATCAGCAGCTGGGCCAGGGCTTCGCCTTTTTTCACTGAAATCTCCCTTTTGAACGCCCCATTTGGCAGGGGGCAGGACCTCAATAAACACGCGCCGGGGCAGACTTTCTTTATACCGTTTGGCGGGCTCATAAGCTGAGCCCGCCGGCCCTTCATCGGGCTAGGCTGACTTGCGAAACCAGGTCACTGCCAGCTCGCGCTCGGCCGCCCCGGGTTTCGCCCGCGCGTACATCGCGCGCAGCTCGTTACCGGTCAGCTGGGTGCGTTCGAGCAGCGCCTCCACGATGGTTTCTACCAGCCCCCAGTGCTGTTGCAGTTCGTCGAGGCAGATTTCGTACTGCGCGCGGAGCAGCTGATCGATTTCGCCGCGCAAGGCGTCGTTGCGCGACAGATCGGCCTTCCACGACACCAGCGAACCCTGCGCGCCAAAGCCGAGGCGGGTCGACATGAAGAGCGCCAGCGACGTGGCCTGCTCGAGGTCCTGACAGGCGCCGGTGCTGACCCCGTCGGGGCCCAGCAAGACCTGCTCGGCCGCGCGACCGCCCAGCAAGCCGCGCAAACGCTCCAGCAGTTCCTGCCGGGTTTCGCCCGGACTGCCTTCGTCGAAGCACATGCGCGTGGTGCCCAGCGCAACCGCGTTCGGGTCCAGCGACACCGCGGTCAATTCGGCCGCGCTGCGCGGCGACAAAAGCATCATGACGGCGTGGCCGGCCTCGTGATAAGCCACCTGACGGCGCGAAGCCTGCCCGGTTGTCGTCACGCTCACGGCTTCCGAACCGTGCACTTCCCGCATCACATCGAGCACCGCCAGCGCACGCCCCTCGCGCCGCGCCCGCTGTGCCGCACGGCGCACCACCTGCTGCACGTCCGACAGCGAACTGAGGCCGCTGAGCGCATCGCGGGCGAGTTCCGCCAGTTGCGCGGCGTCCGCGACGCAGCCCGCGGCGTTAAGCAAAGGCTCGAACACCTGCACCAGCGCCTCGGGCTCGGGCGCGGTGAAATGAAACACCCGCTCGAAGCGGCCGGGGGCGACGAAGCCCGGAAAGGCCCTGCCCTTCAGTTGCGTGGTAAAGACGAACACCGGCTGCCTCGCGTCGAAGCGGTCGCAGAACGCCGCGGCGGTGTCGAGTTCGCCGTCCGGGCTGTCCAGCAGCAGCACGGCCGGCGCGAGCGCGCGCGCCTTGCGCCAACGCTGTTCAAGCCAGCTGCGGTCGGCGTCTTCCCCGGCCGCGCGCGGCGGCACGGCGGCCTCGATCAGCGGCAAACCGGCGGCCCGCGCCAGCGCGCGCACCAGTTCGGTCTTGCCGGCCCCACGCGGTCCAACCAGCAGGGCACCGCGCTCCAGATCGGTCCAGCTGACACGGGTGCTGCCACCGGCGATTTCACGCACTTCGGCCGCCCAGGCCTCGGCCCAGTCGCGGGCCTTGTCGAGCGGTTCCAGTGTCGCAAGCGCGGGGGCGTCGGCGCAGGCATAGGGGGCCAGCCGCTCGGTAGCGAGGTAGTGCAGGCAGCGCAGGGCCGCGGCGTCGGCGCTCGCGCAAGCCAGCAGGTCTTCGGCTTCGATGGCACGCAGCCAGTCGTGCGGCTCATGCGGAAAGTCCGCGCGCACGGCGGCGTCGAACAAGCTCGCGAGATGCGTCGCGTTAAAGCGCGCCTGGGCGATCTCGCGGCACATCAGGGCCTGTGCGGCTTCGGGCACCCCATCGTCTTCGCCGGCGAGGAGCAGCACCCGACAGCCGCGCGTCAGGGTGGCCACCAGACGCATGTTGACTTCAGCGACGCCCGCCTCCTTGCCGAGTTCGGCCAGTTCTTCGAGCCGCCAGACATAGCCCGGCGCAGGGCCCGGACGGGCGGTGGCGTCCTCGAAAGGCGTGGCGGCATAGCCCAGCGCCTGCGCCAGTGCGTGCTGCAGGGCTTCGTCGAGCGGCGCGTAGCGCGTGGTCACCACCACCGCATTGCGCGGATCGCGGGTCGCGAGCAGCGCGTGATAGTCCGCCAGCAAGGCCGGAACAAAGCAGGCCGCGAGGCACTCGGCGGTGAAGGCGCCGGTGGCGGGCGGCGGGGCAACTTGAGCGGGTTCAGGG